>Ga0335084_10002166_pt1 | contig 18816 bp, 19 predicted proteins | sample Lox_Sample_44_FD_206721 | JGI IMG/M metagenome (GOLD analysis project Ga0335084, IMG submission 206721) | Soil microbial communities from Loxahatchee National Wildlife Refuge, Florida, United States - Lox_Sample_4.4 | ecosystem: Environmental > Terrestrial > Soil > Wetlands | place: USA...
TCGACCTACCGCTCGGCACGGTGAAGACCTATATCCATCGAGCCCGGAACGAATTACGCGATTACCTGGAAGACCGGCGCAATGAAACCCGCAGGGCCGGAGGGGCGTAAGAAGAACACGATGCACGTACCACATCTCACCCCGGACGAGATCGTGCTATGGGCGGAGGGCCTGCTCCCCGCCGCGCGCGCGCTCCATCTCTCGGACTGCCCCGATTGTCTCGCGACCGCCGAGCGGGAACGCGTGTTCTTCCTTCAGCTGGCGCGGCTCGAGCAGCTGGCGCCGTCGCCGGGGTTCGCGGAGCGGGTGATGGGCCAGGTGAAGATTCCCACCCCGTCTGGGGGATTCAAGATGACCGAGTAGGACCGTCCATTCTCACTTCCCCGCGCACTCCAATCCCGAGCGCCTCCGCCGCGCTCCCGCCGCGCACCGCAACCTCCACCATCCCTCCACTCCCGACAAACGCGACGAGCTGACCCGACGGCACCTCGCCAAAGGTGCGCCGCACGAGCCCCACGTCGCGGTCGCCAACCCTCACGCGCGCGGCCGGCCCGACTCCCGCGCCGGGGATGTTGCTGATCAGCGTGCCGAACCGGTCCACGTACACTACCTCGCCCACCCACGACGCCCCGTCCTTGCGCGCCACCGGCAACGGCGTCCGCACCGGATCGGTGATGGAATGCCCCAGATGGGTGAGCGCGGTCCCGTTCACGATCTGCGCGGCGGCCAGCGCGAACAGGTCGCGCGCGTGGAAAGTGGGCGACGCGCCGGGCGGCACCGGCAGCTCCACGAAGCGCGCCTCCGCTGGCAAAGAAGTCAGTAGCCCGTTGTCCGGCGCCACAAAGAAGTGGCCCGCAGCCTCCGCCGCGATCGCGCGGCGCGCGGTTCCGACCCCGGGATCCACCACCACGACGTGCACGGTGCCTTGCGGGAACCGCGGCCAGACCCGGGCGAAGATGTACTGCGCCGCGTGGACGTCACCCGGCGGCACCTCGTGCGTGATGTCGATCAGCAGGGCCGGATTCGCCTGCGACGCGATGACGCCTTTCACTTCCGCGACGTAGCTGTCGCGGGAGCCGAAATCGGTGAGCAGCGTGATGATGGCCGGCATATCAGCGAGCCGCGAGGACCTCCGCGAGCCGCCGGGCGATTCCCGTGAGCGCCGCCGCCGCGGGCGAGTCGGGCTCCGCCACCACGATCGGCGATCCCGCGTCCGCGAGGTCCGCCATGTGCGCCTGGAGCGGCACCTGGCCGAGCAACGGCACGCCCAGCTCGCCCGCGAGCCGCTCGCCGCCGCCCGCGAGAAACACCTCGCTCCGCTCGCCGCAGTGCGGGCAGACGAAATAGCTCATGTTCTCGACAATGCCGAGCACCGGCACGCCCACCCGCTCGAACATCTTGGCGCCCCGCAGCGAGTCGCCCACCGCCATCTCCTGCGGCGTCGTCACGATCACCGCGCCCCGCAGCTGGATCGACTGGACCAGCGAGAGCTGCGCGTCGCCGGTGCCGGGCGGCAAGTCCACGAGGAAATAGTCCAGCTCGCCCCAGTCCACATCGCGCAGGAACTGCTGGATGACCTTCATGATGATCGGCCCGCGCCAGATGGCCGGCGCGTCGCGCTCGACCAGGAACCCGAGCGACATCAGCTTCACCCCGTGGCCCTCGAGCGGCTGGATTCTCCCTTCGCTCACGGGCGGCTTGGACCCGACTCCCATCATGCGCGGGATGTTGGGCCCGTAGATGTCGCCGTCCATCAGTCCGACCCGATGCCCCTCGCGCGCCAGGGCGGTCGCGATATTCGCCGAGACGGTAGACTTCCCGACGCCGCCCTTGCCCGACGAGATCGCGATCACGCTGCCCAGATTCGGCTGCTCGATCGGGGTGGGCGGCGGCGGGACCCCGGGTCTGGCGCCGGGGGCCGCTCCTCCCGCCGCGGTCACATTGATCGTTACGTTCGTGACGCCCGGAACCGCTCTTACCGCCTTCCGCGCCTCCCGCACGACGGCCCCCGGATCGTCCCGGCCAAGCAGAAAGGTGAACGTGACCGCCCCGCGGTCGTCGACCACGAGGTCCTTGACGATCCCGTCAGCGAGCAAGTCCTTAGGGGCGCGGGGATGCTTCACGCCCGCGAGCGCGGTGGCGACGCGGGCCTGGAGGGTGTCGGAGGAAGGCACGGCGGAAACCTAGCCGATCGAGGCTCTCCCCTCCATATGGAACATCGGGACCGGCGACGAAACCGGGGGTAGGAGAGCTACGAAAGGCAGGAACATGAGAATCAGACAGACGGCAATCGCGCTGGCGGCGCTTCTCGCGGCATGCACGCCGCTCCGCCCCCAGGTCGAGCTGGCGACCGGTGTCTCGCTCAAGGACTACAACGTGTTCGAGGTGGCCCCGGTGGTGGATGCGAGCGGCTACACGCTGTTCCCCTGGCCCATCGAGGACTCGTTGCGCCTGCGGCTCGTCGATCAGCTCGAGCACAACAAGCTCACGGTGCACACGCCCGACGCCGACTCGGCCAATCCCGCCGGCGTGCTCGTGCTCCACGGGACGCTCATGTCGTTTCGCTCGGGGAGCTACAACCTGCGGGAACCGCAGACGCGGATCGCGTCGCGCTGCGTGTTTGTGGCGTATCTGGTCGACAAGGAGACGGGCCGGCAGGTCGGCCGCATCCAATCAGGCGAAGACGAGGTCTACATGCCGTTCCAGGTGTTGATGCAGTGCGCGCGCCTGGTGGCTGATGAGGTGGCGCGACAGCACAAGGGCTAGTGTCGGCGCTCGAACCAGCTCTTGATGTCGGCCGCGTAGGAGAGCTGCACAGCGAGCGCGTAGCCGTCAGGCAGCGTCGCGCTCGCACTGGGATCCACGTCGTACCACACGCCCCGGTAGCTCGCCTTGAGCAATAGCTCCCGCGTGGCCCGGAACCCGACGCCGATCTCGGCGTTGTAGGCGACCGTGTTGCGGGCGATCCAGTTGCTGGCCGAGACCGGCCGGATGAACGGATAGTCGTTGCGCTCGCCGCGCACCGCTGTGAAGAAGCGCGGGGTCCAGGTCTGCTTCGCTTCGAGGTAGAACGCGATGCCGTCCGACGTCTCGGCCTTGGTCGGCACCTCGTAGCGCGACAGGGCCAGCTCGCCGCGCAGCTCGAAGTAGCCCCGGCTGAACCGCGTGTCGAATGCGAGCACTCGCTGGTCGTAGTCGGTCCACGAGCCCGCGGGGATGAAGCCCGCGTCGTCCTCACTGAGGTACGACCCCCACGTGGCCGATGCGCCCAGACGAAACTCGGGAGCGGGTGTGAATCCGAAGCCGAACGCGGGACGCGGCCGCACGCCGGGCTCGGGCGAGTAGCCCTCGCGCACCGCCGGCAGGCTCACGACCGCCGCCCGATAATCCAGGTGCGACGCGGTCCCGCTCACCTCGACGCCCCAGGGATAGGTAACGCTGTACATGTCCGGCATCCCGATCAGCGGGTTCAAGTTCGAGAACCGCCGTTGGGCGAACGCGCCGATCGGGGTCGCGAACTTGCCCACGTCGATCACCGCGAGCGGCGACGCGACCACCCGCAGCACGAGCAGGTCGTAACTGAACTCGAACTCCTCGTCCTCCTCGGCGCCCGCTTCGTGCTCCACTTCGCCCATGAAGAGGAGCTGCACCTGCCCCGCCGCGGCGCCGACAAACAGCTGAGCGCGGCCTGCCGGCGCGGGGTTGCCGTCGTTGACGCTGAGCATGCGCGAACCCGAGTCGGTCGCCCACATCTCGCCATCGACGATCGTCTGCGCCACGAGCCAGTCCTGCGCGCGCGCCCGCGAGACGCCGGCGGCGAGGACGAGGAGTACGACCACGGCGACGCGCCTCACGGCGCCACCAGCGACAGGCGAACCGGTCCGCTGGAGCGGCGGTCCAGCACCTCCCGCACCCGGCGGAGCAGTATCTCGGGATCGAACGGCTTCTCGAGCAGCTCGATGCCCGGCGCGAGCACGCCGCGGTGCGTGATCGCGTCCTCGGTATACCCGGACATGTAGAGCACCCGCATGGCAGGGCGCCGCGGTGCGAGCCGGCGCGCCAGCTCGTGGCCGCTGTCGCCGGGCATCACAACGTCCGTGAGCAGGAGGTGAATGGGCCCCGCGTGCCGGATGGCCAGGTCCTCGGCCTCGCTGGGCCGGCTCGCCTCCAGGACCCGGTAGCCGTGCTCCTCGAGGCAACGCCGGGCCAGCGCGCGCACCGGCTCCTCGTCCTCGACCAGCAGGATCGTCTCCGACCCGCGCCGGCCGGTGGGCTGCGACCCGCTCTCCTCGAGCCCCTCGCCCACGCCGGTGGCGGGCGGCAGGAAGATGTCGAACTTCGTCCCCACACCGAGCTGGCTCGATACGGAGATGAACCCGCCCGACTGCTTCACGATGCCGTACACCGTGGACAGGCCGAGGCCGGTTCCCTTCCCGGGCTCCTTGGTCGTGAAGAACGGCTCGAAGATGCGCACGCGCGTAGCTTCGTCCATGCCGGTCCCCGTGTCGGTGACGGAGAGCACGACCCAATCTCCGGGCGGCATGGGCATGGACTTGTCCGGGTGCCCCTGGTCGAACCGCGCGTTCGCGGTCTCGATGAGCAGCCGGCCCCCGTGCGGCATGGCGTCGCGCGCGTTCACGGCGAGGTTCATGATCACCTGCTCGAGCTGGCCCGGGTCGGCCTGGACGCGCGCCAGATTGGACGCCTTCAGCGTCTCGAGGATCATGTCCTCGCCGATCACGCGACGCAGCATCTCCTCGATGCCCCCCACCACGTCGTTCAGGTCGATCACCTTGGGCTGCATCACCTGCTTGCGGCTGAAGGCGAGCAGCTGTTTGGTGAGCGTGGCGGCGCGCACGGCGGCCTGCTTGACCTGCTCCAGGTCGTCGCGCGTCTGGCTGCCGGCCTCGACGGCCCCGCGCGCGAGGTCGGTGTAGCTCAGAATCACCGTGATGAGGTTGTTGAAATCGTGCGCCACGCCGCCGGCGAGCGTCCCGATCGCCTCGAGCTTCTGCGATTGGCGCAACTGCTCTTCGCTTGCGCGCAGCGCGTGCTCGGCGCGCTCGCGCACGCGCATTTCCTCCGTGAGGACCACGTTGGCGCGCGACAGCTCCGCCGTCCGCTGCTCGAGCTCGGCGTGCTTGCGGGCCAGGGACTCGATCAGCCGCTCATAGGACGCGTTGAGGGTGCGGAGCTCGGCCATGGCGTCGCTCGCGTCGAACTGGCGGGAGTACTCGCCCGTCTTCGCCACCGATTCCATGAACGCGACGAACTGATTCAGCGGCGCGAGCAGCGAGCGCGAGACCACGACGGCGCCCAGGGCCGCGAGCAGCACGGCCAGGACGCCGTACGCCAGGAAGTCGAGTCTCAGCGCCTGGTTCAGCGGCAGCAAGGCGTTCGAGAGGGGGTGGAGCAGGTACAGCGTCACGGGCGCCCCGGCGGCATCGCGGCCGAGCATGAGCGGCGCCACCACGAAATCCGTGGCACCCAGCCGGACGGCGCCCTGGGTCGCCGCCGCGAGGAGCGCACCCCCGCGGGCCGAATCGGCGGTCACCATCGCCAGGGTGGAGCTGATCACGCGGGCGTCCCGCGTCACCACGATTTCGCCGTCGAACGATTCGCGCAGCCGCTGCAGGAACGTAGCGTCCATGCGCTCGCCGACGATGAGCGCCCCGATTGGAACGTCCTGAAGGGTGATGGGAACGCAGCCGATCTGGAAGTACGCGTCGCCGACCTGCAGGACGCCGAAGTTCCCGACATCGGCGGCGAGCGAGGGATCGAGCGCGCGCCGCACCACCGGCAGGGCGCTCAGGTTGTCCCCGAGCGCCGGACGGGTGCCGCGCTGTTCGCTCGCAGCCAACACCAGCCCGCGATCGTCCGTCACCACGACCAGGTCCTTGCCCAGCCCTGCGACAATGCGGTCCACTTCCCCCTGGATCGTGCCGAGCAGCGCGGCGCGCATCCCCCGGCCGTCGAGGGACTCCACGCGGTAGGTCTCGATCGCGGCCCGCAGCGTGGGGCTCTCGGTGAGGATGGACGAGGTCCAAACGAGCTGCTCGAGGCTCCGCGTCTGCAGGCCCAGGATCTGCTTCTGGGCGCGGCGCAGTTCGGTGACGAAGAAGCGCTGCGTCGTGGAGCGCGCCTCGAAATTCAGCGCGAAGAATGCCGCGCCGACCACGACAGCGATCAGCACCGTGCTGAAGACGACCAGCTTGACGCTGAGACGGGCGCGCTCGAGCGGCGCGCCGATGCGCCGCGACGCGCTACCGGCGCCGCTCATGGACGCGGTTCCTCGGGCGGCGGCAGCGGGATGACCCAGTCCACGACCGTCACGCCGTCGCCGGACACCCTCACGTGTTGAGCGATCGGCTTGATCCGCTCGTGCCACGCGACCACCCGATACTCACCCGGCGGCAGGTCCTGAATCACGTAGCGTCCGTCCACCGGCACCGCAAACAGGGGATTGTCGAGCACGAGCACGACGGCGCTCATGTCCGAATGGATGTGGCAAAACACCTGCACGATCCCCGAGCGCTCAAAGCGCACCGACTTGGACGTCCCCTTGGGGTAGCGGCCCAGGTCGAACGTCTTGGTGGCGGAGAGTGAGAAGACGTTGTGGAACAGTGGATCGCCGTTCGGAAATTCCACCGTCGAGCCTCGCAAGACCGGCAACACGTGCGGTACGAACGTTTCGTCGCGTTGCTCGATGCGGAGCGGCTTTGCGGAGGGCGCTGCCTGGCCGTTCCAGGGCACCGAGTCGAGATAGATGACGACGTTCGCCACCTCGCCCGACGGGGGTGGGCGTGGGGGCTGGGAGCCGGGTCCATAGTCGCCATAGAGACGGATGCGGGGCTTCTTGGCGGACAGGCCCGGCGCGAGCTGCACGGTTCCCTCGATGCGCCCCTGCGCCACGCGCGCCACATGCCGCGGCCGCGCGGCGACCAGCGCCAGCGCAACCAGCAGCACGAGCCCGAACGAGGCGCGCCCGCGTCTAGAGGCCACGGAGATAGCTCCGCGCCGCGGCGAGCACCCGCGCCTCCACGTCGGCCAGCGAGCCGTCCAGCGACGCGCCGGCCGCCTTGCGGTGGCCGCCGCCGCCGAACTGATGCGAGAGCTCGGCCGCATCCACGTTCCCGAGCGAGCGGAACGACACTTTGATGCGGCCGTTCGCGATGGGCCGGAACAGGAGCGCCAGTCGCACACCCGCGACCGAGCGCGGGAACTCGACCACGCCGTCCAGGTCGTCCGCCGTGACGCCGTGACGCGCGAGGGCGTCGGGCGGGACCGTCACCCACGCGAGCCCGACATCGGGCTCGACCACGAGCGTGCCGAGCACTTCCGCGAGCAGCCGGATCCGTCCTTCCGGCGCGCTCCCGTAGACGGTCTCATAGACCGACTCGGGATCGAGCCCGCGCTCGAGCAGCGCGCTGGCGACCCGCAGCAGGCGCGGCGTGGTGTTCGCGAACCGGAAGCCGCCGGTGTCGGTAAGGATGCCGACGTACAGTGCCCGCGCGGCGTCGGGCGAAAGGTCCCACTCGAGCGCCATCGCGAGGTCGAATACCAGCTCGGCGGTCGCCGATGCCTCCGGCGCCACGAGCCGCGGACCCGCGGGCAATGAGCCGGGACTGACGTGGTGGTCGATGCACACGGTGGGCACGCCCGCGCTGCGCACGGTCCCGGCGAGGTGGCCGAGCCGGGCGAGATCCGAGATGTCGAGCACGACGATGACGTCGGCGTCCTCGATCGCCCTGGCGGCGTGTGCCGAGTGATCGGCGCCCGGCGGCAGGAGAAAATGGAACCGCTCGGGGATCGGCGTCGCGTTCGCAATCGCGGGACGCATGCCGGCCGCGGAGAGCAGGTGCCAGAGGGCGACTTCGCTCCCGACGCCGTCGCCGTCGGAGTTCACGTGCGTGGTCAGCGCGACCCGGAGGCCGGGGCCGAACACGGCGGCGATCTCCCGCGCCGCACGGACCCGGTCTGCGGACGGCATGACCCCGGGCGCGATCACGCGACCCGCGGGGACGTCAGGAGCGCGCACTGAGCCGCGAATGCTTCACCCCGTAGAGGAAATACACGACGATGCCGACCAGGAACCAGACGATGAGGCGTTCCCAGGTGGTCCAGGGCAGCGAGACCATCAAGTACAGGGCGGACAGCGCGCCCAACGGGCCGACGAGGAACACGGCGGGCGTCTTGAACGCGCGCGGCAGATTGGGCTCCCGCGCGCGCAGGACCATCACCCCGATCGACACGATCACGAACGCGAGCAGCGTACCGATCGACACCAGGTTGCCCGCCTCGCGCACGGTCAGGAGCGACGACACGATCGCGACCGCGACACCGGTGATGATGGATGTGAGGTAGGGCGTCTGGAAGCGCGGATGGATCTTGTTCACGAACGGGGGCAGGAGACCGTCACGCGACATCGCATAAAACACACGCGACTGCCCCAGCAGCATCACCAGGATCACCGACGACAGCCCGGCGATCGCGCCCAACTTGATGAACGTGGCCATCCAGCCCAGCCCAGCGTGGTCGGCCGCCACCGCGATCGGGTCGGGCACGTTCAGGTCCTTGTAGCTCATCACGCCTGTGGCGATGCCGGACACGAGGATGTAGAGCACCGTGCAGATCAGGAGCGAGCCGATGATCCCGGCCGGCATGTCCTTCTGCGGATTCTTCGCTTCCTGCGCCGCCGTGCTCACCGCGTCGAACCCGATGTACGCGAAGAAGACGAGTCCGGCGCCCGCCATGACGCCGGTCCAGCCGAATTCGCCGCGGTTCCCGGTGTTGGCGGGCATGAAGGGATGCCAGTTCGCGGGGTTGACCGCGTGCGCGGCCCCCGCGATGAACAGCAGCACCACGGCGAGTTTGATGAACACGATGACGTTATTGAAGTTCGCCGACTCCTTGATGCCGATGACGAGCAGCGTCGTGACGAGCGCGATAATGATCACCGCGGGGAGGTTGAAGATCGCGGTGGCGGTCGTGCCGTCGGCGCACTGCACGGCCAGCCCGCGCGCCGCCGACAGCGTGCACGGCACGTGGATCCCGATGTCCTTCAGGAACGACACCACGTAGCCCGACCAGCCGATGGCCACTGTCACGGCGCCGAGCGCATACTCGAGGACCAGGTCCCAGCCGATGATCCAGGCGATCAGCTCGCCCAGCGTCGCGTATCCATAGGTATAGGCGCTCCCCGCCATCGGGACGAGGGACGCGAACTCCGAATAGCACAGGGCCGCGAAGATGGACGCCACGCCGGCCAGCACGAAGGAGAGGACCACCGCGGGACCGGCATTCTGGGCCGCCACCGTCCCGGTGAGCACGAAGATCCCGGTCCCGATGATGGCGCCGATGCCGAGCATGGTGAGATTCAGCGCGCCCAGCGCGCGCCTGAGGCTATGGTCGGACTCGGCCTCGGCCTGGAGGTCGGTGACGCTCTTGCGCCGGAACAGGTCCATGCAATCCTCGGGCGATCGGGGGGATTCCAGGAGCGGCGAACCCGCTACAGTAGGAGTCGGCCCAATGGATTGTCAAGCGGCGAGCAGGTTACGAGCTTCTAAATGCTGTAGTTAGGTGCCTCGCGGGTGACCACCACGTCGTGGGGATGCGATTCGCGCAGGCCCGCCGACGTGATCTGCACGAACTCCGTTTCCGACCGCAGCGCCGCGATGTCGCACACGCCGCAGTATCCCATGCCGCTCCGCAGGCCGCCGACCATCTGGAAGATCACGTCGGCCACCGGCCCGCGATACGGCACGCGGCCTTCGATGCCTTCGGGCACGAGCTTCGAGGGCGACACCTCGCCTTCCTGGAAATACCGATCGGCCGACCCCTCTTCCATCGCCGACAGGCTGCCCATCCCGCGGATCACCTTGAAGCGCCGGCCCTCGAGCAGGAACGACTCACCCGGGCTCTCTTCGGTCCCCGCGAGCAGCGACCCCATCATCACGCTCGACGCTCCGGCCGCGAGAGCCTTGACCACGTCGCCCGAGTACTTGATCCCGCCATCCGCGATCACCGGGACGTCGCCCGCGCCCGCGACCGCCTCGAGAATCGCCGTCACCTGCGGAACGCCGACTCCGGTGACCACGCGCGTCGTGCAGATCGAGCCCGGCCCGACGCCTACCTTGACCGCGTCCACGCCGCGCTCGAGGAGCGCGCGCGCGCCCGCTTCGGTCGCTACGTTGCCGCCCACGAGCTGCGCGTCGGGGAAGGCTTCGCGCAGGCACGCGACGGTCTCGAGCACGCCATCGGAATGGCCGTGCGCCGAATCCACCACGATCACGTCGCACGCGGCGTCGAGCAGCGCCCGGGCCCGCGGCAGCGCCTCCTTGTTCGCCCCCACCGCCGCCGCGACGCGCAGGCGGCCGTGCTGGTCTTTATTGGCGGCCGGATGCTGGCGGCGCTTGAAGATGTCCTTGATGGTGATCAACCCCTTCAACACACCTTCCCCGTCCACGACCGGCAGCTTCTCGATCCGGTGCTGGCCGAGGATCCGCTCCGCCTCGTCGAGCGTCGTGCCGACCGGGGCGGTCACCAGGTGGTCCTTTGTCATGGCATCGCGAATGGGCCGGTCGAGCTGCCGCTCGAACTGCAGGTCGCGGTTCGTGATGATCCCGACCAGCCTGCCGGCGCCATCCACGATCGGGACGCCCGAGATCCTGAACCGCGTCATGAGCTGCTGCGCTTCGCGCAGCGGCCGGTCGGGGCCCAGCGTGATCGGATTCAGGATCATGCCCGACTCGCTGCGCTTGACCCGGTCCACCTCGGCCGCCTGGCGGTCGATGGACATGTTCTTGTGGAGGACCCCGATGCCGCCTTCGCGCGCGATGGCGATGGCCATCTGGGCCTCGGTGACCGTGTCCATCGCGGCGGCGACGAGCGGGATATTGAGAGAGATGGAGCGGGTGAAGCGGCTCGCCACGTCCACATTGCGCGGGTGAACCCGCGAATGGCGCGGGACGAGAAGGACGTCGTCGAAGGTGAGAGCGACAGCCGCGCGGAAGGTTCCCATGGCGAAAGTTATGCGGGCGGTCGTGGTTCCTCAACCGGGGTTGAAGGATCCGGGGTCGAGCCATCGCCTGGCTTCTGCTTCACTTCCTCGACGGCCGCTCTCCCCGCCGCCGCCACCCGTTCGAGGAACTTCCCCGCCTTGGACACCGCTTCCATCGTCCCCGCAATAATGGATACGGGCACGCGCCCCGCGCGCATCGTGTCCTCGAGCGTGTCGGCCACCCTTTGGAACGCCGGCGCGCCGGCCGCGCGCTGAGCGTACTTCGACTCGAGGTACTCGACGTAGTCGAGGATCTGATAGCCCCGTTCGTCGGGCAGGGTCTCGAGCTTCCGCCGCAGCCGTTCGAGGAGCGCGTCGTTCATGGTGTCGGCCCCACTTCGAGCGAAACGAGATCCACCACGGGATTCCCGAGATACCGCGAGCGGCCCGCGCGCACGTTGGCCGTCACCGCGATCACCGTGAGCGGCGCGAGCCGCTCGACCAGCGCCTTCTTCGCGTCCGGCACGACCACGTACACGAAGCCCCGCTCGGGCAACGGGCCCCGCGTGAGCAGGTAGGTGGTGCCGGCGGGCATCTCGGGGCGCAGCTCGTCCGCCTGCGCCTGTGAGAGGTACTGCAGCGTCCAGCGCAGGGTCTGGCCGACGTAGCGCTGGGGATCGGCCCGCACCTCCGCCGCGCTCACGCCCACCAGCACGCCCGCGGGCGCGGTTTCCAGGTCTCCGGCCTTCACCCAGCCTTGCAGCTCCACGCGGGCCCAATCACCCGACCGCGACAGCACGCGCAACGGCGTAGACTGTGCGATCGTCCCCGCCACGGGCCCGTCCGGCGCGCGGTACACCACCGTGCGGCGCGCGGGCTGCAGGCGGGTGGCGGTGTCGAGGGCCGCGGAACCCGAGTCGCTGACGCCAGCGGGCCCCCCCGGGGTCACCGGCTCGAGGCTCGCCCGCGGCATCCAGCCACTCCGCCGCACGTGGACCCACTTGCCGTCATCGCCGACCCGGGACAGTCCGAATCCCTGGGGGAGCTTGGCGATCACCGCACCGCTCGGAGCGGCGCGCAGGTTCTCTTCCGGCGCGCGTATCACCGCGATGTCGAATCCGGCGCGGGCCGAGGGTCCGACGGACGGTCCGTAGATCCAGCCGTCGAGCGTCACCTCCTGCCAGTCTCCAGCCGCGGTCGCATCGCCCCCCAGCAGCTCGACGCCCTGAGCCACGGCCATGAGCCGCTTCCCCTCGGCCTGCTGGCAAAACCACGCATCGTCTGATGTCACGCGGTAGCGCACCTGCGCCACGAGACTCCCCGACGGGAGCAGCACTCGCGCGAGGCAGGCGACAACTGGAAGAGCGCGAAGCACTTGGCTAGATTGCATCCCCTTCAATATGGCGAAGCGGCGTGGGCAACGCACCCCGGTCGTCCTCATCGTCCTCGACGGCTGGGGCTTCCGTCCTGGCCGTGAGGGTAATGCTATCGAGCTCGCCGACGCGCCCCACTGGCAGCGTCTGTGGGCGCGTGCGCCGCGCACGTTGCTCCATGCGTCGGGTCCCGCCGTCGGTCTTCCCGAGGGTCAGATCGGCAACAGCGAAGTCGGCCATTTGAATCTCGGCGCCGGGCGCGTCGTCCCCCAAGACATGGTCCGGATCTCGCAAGCGATCGCCAGCGGAGAATTCTTCAAGCTCGCACCACTGGTCGAGCTGTGCCGCGCGGTCAAACGCCGCAACGGAACGCTCCATCTGATCGGCCTGATCGGGAACGGCGGCGTCCACGCGCTCGACGCGCATCTCACCGCCGCCGTGCGCCTGGGACAGGAGCACGACCTGCCCGTCGCGATCCACGCCTGGCTCGACGGGCGGGATACGCCGCCGAAATCGGGTCTCGGCTTTGTTGAGGAGCTGGTAGAGGGGCTAGGGGTTCGGGGTTCGGGGTTGGGGACCCCAGCCCCCAGCCCCCAGTCCCAAGCCCCCGTCATTTCCACCGTCGTCGGCCGGTACTACGCCATGGATCGAGACAAACGGTGGGACCGCACCAGGCTCGCGTACGACGCGATGGTGCGGGGTGTTGGCGAAGCGGCGCCGGACGCGCTGAGTGCCGTCCGCCGGGCGTACGAGAATGGCCAGACGGACGAGTTCGTCAAACCCTTCGTGATCACCGGCACGCCCCGGATTCGCGAGGGCGACGGCGTCTTCTGCTTCAACTTCCGCGCCGACCGCATGCGGCAGATCGTAGCTGCCCTCGCGGGTGCGGGCTTCGACGGATTCGACGTGGCCGGGCGGCCCACCGTCGATCTCGTGACCATGACGCAGTACAACGAGACGTTTCCGTTCCCGGTGGCATTCGGACCCGCCGTGCTCTCGCGCATCGTCGCGGAGGTGCTGGCGGCGAGCGGCAAGACCATGTTCCGCACCGCGGAGACCGAGAAGTACGCCCACGTGACCTACTTCTTCAACGGCGGCGTCGAACCCCCCTATCCGGGCGAGGAACGACTGCTCGTGCCCTCGCCCAAGGTGGCCACATACGACCTCATGCCGGAAATGAGCGCGCCCGGCGTGACTGACGTATTGTGCAAGGCCATCGAGGCCGGGAACCACGACTTCATCCTCTGCAACTACGCGAACGGGGACATGGTGGGCCATTCGGGGGTACTAAGCGCGGCCGTGAAAGCGGTCGAGGCGGTCGATCGCTGCCTCGGCCGGGTGGTGGCGAGCGCCGAGGGGCGCGCGACGCTGCTCGTGACCGCGGATCATGGGAATTGCGAGCTGATGATCGATCCGACGACCGACGGTCCCCATACGGCGCACACCACGAATCCGGTGCCCTTCCTTCTTGTGGGTGACGCACCGGGTCCGTTGCGCCATGGCGGCGCGCTCCGCGACGTGGGGCCCACGGTGCTGCGGATGCTCGGCGTGGATCCTCCAGCCGAGATGACGGGACGGGACTTGAGAGAGGGTAAATGACGCTAAGACGCTACGTTGTAAGTGTGCTCCGTTCGCTGGTCGCCGGTCTCTTGTGCCTTAGCGTCTTGGCGTCTCACAACCGTCTCTCCGCCCAGGTCGGTTACCCTCCGGACCACTCGCCCTACAGCGACGTCGCGCGGGGGGTCAATGCAATCCTGAGCGCGGGCTATCTGACCGGCGACCGGGGCGAGGTCCCGGTGGGACCGTCGGACGGGCCGATGATAACCCTGCGCTTCGAGCGGCCCCTCTCGCGCGTCATGGCCATCACGCTGGAAACGAGCTACGCCCAGACCACGCGCTATCTCGTTGACCCTGCGGACTCGGCGAAGTACCGCTACTCCCAGCTGGTCGATGAGCCCCTGTTTCTGCTCGACGTCGGCCTCATGCTCAGGCTCACCGGCGCCAAGGCGTGGCACCACTTCGCGCCCTACTTCGGGATGACCGGCGGCGCCGCGATCAGCGTCTCGCCGCCTCCCGACCCCAGCGGGTACGAGTTCAAAGCGCGACCCATGTTCGGCCCGAGTCTCGGGCTCCGCTGGTACTGGACGTCGGGGTTCTCGGTGCGGATCGACACGCGGGTCCGGTTCTGGCAGGTCAAGTATCCGCTCACCTTCAAGCAGCTGTCGCCCGACGGCACGCGGATTCTGGACCTGGACGCCGACGATACCGATTGGACGACGCATCCGGGCGTCACCGTCGGCCTGGGATGGACCTTCTAGCCGACGGTGTTGGTCGGGCGGGGCCGCGTCGCGGCCCCGCCTTGGTGCTCTAGACATGCCCATCAGCTATCTCACGCGCGTCGTGGCTTTCACGGCCACGCATCGCGTCGCGCGCGCGGACTGGTCGCCCGAGCAGAATGCGCTAGAGTTCGGCGAGGCGGCGCGCGACCACGCCCACCGGTATGAGTGCCGGGTGACGGTGAAGGGCCCGCTCAATCCCGCGAGCGGGGGCGTCACGAGCCTCGCGACACTCGACGCCCTCCTGGCCGAGGTGATCACGGCGCGGCTGCATGAGCGGCACTTGAACGACGTCATCCCCGACTTCGCGCCCGGCCGGTGGCTCGCCACGGGCGAGGCGCTCGCGGTCTATGTGTGGAACCGGCTGGACGGACGGCTGCCGCTCGGCGTCGCGCTGCATGCCGTGCGCGTGCAGGAAGGACCCGACATCTACTCGGAGTATTTCGGCGAGCCATGACGCCGGACGCCCTGCGCGCCGCGCTCGAGCAGGCGACGACGATCGCCGTCGTGGGCCTGTCGCCCGACCCCGGGCGCCCGAGTCACGAGGTCGCGCGCTACCTGCAGGACGCCGGATACCGCATCATTCCTGTCAATCCGCACCACGCCGCGATTCTGGGCGAGCCAAGCTACCCCACGCTCGCCGCCGCCGCGCGGGACCATCGGATCGACGTGGTCGACGTGTTCAGGCGCAGCGAGTTCGCGGGAGCGATCGTCGATGAAGCGATCGCCGTGCATCCCCGGCTGATCTGGCTCCAGGTAGGTGTCGTGGATTTGGCGGCGGGCGCGCGGGCCGCCGCCGCCGGTATCCCCTGCGTCATGGACCGCTGTCTCATGGTGGAGCATCGCGATCTGGAGGTCCGATCCGGGAATCGCTGATCGCGCTTCTGGCGCTCGGAGCAGGGAGCGGCGTGATGCCGCTCGCGGCCCAACAGGGCGGCGAGGCGCACCTCGTGTTGTCGGCCTTTGCCGGCGTGCACGCGGGCAGGGACCTCTGGCAACTCCCCACCCAGCCGGTCATCGCGGTCCAGACGACGTCCAGTGGGCTGTTCCCGACCACGCAGCACGACACGCTCTCCCTCGGCCGCAGCCTGGCGTCGGGCATCATTGCCGGCGCGTCGGGCGCGTATTTCCCCAATGCCCACTTCGGGGTGGAGATTGAAATCGCCCTGATCACCGAGTCGCTCGAGAGTACCTGCAGTATCCGGCAGTCACAGCCGCCCGTGACCGACGACATCGACCCCGAGCTGTGCGCGAGTCTCCAGGGACAGTCGATCAGCAGCAGCGCGGTGAGCTTTTCGGCGGGGGTGGTGGGCCGGCTCGGAGCCGGGCGAGGCGTGCATCCGTACGCCCGCCTCGACGGAGGCGTGGTGGCCCGCACGCACAGCACGATCGAGATGATCGGCACCTACACGAGCCCGAGCGGTGACCTCGTCACGGCAACGCTCGTGTCCGACGACAATCCGTCCAACACCGGTCCGCACGTGACCGCGGCGCTCGGTCTCGCGTTCTCCCTCGGGCCGGGCTATCAGTTTCGGCTCGAGGGGCGCGACATCATGATGCGGCTCGACGCGGTGACGGGACCGGGCGACCCGAGCACGGGGACCCTCGTCCTCCCCCACAGCGCGCAGTTCTATCACGTCTTTGCGCTCACCGCGACCCTGGATGTCATCCTCGAGAGGGCGCGGAAGCGTCGCTATTGATGCCCGTCACGCTCGGCGTCCTCAAGGACGTGTTGCTCATCTGTACGTCCGTCCTCTTCATCGTGGATCCGTTCGCGGCCGTGCCCAGCTTCCTGGCCATGACGCAGCGCGACTCGGCCGAGCAGCGACGGGGCATGGCCCGGCGCGGGGCGTGGACCTGCGCGGTCACGCTCACCGTGTTCGCCCTGGGCGGACGTCTCATCTTCACGCTGTTCGGGATCACGCTCGGGGCCTTCAAGATCGCGGGCGGCGTGCTGATCGGGCTCAACGCGCTCGAGATGGTGCAGGCGCGCCGCAGCGGGCAGCAGGAAACGCCGATCGAGCGCGCGGAAGGCACGTTGAAGGAGGACATCGGGATCATCCCGCTCGGGCTGCCGATGCTCGCCGGGCCCGGCGCCATTTCGACCGCGATGGTGCTGGCCGGGCAATCGCGCGCCGTGATCACCTCGGTCGCCGTCTACGTCGCGATCGCCATCACCGCCTATATCTCCTATTTGACCCTGGCTGGAGCGACGCTCGTCGAGCGCCGGCTGGGTCAGACCGGCATGCGCATCCTGACCCGCTTGATGGGCCTCGTGCTGTGCGCGATCGCGGTGCAGTTCATTGTGGATGGGATCAAGATGACGGGGTTGGCAGGGTCCTGATGGTTCCAGCCTACATCCGTTTGTACTTCGGCCCGCTCCCTCCCTCACGCGGAGTCCAGCGCGGACCGAGAACATCCGTAGCCTTGCAGTCCACACAGTTCGGCGCGTTGACCCGAAGCCCACCGTCGACTCGCTCGTACACACCCGCCGGGCACACGTGCGCGTAGAACTCCGCAACCTCGGCCGGGATGTCGCGTCCCACGACCAGATGGGTCGGGATGGTGTCGCGCGTCGTGTTACCCGACTTGAACACGGCATCCACCTTGGAGAAGGTCAGACGGCCATCGGGGGCAACAACTGAGCCCGGGGTGCCCGGGGTTAGTTGGCGCTCCGCCTCCGCATCGGCGGGCATCTCGATCCTCCCGCCCGGAAACCGACCTCCCGTCAACGTCATCACGCCCGCCTTGATCGCCCCCGCAATGAACCCGTCCTTGAACGCGAGCCGCATGTTTCGCGTCCGGTACAGGTCGCGCATGATGAACGACCCGTCGACCGCCCGATCGTACTCGGCGAGCCGCTCGGCCGTCGGCGCGCCCGCGGCGATCGCTGCGAAGATCGCGCGGGCCGCGAAGATCCCCGACTGCATCGCGTAGTGAATCCCCTTGAGCGACGGCACATCGACGAAGCCCGCCGAGTCGCCCAGGATCACCACCCCGTCACCCGAGCGGCGCGACGGGATCGAGTAGTAGCCGCCTTCGGGAATCGTTTTGGCGCCCCACTCCACCATCTCGCCATCCGCGAGCGTTCCCCGAAACAACGGGTGCCCCTTGATCTGTTGCAGCAGCTGATGTACGTCGAGCCCGGTATCCCGGTAGTCGAGGCCCACGACGAGTCCGAGCGCGACCACGTTCGGCTCGAGCGGATACATGAAGCTCCCGCCGAAGGCGTCGCGTGGCAGGGGCCAGCCGAGGGAATGGATCACGCGGTCGAGCGGGCGTTTGGTCTCCCAGATTTCCTTCACCCCGAGCGCAAAGATCTGCGGGTTTGCGGATGGGATCTTCTGCCGCTCGAGATATGCCTGCGACAGCATGCCTCGCGTTCCCTCGGCGAGCGCGGTCACCTTGGCGAGCAGGTCGTTCGGCGCAACGTAGCCCGGCGCCGGCTGGCCCGATCGGTCCAGTCCGGCTGCCGCCGTGCGCACCCCGGCGACACGCGAGCCTTCGGTGAGCAGCGCGGCTGCCGGGAACCCCGTGAAGACGTTGACGCCACGCGCTTCGGCCTGCGCCCCGAGCCAGCGCACGATCTCGCAGAGGGATGCCACGTAGTAGCCGCGATTGCGCATGGTAGGTGGCGTGGGCAGGTGCACCCGGCCGCCGGCGGTGAGGAGATAGACCGCCTCGTCTGCGACCGGGCCGCGAAACGGGAAGTCGCGGTCTGTGAGATCCGGAAACAGCTCGCGGAACGCGCGGGGATTCACCACGGCCCCTGAGAGCGAATGCTCGCCCAGCGCCGCGGCTTTCTCGAGCACCCCGATGCTCAACTCGGTCCCGGCGCGTTTTGCCAGGCCCGCGAGCTCGATGGCGCACGCGAGACCGGCGGGCCCCGCGCCGACAATGAGGACATCGAGCTCCATCCGATCGCCCGCGCCGGGAGAGCCGGTGGGCAGGAGGAGCCGGTCCACGGGAAGTGGAGGTTGGTACATCGCCGGAGCGAACCACTTCCCACTCCCCACGCCGTTAGCCATCCAGCTTCTTGATCTCTTCCGTCAACTTCGGAACCACCTCGAACAGGTCTCCCACGATCCCGTAGTCCGCCACCTTGAAG
>Ga0335084_10002167_pt1 | contig 18815 bp, 16 predicted proteins | sample Lox_Sample_44_FD_206721 | JGI IMG/M metagenome (GOLD analysis project Ga0335084, IMG submission 206721) | Soil microbial communities from Loxahatchee National Wildlife Refuge, Florida, United States - Lox_Sample_4.4 | ecosystem: Environmental > Terrestrial > Soil > Wetlands | place: USA...
CGCCGAATGCGCCGCTTCGCTACGCACGACATGCGGCAGCCGCGCGAGACGTGCACACAGTTCCCGATCGAGTTCGACGGTTCCGAGCGGCGTGGCGAACCGGTCCGCTTCGGGAAGCGCGACGCCACGGATGGCCACCCGGTGTGTCGGGCCAAGGAGGATCACACGCTTGAAGCGCGTGCGCTGCGTGCGCAATTGCGAGTACGCGGCCGCGGCCACCGGTCCGGAATACACGTAGCCGGCGTGCGGGACGATCAGGACCTTGAGCGGCCGGCTCACGGCCGGCGCGGTCTGCGCGGCTTCGTCGAGCAAGCTGTCAAGTGTTGCGCGCAAGATTTCCGGCTGGCCTGGATAGAACAATCCGGCGACGGCCGGAGGGCGGACTTCGTTCATGCAATCAAACCTCCATGTCCAGTCTCCCCCGTTCGCAGCAGAAAGCAACTGAGGCGTTTGGCGCGTCCGCACGGGTACTACCATGATCGCTTTCCAAGCGGAGGGTGGCGATGCAGGACACGGCGCGCTTCAAGTTGACCTATTCGACGATGTTCGACCCGCCTCCGCAGTTGCACGCCAACTTCGACGCGGCCCTCGAGCGCGTGCGCTCTCGTCTCGGAGCGACCCACAGCATGTGGGTGGACGGCGCAGCCCGGACCGCAGGACAGGTCTTCGAGGTGTTCGCGCCGAGCGATACGCGTGTGCTGCTCGGTCGCTTCGCCAGCGGATCCAGCGACGATGTCGATGCCGCCGTCCGTGCCGCCCACCGCGCCTTTCCCGCCTGGCGCGCGCTGGGGTGGACCGAACGGACACGGCTGTTGCGCAGGGCCGCGGTGCTGATCGAAGAGCGGGTCTACGACATCGGTGCCGCAGTGGCGCTCGAAGTCGGCAAGAACCGCATGGAGGCTCTCGGTGAAGTTCAGGAGACCGCCGATCTGTTTGCGTGGTATTGCCAGCAGATGGAGACCAACGAGGGCTTCTTCAAGGTCTTGCCGGACGACCCGTTGCCCGGCTACACGAGCCACAACCGCACGCAGCTCAGGCCGCACGGCGTCTGGGCGGTGATCGCGCCTTTCAATTTTCCGTTTGCGTTGGCCGGCGGCGCAGTCGGCGCAGCGCTCGTGGCCGGCAACACCGTCGTGTTCAAGGTCGCGAGCGATACTGCGTGGGCAGGCACCTCGCTGATGGACGTTCTGCGCGATGCGGGCCTCCCGCCGGGTGTGGTCAACCACGTGACGGGCGCCGGTAACGAAGTCGGCGGCGCGCTGGTCGAACACCCCGACATCGCGGGCGTGACGTTCACGGGCTCGTACGAGGTGGGGATGCGCATCGTGCGATCCTTCGCACAACGTGCGTGGCCGCGCCCGTGTCTCGCAGAGATGGGTGGCAAGAACGCGGCGATCGTTTCGCGGCGCGCCGACCTCGATCGCGCTGCGCTCGGCATCATGCGCTCTGCCTTCGGGCTCCAGGGTCAGAAGTGTTCCGCGTGCTCGCGCGTCTACGTCGAGCGTTCGGTCGCCGATCCCTTGCGCCGACGCCTCGCGAAACTCACGAGCGAGATCCGTATCGGCGATCCGACCCGGCGTGAGAACTGGCTGGGGCCGGTCATCAATCGCGCCGCATGCGAGCGCTACGCGAAGTGCGTGACCAACCTGCAGCAGCATGGCGACATCGTCGTCGGCGGCGAGCGCCTGACCGGGGACGCGCTGGCGCACGGCTGGTTCGTCGCGCCCACCGTTGCCAGCGCGCCGCTCGACTACCGCCTGTGGCGCGAAGAGAAGTTCATTCCCGTCGTGCTGGTTGGCGAAGTCGACTCGGTTGCGCAGGCGATCGACTTCACCAACGCGTCTGACTACGGACTCACCGCCGGTTTCTATGGCGCGCAGGACGAGATCGAACCTTTTCTCGACCGGATCGAGGCGGGCGTGACGTATGTCAATCGGCCGCAAGGTGCGACGACGGGTGCATGGCCGGGTTACCAGCCATTCGGAGGTTGGAAGGCAAGCGGGTCGACGGGCAAGTCGATCGGCTCGTTCTGGTACCTCCCGCAGTACTTGCGCGAGCAGTCCCAGACGATCGTCGAGTGAGGGCTACAGCGGTTTCCTGATCGCGTTGGCGATCTCACCGATCAAGCCGCGGCGGAATGCGAGCACGCAGACCACGAAGATCACGCCCTGCACGACCGATACCCACGCGCCGAGTTGCGAAAGATAGTTCTCCATCGCGACGATGATCGCGGCGCCGGCGACCGGGCCGAAGATGGTGCCGAGGCCCCCGAGCAGCGTCATCAGTACGACCTCGCCCGACATGCTCCAGTGCGCGTCGGTCAGCGAAGCGAGCTGGAACACGAGTGCCTTGGTTGCGCCCGCCAGCCCGGACAGCGCCGCCGACAGAACGAAAGCGAGCAGCTTGTAGCGGTCGACGTCGTAGCCGAGCGATATCGCCCGGCTTTCGTTCTCGCGGATCGCCTTCAGGACCTGGCCGAACGGCGAATGCACGACGCGGTAGATGAGGAGGAATCCTCCGAAGAAGATCACGAACACCAGCGTGTACATCGCGAACGGCTGGTTCAGGTCGATCAGGCCGAACAGCTTGCCGCGCGGCACGCTCTGGATACCGTCTTCACCGCCGGTGAACGGCGTCTGCAGGTAGAAGAAGAAAATCATCTGCGCCAGCGCGAGCGTGATCATCGCGAAGTAGATCCCCTGGCGCCGAATCGCGAGCAAGCCCGTGAGCACGCCGAGCGCAGTCGCCGCCGCGGTTCCGAAGAGGATCGCGAACTCGGGCGTGAAGCCCCAGACCTTGGCCGCATGCGCCGACGCATAGCCGGCGGTACCCAGGAACATCGCGTGGCCGAACGAGAGCAGGCCGCCGAATCCAATGAGAAGGTTGAAGGCGCATGCGAACAAAGCGAAGCACATGACCTTCATCATGAAGACGGGGTAAGCCACCAGCGGTGCGACGATGAAGATGGCGGCCATCGCGATCATGGCGATGCGCTGGTGGCGCAGCTTGTCCGCCGAAGGCGTATACGGGGTCGGGATCGCAGCCATTGGCCGACTCATTTCTGCGTGCCGAACAGGCCCGCCGGCTTGATCAGCAGCACGATGGCCATGATGATGAAGATCACGGTGTTCGAGGCCTCCGGGTAGAACACCTTCGTGAGGCCCTCGATCACCCCGAGGCCGAAGCCGGTGACGATGGATCCGAGGATCGAGCCCATGCCGCCGATCACGACGACGGCGAACACGACGATGATGAGGTCGGAGCCCATCTGCGGGCTCACCTGGTAGATGGGCGCGGCCATCACGCCAGCAAGCGCGGCAAGCGCGACGCCAAATCCGTAGGTGAGCGTGATCATGCGCGGCACGTTGACGCCGAACGATTGCACGATCTGCGGATTCTCGGTTGCCGCGCGCAGGTACGCGCCGAGCTTGGTGCGCTCGATCACGTACCACGTACCGAGGCAGATGATCAGCGAAGCGACGATGACCCAGGCGCGATAGTTGGGGAGGAACATGAACCCGAGATTGCGTCCGCCGGCGAGTTCAGCCGGCATCGAATAAGGAAGGCCTGCCGAACCGAATTCGTGACGGAACGTTCCCTGGATGATCAGCGCCAGGCCGAACGTGAGCAGCAGGCCGTACAGGTGATCGAGCTTGTACAGGCGGGCGAGCATCAGCCGCTCGATCGCGATGCCCACGGCGCCGACAACGATCGGCGCGATCAGCAACGACCACCAGTAGCCGACGCCAAGCTTGCTGAGAAGGAAGTACGCCGCGAAGGCGCCCAGCATGTACTGCGCGCCATGCGTGAAATTGATGATGTTGAGAAGACCGAAGATCACGGCGAGCCCGAGCGAGAGCAGCGCGTAGAACGAGCCGTTGATCAGCCCGATCAACAGCTGGCCGAACAGCGCCTGCGTCGGGATGCCGAGGATTTCCATGGCTTTGTGGAGTCGGTGTTGTAACCGGCATTGCCGGTTACAACACCGAAGGTCCGCCCTTTACTTCCCCATGTTGCAGCCGCCGTCTGCCAGCGGCCGGAAAGCCTGGTCCGCAGGAATGGTCGCGCGGATCTTGTAGTAGTCGTAGGGACCCTTCGACTCAGAAGGCTTCTTCACTTCGACGAGATACGCCGGATGGATCTTGCGGCCATCGGAGCGAATCGAGCCCTTGCCGAAGAGCGGATCATCGGTCGGGTTCGCCTTCATCCACGCGATGACCTTCGCGGAATCATCGGTCTTGGTGGCTTCGATCGCCTTGAGGTAGTCGAGCACGGCCGAATACACCCCCGCCTGCACCATGGACGGGTACTTGCCGCCGTTTGCAGCAGCGAACTTCTTGCTCCACGCGCGCGTCTGGTCGTTCAGATCCCAGTAGAAGGTTTCGGTGAAGATCAGTCCTTGCGCCTTGTCGAGGCCGAGGCCGTGGATGTCACTGATGAATACCAGCAGCCCGGCGAGGTTCTGCCCGCCCTTGGTGATGCCGAACTCCGAGGCCTGCTTGATCGAGTTGATCGTGTCGCCGCCCGCGTTGGCGAGCCCGATGATCTTCGCCTTGGACGACTGCGCCTGCAGCAGGAACGACGAGAAGTCCTGCGTATTGAGCGGCGCCCGCACCTTGCCAAGCACCTTGCCGCCGTTTTTCAAGACCACGGCCTCGGTGTCGCGCTCGAGCGCGTGGCCGAAGGCATAGTCGGCGGTGATGAAGAACCAGGTGTCGCCGCCGGTCTTGACGATGGCGCTCCCGGTTCCGTTGGCGAGCATCCAGGTGTCATAGGTCCAATGGATGGTGTTCGGCGAGCACGCCTTGCCGGTGAGATCCGAGCTGGCGGCGCCCGAAACGAGGAACACCTTGTTCTTGTCGCGCGTAACCTGGCTCACTGCCAGAGCGACCGACGACGTGGGCACGTCGACGATCGCATCGACCTTGTCGGTGTCGTACCACTGGCGCGCGATATTCGAGCCGACGTCGGGCTTGTTCTGGTGGTCGGCGGAAACGATCTCCACCTTCATGCCTTTCTTCTCGGCACCGAAGTCCTCGACCGCCATCTTCGCGGCGACCACCGAGCCCGGCCCGCCGATGTCGGCATACAGGCTCGACATGTCGCTGAGCACGCCGATCTTCACCACGCCGTCGGAGATCTGCGCCTGTGCGCCACCGCACCAGGCGCAGGCGGCGGCTACGAGTATCGAAATCAGATTGCGTTTCATCTGCCTCATTCCTCTCGTCGCGTGCGCGACTGCTGCTTTTCAGGGACCAGCGCGCCTGACCAGTCAAACGCCCAGGTACTCATGCAGCATGCCGCGCTTCGCCTCCAGTTCACCCGCGGCGAACCGTTCGACGATGCGGCCATGCTCCATCACGTAAAACCGGTCCGCCAGCGGCGCGGCGAACCGGAAGTTCTGTTCGACCATCACGATCGTCAATCCGCGCTCGCGCAGCATGCGGATCGCTCGTGCCAGCGTCTGCACGATCACCGGGGCGAGCCCCTCGGAAATCTCGTCGAGCAGCAGCAATCTCGCACCCGTGCGCAGGATGCGCGCGACCGCCAGCATCTGCTGTTCGCCGCCGGAAAGGCGCGTGCCCGGACTCGCACGGCGCTCCTGCAGGTTGGGGAACATCGCATAGATTTCTTCGAGCGCGAGTCCGCCGCTCGCAACCGGCGGCGGAAGAAGCAGATTCTCCTCGCAGGAGAGGCTCGCGAAGATGCCGCGTTCCTCGGGGCAATAACCGATACCAAGGCGCGCAATCTTGTGCGGGGGCAGGGCCACCGCCTCCACGCCATTGACGACGATCGAACCGCTGCGGCGGCCCACCAGGCCGAGGATCGACTTCAACGTCGTGGTGCGGCCTGCGCCGTTTCTACCAAGGAGCGTGACAACTTCGCCGCGGTTTACGGTCAGGTCGACACCGTGCAGGATATGCGACTCGCCATAGAAGGCGTGCAGCCCGGCGATGCGCAGGAACTCGACGCCCTCAGCCATGTGCGCCCTGCAGTTCCGCCTCCGCGCTGCCCATGTACGCCTCGAGCACCTGCGGATTGGTCGACACTTGCTGGTACGGCCCCTCGGCGATGATCTGCCCACGCTGCAGCACCGTGATCGTGTCCGCGATGGTGGACACGACGTTCATGTTGTGTTCGACCATCAGCACGGTCCGATTGGCAGCGACTTTCTTGATGAGCTGCGTCACGCGTTCGACGTCTTCGTGACCCATGCCCTGCGTCGGTTCATCGAGCAGCATGAGCTCGGGGTCCATCGCCAGCGTGGTAGCGATTTCCAGCGCGCGCTTGCGGCCGTAGGGCAGTTCGACCGTGACGTAACCGGCGAATTCCTTCAGGCCGACGGTCTCGAGCAACTGCTCGGAGCGCGCATTCAGCGCATCCAGGGTGCGCTCCGATCGCCAGAAGTGAAACGACGTGCCGAGGCCGCGCTGCAGCGCGATGCGCACGTTCTCCAGCAAGGTCAGGTGCGGAAACGTCGCGGAGATCTGGAAGGAGCGGACGATGCCCCGGCGCGCGATCTGCGCCGGCCGCTCGTACGTGATGTCTTGCCCGTTGAAGAGGATCTGCCCGCGGGTCGGGATGAGGAATTTGGTGAGCAGATTGAAGACGGTCGTCTTGCCGGCACCGTTCGGCCCGATCAATGCGTGAATCCTGCCGCGGCCGACCTTGAGGCTCACGTCGCTCACGGCGACAAAGCCCTTGAACTCCTTGACGAGGGAGCGCGTCTCGAGAATGGTGTCGTTATCGGCCATGCGCCGCGCGCCAGGGATCGACGCCCCGCCTCCCACAATGGGCGGCGATTATTGCGGAACGCCCTCGTGCAGGCAACGAGAAACGCTGGTTGAGCATGTCGCAAGAACCGTGCTAGGCACGCTGCGCGAATTGCCAGCCGAGTTCGGCAAGCTTGCGGGCGCGCTGTCCGTGCTCGAGCGCGTTGTTCGAGCTGGCGATGCCCTCCGTGCCGCGCTTGTAGACGCCTTGCAGGATGGCCGCGATCCGGAACAGGTTGTAGGCGAGGTAGAAATCCCAATTGTCGATCGTGGCGCGCCCGGTGCGCTCGCAGTAGCGCTCGATGTACTGCGCCTCGCTCGGTATCCCGAGTGCGGCGAGGTCGAGCCCCGCGATGCCGCGAAACGCGCCCGCCGGGATGTGCCAGCTCATGCAGTGGTAGCTGAAGTCGGCAAGCGGGTGGCCGAGTGTCGACAGTTCCCAATCGAGGACCGCGATGATGCGCGCCTCCCGTGGGTGGAAGATCAGGTTGTCGAGTCGATAGTCGCCGTGCACCACCGCGACGTCTTCGCTGGGCGGCACGTGTTGAGGCAGCCATTGCATCAGGCGGTTCATCGATTCGATGGTTTCGGTCTCGGAGGCCTGGTACTGCCTGGTCCAGCGCGCAATCTGGCGCGTGAAGTAGTTACCGGCCTTGCCGTAGTCCGCAAGGCCAGCGGCGGCGACGTCCACCGAGTGAAGCGCGGCAATCACCCGATTCATCTCGTCGTAGATGGCAGCGCGTTCCGCGCGTGTCGCGTCGGGCAGCGATTGGTCCCAAAGGATCCGCCCCTCGACATGTTCCATCACGAAGAACGCACGGCCGATCACCGTTTCGTCTTCGCAAAGCACGTATACCTCGGGGACCGGAATGCCTTGGCGACCGAGTGCACCCATCACGCGAAACTCGCGTTCCACCGCATGCGCGGAAGGGAGGAGCTTTGCGACCGGGCCGGGCTTGGTGCGCATGACGTAGCGGCGGCCCGGCGTGGTGAGCAGGTAAGTGGGATTGGACTGGCCCCCCTGGTATTGCTTGACCTCGAGCGGTCCTGTCCAGCCCGGCAGCTTGTCCTGAAGGAAGGCGGAAAGCCGCGCGACGTCGAAGCGATGGCGCTCGGTGATGTCCTGCAACTGGCTCATCGTGACCGCTCCTCCGATTCGCTCGTTGCGGATGCACTCAGCTTGCCAGGCGCGATTCGCGTGTGGCCTGGTAGCGCTCGAGCAGTGCCTCCATCGTAGACAGGCGCGTGGACGTGTGCAGCGTATCGAGCGGGGTGTAGTTGAGCATACGGACGATGTTCGACGCAGTGCTCGCGCCGACATCGATCACATTCAGGCATCCGGGCGATTGCTCGAATCCTCCGAGAAACATCCTCTGCCCGGTGAGGAGCCACGAGAGCAGCGCACGATTGACTCCGCCGTGCAGAACGAGCAACAGCGTATCCCAGTCGTGCTCGCCAAGCAGGCGCTGCAGCGCGGGCAGGACGCGGTCGAGCAGTTCGCCAACCGTTTCGCCACCGAGGAAGCGCGTATCGAGGGGCACGGGACCCTCGAACGGCGCGATCAACGCCCTGCGCAATTCCTCTTCCGGAATCGCGCCAAGGCGGCCGCCGCGGATCTCCTCGAGGTCGGGGCAATGGTCTACCGGCGAGCCAATGGATCCCGCCGCCATGACATGCTCGGCGGTGCTGCGCGTGCGCACGAGGCCGCTCGTTACGACGCGATCCACCCTGACTGCGCTGCGCGCAAGTGCAGAACCGATTGCGCGCGCCTGCTCGACGCCAAGTCCCGTCAACGGTACCTCCGTCGGTCTGTGAGGACGCCCATCCGGCGCGAAATATTCGACTGCACCGTGGCGCATCAACAACAATCGGCGGCGTTCCGTCATGACGGCCAGTGTAACTTGGGCCCCTGAGAGGTACGGGGGATGTCTTCAACCGCCGGTAAGGACTACCAAGGCCCCGATTTTCGGCGGTACACGAAACGCTCAGCGGCTAAGAATGCGTGCGATTGCCGTTTCTGCTCGATGGTTTTCCTGGCGACTGTCGCACATGCGCCGTTCTCTATCCGCTTCGACCCCGCGCACCGCGCGCAGCCGTCCCCGCGCAGGGTTGTGCTCGGTCGCCCTGGCGGTCGCAGCGATTTCGGCGAGCGGACCTGCCGCTGCGCTTAGCCTCGGCGCCCCCGATCTCGTCAGTTACCTCGGCCAGCCGCTGCTGCTGCGGGTGCCGGCGATCCTCGACGACCCATCTGATGGCGGAACGCCGTGCCTGCGCATCATTCGCGAGCAGGGCGCAGACGTTCCCAGCCTGGCGGTCGGACGGATCGAGGTTGAGCGCGGTGCGGAGGGCTCGTTCCTTCGTGTAACGACCAGCGAGCCGATCGATGAGCCTGTGCTGCGCGTCGTGCTCGAGATCGGCTGCAGGCAGCGCGTGCGGCGCGAGTTCACGCTGCTGCTCGATCCGCCTGCGGGTGTCACCAACATCCAGGAAGCGACGAGCGAGCCGCAAATCGAATTCGGCACGCCCGAGGTCATCGGCGTGCGCGGACAGCCGCTGCTCGTCAACGTGCCGCTCTCTGGCCCGCTCGCCTCGACGCTGAGCAGCTCGTGCGTGCGGCCGGGTCGCAGCGACAGCGGGGAGCTTCCGCGCGTTCTCAACGATGCACGCGTCACACTCGTCGATCGTGACGGCGGACGCGCATTGCGCATCCATACGCCCGAAGCGGTGAACGATGCCCGCGTGCGCGTGTTCGTCGAGGTCGGATGCGAACGTCCGTTCCGGCGCGAATTCGTCGTCCAGGTCGATGAGCCACGGCTCGCGGCGACCCCAGCGCAGGAAGCTGCGCCGGTCGTTCCAGCACCGCCTCCAAAGCGGCCCGCGAAGCCCGTCGCGCGCGTGCAGCCGCCCCCGCCGCCACCGGCGCCACCAAAGCCTGTTGCAGTCGTTCCCCCGCCGCCACCACCCGAGCTACCGGTCGCGCAGCAGGTCGAAGTGCGTCCGATCGAGCCCGCACGCCTGCCGCCCCGCGAGCAACCGGGCAAGACCGATCGCCTGGTGCTTGCGGCGCCCGAAGAAACACCGAGCCCGCCGGGGCCGAGTGCGCGCGAGACCGAAGTACTCAAGCGCCTCGAAGAACTCTCCAAGGAAGTCAAGACGCTGCGTGCTGAACTCGACGCAGCGGCGCTGCGCAACCGCGAGTTGGCGGAGAAGGCGAACTCGGCAAGCTATGCGTGGGCCGCCGCAGCGGGTTCCGCACTTCTGCTCGGGTTGGCCATCGTGTTCGGCTGGCGCAGCCGCCCGCGCGAAGAAGTGAGCCGCTCCGAGCCGGATCGGAGAGGTCCGATGACGCGCATCCTCGGCCAGCATGTGGAGAAGGCGCCGCCTGCGCCGCCGGCACCGCAAATGACGGACGGAGCCGGCCCCGCGACGATCGCTGCCATCGCTGCAGCCCACAGGGCACACGAAGCAGACACGCAGGGCGCGAGCACGGCGATCATGGTCACCGAGTTTCGTGACACCACGCAGGTGATCGGCGAGCTGTATTCCCCCTATATCGAGAAGGGGCCGACGACTCTTCCCGGCGGACCCGCGACGGTGCCTGGACCGCAGACGAAGACCGAGATCGCTCTCGACGTCGACCTCGGCCAGGAACGCACGACGGTGTTTTCTCCGCAGACCAAGACCGAGATCGCGGTCGACATCGATCTCTTCGAGCGCAACTCGCAGATCGGCCGCGATCTGCAGAAGGAATACGAGAAGCTCGATCGTGACCTCGGTGCGCCGCCGCCCGCGGCACCGAAGCCGCAGGGCGACGCCGACCCTGCGACGCTGCTTGGCGGCACGACGATGCCGATGACCACGAAGCTCGCGCTCGATCTCGATCTCGACATGTCGACGATCCAGCAGCCCAAGAAGCCGCCCGAGGTGGAGTGAGCTGCGCGCTTGCGGCGCGTTCTATTCCATCGCCTCGAATTCGGCCGTCAGTTCGAGCCAGCGCGCTTCGAGCTCTTCCACCCGGGTTGCAAGCTCGCCGCGCCGCTTCAGCGTGGCGGCGACCTTGTCCTGGTCGCCCGAGTGATAGAACTCGGGCGCGGCAAGCAGCGCATCGAGTTCGCGCACTTCGCTGCTGACGCGCGCGAGTTCGGATTCCGTCTGCGCAATGCGATTCTGCAACGGCCTGCGTGCACTCGACTTGCGATTGCGCTGCTCTGCTTGCTGGCGGCGCGCTTCGCGTCGGGAAGCCGTACCTTCGGTGACCGCTTCGGTGGATTCGCGACGGCTTGCGAGAACGAGCGCCGCGTAGTCGTCGAGATCGCCTTCGAAGTTCGCGACCCGGCCATCGTGCACCAGCCACAGCGTTTCCGTCGCGGCGCGTAGCAGGTGACGATCGTGCGAGACCAGCAGCAGCGCGCCCTCGAACGACGACAGCGCGATCGTGAGCGCCTCGCGCGTCTCCATGTCGAGATGATTGGTCGGCTCGTCGAGCAGCAGCAGGTTCGGTCGTTGCCAGGCGAGCAGGGCAAGCGCGCAACGCGCCTTTTCGCCGCCCGACATCGGCCCGACCGGCTGCATCGCCATCTCGCCCGGGAAGCGGAACGTGCCAAGGAAATCGCGCAGCACCTGTTCGCGCTCCTGCGGTGCGAGGCGGCGCAGCTGTGTGAGCGGTGATTCGTCGGCCTGCAACTGATCGAGTTGGTGCTGCGCGAAGTAACCGATCGCCAGGCCCTGGCCGCGCCGTAGTTCGCCGCCGCGCGGCGCGAGATCACCGGCGATTGCCTTGACCAGGGTCGATTTTCCAGCGCCGTTGACCCCAAGCACGCCGATCCGATCGCCCGCGCGCACGCTCAACGTCACAGCTGCGAGCACGTCGACGTCGCCGTATCCGAGCACCATCGCTTCGGTATCGAACAGGCGCTCAGGCAGGCGCGCGGGCTCCGGAAACTCGAACCGCCACTGCCGGCGCGAGCGGACCGGCTCGACTGCCTGCAGACGTTCCAGCATCTTCATGCGGCTCTGGGCCTGCCGCGCCTTCGTGGCCTTGGCCCGGAAGCGATCGACAAACTGCTGGAGGTGTGCCGCGGTGCGCGAGTAGGCACGGGCGGCTGCGTCCTGCTGGCGTTGCTGCTCGACCAGCGCGAGCTCGAACGCGCTGTAGTTGCCCGCGTAGCGGCGGATCGATGCGTCCGCGACGTGCCAGATCGTCTCGGTCGCGCGGTCGAGGAACTCGCGGTCGTGCGAGATCAGCACCACGGTTGCAGGCTGCCGCTTGAGCCAGGCTTCGAGCCATATCACCGAGTCCATGTCGAGATGGTTGGTGGGCTCGTCCAGCAGCAGCAGATCCGCCGGACGCAACAGGGCGCGCGCGAGCGCGAGCCGATTGCGCCAGCCGCCGGAAAACGCAGCGACGGCGCGCTGCGAATCGAGCGACGAGAAGCCCAGCCCGTGCATGACCGTGGCTGCGGTCGCGGCGATCGCACCCTCGTTCAGTTCGGCGAGGGTGGCGTGCGCGTGCGCGACGCGCAGTTCGTCGTGCCCGTCCAGCGCTGCCGCCAGTTCGGCACGCGCCGCAACCAGCGGTGTGTGCCCCTCGAGAACGTAGTCCAGTGCAGATTGATCGGTAGCCGCGATGTCCTGCGCGACGTGCGCGATGCGACCGGGCGGAGGCGCATCGAGCGATCCGTTTTCGAGCGCGAGCTCGTTCAGCACTGCAGCGAATAGACTCGACTTGCCACAACCGTTGGCACCGACGAGCCCAACCCGTTCGCCCGGCGCTGCGGACAAGGTAACGCCGCGATAGAGCACACGCACACCGCGCGCGAGCGCGACGTTGGTCAGGCGAAGCATTGCCTCGAAAAAATCAGGGCAGGTCTTCCTGGCGCACCAGGAACACCATGTCGTCGCCGGCGCTGGTGGTGAGCCAGGTCATCGGGATGTCCTTGAACTGCTTCTCGACGGTCTCGCGCTCTCCGCCGACCTCGACGATCAGCAGGCCGCCCCGCTTCAGATATCCGCGCACCTCACGCAGAAGCCGCTTGATCACGGCCATGCCGTCGGGACCCCCGGAGAGCGCCAGCTTCGGTTCGTGGGCGTATTCCTTGGGCAGCTTCGCCATCGAAGCGTCGGTGACATACGGCGGATTGCACAGGACGAGGTCGTAGCGGCGCGCAGCGATGCTCGCGAACAGGTCCGATTCGATCAGCTTGACGCGGCTCTCGAGGGAATAGTCGCTGACGTTGCGCTTGGCAACCGCCAGCGCTTCCTTGGAAATGTCAACGGCGTCGACCTTCGCCTTGGGAAAGACATCCGCCGCCATGATCGCGAGGCATCCCGAGCCCGTGCAGAGGTCGAGCACATCAGTGATCACGCTCGCATCCGCGACCCACGGTTCGAGTCCTTCCTTGAGCAGTTCGGCGATGAAGGAGCGTGGAATGATGGCGCGGTTGTCGATGTAGAACTTGTACCCCTGCAGCCAGGCCTCTTTGAGGAGATAGGCGGCGGGCGTGCGCTTTTTCACGCGCAGATCGATCACCTGCAACAGCGAGTTGATCTCGGCGTGGGTCAGGTACGCGTCGAGAAACACCTCGAGCCGCTCCACCGGAAGGTTCAAGGTCCGCAACACCAGGAACACGGCCTCGTCGAATGCATCCACCTGCCCGTGGCCGAAGTGCAAGCCGGACTCGTTGAAACGGGTCACCGCGAAGCGCAATACGTCGCGCAGCGTGCGCAGGTTGGCTTGGGCGTCGATGGACATGGCGTCGGGATTCGATCAGGCCAGCAGCAGTTCGAGCGTGCGGCGATACACGTCCTTGAGCGGCTCGATCTCGTCGAGGCGCACACACTCGTTGACCTTGTGGATCGTTGCGTTGGTCGGTCCGAACTCGACGACCTGCGGGCAGACCGTCGCGAGAAAACGTCCATCCGAGGTTCCACCGGTCGTCGAAAGCTGCGGCGCACTTCCCGTGGTCTCTTCGATCGCGCGGCCGATCGCTGCGACCAGCTGGCCGGGCCGGGTGAGAAACGGCTGCGCGCCGACCGTCCACTGCAGCTCGTATTCGAGGCCATGGCGCTGGAGGACGGCCTCGATCCGGCTCATCAGTTGCTCGGCCGTGCTCGTGGGCGCGAAGCGGAGATTGAAGTCGAGCTCACAGTGACCCGGGATGACGTTGCCGACGCCGGTGCCCGCGTGAAAATTGGAAACCTGGAATGTCGTGGGGGGGAAGTACTCGTTGCCTTTGTCCCAGACCGTCGTGGCGAGGTCGGCGAGCGCAGGCGCGACCTGATGCACGGGGTTGCGCGCGAGATGCGGATAGGCGACGTGTCCCTGCACGCCCTTGACGATCAGCCTGCCGCTCAGCGAGCCGCGGCGGCCATTCTTGATGGTGTCGCCCAGGCGATCGACGGAGGTGGGTTCACCCACGATGCAATAGTCGATCGCTTCGCGGCGGGCACTCAGCTGTTCGACAACCGCAACGGTGCCATCGGTGGCGGGTCCTTCCTCGTCGGAAGTCAGCAGCAGCGCAATGGAGCCCGGATGATCCGGTTGCGCCCGCACGAACTCTTCTGCGGCAACGGCAAAGGCGGCCACCGATGTCTTCATGTCGGCCGCACCGCGACCGAACAGCAGGCCATCGCGCACGGTCGGTTCGAAAGGATCGGAGCGCCACGCATCGCGCGGACCCGGTGGCACGACGTCGGTGTGTCCGGCGAGGACGACCGTCGGACCTTTGCCGCCGCGCCGCAGCCACAGATTCGTCGTGCCGTTGCGCGCGATGGTCTCGGCGCGAAATCCCAGTGGTGCGAGGCGCTCCGCGACGACGTCCTGGCAACCGGAATCAGCCGGAGTGACCGATGCGCGTCTGATCAGCTGACAGGTCAGTTCGAGGGTGGGAGTCACGGAGACGCGCGTCACGCAGAGGCGGGCGGGCCCGCATTATCTCGAAAAAAGAGAAATCGGTTCGCGCGGCCTCGTTTGGCGTGCGCCTCGCACGTCGCACGGGCACGCGCTGACGCCGACCAGGCTGAGTCCGCTAGATGTTCAGCGTGAACTCGGAGAACGACGAAGCGGGTGCTGCAGGCTGGTCCTTGCGTCCCTGCGTCTGCTGTGCAGCGGGCTTGCCCGCGTTGTTGATGAGCCAGAGCAGGTTGTTCTTCGAATCCGCGGAGCCGAGCGCGTCCTCGCGCGTGACCGCATCCTTCTGCAGCAGCGTGTACAGGCTCTGCTCGAAGGTCTGGCTCTCCGGCGCCAGGCTCTGCTCCATCGCTTCCTTGATCGACTGCACGTCGCCGCGCTCGATGAGATCGCTCATGTGGCCCGAGTTCATCAGCACTTCGACGGTCGGGACGCGACCGCCCTTCTTGGAGCGCACCAGGCGCTGCGAGATGATCGCCTTCAGCGATGCCGCGAGGTCCTGGAACAGCGCCTGCCGTGTCTCGGGCGTGTAGAAGCTGATGACGCGGTTCAGCGCGTGCGCGCTGTTGGTGGCGTGCATGGTCGCGACCACGAGGTGGCCCGACATCGAATAGGCCAGCGCAGCGCCCATGGTGTCGCGATCGCGGATCTCGCCGATGAAGAGCACGTCCGGCGCCTGCCGCATGGCGTTGCGCAGCGCTGCGTGCAGCGTCTTCGCGTCCGTACCGATCTCGCGCTGGTTGATGATCGATTTCTTGTTGCGGAACAGGAACTCGATCGGATCTTCGAATGTCAGGATGTGGCCGGTCATCAGCTCGTTGCGGTGGTCGAGCATCGATGCGATCGATGTCGACTTGCCGGAGCCGGCGGCGCCAACCACGAGGATGAGGCCGCGCTTGTCGAGGATCAACTCCTTGAGGATGTCGGGCAGCAGGAGATCTTCGAGCCGCGGCACTTCGTGCGGAATGTAGCGGATCACCGCGGAGACCGAACCGCGCTGAAGGAATGCGCTGAGACGAAAACTGCCGACATCTTGCACCGGCAGGCCGATGTTCAGTTCGCGGGTTTCCTCGAGCTCGCGGAACTGCGCATCGGTAAGACGCTCGGCGAGCAGTCCGACGATGGCCTGGGGTGCAAGGCGCTCCTGGTTGATCGGGACACAGACGCCGTTGATCTTGATGGTGATAGGCGATCCGACCGACAGATACAGGTCAGAGGCGTTTTTCTCCGCCATCAGATGGAAAAGCCGCTCTAGCGCCATGCCTGTCTCCACGGTTGATCCGGGCAGGATACGCAGACACCCCCGCCTGGAGAAGTCCTAGGATCGGGCGATTTGCCCCGCGAATCCCGCCCAATAGGCCGCTCCGCCAGTCTCAAGTCGCACCAGCGTCGGGCCGCAGCAGTTCGTTGATCGCGGTTTTCGCGCGCGTCTGGGCATCGACGCGCTTGACGATCACCGCGCAATACAGGCTGTAGGAGCCGTCCTTGGCCGGCAGCGAACCCGGGACCACGACGGCACCGCTCGGTACACGCCCGTAGACGACTTCCCGCGTCTCGCGATCGTAGATACGCGTACTCGCTCCGATGTAGACGCCCATCGAGATGACGGCGTTGTCCTCGACGATCACGCCTTCGACGATCTCGGAGCGCGCGCCGATGAAGCAGTTGTCGCCGATGATCGTCGGATTCGCCTGCAGTGGCTCGAGCACGCCGCCGATGCCGACGCCTCCGGAAAGGTGCACGTTCTTGCCGATCTGCGCACACGAACCCACCGTTGCCCAGGTATCGACCATCGTTCCTTCGCCGACGTAGGCGCCGATGTTCACGAACGACGGCATGAGCACGACGTTGCGCCCGATGTAGGCGCCACGCCGCACCGTGGCAGGCGGCACGACGCGCATCCCGCCCTCCTGGAAATCGCTTGCGGAATACGTGGCGAACTTGGTCGCCACCTTGTCGTAGAAGCGCGTGAAACCGCCGGCTTCCATCACGTAATTGTCATGCAACCGGAACGACAGCAGCACCGCCTTCTTGATCCATTGATGCACGGTCCAGTTGCCGCCGCCGGTGGGCTCGGCCACGCGCACGGTGCCCGCATCGAGTTGCGCGATCACGCTGGCGACCGCCTCGCGGACGCTGGCCGGTGCCGATGTCGCGCTCAGTTCGGCGCGCTTCTCCCAGCATTCGTCGATGGTTTGCTGCAGTGTCATGGTGATCCTCGGGTTCAGGGCACGAATTGTTCGATCCGCGCGGCCGCCTGCGCGACTTCCGCAGGCGCCGCCACGAGTGCGATGCGCACAAAGCCACGGCCCGGGTTCATTCCGCCGCTTTCGCGTGCGAGGAAACTCCCCGGCAGGACGGTGATATTGCACTTCGCATAGAGTTGGCGGGCGTATTCGACCTCGTCGATCGGCGTCCTCGCCCAGAGATAGAACGCGGCGTCGGGCTTTGCGGTCGGCAGCCGGCGCGCAATCACGGGCGTCGCCTGCTCGAACTTGGTCGCGTAAAGGCGCCGATTCTCGCGCACATGGCTCTCGTCGTTCCACGCCGCGACGCTCGCGGCCTGGATTGCCGGGCTCATCGCGTTGCCGTGGTAGGTCCGGTAGAGGAGGAACCGCCGAACGAGGTTCGCATCGCCCGCGACATAGCCCGAACGCATTCCGGGAACGCTCGAGCGCTTGGACAGGCTGCCGAAGGTCAGCAAGTGCGCGTAGTCGTCACGTCCGAGGGCACGCGCCGCAGCGAGACCGCCGAGCGGTGGGTGTGATTCATCGAAATAGATCTCCGAGTAACACTCGTCGGAGACGATGACGAAGTCGTGGCGCTCCGAGAGCTCGAACAACGTCTTCCACTCGTCCAACGCCATCACGCGCCCAGTCGGATTGCCCGGCGAGCACACGTAAACGAGCTGCACATCGCTCCATTCGCGCGACGGCAGCGCCTCGAACGGCATGCGGAAGCCGCTCTCGGGCGTGGTCGGGAGAAACAGCGGTGCCGCGCCTGCGAGGAGCGCCGCGCCTTCGTAGATCTGATAGAACGGGTTGGGTGCGACGACGCGAGCCGGCTGGCTGCGATCGATCACCGTCTGCGCGATCGCGAACAACGCTTCGCGCGTGCCGTTCACCGGCAACACCTGGGTAGCGGGATCGATGCTGCAAGCGAAACGGCGCTGCAGCCATGCCGCAATCGCCTCGCGCAGTTCGATCGTTCCTGCGGTCGACGGGTACGTGGCGATTCCCGGCAGCGCCTTGGCAAGCGCTTCGAGGATGAAAGGCGGCGTCGGGTGCTTGGGCTCGCCGATCGAAAGGTCGATGTGACGCAGCTCGGCGGGCGGCCGCGCATGCGCCAGCAGCTGGCGCAGGCGTTCGAAAGGATAGGCCTGCAGGCGATCGAGGTCCGGATTCATCGTCTTCCTAGCGGCCCATGGGCGTTGCACGCTCGAAGCGGCCCAACTCCACGTGCGGCGGCGGTTTCCAGCCGCGCTTGCGATGCTCGGCGACCACGGTCGTGAAGATGCCGCCGCGAACGTACCACTTCGCGGTCAGGCGCACGAAGCGCGGCGCAAGAGCGCGCACCAGATCGTCGAGGATCTTGTTGGTGACCGCTTCGTGGAAGACGCCCTCGTCGCGGTACGACCACATGTAGAGCTTGAGGCTCTTCAGTTCGACGTTGCGGCGATCGGGGATATAGTCGAGCACGACCGTGGCGAAGTCCGGTTGCCCCGTAAGCGGGCACAGGCACGTGAATTCGGGCACCTCGATGTGCACGAGGTAGTCACGTTCCGGACTGGGATTTGGAAAAGACTCGAGTTTTCTGACTGGGCGCGATGGCATCGGGGCGACTGAGGCAGGCTTGCGGTCCGGGCAGCCATGAATCCGGTAAGCCTTCGACGTGCAGTGACCGTCGAAGCGCGAGCAGCGCGTTATTATAGAAATCGAATCGTGTTCATTCGGTCGCGCAGCGCGTCCTGCGCCGCGCCGATATAAAAAAAACTCCGGAACCCCAACGTGCGCCTGCGGCAGATCAAACTCGCCGGTTTCAAGTCGTTTGTCGATCCCACTCATATCGATGTTCCCGGCAGCCTGGTCGGCGTCGTCGGACCGAACGGCTGCGGCAAATCCAACGTCATCGAT
>Ga0335084_10002169_pt1 | contig 18811 bp, 18 predicted proteins | sample Lox_Sample_44_FD_206721 | JGI IMG/M metagenome (GOLD analysis project Ga0335084, IMG submission 206721) | Soil microbial communities from Loxahatchee National Wildlife Refuge, Florida, United States - Lox_Sample_4.4 | ecosystem: Environmental > Terrestrial > Soil > Wetlands | place: USA...
ACGACCGCAATGCCCTTCTGCTGGCGCCGCGCCTGGTCGCCACGCGCGCGCGCCTCGACGCGCTGCGCCAGGCAGGCGATCCGTTGACGTACGGCGCAGACGGCCGCACGCAGACGCTCGGCGCAAGCTACGCGCGGGCCTGAGCGCTTCACCACCCGTGTCATTCCGAGCCCGCGGCGCAGCCGCGTCGGCGAGGAATCTCGATGGCGCGAAGCGCCGAGATCCCTCGCTCCGCTCGGGATGACAAGGAACTTGACGCGGATCGACGCGGACGAAGAAAAGGATCCGCGTCTATCCGCGAAATCCGCGTCCAAATCGCTTTTCTGATCTAGAACTGATATCCCATGCGGAAGCCGCCCCAGTGACGGCCGCGCACGTGGATCGGCGCCGACAGGTCTTTCATCAGCACGAAGCGGTCGCCTCCCATGTCGCGCCGGTAGGTCTGCAGAAGGAAGCGGCGCGTATTGCGCCCTGCCGACAGGCCGGTGCGATCGCTGAAGATCCGCCGGTTGCGGCAGTTCGCAGCATTCCAGACCGGATCGGATCCTTGCGGGCGCGAGTACTTCAGGTTGTGCGTAGGCAGGTACCCATTGCGATCCACCGCCGCGCAGAAGATCACCTTCTCGGAGAACGCCAGCAACGGTTCCTGGATCGCGGGCAGTTCCCGATCGGTCAGTGCGACGAAGCGCGTCATCACCTGTTGCGGATTGCTTCCGGTGATCGGCACGTAGTTTTCGTCGAACAGGTCGGCCATCGAGATGCGCTCGGCGTCGAGCGCGCTCTCGAAGATGCCGGCGATCCTGGATGCGGCCTCGATCACCGTCGCGATGAACGGCGTATCGACGGTTTCGGCGCCGCAATCGGATGTCAGCTCGATCAGGCGTTCGCCGGTTTCGAGGAAGCGCGCAGCGGACGTCTTCGAGCGATCGAGTGCGCTTGCCGTCTGCTCGACCTCGCGCGCCAGGTGCGCGACCGAATCCAGGCTCGTGGTGCACGCGCGCTCGTTGGACGCTGCGCTGGCAGCGATCTCGGTCACGGCATGCTCGACGCGCTCGAAGGCGCGATTGAATGTCTCGTGCCCGTCGCGCGTTCCCGAGTCGCGGATGTTGCGCGCGAGCTCGCCGATGCGCGCGTCGAGTTGCCTCACCGTGCCCGAGATCTGCAGCGAGGTCGACTCGACTTTTTGCGCGAGATCCTTCACCGCCTCGGCGACGACGGCGAAGCCGCGCCCCGCTTCGCCGGAGCGCTTTGCCTCAACCGTCGCGTTGAACGCCACCAGGCGCGTCTGCAGCGCGATCTTGGTGATCTCGGCCGCCGACGCCGCCACCTCGCGCAGCGACTCCACGGCTGCCGAGACGTCGGTCGCGACGCGCTCCACTGCGGCGCGTGCGGCGCGCGCCGAGGCGTGGCCGGTTTCGGTCGCCCGGGCGATGGCGCGATTGGCATCGACCATCTGCTGGACTTCGGTCGCAACGTGCGCGAACGCCTGCGCCTGCTGCTGCGCGACCTTGCTGACGTCCTCGAGTGTTCCGTAGAGTTCGGCGGCTTCCTTGCCCATGCCGCCGGCTCGTTCGGCCAGATCCTTGACCAGGCCTTTGAAGTCGGGTTCGCGCGGCGTGGCGTTCGCGGCCTCGACACCGTGCGCGTGCGCGAGATCGCTCGCGACGACGCCCTTCCTGCGCGCAAGGCCCAGGATCATCGATTGATTCCGGCCGTCATGTCTCGTGGTCCGCGGCGCGCGCGCCTGGCGCCCGCGCTACCAGTTCTTCAGCTTTGCCCGCAACCGGGCGACGGCCTGGCTATGCAACTGGCACACGCGCGATTCGGTCACGCCCATGACCGCTCCGATCTCGCGCAGGTTGAGATCCTGTTCGTAGTACATCGCCATCAGCAGCTTCTCGCGCTCGGGCAACTCCTCGATCGCTCCGACCAGCGCGGTGCGGAAGCGCTTGTCGCGCAGGATGTCGCCGGGGTCGGAGCCATCGTCGGCGACGTGGCGCTCGAGGTAGTCCTCGTCGTCGTCGGAAAACCCGATGTCCTCGAAGTAGACGAGTTGCGCGCCCCGCGCATCGTTCAGCATCTCCTGGTACTCGCTGACCGGAATCCCGATCTCGCGCGCGATCTCGGCTTCGCTCGGCGCGCGCTTGAGCTTGCCCTCCAGGCGATGGATCGCGTTTTCGATATCGCGCTGGCTCTTGCGCGCTGAGCGCGGCAGCCAGTCGTTCGCGCGCAGCTCGTCGAGCATGGCGCCGCGGATGCGGCTGGCGGCGTAGACCTCGAACTGGGTGCCCTGCGATTCCTCGAAGCGTCCGAGCGCGTCCATCAGGCCCATCATGCCGGCCTGGATCATGTCGTCGAGCTCGACGTTCGCGGGCAACCGGGCGATCATCTGATGCGCCAGCCGGCGGACCAGCGGCGCGTATTGCTTGATCGCGTCTTGGCTCTGGACTGTCCCGCGCGCGTTGTAGACGAAGGCCTCGTTCTTCAAAAAGTCCTCACAGTTTGGGGCCGCGGCAGGCGCAACAGATCCCAATCGCCCATGGCGCGCGTCACGCTCACCCAGTCATGCGCCACCCGCGCTGCACCGCCAAAGCGCAGTTCGGCGCCGAGTCGATCCCTGCACGCCCTTGCCAGTTCCGAGTAGAGCCTAGCGGCCGTGCCTGCATCCCAAGCCGGGAAAAGCAGCCGAAATCCCGCAATGTCCACCCTGTCGTCGAACGTGGCGAGAGTGCGCAGAAGATCGCTCCATGCATCGCGCCCGCGCGGCATCGGCACGATGATTTCGCCCTGCCCATCGGCGGCGCGCAGAAGCGTTGCCTGCGCCGGCTCCATGATCATGAGTACGAGATCCGTGCTCCTGGCGCCGTGTGAAAGCGTCGCAAGCAGTGCGAGGAACTCGCTCGGCGCAGCACGCGTCTCGGCCGCGGCACGTGCCGCGGCGACGACGGAGAGGTTCGGACCTGCGTCGAGCAACGCTTGCTCGACGCGGCATTCGCCGCGGACCACGTGGACCAGATCGAAGCGGGCGCGCAAACCGAGACTCGCAGCGATCTGCGCGCGCGCACAGTCGACCACCAGCGTGCGCTCGCCGCTTCTTGCGCAGGCCTGCGCGAGAAGGACGATCGATGCGACCTGCGATGCGACGTGGCCCGGGTGGATCAGGATCGGAGCGAGCCGCGCGGGTGCGACGCCGAAGATGCGTCTCAGCCCGGCGGCCTGATCGGCGTCGCGCGCGCCGCGCTCATGCATGTGTCGCGCCGCGCCGCGCAGCGTTGTGCGCTTGCGCCTGCAGCAGCGCCGCACCTTCCTCGTCCGCGATTTCGAAGAGCTGTGACGCGGGCTTCAACGCGAGATGCGCCAGGAGCTTGCCGTTGGCGGCATGCCAGTCCTCCGGTACACGCTGTCCGTTGGTGAGGCCGAGCAAGGTCAGGCGATGGCGCAGCGATACGTCGAGCGAGCCGCCGATGCGGGTCGCCTCGTCGAGCTTGGTCAGGATTGCACCGATGCACTCCTGCGCGCGCCAGGCGCGTGCGGCCTCTTCCAGCGTCTCGGCGTGCGAGGCGCTGTTCATCAGCAGGACACGTTGCACCGGCCGGTTCGTGCTGCCGGCCTTCGCGAGCAGATCGAGCATCTCGCCCAGGCGCTCGTCACGCTGCGAGACGCCGCAGGTGTCGATCAGGATCAGGCGCTTGTGCACCAGCGTCGCGAGCAGTTCGCGCAGCGTCGGCAGGTCCTGCGCGAGATGCACGGGCGTGCCGAGGATGCGGCCATATCCCCGTAGCTGTTCGGGCGCCGCAATGCGATAGGCATCGAGCGTGATCAGTCCGAGCGCCGACGTGCCGTGCCGGACCGCAAAGCGCGCGGCAAGCTTGGCAACGGTCGTCGTCTTGCCCACTCCGGTCGGGCCGACGAGTGCGAAAGTCTGCCCGGGCGTCGCGGGCCGTCCGGCGCGTTCGACGATGCCGTCGGTGGGTTCGGTGCAGCGAATGTTGTGCGCGAGCACTTCCTGCACCCAGCTCTCCGCTTGCGACACGGCAGCATGCGGTGCGACGTGGGCGGCGATGCGGCGCGCGACCTCGGCCGAAAAACCGGCGGAAAGCAGACGCGTCACTACGCGCGTGGCGGCGGAGCCGGCCGGGATCGGGTCCGGCGCGGCAGGCTTAATCGCCAGCGTCGCGATCTGCTGGCGCAGCATGTCGCGCATCGAATGAAGCTCCGCGAGCAACTGGCTTTCCATGCGCGCCGCCGCGGGTTCGGCGGCTTGCACTGGCGCTTGTGCGAGCTGTGCGGGCGCGGAGACTTGCGCCGGTTGTGCGGTTTGCGCAGGCGCAGTGACTTGCATTGGTTGCGCTTGCTGCGCGGGCGCGGCCGCTTGCACCAGGTGTGCGGGTTGCGCGGGCGCGGAGACTTGCATCGGTTGTGCCGTCTGCGCCGGCGCCGCCGATTGCACGGCTTGCGGGGGCGGGACAGGTGCGGCCGATTGCACCGGTTGTGCTGGCTGCACGGGCGCGGCTGCCTGCGGCGGTTGTGCGGGCTGTGCAGGCACAGCCGGTGCTTGCGCAACAGGCGCTGGTGCACTGGCTTGTGGTGGTTCATTCGGCGGCGCCGGAGGCGCGACGAACTGAGCCTCCCACGACCAGGCCGCGATCGGCGGCGCGGGCATCTCCGCTTTCACCGGCACCGAGGCGCGCGTGGGCTGCGCCGCATTTGCTATCGCAGCGGCGGCGTTGACCGACGCTTCGCGCAACCGTGCCGCGGTGGCGATCGGCGCAGCTTGCGAGCGCACCGGCAGAGACGGTACTGCGGCGTGGCCCGTCAGCATCGGCGGCGACTCCACAGGCGCGGGCTCGATGCGCGGGCGCGGAGATGCCGCCACGGCAGACGCTTGCACTGCGGGCGCCGGTGGAGCGGCCTGCGGCTCGAGAAGGATGTCGATGGCGGGCGCGCGAGACGCGGCACGCGCAGCAGCCGGAGCGGGTGCAACCGTCGCCGGCCTGCGGCGGAAGACGGCGGGATCGGCTGCCGGTGCAACCGTCTCGATCTGCTGGGCGCGATGCGAATGAGGAAGCGTGGTCGCCTGCGCGCGTGCGGGTGCGGGTTCAGCCTCTTGCGGCTGGGCGGCCACGAACTCTTCTTGCTCTATGTCGGCGACATCGTGATACATCGCGACGCCGGTGCTCGTGCCGAGCGTGCGACCTGCGGAAGTGACGGGCGCGCGCGCTGGCGCTTCACGCCCCGGGCGTTGCGGCGCCGGCGCTTCGGCGTCCGTCTGCATCTGGCGCCGGACGAAATCCTGGAACGACTCGACCTTCGGCCGCGACTGCTCGCGACCAGTCGGTTGCTCGTGCGCAGTTGCACGCTCGCGTTGTGGAGCGGCCGCGCGGATCTCGCTGCGCTCGACAAGCGCTTCGACGGCATCGGGCGCCGCGGCGAGTATCTCGATTCGATTGCCCGCGCGCCGGTTGACGATGATCACGGCGTCCTCGCCCAACTCGCGGCGCACCTGCATCATCGCTTCGCGTGTGGTCGGCGCCACGAATTTCCTGATTGCCATTTGTTCTCCGTCGCGGGACGGCCGCGCTTTATCGGCAAAGCATCGCTTGAGCTTGAGTACCGTAATCGCGGGAAAAGGAAGGGATGCCCGCTGTCATTCCGAGCCCCTTCGTGACCCCTCGCTTGCGCTCGGGATGACAGGCGACGTCAGGCCGCGCCGCCGAGAACCGTGCTCACGCGGATCGTGCTGGTTTCCGGAATCTCGGCGTGCCCGAGCACGCGCAGTCGCGGCGCTGCGCGCTTGAGCAACCGCGCGAGCGGCAGGCGCAACCTGTCGGGCACGAGCAGCGTGGGAGCAAGCCCCATGTCTTCCTGGCGCTGCATCGCCGCTGTCGCGCCCCGTTGCAGCAGATCCACCAAACCCGGTTCGACCGCGGCGCCGTCGCCGGTTAGCGAAGACGCCAGCACTTTTTCGAGCTCCGAGTCGAGAGCGATCACCGACAGCTCACGCGTCGAACCGAACAGCGATTGCGCGATCGTCGCGCGCAGCGCGGCGCGGACGTGCGCGGTGAGTTCCACTGCATCGGTCGTGCGGTTGGCCGCATCGGCGAGCGTTTCCACGATCGTGCGCAGGTCGCGGATGTGCACGCCCTCGTCGAGCAGGTTCTGCAGGATCCGCTGCAGCGTCGACAGCGGAATCAGTTTCGGCACCAGATCGTCCATCAGCTTCGGCGCGAACTTGCCGGCGTGATCGATCAGCGCCTGCGTTTCCGCGCGTCCGAGCAACTGGCCCGCGTGCGAGAGCAGCAGGTGATTGATGTGCGTCGCGACGACGGTGGCGCAGTCGACCACCGTGTAGCCGAGCACCTGGGCCGATTCGCGATTGCGCGCATCGATCCAGGTCGCGGGAAGCCCGAACGCCGGATCCTTGGTGCTCGCACCCTCGAGCCGCTGCGTGATGCCGCCAGGATTGATCGCGAGCCACATGCCGTTGAACGCTTCGCCCTCGCCGATCACCACGCCCTTGAGCAGCACGCGGTACGCCGACGGCTTCAGTTCGAGGTTGTCGCGGATGTGCACCGGTGGCGGCAGAAATCCGATGTCCTGCGCGAATTTCTTGCGGATCGCCTTGATGCGCTTGAGCAGCTCGCCATCCTGCCCCTGGTCGACCAGCGGAATCAGGCGGTAGCCCACCTCGAGTCCCACGGTGTCGAGCGGCACCACGTCGTCCCACGACGCTTCGTTGGTCGGTGCGGCGACCGGCGGCGCCGCCGCCGGTGCAGCGGCCGCCGCGCGCGCGCGCGTCGAGAGATACCACGCGGCGTAGCCGCAACACGCTGCGAGCAGCAGGAAGACGAACCAGGGCATGCCGGGAATGATGCCGAGGATGCCGAGGATGGCCGAGGTCACGCCGAGCACGCGCGGCTTGACGAACAGCTGGCTCATCATCTGCCCGCCGATGTCGTCGGATTCCTTGCCCACGCGGGCCACGATCAAGCCCGCCGCGATCGAGATCACGAGTGCAGGAACCGATGCAACCAGGCCGTCGCCGACCGACAGCAGAACGTAGTTGTTGACCGCCTGCGCCAGCGGCAGCCCATGATCGAGCATGCCGATCGCCAGGCCGCCGATGATGTTGATGAACAGGATCAGGATGCCTGCGACCGCGTCGCCCCGCACGAACTTGCTGGCGCCGTCCATCGCACCGTAGAAGTCCGCTTCTTCGGCCACTTCGGCGCGGCGGCGCTTCGCCTCCTTGTCATCGATGACGCCCGCATTCAGATCGGCGTCGATCGCCATCTGCTTGCCGGGCATCGCATCGAGCGTGAAGCGCGCCGCCACTTCGGCGATCCGACCTGCGCCCTTGGTCACGACGACGAAGTTGATCACGACCAGGATCGCGAACACGATCAACCCGACCGCGAAGTTGCCGCCGATGACGAAGTGCCCGAACGCCTCGATCACCTTGCCTGCTGCATCGGCGCCGGTGTGGCCTTGCATCAGCACCGCGCGCGTCGATGCGATGTTCAGCGAGAGCCGCATGAGCGTCGTCAGCAGCAGCACGGTCGGAAAGGCCGCGAACTCGAGCGGCTTGCGCGTGTACACCGCGACCATGAGCACGATCAGCGCGAGCGCGATGTTGAACGTGAACAGCAGGTCGAGCAGGAACGGCGGCAGCGGCAGGATCATCATGGCGAGCACCATGAAGACCAGCAGCGGCACCGCCAGCGCGCGCCACGGAACGCTGCGCAACAGCGGATGGTTGAGGACGGCGGCGAAGGAGTTCATTTCGTCGTGTTCATGTCATTCCAGGCAAGGGATGAAAAGAACCTTGACGCGGATGACGCGGATCGACGCGGATGAAGAAAAGTATCCGCGTGTATCCGCGAAATCCGCGTCAGATTTCTTTGCTCAAGGCCGTTGCTCACGCCGTTGCCCTCGGCTCGAGCGGATCCATCCCCTTCGGCACCTCGATCTCGCGGGGCTCCGTCGGACGCGGACCGGCGCCGCGCGCGAAGCGCTGCAGCTGAAACACGTATGCCAGCACCTGCGCGACCGCGGTGTACAACGTCGCGGGAATCGCGCCGCCGATCTCGACGTGCTTGTACAGAGCACGCGCAAGCGGCGGCGCTTCCACTTGCGGCACGCCGCTTTCGCGCGCCAGCTCCTTGATCTTCTCGGCCACGGCGTCGGCGCCCTTGGCGACGACCAGCGGCGCGCGGTGGCGCGCTTCCATGTATTTCAGTGCGACCGCGAAGTGCGTCGGGTTCGTGACCACCACGTCCGCCTTCGGCACGGCAGCCATCATTCTCTTGCGCGCCATGTCGCGCTGCGCGGAGCGGATGCGCGCCTTCAGGTGCGGATCGCCTTCCGACTCCTTCTGCTCGCGCTTCGCCTGCTCCGGCGTCATGCGCAGGTCGCGCCGGTGCTTGAAGATCTGGAATGGCACGTCGATCGCGGCCGCCGCACCGAGCGTGGCGACGAGCAACAGAAACGCCACGCCCGCGAGCGAGCCGAAATGCGCCAGTCCAACAGCGAGGTTCATCTGCGAGAGCGCGGCGAAGTCCTCGACGTGCGTCGAGATGTAGCCGAAGCCCACCGCGGCAAGCAGCACGCAGACCAGCAGGACCTTGCCGAGTTCGACGAGCGCGCTCAGCGACAGCATGCGGCCGAAGCCCTGCAGCGGGCTCAGGCGATCGAAGCGCGGTGTCGCGAGTTGCGGCGCGAAGAGCCAGCCGCCGACCACGAGCGGCGCCGCGAATGCGGCTGCGAGCAGGATGAGCAGCACCGGCGCAACGGCGAGCAGGCCGTGCACAACGAGTTCGCCGAGGCGCGCGCTCATGCGCGCTGGGTCGCGCACGGTCGCCGCATCGAATGCGAGGCCGCGCACGAGCATCTCGCGCAGGTCGGCGAGCAGCGGATCGGCCAGCAGGAGAAGGGCGAGTGCCGCACCGCCCAGCAACAACAGATGCGCGAGATGGCGCGAGCGGGGAACCTGTCCTTCGCGCCGCGCCTCTTCTAACCGTCTTGCCGACGGTTCGAGCGTGCGTTCCTGCGAAGAGTGCTCTGATTCGGCCATGTCGGCGGCGGCTGTGCGCGCGCCAACGGCGCGGCGATCCCCGGTTAGTCCGAAGGATTATTCGGTGCCGCGATCCGGCCGATACGTCGAATATCGGCCGCCTCTTCGTTTACTTTAGGCCCGCCGCGCGTTCCACCACGCCGATGGGAAGCCCCGAATTGGCGCGGCCCGACCCATCATTTTTTCGCGGGACACTCTCAAGAGCGATCCAGAAGCGCCGATTCCTTACGCAAGCAGGGATAACTCGGCCGCGCCATGCGCGGAAGCTTCTTGGAGCGCGCATGACGCGTACGGAACTGGTAAAGCGACTCGCCGATCACGCCACCAAGCCTTTGTCGCGGGAATCGTCGCAGAACGAATTCGACGGAGGCATGCACCAGCCGGTCGATGGCGACAGCGTCGCGACGCCGCCTGCCGCGACCGCGCGCCCGAGCGGCGATCTGTTCGTCTGGTTCGAAGACACGGCATCGCGCCGCGACTCCGGCCGGCGCGGCATAGCCGGGCTGCCCGAGTCGCTGCTGCCATGGGATCACAAGACGCGCGTGGTCGAGCGCCGCTACGCAGAAGGTCATCTGCACCTTCTCTCCGCCGTGCGCTTGCGCTGCGGCGAGGGCAAGGGCGAGCGCATCGCCGCGATCTATACCGCTGCGCTTTCGGTCGGCACGGTCGCCTGGATCGGCACCGGCCGCCAGTACGAACAAGCGTGGCATGAGATGTTTCCCACCGGCGCGGACGAAGCGCGCGGCGAAGACAGCGCGCCCGGCGCGTCCTGCGAGATCTAGCAGCCGGTCATTGCGACTTGAACCTCTCTCCGGGTTTCGGCAACACATGACCCGGACGAATCCGCATTCGGAGAGGCTCCATGATCGAACCGAGCTACCCCGGCGTGTACCTGAGCGAGGTCGCGTTCGGCGGCAAGCCGATCGACGGCGTTTCGACTGATCGCGCTGGCGCGACCGGCATCGATCGACTCCGCTCGGAACCGCCGGTCGAAGCGCCGGCGTGGACGGATGCCAATGCGAGTGATCCGGGCGTCACGCTCGTCGAGCTTTTCGGCTGGATAAGCGAGTTCGTCGTCTACGGCGGCCCGGCCCAACTGCATGATCCGCTGCAGCACGTTGCAGTCGAAGCTGGAATTGCCGGCGGCCTCGCGAACGATCCACCGCACTGACGCAATCGCTCGACCCGCTTTGCCGGCGGACTAGACTGACTCGCAACAATTCCACGTCCTGCCCTGCCCGGCTCGCACGTGGCCATCGGAGCGGCGCGAGGGAGCCATCGGAGCACTTCCTTCCAGCCTTTCGCGGATCATCGTGGTTCTTGCCGCGCTGCTGACGTGCAGCGGCTGCATGAACTATTACCTGATCTACCCCGAACGCGATCCGCCAGGCGTGACGAGCTGGGCCGAAGACGTGACGCACGGGCCGCTGCGCGTGCATCTCGAATGGGTGCAGCCTCCCGGTCCCGGCCCGTTTCCCACCGTGATCGTTCATCCGCCGGGCGGCGGCCTCGCGTCTGATCTCAACGGCGTGACGCGCGACCTCGCTCGACATGGGTACCTGGCGGTTGCAGTCGATTACTGGCGGCTCCTCGACGGATCGTTCCAGCGCAACACTTTCGCCTGGCGCGCGGAGTCCGACACGGTCGAGGCTCTGGAGGTGGTGCGGGCAAAGCCGCAGGTCGATCGCGAACGGATCGCTGCTCTCGGCTTTTCGCAAGGCGGCATCTACAGCCTGCTGATGGCCGCGCATTCGCAAGATGTCAGGGCTGTCGTTGCGTACTACCCGGTGACCGATTTCCGGAAGTGGTTCGACACCGAGCGCAAGGACTTCGGATTCCGCGTCGCCTTCTCGATCATCGAGTGGCACTTCCGCCGTGAATCAGGTGCGAAGAGCGATGCCGAGTTCGAAGAGATGCTTCGCCTCGCTTCGCCAATGACTTACGTTGACTCGCTTCACGCGCCAATCCTGCTCGTGCATGGCGAAGCCGACACCTCCGCATCGGTGGAGGAATCGCGACGTCTCGAACGCGCGCTGAAGGAGCGCGGACGCGAGGTCGAACTCATCGTCGTACCCGGCGCGGGACACGTCTTCAACTTCAAGGAGCCGAAGGCCCAGGCGCAAAGCGTGTGGGACACCACGCTTGACTGGCTGCGGAAGCAATTGGCGCCCAGGTAGACGGCGCGCAATCAGCGCACCGATCCGAGGCTTGCGGCGGGCCGACGGAAAGCGGTACCGCTGCCGCGCATACTCGCTGCGCGAGCACCGCCATCAGCGGGCACGTCCCGCAAATCGTGGACTCTCGTGTCTTCCGCAGTCGCCAGATCATGTTTCGACCTGCCTCAATATGGTCGCCAAGAGCAGCGAAGGCTCGACTACGTGATCGCTCGGCGCGCGCCGTGGTCGAGCGACTGATCGGCACGCGCTTGCAGTTCTCCTGACGCGGTCCTGCGGGTTCGACCTTTTCAACAGGTCTACGATCCGCGCGACGCCGCTCGCGCAACTACGCTTGAGGAAAGAGAAATGCTCGTTCGACCCAGGAACTTCCTGGCGATTGCTGTCGCCGCCCCGTTGCTCATGCTAGTCGCCGCACCGGCCGCCGCCCACGGCGGGGCACATTGGAGCTACTCCGGCTCTACCGGCCCGGCCAAGTGGGCGAGCCTCGAGAAGGACTTCGGATCCTGCGCGCTCGGCAGGACCCAGTCGCCGATCGACATCCACGACAGTGCCGCGAAGAAGGCGGACCTGCCCGCCATCATCTTCGACTACAAGCCCGCGCCGCTGAAGATCATCGACAACGGCCACACGATCCAGGTCAACTACGCGCCCGGCAGCTTCATCACGGTCGGCGGCAAGCAGTTCGAGCTCGTGCAGTTTCACTTCCACAAGCCGAGCGAGGAAAAGGTCAACGGCAAGAACTACGACATGGTCGCGCACCTGGTGCACAAGGACACCGATGGCAACCTCGCGGTGGTGGCGGTCCTGCTCAAGAAAGGCAGCGCAAGCCCGCTCGTGAAGACTCTCTGGGACAACCTGCCGAAGCAGAAAGGACACGAGATGGCGGTCGACGCAGTCACGATCAACATCGCCGACCTGCTTCCCGGCGACAAGGCGTACTACACGTTCGCCGGATCGCTCACGACGCCACCGTGCAGCGAAAACGTCACGTGGTTCGTCCTTAAGAACCCGAGTTCGATCTCGAGCGACGAGATCGCGCGCTTCGCGAAGTCCTACCCGATGAACGCACGTCCGGTGCAGCCGCTGAACGGGCGCGAGATCAAGACGAGCAACTGACGTTCAAGCGGTTTGCAGCAGCGCTGCGCCAATGCGTTCGCCGGCGCGACCATCGCCGAACGGGCTTGCGCCGGCCGGGCAACGCATGGCGGCATGCGCCGCACGGTCGAGAGTCAGCGCATCGAATGCGGTCGCGATCGAATCGACGCCGGTGCCGACGAGGCGCCCGTAACCTGCAGCGAGGATCTCCGGTCGCTCGGTCTTCGCGCGCAACACGAGGATCGGCACTCCCATTGCGACCGCTTCCTCCTGGATGCCGCCGGAGTCGGTCAGCGCGATCCAGCTCGCCTGCAGTGTGGCGATCAGCGTCGGATATTCGATCGGTGCGGTGAGCAGCAGCCGGCCGGCGGACATTGGATCGAGCCCAGCCATGCCGGCGGCGACCGCGTGCGCGATCGCCGGATTTGGATGCACCGGCCACACGACTGCAACGTCGGGATGCTCGCGCAGGATCCGCGCAACGGCGGCGGCGATCCGTTCGATACCGGCACCCCAGCTCTCGCGCCGATGAGCGGTCACGAGCACGATGCGATGGCCGGCGTGCGCGGCGAGGAACTCGGCCACCTCCGTCTCGACCAGGCCGTGGCGGTCCGCTCGCAAACGCGTTGTCGCGAGCCGTGTCGCATCGACCACGGTGTTGCCGGTAACGACGATCGCGGCAGCGTCGATGCCTTCGCGCAGCAGGTTCGCGCGCGCCTTTGCGGTTGGCGCGAAATGGACGGAAGCCAGCCGCGCGATCAGCTCGCGGGTCTTTTCCTCGGGAAACGGGTCGTACATCGCGTGCGAGCGCAATCCGGCCTCGACGTGGCCGACCGGAAGGCGCGCGAGGAACGCCGCGGTCGCTGCCGTGAGCGCGCTCAACGTATCGCCATGCACCAGCACGCCGCGCGGACGAACGTAGTCGAGCACCTCGCCGATGCGCGCGAGAAGTTCTCCCGCCAGATTGGTGAGGTCGTTGCGCGACCGCGTAAGCACCACTTCGCATTCCGGCCGCATCGCGAAGAAACGATAAAGTGGCCACGCCATCGCGTCGTCCTGTCCGGTATGCATCACGCACACACGGTCGCCGGCGGCGCGCAGCGCGCGGTACACCGGCGCCATCTTGATGATCTCCGGGCGCGTGCCCATGCACAGCAGCCACGGGGCGTCGTTCGGAGGAAGGCCGTCGGGCATCGCCGTGGTTCGGGTCATGCGCCGACTACGCGACACGATCGATGACGAGGCGCCCGACGGTGAAATCATCGAGCAGCCCGCGCTTGCGATCTTCCGGCCGCGAGTTGCGCGGCGAGAGCCGGCGTGACGGCGAACACCAGGTGGATGTCGGTTCTGGCATCGGCGCGCCACCCACCCGGATGACGTGCGCCACACATTGAATCATCGCTATCCCCAGCCGGGCACGGTCTGCATGCGACGCGCCGCCACCCGGGCAAAACGATCTTAGGGAGCCGGTTTACGGCGCAAGACCCGATATCGCGCCGAATCGATGGCCAATTGATCGGGCGCGATTCGTCCGCTGCGAATCGCACGGAGTGACGCCGATAACGGCCGCAATTCGCGGCGTCGCGCAAGCCCGGCGGCGCCGCGGGTGCTCGAAATGTCGAGCGAGTATGCTGCCGCCGCCGCAGCGCACCTGCCTCATCCGTGCCAGGCCTACAGACAAGTCAATCGTTTTCCCCGATCGGAGCCCTCAATGAAAAGACTCATCCCTGCCGCCACTCTTGCGCTGACGCTCGTCATCGCACAAGCCGCCCTGGCCCAGAACACCCAGGGAGCGGCTGCAAGCGGCCCAGGCGTCGTCGCCGCCGGGCGTTCAGTCGAAGCTGCGGCGACCATCACGGCCATCGACAAGGCCACCCGCACCATCAAGCTCAAAGGCGCGAAAGGCGACGTCCACAGCATCGTCGCGGGACCCGAAGTAAAGAATTTCGACAAGCTGAAGGTTGGCGACAATGTCGTTGCGAAGTACGTCGAAGCACTCGTCGTCGAGTTGAAGAAGGGGGGCGGCGAACCACTCGGCATGACCGAGAGCAGCGGCACCGCAGCCTCGAAGCCGGGCGAATCGCCGGGCGCGGGCGCGGCGCGTCAGGTCAAGCTTGTGGGCAACGTCGTCGGTCTCGACGCGATGACTCAGACGGTGACGCTCAAAGGCAAGACGCGCACCGTTGACATGCAGGTGCGGGATCCGGAGCAGTTCAAGCTGATCAGCATCGGCGATCAGATCCAGGCGACCTACACCGAAGCGGTCGCGGTCGCGGTGGAACCGAAGAAGGACGCGAAGAAGTAAAGCCTTGGGCCACAACACGACTCCCTCCCCCGTAAGCGGGGAGGGAAGTGTTGGTGCTCTCTAGTGGGAGCGGAGGATGGGCTTGTGTGGAACCGCGTCAGCCGCCTTCGGTCCGCCTTCCGAAGAAACGTCGACCCATCCCGGCAGGACTGGCCCAAACGACTGCGACATGGCGGCGTCCCAAACCCCTTGCGCTGCGTTCTGCGCCGAGTACGCCTGACCCGTGCCGAGCTCTGGCGGGTTTTGTGCCGGCGGGCTTCCATCTCTTGATTGGAGGTCGGCCTTGAGGGCGTCGCCAATCTGCTGCGCCTGGCTCTCCGGCGAGTATCCCTGACCCGTGCCAAGGTTCGGGGGGTTCTGTGCCGGCGGGTTTCCGTCTGTTGGCTGGCCGTCGCCCATGAAAGCGTTCCATATCTGCTGCCCCGAGTTGTCAGGCGCGGACGGCGCAGAGCCGGGCCGATTCCCTTGTGAGCCTCCGTTCATCACATTGGATATCGCTTGCTCGACTGCCTGCCGCTCTGCTTCTTCCTGAACAGCTTCCTGGGCTCCGCTCCATGTGGGCCCGGCGTTGCGGATCTGGATCATCGACGACTCCATCGGTGACGAACTCGAATGAGTTGTTCGAAGCACCTACGGAGTCGCGCCGGAAAAGCGGACAAGGGCCGCGGAATATTCACGCGGCGTGCGCCAGGACGACAAATCTGTCTCCGCGTCGATCCGCGGAATCCGCGTCAGGTTTTCAAGCTACCCGCTTGATGCTCGCGACCTTGCGGTTCTCGGCGTCGATCTGGTTGATGTACCGCTGCAGCATCACTCGCGATGCCGGCGGCATGTCGACGAATTCGCAGCCGCAGCGACGTGCCTTCTCATCCTTCGGCGCCGGATCGATGTGGCGCACCGTCAGGCTCAGGCTGATCGAACCCACGCCCGGCAGGTCGAGATAGCAGTTCTCGATGGCGCGTCCGACCGGAAGCTCGAACTTCTCCGGATAGGTCATCACGGCCATGCCTCCTGCCGAAAGGTCGAGGACGCGCAGCGATTCGTACTGCTTGCCATCGGCGCCGTACGGAACCAGGCACTTCGCCGGCTTCGACATCGGCGGACGCACGCGGAAGAAATCGCGGCGCTGCAAGCGGAGCAACGATTCCGGCATGCGGATGCGGAACGCCGGGCGGTCGTCGTGCTGGGTCGCCTCCGCGAGGCGCGCGACGAACTGCACCTTGATGTGATCGAGGAAGCCGACGAACACGATGTTCTTCGAGGCCAGCAAGCGCTTCTGCGCGATCGGATCGACGGCGCTGTCGAAGATCACTTCCTCGAAGTCGGCGTTGACCTCGAGCACGACCGTGACCAGAAACCCGGGATCGCCGTCGAAGTATGCGGTGAGCAGCACACCCTCGTTTCCGAGGTTGCGCAGCATCGCGGCGATCTCCACTTTCGAATAGACCGCAAAGCGCTCCAGGTCTGGCGAGTCGGGTTCGGGAAACGGCGAGGTCATGCCCATGGTGTCGTCCTTCAATTGCGCTGCGGCTGGGGCGCTGCGCGTCCCTCGAGCCGATAGACCCAGGCCAGCACTTCCGCTACGGCGACATAGAGCGCCGGCGGGATGTGCTGGTCGAGGTCGACTTGTGTGAGCAGCGTGGCCAGCTCGCGCGATGCGTGGATCGGCACGCCGGCGACACGCGCCCGTTCGATGATTTCATCGGCAACCAGGCCCTGCCCTTTAGCGACCACGCGTGGCGCACGAGCGCGGCGCGCGTCCTCTGCGTCGTAAGCAAGGGCAGCGGCGCGGCGGCGTGGCGTCTGGTCGTTCATGAAACCGCCTCTGCGCCAGCAGTCGCCTGCAACAAGACGGGGCGTAATCCGCGTGCGGCGAGCGCGGAGGCGAATTCGGGCAGCGCGCTTTCGAGTTCCGCAATCGATCCGTTCGCACCGTCCGCCTCGATCGTTGCCGCGATCGCCTCGCCTGCAAGGCGCAACCGAATCTCGATCGAACCGAGCCGCGGCAGCTCCATGCGCAGACGCGCGACGAACACAGGTGGCGCGTGCGCGCCGGCGCCGTTGGCGCCATCGGGCAGAACCTGCGGATCGCGTCCAAGCTCGAGCAGCATTTGCTGGCCTGACCACGCCGGACCCGCAAGCGCCAACGCGCCCCGGTGCAGCGCATCGAGCTGGACCGCCGTGCGCTCGTCGGCACGCGCGGGATCGGCGAGCACGCTGCGCACCAGCTGTTGCGCCTCGCTCTGCACCGCCTCGGTGGTGCGATCGCCACGCACCCACTGCGCGACATGCGCTTCGAAAAAGACGCCGCTACCTGCGACGCGCGCGGCGAGGCGGTTCGCGGTCGCACCTGCCTCCCGCGGATCGAAGACCGGGGCCTCGAATTCGACGGCCTGGCCTGGCGTCCTGTTCGATTCGTTGCGCGCGGTACGCAGTGCACCCGACGCGGCGAGAATGTTGGCTGCTGCAGGCTCCGCGATCGCGCCCTCGGCCGACGTGAGCGCAACGAGCGCTTGAGTCGGCAGGCGCAACTGCGCACTTTCTTCCGCGACGACTGCCGCAGTGGCGGGCGATGCCGCGCCAGCGGCGGCTTGCCCGCGTGCCCCGCTCAACAAGTCGAGCAACGCATCGCGCAGCGCGGTGGGCAGCACGAATTGCCGGCCACCAAGATCGATGCGCGCGGGCCCCGGACCGGCTGGAAGGATCAGCGTCGCCTGCGCATCGGAGGCGGCCGCGCGCACTTCGCGCACGAAATCGGGACTGACGTCCGACAGGCTCGCGCGCCCATCGAGCAGCGAACCGACCAGGCGCAGAGAAACCGCGATTCGTTCGTCGCGCGGACCCACCAGCGCGCCCGGGCGAAGGACCGCGGCGGCGATGGTTCCGAGGTCCATGGCTCTTCTTAAGCGCGCCGCGCGCCGCGTGCGGGTTCGAGCATGCGCTCGAGCTGCTGCAGCCAGGGTTCGGAGCGCCGGCGCACTTCAGCGTCGTTCGCGAGGATCGCGCGCAATAACTCGATGCGCCGCCGTTGCTCGGCGGTGCCGAGCGGGCGCGTGCGTGCGACCTTCTTCAGGTGCGCGATCTGCTCGCCGCAGCGGTGTTCCAGCCGCACCACTTCGTCCCAGTCGTCCGAGTGGGCAGCGGCAAGCATCAGGCGGCTCGTGTCGGCGATCGCCTCGTAGCACTGGATCAACGCGGGAACGGCAGGCAGCGTGTGCCTGGCCAGCTGTCGTCCATCGTCCGGTGTGGCCATTGTTGTTCTTCTCCGGGCGGTTGCGTTTCAGGCCGCCGCGACGATCCGGCGCCCGGGAGCACTCCCATCCGCGGAGCCTGCCGAAGCAACCGGCGCTGCGTTGGCACCGATGCCAGCCCAGGCGCTGCGCAGGTCGGAGAGCAGCGTGGTGACTTCGGCCAGCGCCTTGCGATCGTTGCGCAGGTTGGCCTGCAAGAGGCGCAGCGTGGCGTAGTCGTAGAGGCGTGCGAGCTGCTGCGCGAGCGCGCCGCCCGCCGCAATGTCGAGGCTGGCCTTCAAGCCCTCCTCGACGATCCGCGCCGCTTTGGCAAGCGCCTGGCCCTTCTCCGCGATGCGCCCCGCGGTGATATGCCCTTCGGCGTTCTTGATCGCCTCGAGCGCACCATCGAACAGCATCAGCACGAGCGCGTGCGGGTCGGCTTCGGTCACGCTGGTGTCGACATCGATGCGCCGGTATGCCTTTGCGCTGAAACCCGTCATGAATGCACGGTTGAGCGTGCAGAGCCGTCGAATAGCACCGGTCCTGCGGGCGCCGCCACTGCAATGCGGCGCAACGAATCACTTGCCAGTGGTCGGCAGGCCCGCAAGCGCATTGGCCAGCGCGGCGCTCTGTTGCTCGCGGGTGGTGACGAGTGCATCGAGCGCGGCGTACTGCGAGCGCAAGCGCTGTTCGGTCAGGGCGAGGCGCGCCTGCATGTCTGCCTGCTGCTTGTCCATATCCCTGATCGAGGACTGCAATCCCTGCTGGCGTGCATCGAGCAATCCATCCGGCCCGAGGATCGAGTCGAGTTGCTGGCTCATGCGCACCGCAAAGCCCTGGTCGCTCGAATTGGTCGATGTCGACGTCGTCGTGAACAGGGCGGAAACCTTGCTCGAATCGGCCGCGAGGGCATCCGAGAATTTCGCAG
>Ga0335084_10002170_pt1 | contig 18811 bp, 21 predicted proteins | sample Lox_Sample_44_FD_206721 | JGI IMG/M metagenome (GOLD analysis project Ga0335084, IMG submission 206721) | Soil microbial communities from Loxahatchee National Wildlife Refuge, Florida, United States - Lox_Sample_4.4 | ecosystem: Environmental > Terrestrial > Soil > Wetlands | place: USA...
CCGACCAGGTGGCGATCCTGACCCGGGAAGGCTGCGGGTACTGCGCTCGCGCCAAAGCGCTCCTGCAGGAACTGGGCTACGCTTACTCGGAAGTGAAGCTCGATCACAGCGATCGCTCGCGCGTCGTCGGCGCCATCACCGGCCGCGGCACGGTGCCGCAGGTGTTTGTCAACGGCCAGCACATCGGCGGCCTGGAAGACCTGCAGCGCTGGTCGAAGAAGGCGGCGTAAAGCTTGCCGTTCGGCGCTTTCATCATCGGGGACGAGCTTCTCGTCGGAAAGCGCCAGGACAAGCACCTGCCATTCCTCATCGAGGCCCTCGCCAAGCGAGGGCTTCGTCTTTCTTGGGCGCACTATCTCGGCGACGAGCCGGAGCGCATCACGGCGGCGCTGCGCTCGAGCCTCGCCACGGCGGACGTGGTCTTCAGCTTTGGCGGGATCGGCGCCACGCCCGACGACCACACCCGGCAGTGCGCCGCTGCCGCGGCGGGCGTAGCGCTGAAGCTGCATCCCGAAGCCGAACGCGAGATCCGCGGCCGCTTCGGCGGCGAGGTGACGCCGCAGCGGCTGATGATGGGAGAGTTTCCGCAAGGTTCCAGCATCATTCCGAACCCGGTGAACCGCATCCCAGGCTTCTCGATCCGCGAGCACCACTTCGTGCCCGGCTTCCCGCAGATGGCCTGGCCGATGGTCGAATGGGTGCTCGAGTCGCATTATCGCGCCCTGTTCAATCGCGATCGCTGGAGCGAGGCCTCGATCCTGGTGCATGAGGCCGGCGAGAGTCAGCTCATCGGCGCGATGGAAGAGATCGGTGCCGCGTATGCGGGCGTGAAAGTATTCAGCCTGCCTTCGATGGGCCCGAAGGGCGAGCGCGTGCACGTCGAACTGGGGGTACGCGGAGATCCGGCGCAAGTCGGCCCGGCCATGGCTGCGCTGCGCGCCGCCGTCGCCAAGCTCGGTTTTCCATACAAATGAAAAGCCCGCCTAACGGCGGGCTTTCTTCAGTGCGATCTGCTTGGCGCTAGATCGGGCCTTTCTGCTCGGGCCCGGTTTGGCGCTCAGGCTGCCTTTTTTGCCTTGGCGAGCCCTTTCACGGTCTCGGTCGCGGCGGCGACGTTGGCTTCCGCGATCTCGGTCGCCTGCTTGGCAACCTTGTTCAGGTTGTCATAGGCGGCGTTGCCGGCGGCGAGCATCGACTTCATCGCGGCGACCGCGACATCCGAGCCGGCGGGCGCGTTCTTCGACACCTTGTCGAGCAGGGTGACGAAGCCCTCGTTCCACTCGGCGACGCGGCGCTCGGCGACCTTGGACAACTCGCCGGTGGCTTCGGTAGCGACTTCGTAGACGCTCTTCGAGTAGGCGATCGCTTTCTCGATAGCGGGTTGGGCAAACGTGCTCTGCAGGCCGACAGCTTCCTGCACGTCCTTCGCGCCGATCAGGGCGCGAGTGTTGGCGATCGAGTCTTCGAACACGCTCTTAACCGCGCTGGCGTTGATGGTCGCCAGCTTCTCGAACGCCGCAAACTGCGCGTTCGCCACGGCAAGCAGCGCTTCTACGTTGGCCTTGCCGGCCTGCTGAATTTGTTCCGGGGTCACGTACATTTGCGGCTCCTTCGTAAGGGTTTTGTGCATTGCAGCAAAACCCATTCTAGGCTGATTGTGTAGGAAGTCAAGAAATTTGTGCGTAGCACCATCCATGATTAAGCCGTCATCTTCTGGGCTACAAAAGCTTCTGCACTAATAGCCACATATCCAACAGCCAGCGCTTGCTTACAAGAGGCGTTCGCTCAGACTAGGTATGCTCGCGGCTTGCCCAGTCAAGAAACGACGCTTCTCGAGTACCGCCCGAACGATCCGGCGGTGCTTGCTGACCCGTTCCCGCTCTATCGGCGACTACGCGACGACGACCCGGCGCACTGGAGTCCATCCCTCAAGGCCTGGGTCCTGACCCGGTATGAGGACGTCAAGAAAGTATGCTTGGACACCGCCGGCATGTCCTCGGACCGCCTGCGACCATTCTTCGCCAAGCTGCCTTCCGCGGAAGCGGCGCGTATCGGCGACCTGGTGCGCTATCTCACGCTTTGGATGGTGTTCCGAGATCCTCCGGAGCACACGCGCCTTCGGCGGCTCGCGACGAAGGTATTCAACGTGAAGTCTATGCACGCGCTGCGCCCGAACGTCCAGGCGATCGCCGATTGGCTGTTCGAGAGGATCGGCGAGCGGGGTGAGCTGGATTTCGTCGCCGATTTCGCCGGACCGCTGCCGGCCCTGGTCATCATGGACATGTTGGGTGTGCCCCGCTCGGAGCTGGCTCGCCTGAAGCACCTGTCGGACGAGATGGCGCTGTTCATCGGCAGCGCGCGCGACTCCGCCGAAAAATACGCCCGTGCCCAGGCCGCGACGCAAGACATGGCCCGGCTGTTCGGCGAGCTGATCGCCGAGCGTCGCCGCTCGCCGCGCCGCGACCTGCTCAGCGAGCTTGTCGCGCTCGAAGACGAGGGCGAGCGGCTGACAGAAGACGAGCTGGTGGCGACCTGCATCCTGCTGCTGTTTGCCGGGCACGAAACGACCACGCACCATCTCGCCAACGGCCTCGCTGCGCTGCTGCGTTTTCCGGACGAGGCGCAGCGGCTGCGCGCCGAGCCGAAGCTCGCTGCGGCGGCAGTCGAGGAGCTGCTCCGCTACGACGGCCCGATCGGCGCCCAGGTGCGCATCGTCCAGGAGGCTCAGGAGTTCCACGGACGCTCACTGAACCGCGGTGATCGTGTCTTCCTCCTCATGAACGCGGCCAACCGCGATCCTCGCGCTTACCCCGAGCCGGACCGGCTCGACCTCGCCCGCTCGGGTGTCCCGCACCTCACATTCGGATTCGGCGCTCATATCTGCCTCGGCTTCCCGCTTGCGCGGCTGGAAGGACAGATCGCCCTGCCGGCGGTGCTCGGCCGCTGGCGGCATATCGAGCTGACCGAGACGCCGCGATGGATCGACTCGATGGTGCTGCGAGGCATGCAAGCGATGCCCCTGCGCGTGCGCAGTTGAGCTCCGAGCCGGATCACCTGCCGCAGCATCTCTGGTGGCTGCTGGCGGCGCTTACGCTCGCCTGGGGCTTCAACTGGACCGCCATGAAGATTGCGCTCGACGGCGTCTCTCCCTGGACTTTCCGTACCTTGTGCCTGGGTCTGGGCTCGGCGGTGCTGTTTCTTGTCCTGAAGGCGAGCGGCCACTCGCTCGCGGTTCCGCCCGGGCAACGCATACGCCTCGCGGTGCTTGCATTCTTCAACATCACATGCTGGAACCTGCTGGTGGCCTTCGGCATGACCATGATTCCATCCGGGCGCGCAGCGATCCTCGCCTACACCATGCCGGTTTGGGCGGTGCCTCTTTCGGTCTGGGTGCTCGGCGAGCGGCTGACCGCGCGCAAGCTTCTCGGCCTGATCCTCGGCATGGCGGGGCTCGCCTTGCTCGTCGGCGATGCATTCTCGAGCCCGGGCACGCTGCTCGTTCTCGGCGCCGCGATCTCTTGGGCGATCGGCACGGTCCTGCAGAAGCGCTATCCGATGTCGATGCCGAGCGGCGCCTACACGGCTTGGATCATGCTCCTCGGCGGCGTGCCGATTTTCGCCGGAGCGCTGCTGTTCGACGAGATCGGCGCCTTATCGGGCGTGGGTTGGCGGCCCGCGCTGGGAATCGCCTACAACGTGCTCGTCGCCTTCGCTTTTGCGCACTGGGCCTGGATCAAGATCGCGACCGCGGTGCCGGTGACGGTCTTCTCCATCAGCATGCTGATCATTCCGGTGGTCGGCGTGCTCAGCGGGATGCTGTTCCTCGGCGAGCGGCCGCGCTGGTACGAGTACGCGGCCCTGGCGCTGATCCTCTGCGCGCTTGCGACGGTAGTGCGGCCTCAGACGCGATAGCGCTCGAGCACGTCGGCGTCGGGGTCCCGCCCCAAACCGGGACCTTCGGGCAGCGCAACAGCGGCGCGGCCGAACAGTCCGGGATACAACGAAGCTTCCGCCTGGAGGTAGTAGTGCTCGAAGCGGGCCTCGGGCACGCGCGACGCGAGCAGATGCAGCGTGGCGAGCGCGCCGGGGCCGAAATAGGGCGAGTGCGGCGCCAGGCGCACGCCGGCCTGGCGCGCGAGAAAGACCACTTTCACGAATTCAGTGATGCCGCCGACCTTGATGACCGAGGGCTGTGCATAGGCGAGCGCCCGCGCGTCGAATGCCGCCTTGAACTGGGTGGCGAAGCAGAGGTTCTCGCCCGCGGCGATCGGAATCCCGCTTGTCTCACCCACGGCGCGCAGCGCGGCGAAGTCCTCGGGCGGAAACGAAGGCTCCTCGAGCCATTCCAGGCCGTGCGCCTTGAAGCGCCCGGCGGCCGCGATCGCGCTCGGCGGCAGCCACTCGCAGTTCACGTCGAGCGTCAGCGGCACCTTGCGCGGCACCGCGGCGCGGCCCGCAGCGACGGCGGCATCGGCCACCTCATGGAGCTTGACCGAACCGAAGCCTTCGGCGAGCGCGCGCTCGCAGTATTTCGCGACGAGCGGCGCGTCGCCGTAGCGGAGCAGGCTCGCGTAGCAGGGAATCGACGAACGCGTGGCGCCGCCGAGCAGCTTGTGCAGCGGCTCGCCGGCGGCTTTGCCGGCAAGGTCCCACAGCGCGATATCCAGGCCCGAGAGCGCGTACGCTTGCACGCCGAAGCGACCGAATATGTGCAGCTTTTTCTGGATGCGCTGATTCAGGCCGGCGATGTCGCCGGCATCCTCGCCGAGGGCGAGCGGCGCGATCATGTCGTTCACTGCCGTCGCGACCGTAGTGCGGCAGTTGTAGGCGAAGGCGTCGCCCCAGCCGGCGAGGCCCGCGTCGGTTTCGACGCGCACCAGGCAGAAATCGAGGCGGCGACCGCTGCCGAGGCCGTGCTGGTACGGGATGGACAGCGGCACGGCCTCGACGCGCGTGATTATCATTGCGCGGTGCGCCGCGCGGGGATGCGCGACGCGTCCCAGTTGTGCAAGCCTTCGGCGAGATCGTCGGTCTCGGGCTGCCCGAGGAAGGCGAAGGCGCGGCGCAGCGCCTCGCCTCCGCGCGCCGGGTCGATGGCGGGGGCGCCGGTCTGCTTCGAGAGCTTCTCGCCCGCGGCATTCACCGCGACCGGCACGTGCAGGTAGCCGGGCGTCGGTAAACCGAGTCGGCGCTGCAGGTAAATCTGGCGCGCGGTCGAGTCGAGCAGGTCCGCACCGCGCACCACTTCGGTGACGCCTTGTTCGGCGTCGTCCACCACGACGGCAAGCTGATAGGCGAACTGGCCGTCGGCGCGGCAGAGGACAAAATCGCCGACGTCGCGCTCGAGGCGTTGACGCTGCTCGCCCTGCACGCGATCGGCGAAGCGGATCTCGCCTTCGGCCTTTATCCGGATCGCACGCGCGGTCTTGCCCGCCGTTAGCCCAGCACGACAGTTGCCTTGGTAGACGCGGGCGCCGTCGATGGCGAGCGCCGAGTCGGCGATCTCGCTTCGCGTGCAGCCGCACGGGTAGGTTAGGGCGCCGAGGCTGGCGAGCGCGGCGCGGTAGCGCTCGGTACGCCGGCTCTGCTGCTCGACGGCGCCGTCCCAGTGCAGGCCGAGCGCTTCGAGCGTGCGCAGGATCGCGTCGGCCGCGCCGGGTTGCTCGCGCGGCTTGTCGAGGTCCTCCATGCGCAGCAGCCACTTGCCTTTGGCGCGCCGCGCCTCCATGTAGCTGGCGAGCGCGGCGACCAGCGAACCGAGGTGCAACGGCCCTGTCGGCGAGGGGGCAAAGCGGCCTATATACATGGCTCTAGAGTACACTGCGCACAATCGACTATCCGCGCAAATTCGCGAAAGGAAATCGTGGCTACCGTAGAGCTCACCAAGGAAAACTTCGAGAAGACCGTCAACGACAATTCGATGGTAATCGTCGATTTTTGGGCGCCGTGGTGCGGGCCGTGCAAAGGCTTCGCCCCGGTCTATGAGAAGGCGGCCGAAGGCCATCCCGACATCGTCTTTGCCAAGGTCAACACCGACGAGCAGCAGGAGCTGGCCGGCGCGTTCGGCATCCGCTCGATCCCGACGCTGATGGTGTTTCGCGAGAAGGTGATCCTGTTCCAGCAGGCCGGCGCGCTGCCCGGCAACGCGCTCGAGCAGGTCATCACGCAGGCCAAGACCCTCGACATGGCGAAGGTGCACCAGGAAGTGAACAGCCGGAATGGAACAAATCCGGCGTAGCGCGGAGCGCGGGCACGCCAATCACGGCTGGCTCGACTCGTACCACAGCTTCTCCTTCGCGGACTACTACGATCCGCAGCACACGGGCTACGGACCGCTGCGCGTCATCAACGAGGATCGCGTCCAGCCGGGCCGGGGTTTCGGCACGCATGGCCACCGCGACATGGAAATCATCAGCTACGTCCTCGAGGGCGAGCTCGCGCACAAGGATTCGATGGGCACCGGCTCGACCATCGTGCCCGGCGACGTGCAGCGCATGAGCGCGGGCAACGGCGTGCGCCACAGCGAATACAACCGCGACCAGGCCGGCGTCACGCACTTTCTGCAGATCTGGATCGAGCCGGCGGTGCGTGGCATCCCGCCTTCCTACGAGCAAAAGCACTTCGCAGAGGCCGAGAAGCGCGGCCGCCTGCGCCTGATTGCCTCGCCCGACGGCGCCAGCGGCTCGGTGAGCATCCACCAGGATGCCCGCGTGTACGCCGGTTTGTTCGAGGGCGCCGAGCGCGCGACCCATGCGCTGGCGCAGGGGCGGCTGGGCTACGTGCACGTGGCGCGCGGACGCGTGAAGGCGAACGGCCGCAGCCTGGAAGCGGGGGACGCGCTGAAGACCGATGCCGTCGAGATCCGCATCGAGGGCGGCGAGCAGGCCGAAGTCCTGCTCTTCGATCTGCCTCAATAGAAGTAACATGAGCGCCGCCATGAGCGGCACGCGCACCGAGAAGGACAGCTTCGGCCCGATCGAGGTCCCCGCCGACCGGCTGTGGGGCGCGCAGACCGAGCGCAGCCGGCGCTTCTTCCGCATCTCCAGCGAGCGCATGCCGCTCGCGGTCATCTACGCGCTCGCCCGGATCAAGAGGGCGGCCGCCAAAGTCAACTCGGAGCTCGGTCTCCTCGATGCGAAGAAAGCGCAGGCAATCCGCGGCGCCGCACAGGAAGTCTTGCAAGGCGGGCACGACCAGGAGTTCCCGCTCTCGGTCTGGCAGACCGGCTCCGGCACGCAAAGCAACATGAACGTCAACGAGGTGCTCGCGAACCGCGCCTCGGAGTTGCTGGGCGGCGAGCGCGGGCAAAAGCGCCTGGTGCACCCCAACGACGACGTGAACATGGGTCAATCGTCGAACGACGTTTTTCCCACCGCCATGCATATCGCCGCAGCGCTCGCGCTCGACGACGTGGTTTCCGCAGTGCGGACCTTGAAGGACACCCTCGCCAAGAAAAGCGAGGCCTTCGCGGCGCTGGTCAAGATCGGCCGCACGCACTTGCAGGACGCGACGCCGCTGACGCTCGGCCAGGAATTTTCCGGCTACGTGGCGCAGCTCGAGCGCGCCGAGGAAGCGATCGACACGACGCAAGCAGGCCTCTACGAGCTGGCGATCGGGGGCACCGCGGTAGGCACCGGCCTGAACACCCACCCCGACTTTGCAGGGCGGGTGTGCGCGAACCTCGAGCTGAAGATGCCGTTCATGCCGGCAGCGAACAAGTTCGCCGCGCTGGCGGGCCACGAAGCGTTGCTGTTCGCGCACGGGGCGCTGAAGACGCTCGCCGCGGCGACCTTCAAGCTGGCGAACGACATCCGCCTGCTCGCGTCGGGTCCGCGCTCCGGTTTCGGCGAGCTGAGCATCCCCGAGAACGAGCCGGGCAGCTCGATCATGCCGGGCAAGGTGAATCCCACACAGGCCGAAGCGCTCACCATGCTCTCGGCGCAGGTTTTCGGCAACGACGTCGCCCTCAATATCGGCGGCGCCTCCGGCCACCTGGAGCTCAACGTCTACAAGCCGATGATCATTCACGCCTTCCTGCAGAGCGCGCGGCTGCTCGCCGACGGCTGCCGCTCGTTCGAGGAGCACTGCGCGCGCGGCATCGAGCCGAACGCGGCGCGCATCCGCGAGCTGCTCGACCGCTCGCTCATGCTGGTGACGGCGCTGTCGCCGCACATCGGCTATGACCGCGCCGCGGAGATCGCGAAGAAGGCGCACAAAGAGGGCACGACTCTGCGCGAGGCAGCCCTGGCCCTCGGCTATGTGAAGGCCGAAGACTTCGATCGCTGGGTGAAGCCCGAGGCGATGATTTGATCGTCGTTCTGATCTCCGGTCGCGGCAGCAACATGCTGGCGTTGCTGGACGCCGGGCTGCCGGTGTCGGCGGTGATCAGCAACGTGCCCGACGCAAAAGGGCTGGACCTCGCCGCGTCGAAGGGCGTGCCGACCCGCGTCGTGGATCACAAGAGGTTTCCGACGCGCGAGGCGTTCGATGCGGCGCTCGCCGCCGAGATCGACGCGTTCCGGCCGCGCCTCGTCGCGCTCGCCGGCTTCATGCGGGTGCTCACGCCAGGCTTCGTCGCACGCTACGACGGCCGGCTGATGAATATCCACCCTTCGCTGCTGCCGCAGTTCCCCGGCCTGCATACGCACGAACGGGCGCTGCGCGCCGGCGCGAAGGAGCACGGCTGCACGGTTCACTTCGTCACCGCCGAGCTCGATCACGGTCCGATCGTGATTCAGGCGAGGGTACCCGTGCGAGCCGGCGACACGGCGGAAACGCTCGCCGCACGCGTTCTGCGACAGGAGCACGTGATCTACCCGCGGGCAGTGCGCTGGTTCCTGCAGGACCAGCTGGTCATCGAACGCGGCGCGGTGCGCGTTAAAGGAGAAGAGGCAGGAAAAGATGCGCAGATGGTCGTGGCTGCTGATTAGCTTCGCGGGCCTCGCGCAGGGCGCTCCGCCGCCGCCGCGCATCGAGGTCGCCTACGAGCTGTCGCGCAATGGCTCGATCGTCGCCGACGTCGTCGAGACGCTGCAGCACGGCGACGGCCGCTATGAGATAACCGAAACGTCGAAGGGCCGCGGGCTGTTCTCGGTCCTAGGCGGCATGAAGCGCGTGAGCCGGGGTGTAATCGACGCCAAAGGCGTGCGCCCGCTCGAGTACATCGACGAGCGGCCCGGCTGGAGCGAAGCGCGCGCCTCGTTCGACTGGAAGGCGCAGGTCATCACGCTGCTGCACAAGAAGGAGCAGCGCACGGTGCCGATGCCGCCCGACGCGCAGGATCAGCTGTCCTTCGTGCTCGCGTTTTCGCTCTTTCCGCCCAAGGCTTCCGCCTCGGCGGTGACCTACAACGTCGCCGATAGCCGCGGGCTTGCGCAGTGGCTGTATCAGATCGAGGGCAAGGAGCGGATCAAGACGCCCGCGGGTGAATTCAACGCGGTCAAGCTGGTGCGTACCAAGGATACCCAGCGCGCCGAGCTGTGGCTGGCCGACGAGCTCGGCAAGTTTCCGGTGCAGGCGCGGGTGCGGTACAGGGACGGCTCGCGCCTCGAGCAGGTCGCGGTGCGCGTATCGGCGCCACCGCCGCAGTGAGGGTCACGCGGCAACTGCTCGGGCGGGCGGAGGAAGCGCTCGGCAGGCTGCTCGAGTTCTCCGGCCCCGCCGACGAGACGGTGTCGCGCTATTTCCGCGAGCATCGAGAGCTGGGTCGCCAGGAGCGGGCTTTCATCGCCGAGACGATATTCTCCGTGCTGCGACGCAAGCGCTCGCTCGAAACGGCGGCGGGCTCTGCGGCTGCGCACGCGTTGCTCGCCGCAGCGCTGCTGCGCTTGCAAGGCCAGTCGGCACGCTCACTCGAAGGCTTGGTCGAGCCTGAGCTCGCGGCGCGCATCCGCGGCGCTCGCGCGGAAGCATGGCCGCCGGCCGTGCGCGCCGACCTGCCCGACTGGCTGTGGCAGCGCCTCGCCGCGGAAAACGGGGACGAGGAAGCGCTGCGCATCGCGCAGGGCATGTTGAACGCCGCGCCCCTCGATCTGCGCGTCAACCTGGCGCGCACGACGCGCGAAGCGGTGCTCGAGCAGCTCGCTCGCGACGGTATCGAAGCCGAACCGACTCCGCTTTCGCCCGCCGGGGTGCGCCTCGCCGGCAAGCCGGCGATCAACCGCCACGAGCTTTTCCGCACCGGGCTGGTGGAGGTGCAGGACGAGGGGAGCCAGCTCCTGGCGTGGCTGGTGGCGCCGCGCCGCGGCGAAATGGTCGCCGACTACTGCGCCGGCGCGGGCGGCAAGACGCTCGCCCTCGCCATGCTGATGCACGGTGCCGGGCGCATCTATGCCTTCGACGTGTCGCCGAAGCGCCTCGGCGCGCTCGGCCCGCGCGCCGCGCGAGCCGGCATCAGCAACGTCCACTCGGTCGTGCTCGCCGGCAACAATGACGCGCGCGCGGGCCGCCTGGCGGGCAAGCTGGATCGGGTTCTCGTCGACGCGCCCTGCAGCGGCTTCGGCACGTTGCGGCGCAATCCCGACTTCAAGTGGCGCCTCGGGCCTGCGGCGATCGACGAGCTCGTCGCCAAGCAGTCGGGCATCCTGCAAGCCGCCGCGCGCCTGGTGAAGCCGGGCGGGCGTCTGGTCTACGCGACATGCAGTTTGCTGCAGGAAGAAAACGAGTCCGTCGCCGACGCGTTTGCCGCGGCGCAACCGGAATTCCGGCCGCTGTCCAGCGCCGAGCTCTTGGCGGCGCAGCGCATCGACCTTCCCGGGGAGCGGCTGCGCCTGTGGCCGCACCGGCATGGCACGGACGGCTTTTTCGCTGCCGCATTCGCGCGGGGTTGAACGAATCTGGCCGACGACGGTCGTGGCGAAATTCCTTTTGTTGAACAAAGGCAAAGCGCAGGGCAATTCTCACGGCCTGCGTGGGGCAATTCGCGTAGAATGGCGGCCGCCCTCTTATAACGACGACCAAAGGCGCCTGCGATGCTCGTTTCCGGACTGATCGACCTGCCCTGGTGGGGGTACGTGCTGGTCGCGCTCGGCCTGACGCACGTCACCATCGCCGCGGTTACGATTTTCCTGCACCGCTGCCAGGCGCATCGCGCGCTGGAGCTGCATCCGCTGGTATCGCACTTCTTCCGCTTCTGGCTGTGGCTCACCACCGGGATGGTGACCAAGGAGTGGGCGGCGATTCACCGCAAGCACCACGCCAAGTGCGAAACCGTCGAGGATCCGCACAGCCCTCAGATCCACGGCATCAACAAGGTGCTTTGGGCGGGCGTCTTCCTGTACGTGAAGGAAGCGTTCAACAAGGAAACCATAGAGCGTTACGGTCACGGCACGCCCGATGACTGGATCGAGCGCAACGTCTATGCCAGCCACTCGATTCTCGGGCTGTTCCTGATGGGCGCGATCAACATCGCGGTCTTCGGCCCGGTTCCCGGCCTGCTGATCCTCGTGACGCAGATCATCTGGATTCCGTTCTGGGCTGCCGGCGTCATCAACGGCGTCGGCCACTGGTTCGGCTACCGCAGCTACGACGTCGCCGACGCCAGCACCAACATCGTGCCGTGGGGCATTCTGATCGGCGGTGAAGAGCTGCATAACAACCATCACGCCTTCGCCTCTTCGGCGAGGCTCTCGTCGAAGTGGTACGAGTTCGATATCGGCTGGATGTACATCTGCATTCTTGAAGCGCTGGGGCTCGCCACGGTGAAGAAAGTGGCGCCGAAGCCGCGCTTCGCGCCGAAGACTGCGGCCGACCTGGAAACGCTGCACGCCGTCATCGCCAACCGCTACGACGTGCTTTCGCGTTATGCGAAATCGATCAAGAAGACCTATGCGGAAGAGCTCGCGCACCTGCGCCAGTGGTCGCCGAGCGATGCCGAGGTGCTGCGCTCGCTGAAGCGCGCGCTGCTGCGCGGCCAAGCGGCTGCCGGGGCAGAAAGCGCGAAGCTCGGCGAGGCGCTGAAGAAGTCGCGCGCGCTCGCCACTGTCGTGGCGATGCGCGACGAGCTTCATGCCCTGTGGGCGCGGTCAAGCGCGTCGAAGGAACAGTTGCTGCGCCAACTGCAGGACTGGTGCCGGCGCGCAGAGTCGAGTGGCATCGCGCCGCTCGTGGACTTCTCGCATCGCCTGCGCTCCTACGCCTAGTAGGGAGTTCGACCACAGCAATTTGGCCTGATCCGCGATAGCCTTCGCGGAAAGGGCGCCCGTAGTCTCCGTTTCCATGGCCGTTCAACTTTGGAATCGGAGACTTATGAAATCGGTTGTGCTTCCTTCGCTCGCGTTCGCCGCGGCGGTCGTGTCCCTCCCTTCGCTCGCGCAGCAACCGTCCAACCCGCAGTCTCCGGCGACCTCGGGCCTGGTGCGCCAGCCTTGGTATGCCGGCATCAGCATCGGCGACAGCAAGCTCGACAACGCGTGCGTCGGCGGCTTTTCCTGCGACGACAAGGACACTTCCTACCGCGCGTATGCCGGGACGCATTTCAACCGCTGGCTCGGGCTTGAGCTAGGCGCGACGAACCTGGGCAAGTGGGACCGCGGCGGCGGCCAAACCAAGGCCTGGGCGGCGGATATCGCCGCCACCGCTGGCATTCCGCTCGGCGCCAATTCTTCGATCTTCGGTAAGCTCGGCGCTGCCTACACGCAGACCGACGTTACCGGCACGGCGCCGGGTCTGGAGACGGGAAAGAAATCCGACTGGTCGCCTCGCTACGGCGTAGGCGGGACGCTCGGCCTGTCGCAGAACTGGGCCTTGCGCGCCGACTGGGATCGCTACCAGGACGTCCAGTTTCGCGGGCAGAAAGAGGACGTGGACACGCTGATGGTCGGCGTCCAATACACGTTCCGCTAGGAGAGGGCAGAAACGAAAAAGCCCGCGAAAGCGGGCTTTTTCCTGGCCGGCAGGCAAGCCTTGTTACTTCAGCTTGCCTTCCTTGTAGATGACGTGCTTGCGCACCTTGGGATCGTACTTCTTGATCTCCAGCTTGTCCGGCGTGGTCCGCTTGTTCTTGGTGGTGGTGTAGAAGTGGCCGGTGCCGGCCGACGATTCGAGCTTGATTTTTTCGCGCATGGCGGTCCCCTCAGGCTTTCGCCTTGGCTCTGGCCTTGATCTCGGCGAGCACGGCTTCCACGCCGACCTTGTCGATGCGCCGCAGTCCGGCGGTCGAGACGCGCAGGCGCACCCAGCGGTTCTGGCTTTCGACCCAGAAGCGGCGGTAGTGCAGATTGGGCTCGAACAGGCGCCGCGTCTTGTTATTGGCGTGCGAGACGAGGTGGCCCTTCATCGGCTTCTTGCCGGTCACTTGGCAGACGCGGGACATGTTGCGGACTCCGGAATTCGCGAAAGCGGCGGATTCTACTACAACAATCCGCGCTCGGCGAAGGAGATCGCTTGCCGGCCGGCGACGATGAAATGGTCGAGCACCTTGACGTCGACCAGGCCGAGCGCGTCCTTCAGGTTGCGGGTGAGGAGCTCGTCGGCTTGGCTCGGCTGGGCGGCGCCGCTCGGATGGTTGTGGGCAAAGATCACCGCCGCGGCGTTGCGTGCGAGCGCGGCCTTGACGATCTCGCGCGGATAGACGCTGGTCTGCGTGAGCGTGCCGCGAAAGGACTCCTCGCAGGCGATTACGCGGTGCTGCGCGTCGAGCCAGATGCAGATGAAGACCTCGTGCTGGCGTCCGCCGAGCGCTAGCTTCAGGTAGTCGCGCACGGCGCCCGGCGAGGTCAGCACCGTCTTTTCCTTGAGGCCCTGTTCGATCGAGCGCCGCGCGAGCTCGATCGCCGCCTCGAACTGCGCCCGCTTGGCGGGTCCAAGCCCTTTGACGGCGGAAAGGTCGGCGCCGAACAGCCCGGCAATGCCGCTAAAGCGCGCCAGCAGCTCGCGACCTAGCTCGACCGCGCTCTTGCCGCGGATCCCAGTGCGCAGGACAACCGCCAGCAGCTCGGCGTCGCTCAGCGTCTGCGCACCCTTTTCCAGCAATCGCTCGCGCGGCCGCTCGGCGAGCGGCCAGTCCGAAATCGCCATCCCCGGGCCTTTCCCTTAGAATCCCTGTCCCCTTAACGGCCCTGCGGCTGATTCGATGACGTTGAAGGGAAAGCGGATTCTCCTGGGCATCACCGGCGGCGTTGCGGCCTACAAGGCCGCGACGCTCGCGCGCCTGCTCGTCAAGGCGGGCGCCGACGTGCGCGTCGCCATGACCGAATCTGCGACGCGCTTCATCGGCCCCGCGACGCTGCAAGCCCTTTCCGGGCAACCGGTCTGGACCGATCTGTGGGATGCCCGCGTGCCGGACTCGATGGGCCACATCGAGCTCTCGCGCGATCGCGACCTCATCGTGGTGGCGCCGGCCACTGCGGATTTCATGGCGCGCGTCGTGCACGGCCGCGCCGACGATCTGCTGGCCGCGCTGTGCGTCGCTCGGCGATGTCCGCTCATGCTCGCCCCGGCCATGAACGTCGAGATGTGGGAAAACCCGGCAACGCAGCGCAACGCAGCGGCGCTGCGCGCCGATGGTGTGCACCTCGCCGGACCCGCCCCCGGGGACCAGGCCTGCGGCGAGACCGGCATGGGGCGCATGCTGGAGCCGGCCGACATCCTTGCCGAGATCCAGCGCCTCTTCAAACCCGGTGTCCTGGCAGGCAAGCGCGTGCTGATCACGGCGGGGCCGACCGAAGAGCCGGTTGATCCGGTACGCGTCCTTACCAACCGCAGCTCGGGCAAGATGGGCTACGCGGTTGCGCGCGCCGCGCGCGAGGCCGGCGCGGAGGTCACACTCGTGAGCGGCCCGGTTTCCCTCGCCACCCCGGCGGGCGTGTCGCGAGTCGACGTGCGAACGGCTCAGGAGATGTTCGAGGCGGTGAAGAAGAACGCCCAGACGTGCGATGTATTCATTTCGGTGGCGGCGGTGGCCGACTATCGAGTCAAGAATCCCTCGGGCCGGAAGCTGAAGAAGAGCGAGGCTCGCGCGATAACGCTCGAGCTCGAAGAGAACCCGGACATCCTTTCGTGGGTGGCGGCGCTGCCCAAGCCTCCGTTCTGCGTCGGCTTCGCCGCCGAAAGCGAGAACCTCGAGAGCTACGCCCAGGAGAAGCGGGCGAAAAAGCGCCTCCCGCTCATAGCCGCCAACCTCGCGCAGGATGCCCTCGGCGCGGACGACAATTCCATCGTCCTCTACGACCAGGCGGGCGGGCATCCGCTCGGCCGCGGACCGAAGATCGAGCTGGCGCGCAAGCTGGTGGAGCACGTCGCCGGAATGATTGGGTCCGCCGCGCAAACATCCGCGCGGCAAAGCGCGCCGAAGTGAAGAAGCTCCAGGTCAGGATCCTCGACGAGAGGATGCGCGGCATGCTGCCGCACTACGCCACCGCCGGCGCTGCCGGCCTCGACCTGCGAGCCTGCATCGACCGGGAGCTGGTCCTGAACCCGGGCGACAGCCAGCTCGTTCCCTCGGGAATCTCGATCTACGTCGGCGACCCGGGCTACGCGGCGGTCATCCTGCCGCGCTCGGGCCTCGGCGCGAAGAGCGGCATCGTCCTCGGCAATCTGGTCGGCCTGATCGACTCCGACTACCAGGGACCGTTGATGGTGTCGCTCTGGAACCGCGGCCAGGCGAGATTCGCGGTTCAGCCCATGGACCGCATCGCCCAGCTGGTCGTCGTCCCGGTGCAGCAGGTCGAGTTCGAAGTGGTCGACGAGTTCGTTGCCAGCCTGCGCGGCGCCGGCGGGTTCGGCTCGACCGGCCGCTAGGGCCCAAAAAAGAAAGGCCGCCCGGCAGGCGGCCTTGTTTTGCGGGTAGAGGCGACTAGGCGACCGGCGCAGCGGCCTTGTCTTCCTCGAACTTGAGGACGATCTTCTCGGCCTCGCCCATGTCGATGGTCACCTTGCCCCCGTGCTGCAGCTTGCCGAACAGCAGCTCGTCGGCCAGCGCGCGGCGCACCGTGTCCTGGATCAGCCGCGCCATCGGGCGCGCGCCCATCAGGGGATCGAAGCCCTTCTTCGCGAGGTGGTCCTTCAGCGCCTGCGTGAAGATGGCTTCCACCTTCTTCTCCTGCAGCTGCTCCTCGAGCTGGATGAGGAACTTGTCCACCACGCGCATGATGATGTCGTGGTCGAGGGCGCGGAAGGAGATGATCGCGTCGAGCCGGTTGCGGAACTCCGGCGTGAACATCCGCTTGATCGCTTCCATTTCGTCGCCCATCTGCTTGTTGAGCGTGAAGCCCATCGTGTTCTTCGCGAGCGACTCGGCGCCGGCGTTGGTGGTCATCACGATCACCACGTTGCGGAAGTCGGCCTTGCGCCCGTTGTTGTCGGTGAGCGTGCCGTGGTCCATCACCTGCAGCAGGATGTTGAAGATGTCCGGGTGCGCCTTCTCGATCTCGTCGAGCAGCAGCACCGAGTAGGGCTTCTTCGTGATCTGCTCGGTGAGCAGGCCGCCCTGCTCGAAGCCGACGTATCCCGGCGGCGCGCCGATCAGCCGCGACACGGCATGGCGTTCCATGTACTCGGACATGTCGAAGCGGATCAGCTCGATGCCCATGCAGTAGGCGAGCTGGCGCGCGACCTCGGTCTTGCCGACTCCCGTCGGGCCGCTGAACAGAAAATTGCCGATCGGCTTCTGCGGGTTGCCGAGGCCCGAGCGCGCCATCTTGATGGCGGCGGCGAGCGCGTCGATCGCCTGGTCCTGGCCGAAGACCACGGCCTTCAGGTCGCGGTCCAGGTTGGCGAGGGCGCTGCGGTCGTCGGTGGAGACGCTGCGCGGCGGTATGCGCGCGATCTTGGCGATGATCTCCTCGATCTCCGGCTTGCCGATGATCTTCTTCTGCTTGGCCTTCGGCGCAATGCGCTGTGCGGCGCCGGCCTCGTCGATCACGTCGATCGCCTTATCGGGCAGATGGCGGTCGTTGATATAGCGCGCCGAGAGCTCCGCCGCGGTCGTGAGGGCGTTGGCGGTGTATTTCACGCTGTGGTGCGCCTCGAAGCGCGACTTGAGGCCCTTCAGGATCTCCACCGTCTCGTCGACCGAGGGCTCGACCACGTCGATCTTCTGGAAGCGCCGCGAAAGAGCATGGTCCTTCTCGAACACGCCGCGATACTCGTTATAGGTGGTCGCGCCGATGCACTTCAGCTGGCCGGTCGAGAGCACCGGCTTGAGCAGGTTGGACGCGTCCAGCGTGCCGCCGGAGGCCGCGCCGGCGCCGATCACGGTGTGGATCTCGTCGATGAACAGGATCGCGTTCGGGTTGTCGACGAGCTGCTTCAGCACCGCCTTCAGGCGCTGCTCGAAGTCGCCGCGGTACTTGGTGCCGGCGAGCAGCGCGCCCATGTCGAGCGCGTACACGGTGCATTTGGTGAGGAGGTCCGGCACGCTGCCTTCGACAATGCGCCGCGCCAGTCCTTCGGCGATAGCGGTCTTGCCGACGCCGGCTTCGCCGACGAGCAGCGGGTTGTTCTTGCGGCGGCGGCAGAGCGTCTGCACCACGCGCTCGAGCTCGCGGTCGCGGCCGATGAGCGGATCGATCTTGCCGGCGAGGGCGAGGGCGTTGAGGTTCTGCGTGTAGTTGTCGAGCGGGCTGTTGGAGGTCTCGGCCTGGCCTTCCTGGTCGGCCTCCTGGTCCTTGCCCTGCGCGGCGGTCGGCGTCTTGGTGATGCCGTGCGAGATGTAGTTGACGACGTCCAGGCGCGCAATGCCCTGCTGCTGCAGGAAATAGACCGCGTGAGAGTCCTTCTCACCGAAGATGGCGACAAGGACGTTGGCGCCGGTGACTTCCTTCTTACCCGAGGACTGCACATGCAGGATCGCTCGCTGGATCACGCGCTGAAAGCCAAGGGTGGGCTGGGTGTCGACCTCGCGGTCCGCGGCGATGCGCGGCGTCTGCTCCGCGATGTGCTGAGTCAGGCTCTTGCGCAGCTCGTCCATGTTCGCGCCGCACGCGCGCAGCACTTCCGCCGCGGTGGGGTTGTCGAGCAGGGCGAGCAGCAGGTGTTCGACGGTGATGAACTCGTGGCGCTTCTGCCGCGCCTCGACGAACGCCATGTGCAGGCTGACTTCGAGTTCCTGGGCGATCATTCCTTACCTTTCACCTACGTTGGCTCCATGACGCACTGCAGTGGATGCTGGTGCTTCCGGGAGTATGCCGCGACTTGCTGAACCTTGGTGGTAGCGACATCGCTCGGATAGACCCCACAGACGCCGATGCCTTCCCGGTGCACCTTGAGCATCACCTGGGTAGCCCTTTCCCGGGTCATGCCGAAAAACTTCTGCAGCACGAGAACCACGAACTCCATCGGCGTGTAGTCGTCATTCAGCAGCATGACCTTGAACATTGGAGGAGGCTTCAGCTTGCTGCGCTGCGCCTCCAGTACGGTGTCGTCCTTGTTCTGCGCCATGTCGCCTTGCTACGCGCCCGTCGAGCCCCCCGAAATCGGACAAGTCCAGTGTTCGCCCGTTCCCTTAAGAATCACCTGCAAATCCTCATCGCCAGCCTGAGGACATCCTAATCAATGTGGGGGGCTGGTGCAATGCGACCAAGGGCGCCGTCCGGCCGGATTACGGTGGTTTTTCACGGCCTTGGCGTTGCAGGGCGGGTCTTGACGGCATTCCGGCGGGCGCGTAAAAGGCGGGCTGTGTTTGGATTCAGGCTGTCTGTTTCGCCATAGGGCGTACGGGACCGGAAGTTCCAGGCATGGCCCGGGTCGACGCCCGGTAGCCCTAATCAACAATCAGGGAGAGAGCATGGCAACAGGCACCGTGAAGTGGTTCAACGACGCGAAAGGCTATGGCTTCATCACGCCCGACGACGGCAGCGAGGACTTGTTCGCG
>Ga0335084_10002171_pt1 | contig 18810 bp, 18 predicted proteins | sample Lox_Sample_44_FD_206721 | JGI IMG/M metagenome (GOLD analysis project Ga0335084, IMG submission 206721) | Soil microbial communities from Loxahatchee National Wildlife Refuge, Florida, United States - Lox_Sample_4.4 | ecosystem: Environmental > Terrestrial > Soil > Wetlands | place: USA...
GCCGGCGACAGGATTCTACGAATGGAAGGGCGTGGCCGGGCGCAAGCAGCCGTTCGCGATCTCGTTGCCCGACCGCCCGCTCTTCGCCTTCGCGGGCCTGTGGGAATCGTGGCGGCCGCGCGGCGGCCAGGTCATCGAGACGTTCACCATCCTCACGACCGATGCGAACGAGACCGTGGCGCAGATCCACGATCGCATGCCGGTGATCCTTGCGCCCGAGGCCGAGGAGATGTGGCTGCGCGGGGAGGCGGCCGAAGCCGCCTCGCTCGTGAAGCCCTACGCGGGCGCGGTCACGATGCGCGCGGTGAGCCGGTTCGTGAGCAGCTCGAGGAACGAAGGACCGGAGTGCCTCGCCGATGCCAAGGACGAGGGCTGGGGAGCCCAGGGCTCCCTGTTGTAGCCGGCCGCTACCTGCAGTCGATCGGCAGGTGGGGATTCGGCAGCGTGGTCTCGTTCTCGCCCGCGACCTTCATCTTGCCCGGGGTGCTTGCGTTCCCGCACACCCAAGCGAGGGGAACGGAAGGGTAGCCCTCGACGGTCGCCGGGCGCAGCGTGAGCTTCTTGCCGGCCGCATTCGCATTGACGCGGTTGCCGAAGGTGATGACGATCGCGCCGCCTCGCACCAGGACATCCGAAACGTAGTTGCCGACGATCGCCCCGCTGGGCGGCAGTCCCGCGGCCGCATTGTCGGCGGGCATGCGGTGGTTATGGGCGTAATAGGCCGCCACGGATTGCTTCGCGAAGTCGCCGAGCAGCAGCCCCTCGGCCACCTGCGAGCGGATCGCGCGGTCCTGGAAACTGGGGGCAGCGAGCGTGGAGAGAATGCCGATGATCGCAATGACGATCATGAGCTCGATGAGGGTGAAGCCTCGTTCGTTTCGGGTCATGGCCATCCTTCAGAGCACGGAGCCCATCTTGAAGATGGGCAGGTAGAGCGCGATCACCATGAAACCGACCAGCAGGGCGACCGCGGCATATGCGACCAGCAGCAGGTATTGCTCGATGCGCACCAGGGAGCGATTGGTGTCCTCGGCGTTGAGGTCGAGCACCTGGCGAACGGCCTCGGCGAAAGCGCCGCTGCGTGCGCCCAGCTCGACCGACACCCGCAGCCGCGCCGGAAGCTCGGGAGTTTCGCGCACCGCATCGACGAGCGGCGCCCCGCCATCGAGCCTGGCTTGCAAGGCGTCCACGGCCCTCGCCAATGGCAGGCTTCCGCAAGTCGCACGCAGGTGCTGCAGCATCTCGCGAAGGGGCGCACCCTGCTCCGTCGCGAGGAAGATCAACGAGAGCCGGGCAACGAACACCCGGCGCAGGTAGTCGCGAAGGACCGGGATGCGCGCATTCCACCCATCGGGCCAGCGAAGGTTCGCGAACCTGCGCCATCCGAACCAGGCGGCGACGATGCCGAGCGGAATCCAGACGACGGCGCCGTTGGCGAATGCGAGGAGCATGCGGGTCGGCAACGGCAGGTCCGCCGCGAACGCCTTGAAAAGATCGGCGAAGACGGGGATCAGCATCGTCGAGGCTACGAGCAGCAGGATCACGAAGACGACCAGCGAAACGCTGGGCCAGGTGAGGGCCGCGCGAATCGCGCCCCGGTAGCGCTCGCGCTGCTCGAACTCCTCGGCGAGCAGGCCGAACACGACGGGAGCGGCCGTGCTTGCCTCGGAAGCACGCACCAGCGCCACGGTTTCGGGCACGAAGAGCGACTCATGCCTGCGCATCGCGTCCGAGAGCGACGCCCCCGAGCCTACCTGCGCCGCGATATCGGCAAGCGTCCGGACCGTCGCGCGGTCCGCATCGGAATCCTCCGTGATGATCTTCAATGCGTCGTTGAGCGGCAGTCGCGTCCGCGCCGCGAGGGCGAGGCGCTTGAACACAAGCGAAAGGGCAGGCGGGCGGCGGAACATCATGGCCTTTCTCCCCGGCAGGTCGAGGGCAGCAGCTGCGAGGGCAGCGTGGACAGCGTGGTGGCCGGTGTGGCGATCATTCCTTGCGGCACCGGCGCGTTCCCGCAGACCCACTGGAGCGTCGCCCGCGCTTCCCCCGGGTCCCACGCCGTGCGCATCGACACCTGGAACGGCTTGCCATCGCCGACGCTGCGGCCGATGCCGATGATGGTTCCCTGCACGACGCCGGTCCGTACTCGCTGGCTGCGCGCGCGCACGGCGGGCTCGTCCGACGGCGCGATAAGGCTGAGGGAGCGGCCCGACAGGCGCGACTCGTAGTCGCCGCCCGCCGATGCGCCCGCCCCGCTGCTCGCGAGGTACGCGGCGTCCGACTCGAGCGCCCTCCCGGTGATCGCGTGATGCTCGACGATGGCGATCTGCTGCACGCGCACCGTGTTCAGGAGTTCGACGAAGTGCGCCTGGAACAGGATCGTCGGCGCCTCCACGAGGATACGGGCACTGGCGACCAGGATGATGAAGACCACGAGGACCAGCTCGATGGGCAGCACGTCGAGCACGGAAGGCGGCGTGGGATCCGATGCGAAGCTCCAGGAGAATCTCTTCATCGGCAGCTCGCCGGCATGTAGCGCTTGTCCGGCATGGAATCGGCGCGGATCGTCCCGATGGCCTCGAAGCCCGCCGGGGGACTGCTCCCGTTGCACACCCACACGAAGGGCGACAGCGGATTCGACTTGTTCAGGGCCGGCCGGAGGAACATCGTCCGGGGGGGAAAGTTCTTGGGATCCACGTCCACCTCGACAACGCCGTTCACGATGCGGATCGCCGCGACGACCCGCCCGCGCCACGCGGGGGGCGCGTATATGCCGGCGGCCGCGTTGTCCGCGGGCATCGAGCCCCACCGCTCGTAGTATTCCGCGACGGCGTGCTGTGGGCCCTCGGCCAGCGAGAAGACTTCGGCCATCTTCCCGCGGATCACATAGTCCTGGTACGCCGGTATCGCGATCGACGCGAGGATTCCGATGATGGCCACGACGAGCATCAGCTCGATCAATGTGAATCCACGCGACGTGCGGGTCCCTTTGCTTCTCATGGCTTCGCCTCCCTGGCCTTCTGCGGACGCTGTCTCGCGAGCACGCCTTCTCCCCATGACTTCCACCACGCCACGGGCTCCTCGCCCACGGCGCTCGCCACGGCCCGGTGCTCGCGGCCCGGGTCCTCGAGGGGTGTGATCGAACCGGTCTTGTCGAAGTGGCTGCCGCCCTGCACCTCCACGATCGCCGGAAGCCACTTCGCGGGGGGCAACGGGAAATCCAGGTCCACCTGCTCGGCGCGAAGCGGCGCGGCAGTCTCCTGGCTCAGCAGGAGCGCTCCGCCGGACACGAGCGCCGCGGCGGTGACACGAGCCGGCAAGCGCAACTCGTCGGCGACGGCATAGCCATTGCGGCCGTCCCAAAGGCGCACCGCGTTCTCGGTGCGCGTGAGAATCCATCGGCCCTGCTCCGCAAAGGTCGCGGCGAGCACGACGCCATCGTGCTTCATCGGCGCCCCCGTAAGGCGCATCTCGTCGAGGTCCACGACGCGCGCGACGCCATCGATGCCGCCGACGACGAGGCGATGCGAGGCAGGGCTCAGGTCGGCGGACCAAACGGAGTTCAGGAACGTGACGCGGCCCCGCTCGCGCGCCGTGAGGTCTCCGCGGGCGAGCCCCTTGTCGTAGCTCATGTCTTCCGGCGGCTCGAGCACGATCGCGCGCGCTACGCGTTCGTCGACGATGACGAGCTCGCCTTGCGCGGCGGTGAAGCCCACGAATGCGATCCGCGCCCCGCCCATCGCGGGCGCGAGGGAAACGAGCCGCAGGGTCGAATCGGTATCCCAGAGATCGACGTAGCCCGATTCGTCGGCGACGGCGAGCAGGCGGCCCTCCCCGTCGAACGCGAGATGGGCCACGCGCGAAGCGCTGGGAATCGGCAGGCCGCGCAGGGTCCCATCGCGCAAGTCCCAGATGCGGACCGCGCCATCCTCGCCGACGGTCGCGAGCTGCCCGCCCTGCCGGTCGAGCGCGATGCGGTCCACGCGATCGGGCACCTCGACCCTGGGGGCGGCGGGCGTTCCATCGGCACCGTTGCGCACCTCGACCGTCGAGGCGGTGAGCCCCATGGCGATGCGGCGCCCGTCCTCACTGAACGCAAGCGGCGGCGATCCGCGCGAGGACGCGACCTTCCATCCCTGCGCTGCAGCGCCTGGCGGCGGTCCGAGCGCGAGGCTCACCGCCCCGGAGGGATCGCGCAGCTCGCTCGCGATCAGGCGTCCATCGGGGCTCGCGGCACGCAGTTGCCGGTCGGCGGTCAACGCGGGCGGGCTCTCGCCCGCCTTCGTATCCACGTCCCAGATCGTGATGCGCGAGGCCGCATCGAGCGTCGCGACCCGCGCCGCGTCGGGGCTCATGCGCGCATCCAGCACCGCCGAGGTATCGATCAACGCCTCGAGGACCTGGCGGCCGGAGGGCATCGACCATATCCGCGCCGTGCGATCGAGGGAACCGGTGACGAGGAATCGTCCGTCGGCATTGAACGCGAGGGACAGGACCGCGCCTTCGTGTTCCAGCGGCGTGCCCACCAGTCCGCCCGTCTGCAGGTCCCACACGCGAGCGCGTTTGTCCTGGCATCCGGTCGCCAGCCAGCGGCCGTCTCTGCTGAACGCGAACGCATTCACCGGGCTCGGGTGGCGAAGCGTCCAGCGCGCGCCCGTGCGCGAGCTCGCGGCGACCACGACGTCGCGCTGGATGGTCGCGCTCCATTCCGCCGGGGCCGGCTGGGTCGCGGGCACCGCGCGCTCCGCAAGCTCGACCACCGGGGCCGCGGAGCCCCCGGAGAGGTCGATGGATGCCGCGCCGCCCGGCCCTTCGACCGCCAGGTGGCTCGCGTCGGCCCACGAGAGGTGAAGGTCGCGGCGATTCGACTTGTCCGAGATGAGGACGACCGCCACGGGCCGCGCGAAGGAACGCTGCGTGAGGTACGTCACGACGCGCGCCGCGGCCGCCGTGTTGCCGGGATTGAGGCGGAGCGATGCGGCGAGCATGGCCTGCGGCTCGCCGGGCACGTTGCGGTCGATGAGCGAGATCGCCTGCTCGAGGATCACGTTCGATTGCGTCTCGATGAGGCGATGCTTCTCCTGCGTGGACCGATCGAGCAGCACCGCGAAGAGGGCGGCCAGGCCGATTGCCGTGGCGACCACCGCGCCCCCCGCGATGGCGAAACGCCGCGTGCGGCGCTTGCGCGCGGCATCGGCTTCCGCTGCCCGGCGTTCGGCGACGCGCGCCTGCCTCAGGTCGCGGCTTTCCTTCGCCACGCGCGTGAGCACATCGTGGGTGAGCTCCACGCGCAGCACGCCGGAGCGCTCGTCCAGGCGCAGCAGGCGCCGGGCGATGAGCCTGTCGATCTCCGGGCGCGTAATGCCGGGCAACCTCAGCGCATCGTCGAGCGCATAGCTGTCGCGATAGCCCGCCTCCGTGAGGAGCTGGTCCTCGATGAACTCGCGCGCGCGCGGATCGATTCCCTCGAGGCTCGCCTCGTAGAATTCGCGGATGATCTCGTGCTGCGCTCCGCCCTCCAGCAAGTCGGAGGAAATCTGCGCGCGCCCCATGCGGATGCGCTTGTTGTTGAGCTCGCGGCATACGACGCTCAGGAGCGCGGGCTCGACTTCGAGCCGCTCGAGATCCCAGTCCGCGGCATCCGCGCCGTAGGATCGCGGCGAGGCCACGAAACGGATGATGAGGTCGCCTACGGCCTCGGTCACGAGGTGGCCGCCCGACTTGAGCACCGCCTCGCGCGCCTGCAGCCCGTTCATGCGGGTGAGGCGAAGGCGGCTGCGCATGATGGACGGGATCGCTGCGCGCAGCGCCTCGAAGTCCGGAAGGTAGTCCTCGCGGAAGCTCATCACGACCTTGCAGTTGCGCCGGCCGAAGTCGAGCTCGGAGCTGCCCGAAGGATCGGCCTCGAGGCGCGCGGCCACCCGCGCGGGCACGCGGCCTTCGGTGAGGTCGGCCACCTGCTCGATGAACTCGCGGCACCTCCTGGCGATCGCGTCGTCGCTGCGGCCAAGCGTGAAGACTTCCTCGAACTGGTCGAGCACGAGGACGGGCGTCACCAGCCGGTTCCTCGCGCTCCAGAAGTCGGAGTCGCGCCGATGGAAGTACTCCCACAGCGTGTCGCCTTCGCGCCGCGCCGGCGCCTCGATCCTGTGGGCGATGCAGCTCGCCTCGATCGCCAGGAGCGCCTGCTCGACGAGGTCCTGGCCGGCCAACACGTCGACGCGCAGGTAGACCGGATGGAAGTCTTCGCGCCGCAGCTGCGGGAAGAGACCTGCGTTGAGCAGCGAGCTCTTGCCCAGGCCCGAGAGCCCGAAGAGCACCGTGAGGGTCTCGCGCTTGATGAGGCGAAGCAGCTCCGCCACTTCCGCATCGCGGCCGTGGAAGAAGGCCTGCGCCTCCTCGGTGAACGGCATGAGGCCGGGCCACGGATGCTCCGCGCTGACGACCGCGACATGCTCGTTCACGCGAGGCCTCGCTCGCGCTTGCGCGCGTCGCGCACCAGCTGCACGACGCGCGCCTCGAATTCCGCCGTGGTCCGTCCCTCGGGAAGGCGGGTCCATTGCGCCTTCTGGAAGCTCTCGGGAACCGCGCCCGAGTACTCGGGCGTGTCGTCGATCACCACGGGCAGGATGAACGGAACCTGGTCTGCGATACCCATCGAGCGCTCCTCCGCGAGGCGCCACTCGCGGCGGAAATAGCCCTCGAGGCGCCGCTCCGTCGACCGCGAGATCACGGGCATGAAGAGCGAGCAGTTGCGTATGTTGCGCTTGATCTTCTGGTCGTACAGGTCGCCCGCCTCGAGGCGGTCGCGGTCGAACCAGACGTCGATGCCGAGGTCTTCGAGGCAGGCGAACAGGTGATGGACCGCGCCCGAGTCCTCCTTGGCGTAGCTCACGAAAATCGCGCCGGGCGCCATGTCCGTCATCGCCGCGGGCCCGGGCGCTTCATCGGGCCCGGCAGGCGCGGACGCCGTCGGTGCGCGAGCCGGTGCGGCATAGCCCGGATAGCGGTCGAACCACCGCCGCTCGAGCTCCGCCACGAAGTCGGCCGCGTCCACGGCCGTGATCTTCGTGGCGTAGCTGAAGCTCTTCAGGAAGAGGACCAGGTTGCGATCGGCATCGGCGCGGCGGTCGACGACGATCTCCGACTCGCCGCGTTGCACCGAGAGCTGCCGGCTCTTCGACAGCCGTATGAAGAACCTCGCGAGCCAATCGGGAAAGGGACACCCGACGATGAGCAGGTGGTTGTTCTGCAGCTCGTCGAAGAGCAGGTGGGGACGCCTCGCCTCGGACTGCAGCGCGCACATGAACTCGAGCGTGTCCTCGTCGGAGATCACGTAGTCGGGCGCCACCGACACCTTGCCGAAGAGGGAATAGACCACCGGAGCCGGAAGCCGGCCGCGCGGCGCGGGGAGGTCCTGTGCCTTGTTCGGCGAATACGCGAGGTGCAGCGCGCGCTGCTCGCCGCCAAACCGCTCCTGGTTGAGCGCGTCGACGAGCAGGGAATCGAAGGTCGTCGATACGAAGAGGTCGAACGCGGGGATGCGGGCGAGGCGGCGCAGGGCCTCGGGCACGGCAAGCGCCAGGTCCTTCGCGATGGCGCGCACTTTCGAGTAGAGCTCCTCGCGCCGGCCGCCGGCGGCAAGGCTCGCGCACACGACGTCGTTGAGCCCGAATTCCGGAGGAAGCGCCGAGGGATCCAGCCGCAGGCGTTCGGCGAGCCTTTCGGCGATCACGCGCTGCACCGTGGCAGGTCCGCTCGCGCGTCCGACGGTCGCGAGCTCGGGGCCCACGATCGGCACCACCCGGCCCTCCTCGAGGTAGGCGAGCAGGTCGTCCCAGAACTCGTCTTGCGCCGTCGAGAGCATGTTGTTGTTGTCCCCCGGCGAAGAATACTTCACGTGGCAGGGCTTCGCCAGACGCGGCGGCGTGAATTACAGCGCCGAGTGCGCATTTTTCCGGCGTGCGGGGCGCGAGATCGACCTGCTCATGGCGACTCGCTGTTCGCGAGCAGCTTTCAGCGCATCGCGCGCCTGGGGGCAATCCTTCCCTGGCGCCTGTCGAGCGCACCCGCGGCCGCGGCCTTGAGCAAACGCCGAAAGGTGGGACATTCGGCATGGCTGCGCGCCGGGCAGGCGGCCGCGTGCCGCAACCCGTCGCTCATCGCCTTCAGCCGCTTGATCGTCGCGTCGAGCTCGTCGGCCTTCGCGGCGAGCTTCGCGCGGTCGATGCTCGGCTTTCCCGATGGCGAGAACATCGAGCCGATCTCGTCCAGCGAGAACCCCGCGGCCTGCCCCAGCGCGATCAGCGCGAGCTGGTCCAGCACGCCCGGGGCGAACCGGCGCCGCAGCCCCTGGCGGCCGGTCGAGGCGATGAGGCCCTTCGCCTCGTAGTAACGCAGCGTCGAGGCCGGCAGCCCGGAGCGCTTCGCCGCTTCCGCGATGTCCATGGAGAAACCCCTTGACTTCAAGTTGACTTGAACTTCTAGAGTGCCTCCATCGACATCGCATCGTCAACTGGAGGCCACCATGAATCCCATGACGCAGGACGCAGTCCGCATCGCGCTCGTCGGCATCGGCGCCACCGCCGTGATGGACGCCTGGCTCGCCCTTCTCAAGCGGGCCGGCGTCCCCACGCTCAACTTCGCCTTCATCGGCCGCTGGGCCGGGCATGCGTTGCGGGGGCGTTGGAAGCACGACGCCATCGCCAAGGCCCCGCCGGTCGCGGCAGAGACGGCCCTGGGATGGCTCGTCCACTACGCGGTCGGCATCTCGTTCGCGGGCGTGATGGCCGGCGTGGGCGGGATCGCATGGATGCGCTCGCCCACGTTGCTGCCCGCGCTTGCCGTGGGTGTAGGCACTGCCGTCGCGCCCCTCTTCATCATGCAGCCGGCGATGGGCGCAGGCATCGCGTCCTCGCGCACCGCGGCGCCGGTGAAGAACTGCCTGCGCAGCCTCGCCAACCATGCGGTCTTCGGCACCGGGCTCTACCTGGCGGCGACCGGCCTCCAATGGATCTCGCCATGAGCGCCGCAACGAGGAAGCTCGCCGTGATCTACCACAGCGCGCACGGCCACACCGAGCACATCGCCCGCCATGTGGCCGACGGCGCTCGCGAGGTGCCCGGCACTGAAGTGCACCTGCTGAGGGCACAGGACCTCGCCGAAAGCCCGGACAAGCTGCTCGACTTCGACGGCCTCGTCCTGGGCTCGCCCACGTATCTCGGCGGCGTTTCGGCGGCGTTCAAGGCCTTCATGGACTCGACCGGGCGACTGTGGCGGGACCAGCGCCTGAAAGGGCGGCTCGCCGCCGGATTCACCGTGTCCTCGCTGCCCGCCGGCGACAAGCAGTCGACCCTCATGTCGATGTTCGTCTTCGCCATGCAGCACGGCATGGCCTGGGTCGGCAATCCCGTCATCCCCGAGCAACATCTTGGCGTCCCCTACGACGAGGCAGCCAATCGCCTCGGATCCTGGTCGGGATTGATGGCGCAGGCCGGGCACGCGTCAGCGGCGAATTCGTTCGTACGCGGGGATATCAAGTCGGCGCTGATGTTCGGCAGGAACTTCGCCGAATCGCTGCATCGGTGGGCTAGGCCTTGCGCTGCGCGAGGAAAGCCTTCGCCGCTTCTTCCCAATGCTCGCCATCGAACTGCTTCACCGGAAGCGAATCAAGATCGATTCCGTCCACGCATCGAAGGTTGACGACCCATACCGCCGGGTTGATCCGGGGCCGCGCGAAAGGATGGATGCCGCAATGGCGGCAGAAGTAATGCTTCGCGGTCTTCGTTCCGAATTGGTAGAGCTCGAGATCGGATTCGCCGGTGAGGATCTTCAGCGTGGCATCGGTGGCGGTCGTCCAGAGCGCGCCGCGCCGCCGGCAGATGGAGCAGTTGCAATAGACGGCGTACTCGGGCTTCGCGTCGAGCTCGAAGGTAACCCTCTTGCAGTGGCAGGAGCCGTTGTGTGTCGTCATCCCGGACTATGCGGCCTCGTCGTACCGGGCTGGCGCTTCGATCGGCCGAATCGACCTGGCATGGCGCGCCATGTAGGTCCGCAGGATCGAATAGACGTCCGGATCGAAATCGATCTGCGCGCGCGCGGCCGCGAGGTCTCCCAGCTCCTCTTCGCTGCGCGCGGTGCCCAGGTGCGACCAGCGTTCGAACACGTGCACCTCGTCCATGCGCCCTTCGCAATGGTGCTCGCGAACCGCCACGCGCCCGGGGAAAGGCCAATCGGCCAGCCGATACGGCGCCAGCACGGTGATGAGCCGCAGGTTGTGCTGCTCCGGCGTCTCCTCGCCCAGGCAAGCCCCTCGGCACTTCTTCACCTGGCGCGCGAAGCACGGCCCGCCGCGCTTCTCCCACCCGAGTTGCCGCCAGCAAAGGCCATGCTCGCCCGCCAGGTTCTCGAGCATCGCCTTCACGTGGGCCCGCGTGGCGAACGGCCCGAACAGCGCCTCGGCGCCCGCCTCGCGCGCATTCCAGTCGATGTCCTTCGTCTTCACGATCTCGGGCGCCGAGCGCAGGTCCGGGATGCGGATGAAGCATGCGTTGAGCTTGCGGCGCAGGCGGTGGTTGTGCAGTGGCAGCAGCTCCTTCACGAGCCGCGCTTCGCGCAGCAGCGCGCCCAGCTCGCCCGCCGTCTCCTCCACCTCGATGCGGCGGATCTCGCTCGAGATGCGCACGTCGTTGGCCGACTGGTAGTCGCTGGAAAAGTGCGAGCGCACCCGCTCGCGCAGGTTCTTGCTCTTGCCGATGTAGATGGGCAGGTCGTTCACGCCGTAGAAGCGGTACACGCCCGGGCCCTCGGGCAGGTTCTCGAGCGCGTCGGGCGCGAGCTGCGGCGGCAGGCTCGGGATGCGCAGCAGGCGCTTCACGACCGCCTCGACCTCCGCGGGATCGCGCTCGCGGTAGAGCATCTGCACGAAGCGCCAGATCGCGCGAGCGTCGCCGAGCGCCGAATGCCGCCCGGTGCGCGCCGCGCCATCGGGCGCGACGGCGTCCTGCAGCCCATGGCGCGCGATGAGCGCGTCGAGCCCGTGCCCGCTCGCCTCAGGGTACATGCGACGCGAAAGGCGCACCGTGCACAGCACGTCCGCCGTGAACTTCATCTCGCAGCGGCGGAACTCGTGCTTGAGGAAGCCGTAGTCGAAGCGCGCGTTGTGCGCGACGAATACGTGGCCGTCGAGGCGCTCGAACACCTCGCGGCGAATCTCGGAGAAGGTCGGGGCCTCGCGCACCATCTCGTTGGTGATTCCGGTGAGCGCGCGGATGTCCTCCGGGATGCTGCATTCCGGGTTCACCAGCGTGGACCACTCGTCGAGGAATTCGCCCTCGGCCGCGCGCACGATGCCGATCTCGGTGATGCGGTCGCCGCGCGCCGCCGTGCCCGTGGTCTCCAGGTCTACGAACGCGATGGCCGGCGAAAACATGCCGTCGATTGTAGCGATAAAATGTGGGATGCCCCGCACCCGCTCGAAATCCCATCCCCGCCTCACCCGCGACGCCGAGCGCCTCATTTCGCTCGCCAACGGCCTGAACGCATCCGGCAGCCTTACCGAGGACCGCTTCTGGGAGACGGCCATGTCGTCGCTCGTGGCGAAGCTCCTCGAGAACGGCAACGACGCCCCCATCGACGGGGCGCTCGACCACCTCTACCAGACCAACCTCGGCGCCTACGACACGCTGATCGAGCTGGTGGAGAACGAGTCGGAGTCGGTGGTCGCGATGCAGGGCGACCGGGCGTGGCAGGCGTTGCTGGTGGCCGCCCCCATCGTCGCGTGGTCCAAGTACGCGATTCCCTCGGGCGGCATCGCGCGCGACGAGGCCGAGATCCTGCGCGTGCAGCTGCAGGCGCACGTGCTGGCGGGCGGCGCGAAGGTCACGCTCGTGCCCTACCTCTATTCGATCGACCAGCTGCCGCGGCACTTCTCGGAATTGCGCCGCCTCGCGGCGCGCCTCGCCGATGCCGCCGTGACGGGCGAGAACCCGCGCCTGGATTTCACTCGCCTGCCGGAAACGGCGAACCTGCTCGCCGACACGCGCTTCCTCGTAGCCTGCGCCGCGGTGCCGCGCGGCGAGGCGCTCTTCCGCTGGCAGGAAGATTCGTCGGGCCACGCGGGCCGCACGGGAAGCCTCGAGCAATGGATCTCGCAAGCGCGCCCCACGATCTCGAAGCTCCTGCCCGGCTGCGTGTTCGAGTGCCTGCTGCCCGATGCGTACTACGTGAACTGCCGCGAATCGGACCGGCGCGTGCGCCCGTTCGGCATTCGCGCGGCCGTGGCTTTCCTCGAGAACGCGCTCAAGGTGAAGGCAGCCGACCTGCACGCCACCGTCGCCGGGTTCGGCGAGGAGCGCGTGGACGAATACCGCATCGCCTTCACGCGCGGCGACGAGGCCGAGGTCGCCCACGGCGTCGTTTGGCCGCTCTACGGCCGCGAGGACGAGAACGCCCGGCCCGGCCCGCTCGACGAGGTGGTCGAGCAGCTCACGCAGGTCGGCGTGAACGAGGTGAAGAAGCTCTCCGGCACGTTCACGCCCGAGTACTGCGAGGATTGCGGCGCGCCGCTCTTCGCCAACGCCGAGGGCGAGATCGTGCACGCCGAGCTGCCCGAGGAGGCGGACACGCAGGCAGCGCACTTCCACTAGGTGGACGCGCTCTCCGAAGTCCTTCGCCTCGCAAGATTCAACGCCGGCGTCACCCTCGACGCGACGGCGCGCGATCCGTGGTGCGTTTCGGTGGCGGCGAGCCCCTCGATCGCACGCGCGCACCTGGTGATCGACGGCCAGTGCCAGCTGAAGCTCTCGGGCGCCGAGCCCATTACGCTCAACAGTGGCGAGTTCGCCTTCATCCCGCGCGGCGACGCGCACCTCATCGGCAGCTCGCTCGACGCGGATGCCACTTCGCTCTCGGCGCTCGTGAAGTCGCCCATCGCGGGAGAGCTGGTCCCGATCCGGCTGGGCAGCGAGGGTGCGGCCACGCGCTGGATCGCGCTCTCCTCCTCGTGCGAGCGCCACCTGGCCGAGCCGCTCATCGCGGCGCTGCCCCGCGTGATGCGCGTGGACCTGCACAACGCGCCCGCGCTCTACTGGCTCATCGATGCCCTGGGCCTCACGCTTTCGTCGAGCTCCGCGCCGCCCATCGGGGCCAGCGCGGAACGCTCGCGGCTCGCGGAGCTCGTGATCATCGAGGCCATCGCGCGCTACATCGGGTGGCTGCCGCCCGGCGGCAAGGGATGGCTCGCGGCGCTGAACGACCGCTACGTGGGCCGCGCGCTCGCCCTCGTGCACGGCCGCCCCTCCGAGGCGTGGACCGTGCAGAAGCTGGGGCGCCAGGTGGGGCTCTCGCGCAGCGCGCTCGCCGAGCACTTCGGCGAAGTCATGGGCGAGCCGATCTTCGGCTTCCTCACCAACTGGCGCCTCACCATGGCCGCCGAGTTCCTTCTCACCACGTCGCGCCCGATCGACGCGATCGCGCACGAAGCGGGCTACGAATCGGCCGGCGCCTTCTCCGCGGCGTTCAAGCGGATGTTCGGCAAGCCTCCCTCCACCTGGCGCAAGCGCCGCCGCGCTAGGGCTTGAGCGCCTTGTAGAGGAACGGGAAGGACACGTCGTACCGGTAGTCGATGTCCGAGTGGTTGTCGTCGAACTCCTCGTACGTATGCGCGATGCCGGCTTCGTGCAGGCGCTTGGAGAGGATGCGCGCGCCGTAGTGGATGTGGTACTGGTCCTTCGAGCCGCAGTCGATGTAGATCCCCTTCAGCGACCGCAGGTTGGCGCGGTGCTTCGAGACCAGGTTCACCGGGTCGTTGTCGCGCCAGCGCTTCCAGCGCTCGGGAATCAGCTCGCCGGTCTCGAGGTTGAAGGGCAGGCGGAAGCCGTTGGGCGCCTTCGGGTCGGGATCGTAGGTCGCGGCCATGCAGAGGTTCATGATCGCGTGGCCCTCGGCCATCGAGAGCTTGGGCTTCTTCCAGACCGTGTCCAGGAACCGCCTCACGCGCCCGTCGTCGAGACCCGCGTCGGCGCCCTTCTCCATCTTCGTCACGTCGTAGGGACCGGGCCTGAACGTGTTGGCGCGGTAGCGCGCAAGCTCGTTCAGCGTGTTGGGCCAGTCATGCCAGTACACGAACTCGAAGTAGGCGTCGCCGGAGTGGTCCGCGATGGCGCCCCACGTCTTCGCGTACTTCATGCCGTGGATGACGGCGCCGTAGCCGCCCGAGGACTTGCCGAAGCAGCCGCGGTGCTCGCGCGAGGCGAGCGTGCGGAATTCGCGGTCCACGAAGGGCACGATCTCCTGCGTGAGGTAGTCGGCGTAGTCGCCCACCGCCGACGAGTTCACGTACTGGTTGCCGCCCAGCGCGGTGAAGCAGTCCGGCAGCACGAAGATCGCCGGGCCCATCGCCTTCTCGTGGATGAGGCGCGCGACGCGCTCGGGCAGGTTCTCGCTGAAATTGCGCCATGCGATGTGCGCGAGCCCCGAGCCCATGAATCCCACCATGTCGTAGATCACGGGGAAACGCCGGCCGCGGCCGCGCGTGGCGCCTTCGTTGTACTGGGGCGGCAGCCAGACGGCGAGCTTGCGCACGTGCGGGTCGCCCAGCGGGTTGTTGCGCAGGACCTTCGATTCGTGCTCGAGGACCACGGTGGTCCCCGCGCCCCACGTGGGTCGCTTCAGGGTCATTCGGTCTCCTTCAACCAGCCTGGGGTAGAGGCGCGAGTTGCTGCGTGCCGGACTTGGCGGCCTCCAGGATCGCCTTGCGCACGGCCTTGGTGACGTCGATCGTCTTCGCGGTGCCGCCAAGGTCGGGCGTGAGGATACCATCCGCGGTCACGCGCTCGACCGCGTTCATCAGGCGGCGCGCCGCATCGTTCTCGCCCAGGTGGTCGAGCATCATCGAGACCGTCCAGAACGTCGCGACGGGATTGGCCACCCCCTTGCCCGTGATGTCGAACGCCGAGCCGTGGATGGGCTCGAACATGGAGGGGAATTTTCGCTCGGGATTCAGGTTCGCCGTGGGCGCGATGCCGAGGCTGCCCGCGAGCGCGGCCGCGAGGTCCGAGAGGATGTCCGCGTGCAGGTTCGTGGCGACGATCACGTCGAGCGTCTGCGGCTTGAGGACCATGCGCGTGGTCATCGCGTCCACCAGCTCGCGGTCCGTCTTCACGTCGGGGAAATCCTTCGCGACCTCGAAGAAGATCTCGTCCCACATCACCATGCCGTGGCGCTGCGCGTTGGACTTGGTGACGAGGGTGAGCTGCTTGCGCGCCCGCGTCTGCGCGAGCTTGAACGCGAAGCGGTGGATGCGCTCGACGCCCACGCGCGTGAACACCGAGACCTCGGTGGCCGTCTCGATGGGCAGGCCCTGGTGGGCGCGCCCGCCCATGCCTGCGTATTCGCCCTCGGAGTTCTCGCGGATCACGACCCAGTCGACGTCCTTCGCATTCGCGAGCGGGCTCTTCACGCCCGGCAGCACGCGAGCCGGGCGCACGTTGGCGTACTGGTCGAAGCCCTGGCAGATCGGCAGGCGAAGGCCCCAGAGCGAGACGTGGTCCGGCACCTCGCGGCTTCCCACCGCGCCGAAGAGGATCGCGTCGAACGCCTTCAGGCGCTCGAGTCCGCCCTTCGGGATGTACGCGCCGTGCTTCTGGTAGTAGTCCGAGCTCCAGGGGAAATGCTCGACGTCGAAGCGGAATCCGCCGTCGGACGTGGCGAGCGTCTCCATCACGTCGAGGCCCGCGGCGACCACCTCGGGCCCGATACCGTCACCGCCGATGGCGGCAATCTTGTGGATGCGCATGGAAGGGCTCCGTCATTCCCGTGACGACGGGAAACGAGCCCATTCTAGAGCGGGAAAACAAAGGGCGCCGACGGCGCCCCAGTATTGCTCCCGGCGTTGCGCCGGGCGATGGAGAAGCGGCCGCCTTATGCAGCGACCCTTCTTTTGTACTCGTTCGTCCGCGTGTCGATCTCGATGCGGTCGCCCGTCTCGCAGAAGGCGGGGACCTGGACCTCGAAGCCGGTGGAGAGCTTGGCGGGCTTGAGCACCTTGCCCGACGTGTCGCCGCGCACCGCGGGCTCCGTGTACTTCACTTCGCGCACGATCGTGGTGGGCATCTCGAAGGAGATGGCGCGGCCCTCGTAGAAGAGCGCCTCGCCCGTCATGCCGTCCTCGAGGTAGTTCACCGCGTCGCCGAGGCTGTCCTTCTCGATGTCGATCTGGTTGTACTCGCTGTCCATGAAGACGTACATGGGATCGGCGAAGTACGAGAAAGTCACTTCCTTCTTCTCGAGCATCTGCAGCTCGAACTTCTCGTCGGCCTTGTACACCGTCTCGGTGTTGGAGCCGGTGAGGAGGTTCTTCAGCTTCATCTTCATGGTGGCCGCGTTGCGGCCGCCCTTGTTGTACTCGGCCTTGAGCACGACCATGGGGTCCTTGCCCACCATGATCACGTTGCCGCTGCGTAGTTCCTGAGCGATCTTCATTGGTTAGTCCTAGACGTTGGTAGCGGGCTGCCGCATGCCCGCTGCATAGAAAAGCCTATAATTATAACGTGTTATCGACGAAATCGACAAGCTCCGCGGCAAGGTCGCGCCGGGTCGCCAGGGCCGCCGCCCAGAACAGGGCGTGCCGCTCCAGCACCTCGCGCCGGGCCGTGAACCCGGCCCAGGACTGCGCCACCGAGGGCTTGATCGACTCCGCACCTTCGCCGTCCACCGGCCGGTTCCACGCCTCCCACATGGAGGTCACCGCGGCCGCTTGCAAGCGATCGAGCCCGGCCGTGTAGCGCGCCAGGAAGGCGGACATCTTCACCCAGTGCGCGCCGTCCTCGGTCGGATAGATATGCCAGACGAAGGGCCGGCCCGCCCACTGGGCGCGCACGAACGAATCCTCGCCGCGCACGAAGTTCACGTCGCAGGCCCAGAGCAGCAGGTCGTAGCGGTCCTGCGCTAGGAAGGGAATCGTGAAGGTGCGGATGGAGGCCCGCGCCCGATCGGAGAGGCGCCAGCGATCGAGCGCGCTCGCGGCATAGCCCTCCGGGGCCACCACCCATACGGGGCCGCTGCCCTGCGCGCACGCCCGCGCGAGCGCCTCGACGGGCGCGCCGGCGTAGCTGAAGAGGCTCACCTTGAGCGCGTCTTCCGGCGGGGCCTCGCCGACGATGGAACGCCAGAAGGCCGCCCGCGTGCCCTCGTCGGCCTGGAACTCGTCCCGGCGCCTGAGGAGGCTCTCCTCGCGCAGCAGGCCGCCGGTCCTCGACGTGAAGCCCGGGAAGAAGAAGTGCTTGGTGAGCGGCAAGCGCGGATGGGGCGACGGAAGCGCATGGCTGCCCTCGACCCACTCCTCGGCGCTCAGGTATTCGAGGTTGATCCAGCGCGGCTTCTCGTCGCGCGCCGCCATCGCCGCCACGTAGGCCTCGGGCGGATCGCAGCCGAAGGTCTCGACCACCGCGTCGGCCACGTCGAGGTAGTCGAAGGGCTCGCCGATGCGCACCACTTCGACCGCGTCGAGCTTCTGTTCGTCGTACGAGGGATGGATCTCGGGGCGCAGCTTGGCGAGCACCGTGAGGTCGTCGAGGAAGAGGCGCACGCGCTTGCCGTGCTCGCGCGCGATCTGCCGCGCAAGCCGCCACGACACCCCCACGTCGCCGAAATTGTCGACGACGCGACAGAAGACATCCCACCGATCGGTTGGCATGGGCGCGATTCTAATCGTCCGCGCCCTGCCGGTGCTTCAACCGGCTACTTGATGGTGTAGCCCTTGCCCTCGAGGCATGCGGCGCGCGCCTTCTGGTAGGCCTGCTGGCCCGCCTGGTTCTGCTGCGCGGCCTGCTGCTGGCCTTGCTGCGCGGCGGCCGCGTTCTGCCTGCGGCTCGCGCTGCGCGCCACGACGGCTCCGGCTGCGGCGCCCGAGCTCGCATTGCCGCCCGCGACCTCGCCCACCACGGCGCCGGCTGCCGCGCCCCTGACACCCGCACCCGGCTTCGTGCCGGTTGCGGTCGTCGGCGGCGGGGCGGCTTGCGCGGCCGGCGGCGGATTGGCCGGGTCGTACTTCGACTGTTCCACCGCCCACGTGTGGCAGGCGGCCTCGTCCTTCTTCTGCTGGTCCGGCGTCTGGCCCTTGGCGGGATAGACGTACTGCTGGGCGAAGGCGCAGCCGATGAAGGCGGCGCCGACGGCGATTGCGAGGCGAAGGGAGCTCTTGTTCATGGCCAGTTTCCTTTCGATCAGAAGCGGAAATCGACGCCGATGAGATCGCCGTCGACCTTGATCTTGTCGTTCTTCATCCACTCGGCGAACACGCCCGTCGACTTGTTGAAGTTCCAGTGACCGAGTCTTCGTTCAGACTGTCCATTATCTGAAACGGGCGGAGAACGCCTTTGACTTGGCGCAAGTCGCGGCAAAGGGCCGAAATGCACGAATCCCCGTCATTCGCGGCATGAAGATCCTCATCCTGGGCGGAACCGTCTTCCTCGGGCGCGCGCTGACCGATGCCGCGTTGGCGGAAAACCACGAGGTCACGCACTTGAACCGGGGCCGCGCCCCCGATGCGCGCGTGAACACGATGGTGGGCGATCGCCGCGACGAGGAAGCGCTCGGGCGCGCAGCGCGCGCCGGGCCGTGGGACATCGTGATCGACACCTCGGGCTACCTGCCGCAGGCCGTGGCGCAATCCGTGGCTGCTCTGCGCGACGCGGCCACATACCTCTTCGTCTCTTCGATCTCCGTGTACACCGAGGACCAGGGCTGCGACGAGGCCTCGCCCGTGCAACCCGCGCCCAATCCGTTGCCCGATGCGATGACGATCGAGCA
>Ga0335084_10002172_pt1 | contig 18810 bp, 20 predicted proteins | sample Lox_Sample_44_FD_206721 | JGI IMG/M metagenome (GOLD analysis project Ga0335084, IMG submission 206721) | Soil microbial communities from Loxahatchee National Wildlife Refuge, Florida, United States - Lox_Sample_4.4 | ecosystem: Environmental > Terrestrial > Soil > Wetlands | place: USA...
ACTTAAGTTTAATGGGGTATCCGGATAAATGCGGTGACTCAACTGGGAGCCGCTCACAGCCCAATGTTCATAGAACCGAAAACCGGACCTTCTCCCGTGCCGGCCTTAAGGGCGGGAACACGAGCCGTCAGGACTCACCAAGTGCTGCGCACGGTTACTGCAACTGGGGGGCTGCCATCTTGGCATCCTGGTACCACCGCATTTATCCGGATACCCCGTTAAATCTATTCCCATAACACGGGCATCTTTTTGTCTGCGGATCGAACCAGCCCTTGATTCATCACCTGCTCTCCAAATTCTCATCAGCTTGCTTCCCCCGGCAAGACGCCTGCGACGCTTTGATCGCGACCTCGCCGGTCGGATGCGCGGACGGACTATCGCCGATATTTCCGCGCTCGGAATGGCTATTATCGTGTGGATATGTCCAGTTTTTTTAGGTACTTGGTCACTCCGGTTTCCACTCTCGCCGGTTTTGCCAATATATCCAGGCTTTTAATATACCGAGCGACCCCCGTGTCCATTGCGGCTCCGGCGGAAATTCCCAGGGATTCGAGCCGGTCTTCATGAACCTTGGAGCCAGAACGTCTGGAACTCCAGAAGACCGGTGCAGCTACGGCGAGAATAATCACGCCGATGTAGTAGTTCTCCATTAATAACCCTTGCAGAACACCCGAGGGCGCTTCGGGTATGGCTTGTGCAGTCACCGGTTCGGTCTGCATGGCAGATGCTGGCAGCGGCGCGAGCGGGCCGGTCTCGGCGATCCGGATGGGATCCGGCTTGCTCTGTACCTCGGCGGCTGTCGGCAGGTCCGTTGACCGGACTGGCCCGTCGGTTTGAACAGCGGCCTCCTGTTTCGCCGGTGCGCGTGCTGCCGGCGGCGGTCCGGACCCGCCCCGCTTGCCGACCAATCCTTCGTCCTCGAAAACCGGCACCGGCTCGAATACCGACGCCTCCCGAAGCTCTGCCCCGGCCAGCGGACTCGCCAGTAGCAGCGCGGCCAAGATGCTTTTCGTCAAATGACTCTTTTTCACAGCCTTTCCTCAATCGTGGGAAGTGGATAAAGACGCGAGCCGAATGGGCCGGACCGCCTACATTGACATCGCAACAAGAAGACAATGTCACCCGGCGAACGGAAGTGACGGGGCCACGTTTCACGCACACCCCGCCCCCTCAGCCAAACCCGAATCAACGGTTATAGATATACATCGTTACTTCGAAACCAAACCTCAGATCAGTGTAGGAAGGCTTTGCCCAAACCATTTTAATACCTCTAAAGTCAACGTTGTGGAAACCGCTTTCAACGTCAAGAAATACAAAAGCGGCATCGAGTATTATCATCAATATTCGAATCCAAAATAAATCGCCTTATTCCCGAACCGGGCCGGGAAATTCCCATCAAGTTCGGCCGGCAAAACACCACTCTGAAATGCCCGTGGTGATTTACAGCCCGAGTAAGTAACCAACAAGAAGTACGTTTATCGAATCCTATGTAGGCCGTCGTTCCGGCATGGATTCATGCCGGGCCATCCTGCCCGGCACCCTTCGGGTGAATGCAAATCCGCTCCCGGCGGATTTGTGCCGGAATCCAGATGCCAAGGATGGCATCCAAATTACATCCCTGTATTCTGGATTCCGCCACTCCCTGGCGGAATGACAACGATGACTAACTAACTTAATGCAATCTACTTATTCAAGGTGTCTTTTCGAGGATTGCCTTCAGGTGTTGGAGACCGGTGTGAAAAAATGTCGTCATCGCCTTGACTGCGGCCTCGTCGGTCAGATGCTCGGGCGGTTCGTTACCGGTATCGCCGCGATACAAACGGCTTTTCCATTCCACTTTGGTCCCTTCCCCTGCCGGAATCAACTTGAACACCACCGAGTAGGAACTCACCGGCAGCGCATTGAGGTTGGGCTGGCTCATCCGGTAGTTGTATTCGTGCCCGGCGGGATCGTAGGTATCCAACTCCTCCACCAGTTTTTCGCCATTGGCGAAGATGAGGGTGCGCTTCTCGCCGGGCTGGTTGCCGCCAGTGCTTTCAGACCCTTTCAGGGCCGGATTCCATTGACCCAGCGAACCGAAATCCCTGACCGTCTCCCATACCTTGACGATGGGCGCAGCGATTTCGACGGCCTCCACGACCTTTTGCGGCGTCGGGCCGTGGGCCGCGAGGGGCAGCGCCGCCAGAGCGACGGCACCGATGAGGGCAAAGCGAAGCATATGCATGGTTTTCGATCTCCGAATGACAAGAAATTAGGGTGGTGGGAGCGGGTTTCAGCCCGCCACTGTAAGGCCTAGTGCGTTCTGAAGACCGCTCCCACCAGGTAGGCCACCGCCAGCGACGCCACGGCCAGGACCGCCGGCAGTGCGCGCAGATCGCCCGCGACTTCCTTGGGTCTGGCGAATTCCGGGCGGGCGAGTGCGTGGAGCAAATTCTCGGCGGTCTCCAGACGGTGGTAAGCCAAGCCGGTTTCCGCGGCGAGTTGTTTCAAATAATCCTCCCGCAGCGCCGATAGATGCTCGGTGCCGGCCGCCTCTCGGCTGCCGAATGGGGCGTTGCGGGCGTGATAGCCTTCGATTGCTTCCGGCGGCAGTTCCGACAGCCCGAAGGTGGACCGGTGAGGCACCTCGTCGGGAGCCACGAAGCCGAGGCGCAGGCCCCGTTCGTCGAACTTCGGGATCGGCATGGGCGAGAGGCCCCCGGCTCCGACCAGCACGCCTTTCATACGGCCGCGCACGGCCTCGAACGAGGCACGGTAGCGCGGATTGACCGGCGGCGCTTCCTGGCCGTCGGTGACGAAAACCAGGCTGGCGTCGTAACCGCCCAGGTTTTCCAGGGTGTCGAGGAGACCCGCGGCGATCCGGCTGTCGGCGGCCCAGGCCATGCGCCAGTCGAGGCGTTCCAGGGCGGCAGCGATGACCGGAAAGCCTTCGCAGGTTTCGATCGGCTCGAACAACAGTGCGCTATGGCGTTCGGTGAACACCCCGAGTCCAAAGCGCGAACCGCAGGGGAGCTCCGCCACCAGCCGGCGCAACGCCTGCCTCACGAATTCCAGCCGGCTGACCGCCCGCCCGTTCATCCGGTAGTCCTCCACGTTCATGCTGCGGGTGATGTCCACGACGGCGAGATACGTAAACACCGGCTCGGTACGCATTTGCCTGAGCGGCAAACAAGCGAGGAGCGCCAGCAGCAGCGCCGCCGCGAGGCACAGCGCCGCCGGATCGCGCCGATGCATCCACCGCATCAGGGCAAGCCCCGCGGAAATCCGGGCACCCGCGTCCAGAGCTTTCGCGCCGCATCCTCGTCCGGCTCCTCGGTCCCGCTGTCCACGGGATCGAAGTCGGGGTTAAGCCGCGTCGCGGCCTCCAGGTTGTACTTGGCGTCCCAGAACGCCGGATCGGCGCGCAGGGCGCGGCGGTAGGCCTCCTTGGCCAGTTCCGCGAGGGGCGCCGCGCGTCCGGCTTCGCCGCGTTCGGTTTCGGCCAGCGCCTGCCGGAGATACAGGTTTCCCAGGTCGTACGAAGCACGGGCACGGAATACAGGGGCGCCCTTTTCGCCCAGGCCGACCATCACCTCCTGTGCATCGGCAAACTGCTCCCGCCTCCCCAGATACAGCGCATAGGCCAGCCGCACCGACGGCGGCGCGGAGAACCTGCGCTCGGGACCTATATCCCGCCCGGCCGCAAATTCGGCGATGGCGGCCTTGGTGGAGTTCGCCTCCCACCATTCCCACGCTTGCCAGGATGCCCCGACCAGGAACAGCAGTGCCAGCCCCAAGGCCAAACCTTGCTTCAACCTGACTCGCATCGGGAAAACTCCGTCCACTTGGCCGCGGACAGCAGGGCTAACGAGAACACCGCCAGTGCGAAGCAAAGGCCGCGGAAATCCTGCCGCGGATGGGTCTCGGCATAATGCATCGGGAAGTTTTCCTGGCGGTCGATTTCGGCCATGGCGTGTTTCATGCCGTTTGGGTTTTCCGCCTCATAGGCCCGGTAGGGAATCCCGAGACTTTCGAAGAACAGGTGCAGATAACGTTCCGGCCGCGCCTCCGGGCTATCGTCGGCGGGTTCCGGCGTCTCGAACAGGCCGGGGCTGCCGGCGGTGCGCAGGAAAATCCAGTACAGCCGCACGCGCCTTTCCACGAACCAGCGGCGCAGCAGGGCTTCGCTCTGAGGGTCGATCACCGCCGCTCCGTCGGACACCAGCAGCACACTGCGGGAGCCAGCCGCTTCGGTTCCGGAGAAATAGGACAAAGCCAGCGCCAGACCCTTGGCGACATGGGTCTGAGCTAGGCCCTTGAGCCTCGCGGCGCGCGCCGCGGCGGCCACCGCTTCGCGGTTATCGGTCAGGGGCAGCACGAATAAGGGGCCGGTGCTGAAGGCCGCAACCCCGATCCGGTCATGCGGACGGCCGGCGATGAATTGTTCCAGAAGCCGCACCGCCGCCGCCGATTTCGATTCTTCGCCGCCGGTGGGCGCGCGGCCCGCGAATCCGTCGTCCATGCTGCGGCTGCGGTCCAGGAGCAGCACGATGTGCGTGCCTTGCCCGACCCGCTCGACCGTGAATTCCCGGCGATACAGCCCGGCTAAGCCGAATATCAGGCCGGCAAAGGCCAAAACGCCGGCCAGGCGCAATGCATAATCGAGCAGCCGGGACAGTCCGTCGCCCGGCAACAGCAGATTCCACGAATACCCGCAAGGCGTTAAGGGCGAACACCACAGGGGCAGCAGGGCCAGTGGCACCAGCCAGAGCCAACCGGGCTGGGAGAAGCCGAGACTCATGGGCGGTTCCGTTCCACCCGCAGGCAAGCGAGGCAGAGCGCGTCGAGGCGGTCTATTCCGAAATTCGCGGCTGCGTCGCCGTCGCCGAAGAACAATCCGTACGAGGCATTGAAAAAACCTTCCATTTCGCTACGCAGCCCGGAATAGCCGGCATGTCCGTCGAAAAATACCGGCAACCGTTCGGCAAACAATGGTTCGCCTAGGGTTAGGTTGAAGGCGCGGTGCACGCAGGTGAACCCCGCCCGCAGCACTGCCGAGCTTTCGCTCTCCGCTCTCAGGCGACGCAGTTCCCGGCGGGCTTCCCGGAAATGCCATCCGCGCCGGCCTAAAGCCACAACACCGCGCACATAGCCGAGATAGGTCAGGGAAATCAGGGCCGCCAGCACGAACCCTCCGAAACGCATCCTTGGAACGGCGGGATTGGGCGATTCCGGCACCGCGTCCGGCCGCAGCGGCTCCAGGCCGTCGTCCTCCAGCACCGCCAGCCCATGGATCGGCGCCATGCGGAAAGGCCAGGGCGGCACTGTGAGGACGGACGCGCCGGCCGGCCCGGCGAAATGCAGGGCAAAACCGGGAATTGTCAGGGACTTGACCGCCAGCGGCGCGTAAAAGGTCTGATATTCCAGGTCCAGGCGATAGCGGCCTGTCGGACCGGGCGTGGCTTGCACCCGGCGCAGTTCCAGCCAGCGGCTCAGCGGTCCCGGCTTGGGGAGGGAGGTCTCGTCCAGCCGACTGCCGGCCTTGGGCTCGATTGTCAGTCGGTGCCGTATGACATCGCCGATGGAATAGCCGAAGTTGCGCGGCGCTTCCCGTTCGATCACAGAATCCCGGGCCGGCCAGCCCGGGCCGGCCGCGGCGCAGCCGGCCAGAAGCAGAGCAAAACGGGCCGGACGCCTCACGGTGACCTCAGAAAATAGCGGGTGATCCGATCCGCGTCGAACCCCTCCGGCAGGATTAGCGGTTCCCGGCCGCACTGGCGGAACAGCGCGATCAGCCGTTCCCGGCGTTGGCGGAGATTCGCAGCGAGACGCTCGCGCAGAGCCGGACGCAACAGCAACAGCCGATCGCCTCCGCCTTCGAGATCGGCCAGCCGTGCAAGACCTCTAGCCTGCGGTAAAGCTTCGTTCTCGTCCCAGAGCACCACGGGCACCACGTCGTGGCGGACCAACCCGGCCATGATTTCCCGCACGAGGGTGAGCGGAAAATGGAAATCGGACAACAAGAACAGCAGGCCACGACTTCCGGGCAAAAACCGCCCCGCCCTGCCCAGCCCATGGCAGCCGATGCCTTGCGGACGGAAACGGCGCAACCGCTCGGCCCAACGGAAAGCCGCGCCCGGCTGGCGCGAGGGCGGCAGATAAAACTCCTGACGGACCCGGTCGGCCGCGGCGACGATGCCCAGCGTATCGCCGGAACGGTACACGGAAGCCGCCAAGCCCTCGATGAAATCCGCCAGCACGGCCATCTTAGGATTCGCTCCGGGAAAAGCCATCGAACCCGACAGATCGACCACGGCATAGACCGGGATCGCAGAACGCTGCTCGTAAAGGCGCACGCGCCAGGTTTCGAACGGGTCCGTGAAGCTGGCCCGGAGGTCCAGCCGGCGCGGATCGGGATGGGCCGCCAACGGCGCCAGATGCCGGAACAACTGCCCGCTCCCCGAATACCGACCGCGATGGCTGCCGGGACGGGAACCGGCTGCGCGCCAGGGAATCCGGTAATGGAATTCGGCGGGTTTCACGGCGCGGCCACCGAACGCAGGATGCGGCTCACCAGCTCCGGGACCAGTTCAGCACGGCGGTACTCATACACGTGCTTCAAGAAAATCCGGTGACTCATGGCGGGCGCGAATACCGCTTGCACATCCTCCGGGCGGACGTGGTCGCGCCGGCTCAGCCAAGCCTGCACCCGTGCCGCCCGGATCAGGTGACTCATGCCGCGCGGACTCGGGCCGGCTTCGATCAGTTCGCCCATGTCGGCGTCCGGCAGGCGGATACCGAACGTTTCCGGTTCGGCGCTCGCCCGCCACAGTTCGCGCACATAGGTCCGCATGGCGTCGCTGGCGATGATGCTCTCCTGTATGGCCGCGGCGATGTCATTCATCTCCTCGAACGCCAGCGCGCCGTGACGCACCGATGCGAGCAGCCGGTCCGGATCATGGAAACGGGGATCGAACGCGAGAAGATCCTGTACCGCCGGGTCGGTCGGTGTCGGCATACCGATTTCCAGCATGAATCGGTCGCGGGCGGCGGCGGGCAACTCGAAAGTCTCCTCTTTCTCGACCCGGTTGCGGTCGGCAAAGACCAGCAGATGCGGAAAGCCGTGCTCCCGGTTGAACGCCATCACGCTGCGTTCAGCCATCACCCGCAGCAACAGGGAATGCACCTGCGGTCTCGCCCGGTTGATTTCATTGAAGAAAAAGGTGGACAGCTTTTCGCCCTTGCGGAGCAGGGGACCCGGCGCCACGCCGGGTTTGCCCCGCTCGTCCAGGTAGGTGTAATAGATGAGGTCCGAGGGCATCAGGTCGATGGTGCCCTCGATGCGTTCATACTCGCCGCCGATGGCCCGCGCCACCGCCCGCAGCAAGGTGGTCTTGCCGACGCCGACCCCGCCCTCCAGAAGCACGTGGCCGCGGGCGAACACCGCGATGGTCACGAGCCCAATTGCCGGGTCTTGGCCGATTATGGCTTTCTTGAGTTCCTCCTCGAAGCCCATGGCCTCCGACCAGCGGTCGGCGAGGAGGTGTCCGTGTTGGTTCATGTTCTATGATTCGAAACGAGCAAAACCCCGTAAGAGCGGGCTTCAGCCCGCGATGGGGCGAAAACGGGGCCGGTCGCGGGCTAAAGCCTGCTCCCGCGGGTGAGCTATTTGATGTCTTCCACCTTGTAAACGAACTTGCCGGTCCTGGCGTAGTTCTCCACGCGCTTGCGGTTACGCTCTTCCATGGCCCTGATGGACTCGGACTGCTTGTTCAGTTCGGCCGGATCGTGCTTGGGGTCGTACTTGCTGCCGGCGACCTTTTCCGGATAGCCGGGCTTCGGTTCCCAGCAGTTGCCGGGGGCCTTGCAATGGGTGCCGTCGTAGGCATGAGCGTTGAATGCGGCCATGGACAGTACGGCGGCAGTTGCAAACAGATTCTTGAGCTTCATCGGTGGTCTCTCCTGTCGGGTTGGTTTCGAGGAATCATTTCAGCCAATCGGCCTTGGCGGGATCGCCCTTGTAGATGCTGCGCATCCAGGCCATGACCTGCAGCATTTCATCGGCGTTCAGATTTGTGCTCTGGGGCCCCATCATCCCCTGGGCACCGCCCCAGAGAACCTCGAACAGGCCCACGTCGGTGGCCGCTCTCGGGTAGGTCCAGTAATCGTCGGCCAACCCCGGGCCGAGCTTGCCTTCGGCATCGTGACCGTGGCACCCGGAGCAGGCGGTCAGATACAGGCTGTGGCCTTTATCGATGGCGGCCTTGTCGCTGTTGTAAGGGTTCTTGCCTGTTTCCTTGAATTTCTTGAATGCATCGGTATCGCCGCCGGCCTTCCCGTAGCTGAAATCCAGGGTTTCGCCGGTGACGGCATGGCGGAAGGTGATTTCCGCGTGGGCCGCCGCGGCGGCGAGCACCGCGCCCAGGGCGAGCGCGGCGGTGCGGGTTCTTGGTTTCATGAAGTGGGTCCTCTTCGTCATATTTTCTTCATCGTCGTTTTCCAGCCGCTCATCGAGAGCATGGAAATGGAAAAACTATCCCTTGTATTTCTTGGTTCCGGTGTGGGCGGCGGTGGGTCCCGACTCGTCCAAGGGCAACAGCGGAATCCCCTCCACCTTCAGCAGCGCCTGGATTTCCTTGGCCCGCTTCTTCAACACCCGGTCGACGTCCGCCTTCAGGGCTTGCTCATCCTTTCTCACCCCGACGGAGGTGGAATAGTGAAATGGCACCTTTCCCCCGTCAGCACGGATTTGCCGGTCCGGGATCACCCGCATTTCCAATTTCCCACCGGCTTCCTTCACGTAGCGGGCGGCCTGTGGCGCCCACAGCACGGCCAGGTCGGCGCTGCCTGAAACCACTTCGTTCACCAGCTTTTCCGGGTCGTAGCGGACATACTGGTTGCGCCGCGCCTTGAATCCCACCAGGGATTGCAGGTAGTTGAACTGGTCGTTGTAGCGGCCGATCGCCTTGAGCATGGTCTCCGCCGGGGTGTCCGGCATAAAGGCGATCTGCTTGGCCCTATGCAGGAATTCGCTGTCGAAGTCCTCGACCTTGAGGCCTTTTTCCCTGCGGTACACGAACACGTAGCCGGAACGGTAATAGGGCTCTGAGGTCAGCATCCTGGCGTCGCCCGTGTCGATGCCCATGACCACGTCGCACAGGCCCTTGTCCAACTGGTCGCGAACGAAATAGCGGGGGTCCTGCCACCAGACGTTTTCCAGCGGCCGGCCGAGTTCCCCTGCGATCAGTTCCGCCAGTTTGTTTTCGAAGCCCTTGCCGTCCTTGTCCGAATAGGGCAGTTCATTTTCCGCCGCGCAAACCCTGAGGGGTTCGGCGGCGACGGCCCCGCCGCTCCCGAGAAACGGAAGCGACAAAACCAGGAGAGTGACGCGGGCGAAACGCATGTGTTGATTTCCTCGAAGTGAGGTGGGAGCGGACTTCAGCCCGCGATGGAGCCGACACCGGGATTGATAGCGGTGCAACGCTCCCACAAGGATGCTTACAGCGAGAACACGAACAAGGCACCGCCCATCTGGGTGTAATGGGCCAGTTCCTTGAACGCACCCACCGCGCCTAGGCCGGCGGTCGGGTCCTTCAGGTCGAACACCAGGCCAACGCCCGGCCAGCCGCCCACGCCGGAATAAATGGCGACGTACTGCTTGCCGTTGTGCTGGTAGGTGATCGGGTGGCCGATGACGCCGGAGGGCAGCTTGAACTTCCACAACAGGTCGCCGGTACGGGAGTCGCGGGCCTTGATGTAGCCGTCGAGCGTTCCGTAGAACATCAAGTTGCCGGCGGTCGCCATGGTCCCGCCCCAGACCGCGAACTTTTCGGGAACTTCCCATTCCATCCTGCCGGTGACGCCGTTCATCGCCTTGACCTGGCCGAGAGTGCCTTTAGGTCCCGGATACATGTTCAGGGTCGCGCCGACGAAGAACTGTCCGGCCCTATAGGGCAACATGAACGGCTCCCAATCCATGCAGATGTGGTTCACGCCCATGAAGAACAGCTTCTTGTCGGGGTCATAGGATTCCAGTCCCTGATTGTGATAGCCCATCGCCGAGGGGCAGATGCCCTTGCCCTCATGGTCCATGTAGGTCGCGTATTCCGGGTCTCGGATCGGCAGACCGGTCTTGAGATCGACCTTCTTCACCCAGTTCACGGTGTCGTCGATCTTGAAGGCGTTGACCAGCGAGCCGGTTTCCCGGTTGAGGGTGTAGACGATGCCGTTGCGGTCCGGGTGGGTCAACAGCGGCTGCACCTTGCCGTCCACCTCCTGCTCGGACAGGCCCATGTAGTTGACGCCGGCATAATCCCATTCATCGTGGGGCGTCTTCTGATAGCCGAACTTGGCCTTGCCGGTGTTGAGGTCACGCCCCCAGATGGTCATGGTCCACTTGTTATCGCCGGGACGCATGGTCTCGTTCCAGGGCGCCGGATTGCCGGAGCCGTAATACACCATGTCCAGCTTGGGATCATAGGCGTACCAGCCCCAGTTGGTGCCGCCGCCGATCTTCCAGGCATCGCCTTCCCAGGTCTGTAGCCCCAACCCGAACTGGCCGTAGTGCGGGTTGGGGCCGTTGAAGTTGGCATCCAGCAGGAGATCCTGATCGGGGCCGGTGGCGTAGGCGCGCCATTGCTGCTTGCCGTCCTTGATGTTGTAAGCGGTGACATAACCGCGCACGCCCAACTCGGCGCCGGCGGAGCCCACCAGCACCTTGTCCTTGGCCACGAAGGGCGCGCCGGTCAGGGTCGATCCCATGGCGATGTCGGAGTTCTCCATCTTCCAGATTTCCTCGCCGGTCTTGGCGTTGAGGGCGACCACATGGCCGTCGAGCTGGTTGAGGAAAATCTTGGCCGGGCCGTGGTCTCCGGCGGGCACGTAGGCGAGACCGCGGTTCACCACGTCGCAGCAGGCCACGGCGCGGGCGGCGGGGTTCTGTTTGGGCTTGTACTGCCAGAGAATCCGACCGGGATCATTGAGGTCCAGGGCGTACACGTTGTTCGGAAACGGCGTGTGCACGTACATGATGCCGTCCGCCACCAAGGGCGCGCCTTCATGGCCGTGCAAAGTGCCGGTGGAGAAGGTCCACGCCACCTTTAGGTACTTCACATTGTCGGTGTTGATCTGGTGCATCCTGGAAAAATGCGTCGCTGAATAGTCCTTGGTCTGCATAACCCAGTTCTTGTCATCCTCCGCCATTCTGGCCAGGTCGGTGTTGCCGAAGGCCGCGCCGGACAGGCCCGAGAGCCCCGCAGTGAACAGTACGGAGCCGATGGCCACCGCCAGTTTGCGTAATTGCATGTTTTTCTCCTCGCTGAATTCTTGTATCGGACTGCTCGCTTGAAGGCGGAGCGATCTTTGGATCGATGATCACGGCGGGGAATTTTGGAAGAATCCGAAAGGAGGCTCTACTGAAAAAAGCCCGAATAGCATTGGGAAAAAATCGGCAAGAAGGGCAAAGAAAAATCCCGACGATTCCCGGTGCACGGAAATATCCCGCACTCGAGCAAGCCATTTTCCGGAAAAATCCCGGAAACCTCACATTTTTGCTGGTTCCCAAGCACCAGTTTGGGAACCCGGTGCGGGAAACCGGGGGTTCCAAGGCCGCGTTTCCAACTGAAGCTTGGGGTGTGCCGCGCGAAACGGAGATCCGCGGCATTGGCGTCACCGCCGTGCCCGACAAGGCCGCGATCTCAGGTCGCTGCGCACACTCGCCGAGAAGGAAGGTCTAACACGGCTACGTCAGCCAGATCGTGGAACCGACGCTGATTGCGCCGGATAGCGTGGCCGAATTTAGGATGATGCGTTGCCGAAACGGTATCGTTGTTTGATCTGGCGTTGGATGCGCCGGCGGGCGGGATGGGGAAATCTAAGAAGCAGGCTACGGGAGCCGACGAAAATCAGCGAGAGCCCGTCAAAGACCACAAAATACTGGAATGTAAAGCATGCCCTCTCGCTGGCGGGGCAGTATCTCAACAGCGTGAAGCTTCTCCTTCAAACTGATCGATGGGGCCGACTTTGATGAATGGAGCGCACTTCTTCATGATGTCTTTCAGCAGTCTGGGAAAATGATCCCTCTCGTAACGAAAAATCTTGCCTTGCAGGATTGCGAAAAAGTAATAAGCCGGCACGGCGATGATGAGACCCCACATGGTCGTGATCAATGACTTGTCGATGGCCGACACCAAAGCGGACATGTCCCTTTTTCCAAGGATCGCAAATTGCTCAAAGGTACCCATGATTCCGATCGTCGTTCCCAGCACCCCGATCAGGGGGGCAATAACGTAGGCGGTGGATAGGGGAGTCAGCGATTGGTAGAGCCTGTCAGTGACATCCTCTATCGGCGATGGGTTAACATCGGGATGAATGGGTTCGCCACGTTCTCCAGCCTCGATGTAAGCCAATATTACCTGCGCCAGGGGAACGGAAAGAGAAGTCAAGCTGTCGCGGAATGAATCGAATGTTTCCTGGTTCGCGATGCCACTGGCTGCTTCGATCAGTCCTTTGGGCATCACGCGTGAAGTACGCAGATCCAGGAACCTTTGGATGATGACCCCCAAAGTGAAAATCGATAGGGGAAGCAGCACTGCCATGGTGATGCCACCCTGGAGGACATACTCGTCAAAATAGTTTTCGCTGACTGCCATGACTTTTAGCGTTAATGTCAACCGGGAGGAAGAGTTTCAGGCTTTTCCGTTTCGATTTTGACCTTCTCGATTCCGGCCGCCCTGCACACACCCAACACGTCTACGGTGGCCTGAAGGCTACTATTGAGATCCCCCCTCACTGTGACGCTATTGAATGTCTCATCTTCCTTCTTTTTCCGGAAAAGCAAAGCGGCGAGACTTTCAATCGGGATTTCCTCGCCATCGACAAAGTAATGGTTATCCTTGCTTATGAATATAATCAGGGCCTGCCTGTTCGTTGAGAGCGTATCGGAGTATTCCGTTATCGGCACCGCTATATCGATTGCGTCAAAAATGGCCAATTCGGTCGCGAACACAAAAAAAAGCAAGATATTCAGGATCAAGTCCAAGAATGCGTTCAGGCTGATGTCCGGCTGCTGCATCCAACGGGAAGATCGTCTGGCTCGATTCCTCATCGTCAATCTTCGAGTCGCACCTCGAATGCGCGTTGCCGTCCGCCCGCCGGGACCATCTTCCCACAACCCCGCTTGGGAAATTCTTCCGTTGCTTTTGCATCTTCGGTCTTCATACTAATGCCCCGAATAGTCGAGAGCCTCCCTGGCCAAGCAGTGTTGCATTACGATCGGCCAAACAGTCGCTTTTTGGGGTTGACCCTTTCAGTCGTACTCCACGCGACTTTTCTTGCCGAGTTGGTCGCAATAAAGGAAGCTCCTCAATCAAAGGTCAAACCTCCCCAGATCATTGAAGTTGCCACCATTGCATTGACGCCAGAACCGGCGCCTAAAACGTCGAAGTTTCCTATCCAGAGCCAGGCGCCAACGCAACCCTTGGCTGAATCCAAACCCGTATCCGCGTTGACAGTATCCGAACAGAAAAAAGCCGAGAAACCGAAGCGGCGAGCCAAGCCGGCGTCGCCTTCTGGCCCGAAAACGTCGAAGGAGCCCCCCTCCGCCGGCTCCCGGGCCGCCGCCTCTGAGCCGGCCGACAGCCAAGCTGCCGTAGCTAGCGTGCCATCGCCCCCCCCATCCGGGACCGGCCAGCAGACAACCTCGGCTTCCCACGCGGGCGCTATTGCGGAGGCCGATTACCGGTCACCGGCGCTCAAAAATCCCCCGACGATCTATCCGCAAGCGGCTCTGCAGCGTGGTTTGGAAGGAATCGTGAAACTCCGAGTTCAGGTCTTGGCCAACGGATTACCGGGTGAGATCCGGATCGAGAAAAGCAGCGGCTACGCCCTACTGGATGAGGCTGCAGTGAAGCAACTGAGGGTGTGGCACTTCATTCCCGCCCGCAGAGGGAATCAGTCGGTAGACAGTTGGGTAATCGTCCCGATCCGTTTCACGATAAAACATTGATATTTCCGTGACATCCAAACCTCTCTGGCTAAAAAATCGTCTTGCGCCGATAGAACAGAATGATGAAAGCGTAGGTCAGGGCGAATACGGTAAGAACCAGGATCTTGGGGGCCAAGCATGCGGTGGGTGCGGTGTGCATCGGTGAGTCATTCGCACCTTGTGGAGCCATCCTAAACGGGGGCATGTCAGATCCCTTTGGGGAACCGATTGGCAGTATGCACGATGTCCTTCTGAAACCAATCGGGAAAATTTCCTTTTCTTATCCGGGAAAATTTCCCTTTCGCTCCGGGACCTTGTTTTCCTCTTGACGGGGGAAGGTGACTTCTCTAGCCTCGATTTTGAATCCGCCTTGAAGACCCGATTGGATGACCGGATCAAACATTCAGAGCGATCTCCCTATTTCCGTGAAAGCCCAAGGAGGCAGAACGATGAAAGCGCAATTCACAATATCGGTAGTCACTGCATTGCTTTTATCTTTAGGCGCTACCGCGGCATCCGCTGAACAATTCAAAATGATGCCCACCAAAGTCCGCATGGAGAAATGCCTGGAGGCGGCTCTGGCCAAGAAAGATGGGAATGTAGTCAAATTGGAATTCAAGAATGAGCGGGGCACCCCCATCTATGAGTTCGAAATCGCCGCCCAGGACGGCAAGACCTTTGAATACGAGTGCGATGCCAACCGGGGAAAGATCACCGAGGAAGAGCAGGAGGTTAACAGCGCCGACGATCCGCTGTTCAAGTCGAAGATGAAGATCGCCGAAGCTGAGGCCAAAAAAATCGCCCTCAAGGCCCACCCCGGCGAGATCGTCGAGACCGAATACGAAATCGAATCCAATGGGGAAGCCTCCTATGAATTCGACGTCCGAACCGCCCAAGGCGAGGAAGTGAAACTGGAAGTGGACGCCGCCACCGGCCAGATCATCGAGGACGACGAGCACGAGATTTACCAGATCGGCCAGGAATAGACTCGTTTTGACTTCTTGCGCAAGGGCTCCGCGGAGCCCTTCTTTTTTCGGACCTGTTCAAGAACGCAATGCGTCAAGGACTTAGCCTGCGACTCCGCCTGAACCTCATGATCGTGGCCGTGATGCTGATGATCGTCGGCCTGGGCTTTGTTTTCGCCGTGCACAATGCTCGCCGCTCGGTGGAAGAGGAAACCCTCTCGACGGTCAATCTGGCCTTCCAACTGATCGAAGCCGGCTTCGCGGAGACGCGCACCACCGGGCGGCCGCTTTCCGAATGGCTGATCAAATTGGGGCGCTTGGAACATACCCGGCATCTGCGCATCCGGGTCACCGGGTCAGTACCCTCGCCGATCGATCTCACCGGCGAGAAAAGCACGTCCTATACAGCGGCTCCCGCCTGGTTCCACTGGGCGATCGCGCCGGAACCGGTCGTCACAGAACAACGCCTGGCCGATGGCAGGGGCGGTGAGATCACCATCCGCATCGAAGCCAATACCGATGATGAAATCGCCGAGTCGTGGCAGGAAACGCGCGGGTTTCTGTTTCTGCTTCTGGCCCTGGCGTGTGCAGTGTACTTCCTGGTCCACTTCACCGTGGGCCGGGCGTTCCGTTCGGTGGGGACGATATTGGGGGGGCTGGAAGACATCGAAAAAGGCGAGTACGGCAAGCGCCTGCCCGGCTTTCCCCTGCCGGAATTCGCCCGCATCTCCGCAGCGTTCAACCACATGGCTTGCGCCCTGGAAAAATCCCGCGCCGAAAACCATGCGCTGATCCAGCAATCCCTAGGTCTACAGGAAGAGGAGCGCCGCTATCTGGCCCGCGAACTCCACGACGAGCTGGGCCAATCCCTGACCGCGATCAAGGTCATGGCGGCCACCTTGCGCCACGGCGGCGCTCAGGACCGCGAAGTCGCCGATTACATCATGAGCCTATGCGATCGGCTGTTCGGCGTGTTCAGGGCCATGATGCGGCGACTTAGGCCCAGCCTCCTGGACGAATTGGGCCTGACTGCCTCGCTCGAGGATTTGGTGGAAAACTGGCGTAACAGCCATCCCGGCCTGGCCGTCGATTTCGCCTGCGAACCCGGCATCGATGAACACGCCGGGAATACCCACATCCATGTGTTCCGCATCGTCCAGGAAGGGCTAACCAATGTGGTCAAGCACGCCGAGGCGCAGCATGTCCGCATCCGCCTGAGGCTGGCGGAAACGAATACCCACGGTCCCTCGATCATCCTGTCGATCCGGGACGACGGCCGGGGGTTCGATCCCCGACAGCCACCGCGCGGCTTCGGCCTGGTCGGTATGCGCGAGCGAGTCGCCAGCCTGGGTGGACATTTCGAACTCAATGCCGAACCGGGGCGGGGCGTCGCCATCGAGATTCGCATACCCTCGGGAGAACCTTCGCCATGAATCCGAAAATTACCGTCATGCTGGTGGACGACCACGCCGTGGTACGCGCCGGCTATCGCCTGTTCCTGTCCCAGACCGGGAACATCGAAGTCGTCTGCGAGGCCGCTCGGGGCGAGGAAGCCTGCCAGTACTATCTGGATTACCGACCGGAGGTCACGGTCATGGATTTGAACCTGCCCGGCATCGGCGGGTTGGCCGCCTTGCGACGCATCGTCGCCCGCGACCCCGCCGCCAAAGCCCTGATGTTCAGCATCCATGACGAACTGATGTACGTGACGCGGGCTTTGGAAGCCGGGGCCAAGGGCTACATCACCAAGAGTTGCGCGCCGGAACTACTGGTCGAAGCCGTGGTCAAGATCGCCGCCGACGAGACCTTCCTGGAGCCCGACATCGCCCAAAAGCTGGCTTATCAAAGCGTCGCCCGCAACGAATCCCAGGTGGCCCTCAATACGCTGTCGGCCCGGGAGTTCGACGTGTTCTGCCTGCTCGCCAAAGGATTGAACACCCGCGAAGTGGCCGAGGAACTCCAACTCGGCTACAAGACCGTTTCCAATTACGCCAGCCTCATCAAGGATAAGCTCAACGTCAACACCACCACGGACCTGGTTCGTCTCGCCTACCAGTACGGGGTTATCAAGGGCTGACGCAGGCGCGCAAGCCCTGGAAAGCCCGGTCGATGCCTATCGCTATTCTTGCCTGACGAGCGGCCTGAATTGCAGGCAAAAGGAAAATTTCCCGACCATAACCGGGAAGTTTTCCTATAGGTCGCGCTAACAGTTTCTCTTACGATAAATGGCTTGGGGTGGGTAACCCATAGTCATCGAAAACCTCCAAGGCAAAGCTGCGACTGATGAATAAGAATTCCGGAAAAAAAACACCTGCCAGGATAATGGCGGCGGCCGCGAGCGCCGGCCTGCCGTTATTAACCTTGAGTGTCCTTGCGATTTCCCCCGCCCTGGCGGAGGAAGCGCGTTCGGCTAGCCCGGCCAAGGCCTTTGAACTCGAAGAAGTCGAGGTGGTGGGCATCACCCCGCTGCCCAGCGTAGGCCTGCCGCTCAGTCAGGTGCCGGGCAACGTGCAATCGGTGGAGGACGAGGCGATGCAACGCCAGGAGTCCCTGAATCTGCCCAGGTTCATGAACCGCAGTCTGAACAGCGTGAACATCAATGATGTGCAGAACAATCCGTATCAGCCCGACGTCACTTACCGCGGGTTCAACGCATCGCCTCTGATCGGTACCCCGATAGGCCTCTCGGTTTACCAGGATGGCGTTCGCATCAACGAGCCCTTTGGCGACACCGTGAACTGGGATCTGATTCCCCAGTCCGCGATTGCCAACCTGGACTTGATTCCCGGTTCCAACCCGCTGTTCGGGCTCAACACCCTGGGCGGCGCCCTGTCGATTCGCACCAAGAGCGGCTTCAGCCATCCCGGCACGCGGGCCGAAATCCTGGGCGGTTCCTTCGGACGCAAGTCCTTCGAGTTCGAGCATGGCGGATCGAAAGACCAGTTCGACTGGTTCATCACCGGCAATATTTTCGAGCAGGACGGCTGGCGTGATCACTCCCATAGCAATGTGCGCCAGCTTTTCCTCAAGCTCGGCTGGGAGAACGAAAGCACCGACGTCGATCTCACCTACACTTTCGCGAACAACAAGCTGACTGGCAATGGAGTCTTGCCGGAAAGCATGCTGCAAGCCGACCGCTCGGCTGTCTATACCTATCCGGACATCACCGAGCCCGATCTGAATTTCTTGAATCTGCGCGTCAGCCATCAATTTTCGCCGGATTGGCTGCTGGCGGGCAATGCCTATTACCGCGGCAACACGATCGATACCTTCAACGGCGATGTCGCGGAAGACTGCGAGCAGTTCGCCACCTTCGCCGAATGTCTGGACGAGGAAGGGGTGTTGGTGCCCTCCGCGGTCAATCGCCAGTCGCGCAGCGACGAAGATGGAACCGGCGCGCAGTTTCAGCTGAGCTATCTGGGCGATGTGTTCGATCTGGAGAATAAATTCACTTTTGGAACCAGCTACGATTACGGACACACCGATTTCAAGCAGTCCGAACAGGAGGCGGCGTTCACTCCAAGCCGCGGCACCACGGCCGTCGCGGAGCGCGAACCTCTGACCCAGGCCCGCGCAATCAATCAGTACCTCGGTATCTTCGCCACCGACACCCTGTCCCCCACACCCTGGCTGCACCTCAACGCATCGGCTCGCTGGAACCAAGCGGAGATCGATTTATCGGGTTTCGGCACCGACGAGGAAGGCGAACGTACGTCGCTTAACGGTTACCACACCTTCAACCGGCTGAATCCTTCAGCCGGCTTCACGCTGCAACCGCTGGACGCCTTGTCGGCGAATGGCGGCCCGGTCAAAGACCTGACCTTCTACGCCAATTACAACGAGGGTTTCCGCGTTCCAACCCCGGTGGAACTGACCTGCGCC
>Ga0335084_10002173_pt1 | contig 18806 bp, 18 predicted proteins | sample Lox_Sample_44_FD_206721 | JGI IMG/M metagenome (GOLD analysis project Ga0335084, IMG submission 206721) | Soil microbial communities from Loxahatchee National Wildlife Refuge, Florida, United States - Lox_Sample_4.4 | ecosystem: Environmental > Terrestrial > Soil > Wetlands | place: USA...
ACTCCACCGGTATTTCGTGGCGATCCCGGTTCGGGCGCAACTTTGCCGGAGCTGCAGCCGGGCGATCAGACGGAAAACGCGGAGGAACCAAAATGAGCGCCACCCAGATGAATCCCGCGGACTTGATGGCGCCACCTGTAGCCAAGACCATCCAGCAGCGGTCCCTGATGATCGGTCTGCTATTTGCGGTGATCGCGGTTGCTGGCGCGTTTGTCCGTCCCGACGAGTTCTTCCGCGGCTATCTGCTTGCTTACATGGACTGGCTGGGCGTGACCTTGGGATCCATGGCCATTCTCATGATCCGCCACCTGACCGGTGGAGGATGGGGTGTGGTGATCCGCAGGGTCCTCGGCGCGGCCATGCGTTGCCTGCCGTTGATGGCGCTTCTGTTTGTCCCGATCCTGTTCGGGCTGCCTCGCCTCTACGTCTGGGCCCGCCCGCTGGACTCGATCACCGACAAGCATCTCCAGTCGCACTTGCAGGAGATCACGAAGTCTTACTTGTCGGTGCACGGCTTCGTGATTCGCGCGGCCATCTACCTCGCCATCTGGAACCTGCTGTCATTTCTCTTGACCAAATGGTCGCGCGAGCAGGACCAGCCGGGCGCCCGCGATAACAGCCCGCGCTTCAAGGCGGTTAGCGGTCCGGGGCTGATTCTCTACGCATTTACCGTTTCCTTTGCCGCCATCGATTGGGTCATGTCTATTGACCCCAGCTGGATTTCCACCATCTACGGCTTGCTGATTCTCATCGGTCAGCTGCTTTCGGCGATGTGTTTCGCGGTGGTGGTGGAGCGAATTCTCGCCAAGTACAAACCGATGTCGGTATGGCTGCGGCCGAACTTTGTACATGACCATGGCAAGTGGATGCTCACTTTCGTTATGGTGTGGGCCTATTTCTCCTTCTCGCAGTGGCTGATCATCTGGGCTGGGAACTTGCCCGAGGAAATCACCTGGTACATGCGGCGGTTACACGGAGGCTGGGGCGGAGTCGGATTGCTCCTGGCCATCTTCCATTTCGCGGTGCCGTTCATCATGCTGCTGTCCCGCTCTTTCAAGCGTGACATCGGCCGCCTGGTTTGGCTGGCGGTGGGACTGTTGTTTATGCGTTGGTTGGATTTGCTCTGGATCATCGAGCCGAATTATTCCCAGACCTTGAGTTTGACCTGGGCGGACTTCGTGGTGTCGATCGCGGTAGGCGGTATCTGGCTGTGGTTCTTCTTCCGCAATTTGAATTCTATTCCGCTGCTTTCCATCTATGACGCGGATGCCCACGAAGTCCTGGAGCCGGCCCATGAGTGACCAGCTAAAACATCACGGGACGAGTCCGGAAATGGAATTCGAGCGGCAAGACCTGAGCCCGAAGGGGGTCTATGCCTTCCTGATTGGGCTGGCGGTGGCTGGGATACTGGTTGCCCTCTGCCTCTGGGGGCTGTATGAGGTCCTGGATGCTCGTGAGAAGAAGAACCAACCCATGCAGAATCCCCTGGTGCAGCAGACCGAGGCCGATACGCGCCATGTGTTGCCCGCAGAGATCGAGAAGTTCCCGCAACCACGGCTGGAGAAGAATGAGCGGCTGGAGATCAACGATTTCCGCCTGAAAGAGGAACAAACCCTAAACAGCTACGGCTGGGTGGATGAGAAGGCGGGTGTGGTGAGAATCCCGATTGACCGCGCAATGCAACTCATCGCACAACGCGGTTTGCCGACCACGCCCAGGGTAGGAACGCTGCCACCGTCGAATATGGCGCAGCAAGCTTCGAAGGGGGAAACGGGGAAGAAGTGAGCAGTGCGATGAGGTCGGGCATTTCGAATTCGTTTATGGCCGCTTTCTTTGGTGTCCTGGTTTTGGCGATGCCCGCTTGGGGCCAGGGAATGACCCAGGGCATGATGTCGCCGCCGGCCAGCATGCGTCCGCCCGGACTGAAGAACGTCGGCATCGAACAGCATCTGGACGAGCAGATTCCTCCTAATCTGACTTTTCGTGATGAAGCCGGCAAGGCGGTGGAACTGAGGGACTATTTCGGCAAGAAGCCGATGGTCTTGAACCTGGTGTATTACCAGTGCCCGATGCTGTGCGGTGAAGTCTTAAGCGGCTTGGTGAGTGCGTTGCGCGTGTTGAAGTTCGATGTAGGCAAGGAGTTCGACGTCCTCACCATCAGCTTTGACCCGAAAGAAACGCCGGAGATGGCAACCGCGAAGAAGGCCGAATTTCTGAAGCGTTACGGACGTGCGGGTGCGGAAGGCGGATGGCATTTTCTGACCGGGCCGCAATCTTCGATCGACGCGCTCACCAAGGCTGCCGGCTTTCAATACCAATACGATCCAAAGACGGAGCAGTATGGACATGCGACCGCCATCATGGTGCTGACACCTGAGGGCAAGATTGCGCAGTACTACTACGGCGTCGAGTTCGCGCCTAAGGATCTGCGTCTCGGGCTGGTGCAGGCATCGCAGGGAAAAATTGGCACGGTGGTGGATGAAGTTCTGCTGTATTGCTACCACTACAACCCGGACACCGGCAAATACGGCGCCATCATCAGCAGGATCCTTAAGCTGGCGGCGGGGGCGACGATGCTTTTTCTGGGGACATTCCTGGTGGTGATGTTCCGGATGGGATCGGCGGCAGAGCGCCGGCAAGCGAGGCGAGCTACATAAATCATGTTCGATAATTTTCCACTTTGGCCGGCACGGGCCTCCACGGGAGCGGGCAATGTAGACGCGCTTTACATCTTCCTGGTGCTGCTGGCGAGCTTCATGAGCTTAGCCATCTTCACCATGATCACGGTGTTTGCCTTGAAGTATCACCGCCGGCACGGCCGCGAGGCCGAGCAGATCGAAGGCTCACATGCCCTGGAAATCACCTGGTCGGTCGTGCCTCTGGCCATTTTCATGGCCATCTTCACCTGGGGCGCTGTGATCTACTTTCAGGAGCGTACGCCGCCCCGCGGAGCCACCGAAGTTTATGTTGTGGCCAAACAGTGGATGTGGAAGCTCGAGCATCCCGAAGGCCAGCGGGAAATCAACGAGCTGCACGTGCCTGTCGGCCGCGACATCAAGCTGATCATGACTTCGCAGGATGTGATCCACAGCTTTTACATTCCCGCTTTCCGGATCAAGCAGGACGTGCTGCCCGGGCGCTACACCACGCAGTGGTTCCGCGCCACCAAACCCGGCGTGTACCACCTGTTCTGCGCGGAATATTGCGGCGCTCAACACTCGGGCATGATCGGGCAAATAGTGGTCATGGAACCGGCGCAGTACGAAGCCTGGCTGGCCGGCGGGACCACCTCTGGCTCGCTGGCGTCCAACGGCGAAAGCATCTTCCAGCAGCTGGGCTGTTCAACTTGCCATCGCTCCGATACCCAGGGACGCGGACCCAATCTGCTCGGGGTTTTTGGCAAGCGCGTGCAACTGGAAGACGGACGCAGCGTGGTGGCGGATGAGAATTACCTCCGGGAGTCGATCACCAGTCCCAGCGCCAAGGTGGTTAGTGGATTCAAACCGATCATGCCGGTTTTCCAGGGACTGGTGAGCGAGGAGCAACTGAATGCACTGGTGGCATACGTCAAGTCGTTGAACCCGGCGCCTGGCGGCGCGAAACAGCAGGGACCTAAGGAATAGCGATGGCTACCGCAGCAATAACCACCGAACGCGAGCACTACTTGAACAGGGAGTACGGCATCCGCTCGTGGCTGCTGACTACCGACCACAAACGCATCGCATTGCTGTACTTGATTTCGATTACTTTTTTCTTCTTTATTGGCGGGTTCTTTGCCCTGCTCATCCGCCTGGAACTTCTGACCCCGGCGGGAGATCTGGTCCAGGCTGACACCTATAACAAGCTTTTCACCATGCACGGCATGGTGATGATCTTCTTCTTCCTGATTCCTTCCATCCCGGCTGTGCTGGGTAATTTCCTGGTGCCCATGATGATCGGCGCCAAAGACCTGGCCTTCCCGCGCATCAATTTGCTGAGCTGGTACCTCTACATCATTGCCGGAATCATGATGCTGCACTGCATGGTGACCGGCGGCGTGGACACCGGTTGGACCTTCTACACGCCCTTCAGCACGGCGTTCACCAACACCAAGGTGATCGAAGCCGGGCTGTCGGTGTTCGTCGCCGGATTCTCCTCAATTCTGACCGGACTGAACTTTGTCGTGACCATCCACCGCATGCGGGCGCCGGGGATGACCTGGTCTCGTCTGCCCCTGTTCATCTGGGCACATTACGCCACCAGCATCATCCAGTTGCTGGGAACGCCGGTCCTGGCGGTTACGCTCGTTTTGGTGGTGTGCGAACGGGTCCTCGGCTTGGGGATTTTCGATCCGAATCGAGGTGGCGACCCTCTGCTGTTCCAGCACCTGTTCTGGTTCTACTCCCACCCAGCCGTCTACATCATGATTCTGCCGTCGATGGGAGTCGTTGCCGAAATCGTGCCCTGCTTCTCGCGCAAGCGAATATTTGGCTACCAGGCAGTGGCGCTGTCCAGCATTGCCATTGCGGTATTCGGGTTCCTGGTCTGGGCGCACCACATGTTCGTGGCGGGCATTTCTCTGTACTCGGCGATGATATTTTCGATCCTCAGCTATTTAGTTGCAGTGCCCTCAGCCATCAAGGTGTTCAACTGGACCGCCACCATGTACAAGGGTTCGGTCACCTTCTCGACTCCCATGCTCTATGCGTTCGGCTTCATCGGGCTGTTCACCATGGGGGGCCTCACCGGGCTATTTCTTGCCTGTCTGGGAATTGATGTCCACGTCACTGATACGTACTTCGTCGTTGCCCACTTCCACTACATCATGGTGGGCGGCGCGGTCATGGGCTACCTGGGCGGAATGCATTTCTGGTGGCCCAAAATTTCCGGGCGCCTCTACCCTGAGTGGCTGGGCAAATTCGCGGCGCTGATTGTGTTCCTTGGTTTCAATCTGACTTTCTTCCCGCAGTTCATTCTCGGCTACCTGGGCATGCCCCGGCGGTACTGGCAGTACCCGGCAGAATTTCAGGTGCTGAATGTGATGTCCACTGCCGGATCAACCATTTTGGCTGTGGGATACGTGCTGCCCATGGTGTATTTCCTGTGGTCGATGCGTTATGGGAAGATTGCCGACGAGAATCCCTGGGGCGCTGCCGGCCTGGAGTGGAAGACGGCTTCACCGCCACCTACTTTCAACTTTGAAGAGACTCCAGAAGTGACCTGGGAAGCTTACAACTACGACCAGATTCCTGCGCCGGCGGAGGTGCTGATTGAGCGATAGCCCGATCGCGGTCGAACACGGTCCTGAGCTACGGCACCACTTCGCCAGCGTGGAGCAGCAACGCGATGCCGCTGCGCTAGGTATGTGGCTGTTTCTGGCAACGGAGATCATGTTCTTTGGTGGCATGTTCTGCGCTTACCTGATCTACCGCATGTGGTACTTCAACGAATTTGCCGCCGGCAGCCGCAGTCTGAATCTCAAGTGGGGAACGATCAATACCATTGTTCTCATCTGCAGCAGTTTGACGGTAGCGCTGGGCGTGCGCGCGGCTCAGATGGGGAAGCGTAAGCTTCTGGTGATCCTGCTGATACTGACCATCGTCTTCGGCCTGGCATTTCTGGGGGTCAAGGGCATCGAGTGGCATGACAAGTACAAGGAGCACCACATTCCGGGAGCGTCCTTTAACGCCAGCGATCTGGTTCGCGATTACCCCCAGATTCATATCGATCAATCGCACGAGCAGATCTACTTCTCCCTCTATTTCGCCATGACGGGTCTGCACGCGTTGCACATGATCATCGGCGTGGGAATCTTCGCGTACCTGCTCTTCCATGCCTGGAAGGGCCGCTACACGCCTCAGTACAATACACCGATCGAAATCGGCGGCCTGTACTGGCACTTTGTGGACATTGTCTGGATTTATCTTTTCCCGCTCTTATATCTGATCGATCGAAAGCCTTTGGGGTGAGCTGACATGTCGGAACACATCCTTTCGAGCAAGCTTTATTACGGCATCTGGATCGCGTTGATGGTTTTGACCGTCGTAACTGCCGGGGTCGCCACAATCGATCTGGGCCCGTTCAATACGATTGTGGCCCTACTGATCGCGACCAGCAAAGCCCTGCTGGTCATCCTGTTCTTCATGCACGTGAAGTACACCAGCGAGAAGCTCACCAAGATGGTCATCATCTCATCGATTTTCTGGCTGCTGCTTCTGTTGTTCTTGAGCCTGAGCGACTACGGCACCCGCTATGTAGGCCACGGATAGGGTAACGTCGCCGAGTTCTGTTTTCTAACCACAAAGGGCACAAAGGAAAACCATGGGCACCGGAGACCTTCGTGGAACTTCGTGTCCTTTGTGGTTCGTTGCTCTTTGCGCTGACTTCCTGCCGAATAAGCCCTGGATCTCTCCACCCGCGTTCGTCCGGTCGCCAGCGCCCGGGCTCTCTTCGCTCAGCAGGACAATGCCCCCCAGTACTTGATACTGCATCTGCGATTGATTTGGTTTATGCTCTCTGTTCGTATTGAGGAGGGGTCTATGGCCTTCTGTAACTCATGCGGTGAGAAATTGGAAAGCGGTGCGAGATTTTGCGCCAAGTGTGGCGCGAGTCAGCCCGGAGGTGCTGCGGCGCCCGTAGCAGCCCCGGCAGCGCCCTCTCCGGCGCCGGCACCGCAGCCACAAAGCAGCAACGCACTGAAGATCATCCTGATCATCGTAGCCGTCTTCGTCGGTCTAGGGGTGCTTGGAGCCGGGACTGTCGCCTTCATCGGCTGGCGAATCGCACATCACACAAGAATCACGGACAGGGACGGCAACGTGCGGGTGGAGAGTCCTCTGGGCACGATCGAAAGCTCTACCAATGCCGACGACACCGCCCGCAATCTGGGTGTAGACGTCTATCCCGGGGCGAAAATGCGCAAGGGCAACTCCGCCAACATTACCATCGCCGGGATGCACACCGTGTCCGCCGAGTATGAGACCGATGATGCCGCGGACAAGGTTGCGGATTTCTACCGGGCAAAGTTCCCCAATGCCAATGTCACCGCGACCGATCAGGGCCGCACCACAATTGTCTCGACCGACCAGAAGAACCTGATCACGGTCAACATCGAGCCCACGGACGGCAAGACGGTGATCCATATTGCCAACGTCAGCGGCAAGCGCATGGGCGGTGGCTCGAACTGACGTGTTGTCCGCATGCCGAGAGACTTTGCTGAACTCGCCCGCGCCTCCAAGTCTGCCGTCGTAGACGCGGCAGGGCTAGCCGCAGCGTTGCGCCGACATTTACGCGGGGAGGTGCGCTTCGACAACGGCAGCCGCGCCCTCTACGCAACCGATGGGTCGAATTACCGCCAGGTCCCCATCGGCGTGGTCCTCCCCCGCGACGTCGAGGATGTTCTTGCCACCGTCTCATTCGCCCGTGAATTCGGTGCTCCGATTCTCTGCCGTGGTGGAGGAACTTCTTTAGCCGGACAGTGCTGCAATATCGCCGTGGTGCTGGATTTCTCGAAGCACATGGGGAGAATTCTGGACGTTGACCCCGCCCGCCGGATCGCGCGTGTGCAACCGGGAGTGGTCCTCGACCACCTGCGCAACGCGGCGGAGAAGCATCACCTTACCTTCGGCCCCGATCCGGCGACCCACGATCGCTGCACCCTCGGCGGCATGATCGGAAACAACTCCTGCGGCGTGCACTCGGTCATGGCGGGCAAGACCGACGACAACATCGAGGAACTGGAGGTCCTCACTTACGACGGCCTTCGCATCACCGTTGGCCAAACCAGTGACGATCAACTGGAACGAATCATCCGCGAGGGCGGACGCCGAGGCGAGATTTATGCGGGACTGAAGGGGCTGCGTGACCGCTATGCCGAGCTTGTCCGCCAGCGTTACCCCAACATTCCGCGGCGGGTCTCCGGCTACAACTTGAACTATCTGCTCCCGGAGGATGGCTTCCACGTCGCGCGCGCTCTCGTGGGTTCGGAAGGAACATGCGTGACCGTGCTGGAGGCGACTTGCCGGTTGGTGGAGAGCCCGCCAGAACGGGTGCTGCTCCTCATCGCTTATCCGGATGTCTACCAGTGTGCCGATCACGTGCCGAAGATCATGGCGCATAAACCCATCGGCCTCGAGGGCGTCGATCGCCTGCTTGTCGAGTACAACCGCCGCAAGGGGCTGAACTCGGAAGGGCTCGCCTTGCTGCCGCAAGGAGGCGGCTGGTTGTTCGCCGAGTTCGGCGCTGACACCCAGGCCCAGGCGCAGTCGCAAGCGGGGACGCTCATGGAGTTTCTGGCGCGGGGCGCGAATCCGCCGCGGATGCAGCTATTCACCGACAAGCACCAGGCCAAGCGGGTTTGGGAGGTGCGGGAGTCGGCCCTGGGCGCGACTTCCCACGTCCCCGGCGAGCCGTTGGAGTGGGAAGGCTGGGAGGATTCCGCCGTCGCTCCGGAAAAGCTCGGAGCCTATCTTCGCGACCTTAACAAGCTAATGACGGGTTACGGGTACCGCAGCGCGATGTACGGACACTTCGGCCATGGCTGCGTCCACATGCGCATCAACTTCGACGTGCAGTCGGAGCCTGGCATTGCGAAGTTCCGCAAGTTCGTGGAGGAGGCCGCCGACCTGGTTGTCGGGTACGGTGGTTCTCTTTCCGGTGAGCATGGCGACGGACAATCGCGCGCTGAACTGCTGCCCAAAATGTTCGGACCGGAACTGGTGCAGGCATTCCGCGAGTTCAAGGCGCTGTGGGACCCCGATTGGAAGATGAATCCGGGCAAGGTCGTTGAGCCCTATCGCCTGGATGAAAATTTGCGCCTGGGCGCGGGGTATCGCCCGTGGGAGCCCGAGACTCATTTTCAGTTTCCCGCCGACCACGGCAGTCTTGCGAGTGCCACCTTGCGCTGCGTAGGAGTGGGAAAGTGCCGCCGCGATGAAGGTGGCGTCATGTGTCCCAGCTTCCGGGTCACTCGCGACGAAGAGCATTCCACCCGCGGCCGCGCCCACCTGCTCTGGGAGATGACCAACGGCGACGTGATTCAGGACGGCTGGCATGATGAGCGCGTCAAGAACTCGCTCGACTTGTGCCTGGCCTGTAAGGGTTGCAAGAGTGATTGTCCGGTGGGTGTGGATGTGGCGACCTACAAGGCAGAATTTTTGTCGCACTACTACGCAGGCCGTCGCCGCCCCCGCAGTGCGTATGGATTCGGCAATGTCGATCTCCTGGCGCGGGCGGCCTCCAATGCCCCGGGCCTGGTCAATCTGGCCACGCAACTTCCGTTCTTGCGCGACATCGCAAAATTGCTGGCCGGGATGCCCCGGGAACGCAGCATTCCCGCGTTTGCTCCCCAGACATTTCGCGACTGGTTTCGCCGTAGGACCCCGGGAAACGACGCCGGCCCGCCAGTGCTCCTTTGGCCGGACACTTTCAACAACTACTTCCTGCCGGACACGGCGAGCGCGGCGGTCGAGGTCCTGGAAGCCGCCGGGTTCCGGGTCTTTCTACCCGCCGGCAACCTGTGCTGCGGGCGCCCTCTCTATGACTGGGGCATGCTGGATCGCGCCAAGAGCTTACTGCTGGAAATCCTCGATGTGCTCGAACCGGAGATCGGGCAAGGAACCCCTCTGGTGGTTCTCGAGCCGAGTTGCGCCGCAGTGTTCCGGGACGAACTGCTCAGCCTGTTCCCTCACGACGAACGTGCCGCGGCGCTATCGAGGCAGACATTCCTCCTCAGCGAATTCCTGGAGAAGAAGGCCAAACAGTTCACCCTGCCGAAGCTCGCGCGCCGCGCGTTGGTGCATGGTCATTGTCATCACAAGTCGATCATGACGATGAGCGACGAAGACGCTGTACTCCGGAGAATGGGAATCGATTTCCAAGCCCCGGCGCCGGGTTGCTGCGGCATGGCCGGGGCCTTCGGCTTCGAACAAGACAAGTACGAAGTGTCGGTAGCGGTTGGTGAGCTGGAGCTGCTGCCCGCGGTGCGGAGCGCTTCCCCGGAAACGCTGATCATCGCCGACGGCTTCAGTTGCCGGGAGCAGATCGCGCAGTGCACCGACCGGCACGCCTTCCACCTGGCAGAAGTCATCCAGATGGCTTTACAGGAGGGGCCGACAGCGCTGGAGGGACCTTATCCGGAGTGGCCCCAGGTGCAGAAGAGGCAAGCCACGCAGCGCCGATCGATGGAACGGGCAGCCCTGGGGGTTGTCGGAGTTGCTGCCGGCGCCGCCCTGCTGTGGGCGCTGAGCCGCCGTCGCTGAACTCTATCCCGCTGATTCTAAACAGCTAACGTTCCTGTCTCGCCACACCGGACGAATTCTGGGACAATAGGAACACTGCGGCAGGCAAGCCTCGGTGACTCCGACATTCTACGGCTGAACCACCATGATCCGGGACAACGAATCCGCGCTCAGTATTGCCGAGAGCCAAGCTAGCTACGTCTCTACGGAGCCTAAGAGCGCAACGGACACATCCCTGCAGGGCTCGGTGCTGGTGCTGATCCAGTTCGACGTCTGTGAGGAGATTCGACTTGACCAGTTGCGACCGATCCTGGGTGCCCGCACGCTGGAGCACCCCAGCTTGAAGCATCCCACCCCGGGCTATGTTCGCTTCGAGCGGCCTCCGGTGGTCGAACCGATTGAACCTTTGGTTCTGGAGAGTGGCGAGCGGCTGCACGGCCAGATCAAGTATTACGACTATGGTGTGGTCAGCGTCGTGCTCGAATTGCCATTCACAGGCGACTGGGAAACGCTGGTACGTCTCAGCAGCCGGTGGGTGTGGGACGTCGATTTCGCCGGGCACGCTTCCCGCATTGCGCGGCAAAAACTGGAGCGGGCAGCGCCGGCGCTGGTCAAACCTTATCCGGACTGGCTGAGCGAAGATTACTTCATCTTCCATGTGCGTGAGATGGCAGGATCGCCGGCGGCCGCTGAGCTTTGCCAGAGCCACGGAGCGCACATTGCCCAGATCGTCCGCGGTGAGACGGCCCAGCTTTCTGACGGCGAACGCAACGAGATTTTGCAGTCACGCATCTCGTACTATCCCAATGACCTCGCCGTGATCGGCTGGAACGCGGCATTCTTGTACGACACCGAAGCCGGAGCGGAAACCGCCATCCAACTGCTCGAGTATGCCAACTCCCAGTTGCTGGAGTTCCGCCACTACGACGAGTTTCTTACCCGCGAACTTGAGCGGGTGTATGCCGGCCTCGACAAGGGCACGGGCATTCTGGCGCGCTGGCGCTTGGCGCGTGCGGCCACCAAGCTGCATACCGTGCTGCTCGACGTGAACGAACTCACCGAGCACGCCGACAATGCCATCAAGTTCCTCAGCGACATGTTTTCGGCCCGCCTCTACAAGCTCGCGGCCGCCAAAGTCGGCGTGCCTGACTACAAGGACCTGGTTACACAGAAAGTGCACACCGCCGAAGAGCTCTATCGCTTCATGGTTGACCAGTTCAACCAGAGCCGGGCATTCTTTCTGGAATTGACGGTGGTGATCATTCTGGTCATCGAGCTGATTTATTTCTTCCGTGGCAATCCGGTCTAACTGGAAACTGAGAACCGGGAACTGCGAACTGGTTCTAGCCATCTTTGGCTTTGCCGTTCTATCCTGAAGCCTCGCTAATGAAAGGCTGGATCGGGAACCGAATGCGAGGACTCAAAGCAAAGCGTGTCTTGATCACCGGCGGCGCCAGCGGGATCGGCGCGGCCACGGCGGCGCGCTTTCTGGAGGAGGGTTCAGCGGTGTGCGTGCTCGACCGCGACGCCAAAGGGCGCGAGCAGATGAAGAAGCAACTGCCGAATCTGGCTGGAGCGTTGGCTGCGGACGTTTCTGATCTGAAGCAGGTACAAGCTGCTTTCGCCGAGGCCGTGCGACTCATGGGTGGCGTGGATGTGCTGATCAACAACGCCGGCATCAGCATTCGCCACAACTTTCTCGAGATTACTCCCAAAGAATGGGACAAGGTCGTCGCTGTGAACCTCACCGGCGTCTTTTACATGGCGCAAACTGCGGCGAAACATATGTGGGAACGGGGCAGCGGCGTGATTTTGCAAACCGCATCCACCAACGGCATCATGGGCTATCCCTTCTATGCCGACTACAACGCGACCAAAGCCGGAGTGATTGAACTGACGAAGAGCATGGCGCTGGAACTTGCACCGAAGGTGCGTGTTTGTGCGGTGGCCCCGGGCTATGTGCTCACACCCATGCAGCGCGCCGAATATACCGACGCCATGCTGGAGGAAGTCAATCGCAAGATTCCTCTGCGGCGCCACGCCAAGCCGGAGGAGATCGCGGCACTGTTTGCCTATCTTGCGTCGGACGACGCGGCCTTTGCGACCGGCCAGGTGTTCACCATGGACGGCGGCGAGACGGCGGGCGGGTTGGCCAGCCGGTAGCCTTTCTTTTCCGGCCGACTGGGTAAGACACAGGAAACGATTCGCAATGGCGTATTCTTGTCAGAGCCCGCGAGTGGTTCCAGCGGGACAGGAAAACCAGGATGGAAATCCGGGGTAATACGGTCGCCGTCTTGACGTCCGCCCGGCTCGGCATCGTCGGCGGGTTGTTTACCTGCATCGCCTACCCGCTGCTGCTGTTTGCCCCGCTTCCCAAGCATGCGGTTTTCACGCTTGCTGCCTTGATCGGTCCGGCCCTGGGCATTGCGAGTTTTGGCCTCCAGCAGGTACTCGACCTGGAGGGCATGCGTGTCTGGAGCCGCTTAGGTGCCGGGTTGAACGCACTCGCCGGCGCCCTGCTTTCCGCCATGCTCCTCGTCCAACTGGCGGTCGGCGAATATGTGGCAGGGGGTAAGGCGTCACGGGAAGTAGTTGCGGTTTGGCTCGGCTTGGATGTGGCGTGGGATGCGTATGTGGGACTGGGCACCATTTGCTTCTCCGTCGCCATGCTGCGACACCCTCGATTCGGGCGGGCGTTTGCTTTTTCCGGTTTAGCCATTGCTGTAGCTCTGCTTGCACTGAACTTCTACTCGTTCCCTACACCACCTGCCGCGGCAGGTCTGGTGGATTTGGGTCCCGCAGTTGGCCTTTGGTATCTGGCGGTCACGCTTCAGATGTGGCGTTCCCTAAGCTGGGTGCGAGAGCGGGCATTATCTACTCCGTGAATAGTCTGGCAGGCAAGGTCGTCCTCATTACCGGCGGTGCCTCCGGCATCGGCCGTGCCACGGCGCTTCTTTTCGCCCGCGAAGGCGCAGCGGTTGCCATCGCGGACGTGAACCCGAAGGATGGGCAGGCGGTCGCCGATCAGATCATCCAGTCTGGCGGCCGTGCCATCTTCGAGCCCGCCGATGTGACCAAGCCCGCCGACTGTGAGCGCGTGGTGCAAAGCTCGGTGAATGAACTCGGCGTTATCCACGTGCTGTTCAACAACGCCGGAATCATTCGCCGCGCTTCGGTGGTCGAACTCTCCGAGGAAGACTGGGACCGGGTGATGGTGGTCAACGTAAAGTCGATCTTTCTGCTGTCGCGCCTGGTGATTCCGATCATGGTGAAGGCTGGCGGCGGTTCCATCATCAACATGGCCTCGGGCTGGGGGCTTGCCGCCGGCCCGCGTGCGGCAGCCTATTGCGCGTCAAAGGGCGCGGTGGTGCTGATGACCAAGGCCTTGGCGGTCGACCACGGCCCGCAGAAAATTCGCGTAAACTGCCTCTGCCCCGGCGACACCGACACCAATATGTTGCGCCAAGAGGCCCAGCAGCTGGGCGAAAACGAAGACCGGTTTCTGGCCGGATCTGCGCGCCGGCCGCTCGGTCGAGTTGGCAGGACGGAAGAGATCGCGAAAGCCGCCCTTTATCTGGCCAGCGACGAATCCTCGTTCGTGACCGGAACGGCCCTGGTGGTGGACGGCGGAGGTTTGGCAGGATCGGTGTGAGTAGAGACGTAGCTAGCTACATCTCTACATTCCTGGGAAGGGAAGATGCGCCTCGCAAACAAAGTCGCTCTCATCACCGGTGGAACCTCGGGCATCGGCGAAGCCACAGCAGTCCTTTTTGCGAGCGAAGGCGCCAGCGTTGCCATCACTGGCCGTGACGAGAAACGCGGCCACAGCGTGACCGAGAAGATCGTATCCAGCGGTGGCAAGGCAATCTTCATCCGAACCGACGTTCGCAAGGCTGGTGAGTGTCGGCGGGCGGTAGACGAAACTGTCGGTGCCTGCGGCAAAATCGACATCCTCTTCAACAACGCCGGCGTTTTCTACGCGCACACCATTCTCGATTGCACAGAAGAAGAGTGGGACCTGCAGCTCGACATCAACCTCAAGGGCACGTTCCTTATGTCGAAATTCGCCCTGCCCCGCATGATTCGGCAGGGCAGCGGCGTCATCATCAACAATAGCTCCGGCTGGGGCATTGTGGGAGGCGATAAAGCGGTGGCCTACTGCGCCTCGAAGGGCGGTGTGGTGCTGCTGACCAAGGCCATGGCCATCGACCACGGCCGCCAGGGGATTCGCGTGAACTGCATTTGCCCGGGAGACGTGGATACGCCGATGCTCCCCGAAGACGCGCGCAGGCGCGGTTTGAAGTGGGAGGACTACCTCGCAGGCTGCGCCAACCGGCCACTGGGCCGGGTCGGGACGCCGGAAGAGATTGCCAAGGCCGCCTTGTTCCTCGCGTCCGAAGATTCGTCGTTCATGACCGGAGCGGCGCTGGTGGTGGACGGCGGAGGCACAGCAGACTAGTTCTGGAGCTGTTCGGGCCTGGGTCGTCTCAGCCACCGGTGCAGGTACTTCACCGCAACCACCATGGGAGCAAGCAACAGAAATGCCCAAAAGAGGGTTGCGAATCTGTCCGGACGCAAGCCGGGTGCAGGAAAAACTGCCAACCTGACCCAATAAGCATCAGCCATCAGTCCCAGTAGCAGAGCGATCGCAACCGCGTAGCGAATGGCCCTACGTCCAACCAGCTTGCCGGGATCCAACAGGAAGGCCGCCCACAATGCGGGTAACCCGACTCCAGCGAAGATGATGGAGAGGAAAAGCGGAAGCGACCCGTCGGAGAGCTTCAGTGTGTTGACGCCGTAGGCCGCGCCAATCAAGACCGGCACGGCGGTGATCAGTAATCCGTAGGGAAGTAAGGGGCCAAGCAGAATGGTGATGGGTAGAAGGCCCACCACCATTTCAATCCAGCGAATTCGGTCCCATCTCGCGCCGGGCATCGCTCACCTCGCAAAATCATATTCCAAAGGCCACAGAGTTCATCTACTCTGGGCATTACGAAAGTTCACGAATTTTCTCTTGGGACACGACACGTTGACCGCGCAAAAAGCTGGTTTCGCCCGAGATCGCTCGCACCAGTGGTTTGAGCGTGCCCAAAAATCTCTAGTCGAAGGTGTGAACTCGCCCTCCCGGGGCGCGACGGTTTACTCCGGCGGGCCGCTTTTCCTGGAGCGCGGCCAAGGCTCGCACGTGTGGGACGCCGACGGCAACGAATATGTCGATTTCATGATGTCGTTCGGCGCGCTCATCCACGGGCATGCCCACCCCAAGTTGGTCTCGGTGGTCTCCGAGGCGATGGCTGGAGGATCGCACTTCGCGGCCGCGACTTCCGCCGAGGTCGAGGCAGCGGAGAGCGTCCGTCGTATGGTGCCATCTGCCGAAGCCGTGCGCTTTACCAACACCGGCAGCGAGGCCACCATGCTGGCTCTGCGGCTGGCGCGCGCGCATACCGGACGCAGAAAGTTTTTGAAGTTCGAAGGCCACTATCACGGCTGGTACGATCCCTACCTTCTGAACGCCCACAGCCACCGTCCGGAAGAGTTGGGGCCACCTGAGAATCCGCGGCGCATCCCGGATTCCGAAGGCATTCCGCCCGCCACATTCGATGACGTGGTCCTGGCTCCGTGGAACGATGCCGCCGCCCTTGAGCGAGTCCTGAAGCAGCACAGTCGAGAACTAGCTGCGGTCATCACGGAACCCATCATGGCGAATATGGGTTGCATTTTGCCGCGCGATGGCTATCTGCAGCGATTGCGCGAACTGACCCACGAGCACGGCGTGCTGCTCATCTTCGATGAAGTGGTCACCGGCTTTCGCTATGCACCCGGTGGATGCCAGCAATATTATGGGGTCCAGGCCGATCTCAGTACGTTCGGCAAAGCGCTGGGCGCGGGTTTTCCGGTGGGCGCGGTGGCGGGCCCGCGGGCCATTCTGGATCGCATGCGCTGGGGTACGAACATGGTGCTGCACTACGGGACGTTCAACGGGCACCGGTTGACCATGAAAGTAATCGCCGCCAATTTGGATTTGCTTTCCGCCGACGGCGCTCACCGCAAGCTTCATGCCCTTGGGGATAGCGCGATCGCCGGCCTGCGCCAGGTTTTCCGCCGGCGCAAGTTGAAAGCCATCGTGCAGGGCTTCGGGCCGATGTTTCAAATCTACTTCACCGAACGGGACGCCATTCACGACTATCGCGACTATTGCAGCTACGTGGACACTGCCAGCTACTCGCGCTTCATTCACCGGTTGCTGGAGCACGGCATCTACATGACACCTTCCAACGGCCTGCACTGGATCATGTCCACTGCCCATACCGAAGCTGATGTGGAGAAATTGATGGTAGCGGCGGACCAGGCTTGCGCGGAGCTGGCTTGAGAACCGTCTTTCTTGGCGGCGGGCGGATCACGAGCGCGTTGCTGGCAGGTTTGCGCCTGGCCGACTTCCGTGCGCCCCTGGTTGTGCACGACCGCAACCCGGGGAAGCTGCGCCGTTTGAAAAAGCGTTACGGAGTGACGATTGCGACAGATTTGCAGCGGGCGGTCGACGAGGCTCAGCTCATCATCATCGCCGTACGGCCCGCGTCGGTCACCGGCCTCCTCCGCCAGATCGGCAGAGTTGATCGCCCGTGCTATGCCGTGAGTCTGGCTGCCGGTATCCCTCTGAAGAACTTGCGGTCTCAGCTCGGCCCTTCGGTGCGTTGGGCGCGTGCCATGCCCAGCCCGGTCTGCCGCAGCGGGCGTGGGTTGACAGCGCTCACCTTCGATCGCGGATTCCCGGCAGCCGCGGCCTGCGAAGTCAAAACTCTGTTCACCAGAGTCGGGAGCGTCCTGGAAATTCCCGAGAGCAAGTTTGACGTTTTTACCGTCACCTATTCGAGCAGCCATGGATATCACGCTCTGGCGACCCTAGCCGATGCCGCCGGGCAGCTGGGACTGGACCGGAAGACGGCTCTGACGGCCGCCGCCCACGCCCTGGCGGATGGGATCGTCTCATGGCGCGAAGGCAACACTTCGCTGACTGCCCTGCTGCAGGAAGCGGCCACGCCGGGCGGGATCGCAGCCGCGGTGATGGAGGAGATGGACCAGGCAGGTTACAGCCGAGTGGTCAAGCGGGGGCTAGGAACAGGCTTGGCTAAGGCGCGAAAGAACGCGAAAGACAGGTAGCATTCGACTCGGGGGTCTACTTCTTCGTCCGCTGGTCGAGTTGGGCGATGAGCTCTTTCACTTCGGTCGCCATCGGGCCATTGGAAATCTGTTTCAGGAACTGCTCGAAGGCCTGTTTGGCATCGTTGCCCTTGCCTTGTCGCAGCAGGGAGTAACCCAGGACGATGTAGATGCCGGCATTGTTTTCCTTCAGCTCGATCGACTTGCGTGCGTGCATCTCCGCGTCGGAGAACCTCTTCAGAGCAAAACACAGCCTGGCGAGTTCGAAGTGGGCATCGGGGTTCTGCGGGTCAAGCTCGGCAAAGCGTGTGAGCGGTTTTTCGGCCAGGCTCAGGCGGTTGGTCATCGCATAGAGAACGCCCAACAGGTACTGCGCCCGCGGCATTCGATCTTCAATCTCAACCGCTTTGGCCAGGGAAAGTTCCGCCTGCGGGACCTGGTTGGTTTGCAGTTGCGCCACGCCCAGGATCTGATAAGCCTCCGCATATTTTGGATAGATCTCGACCGCCTTCTGCAAATGCGGGATGGCGCCCGCGAAGTCGTCGTCATTGACCGCCTTCTGTCCGGCAGCGAACTCTTTCTTCGCCTCGGGCGGAATGCCGGCGACCCGCACATCGAGCGTGCCGCTGCTGGGCTCCTCCCGGCCAGGGCCTGCACTCCCGGGCAGGGGCCGCAGCGTCATGGACTCCAGCGCGTGGCAGGGCGGAATGCTGATGTCAACCCGGCCTTGGACCGGATGATAGCCCGGGGTGTTGATCCTGTACTGAATCACCATGCACGGCGCTCCGACATGGAACTTCCCCATGCGGTCCGTCATGGCGAAAGTTCGCCAAGTGGTTTCACCGTCGGTCCACAGTTCCACTTGGACGAAGGCAGCAGGAGTATTGTTTTCGTACCGGACTTGCCCTTGAAAGTTGACCCCACCTCCGCCTACGGTGTCGTCTTGGGCTTGCGCCAGAACCACCGCGACCCATACAAAGAGCGCTCGCACGATCCGGTTCCGCATAGATTCCCCGGCAAACTATGTTAATCCAAACACCCCGAGGGTAAGTGCACATTTCCTGTCGAAATCTAACGGCAAACGACCTACCCAGGATCCGGCTGTTCCGCGTAGCCAGAGATTGCCGAGGTTCAGCCGGGCAACACCTTTGATTTCCTATCGTTCACACCGATGCCCGGTCAAGGCCCACCATCCATGGCGAAAAGGTACTTTAGGTCGCTCCAGTGCCTGCCAAAATGGTCCGTGTTTCACCAAGGTTGTTACTTCCGTCATCCTTCCACGCCGCAGGTAGACTACGAAACCTCTGGCTGGGACGTAGAATTTTGGGTGGAGCACCCCATGAGTTCGTCTGCAACCTCCTACGAGATGGCACGGCGCAGCACGCGAATTCGGGCGCAAATCCCGGTGCGGGTGGTGAGTCTGGATCCAGC
>Ga0335084_10002174_pt1 | contig 18800 bp, 17 predicted proteins | sample Lox_Sample_44_FD_206721 | JGI IMG/M metagenome (GOLD analysis project Ga0335084, IMG submission 206721) | Soil microbial communities from Loxahatchee National Wildlife Refuge, Florida, United States - Lox_Sample_4.4 | ecosystem: Environmental > Terrestrial > Soil > Wetlands | place: USA...
CCGGATGGCGGCCTCGGCCCTGGCGGTGTGCTGGTCCTCGACGCATCGGGGTCCGGTGCGGAGCGCGGGGAGCGCAGCGACCCACCCCCGCTCCTCGGCCACGCACGGCGTGAGCAGCCGCACCAGCTCGCTGCTTTGCTGGAAGAGGGCGGACACGAAGGCCTCGGGCGTGTCCTCCACCGGGCCCCGAAGCGTGTCCGGGGAGTCCTCCGGACCCAGCAGCACGACCATCCTCCCCCGGACCCGCGGCGGCAGCAGCTCGACCAGGACCTCGCGGGCGGCGTCGCGCCGGTCGGCGTACACCGAGCGCAGGCCGAGGTAGACCCGCTCGAGCCCGCTCCTGGCAAAGAGGAGGTCGAGGGTCCGGAACACCCGCTCCAGCGCGCGCGTCTCCTTGTCCTGGAGCAGATCCAGGAGCAGACGACCGGCGTTGGCCATGCCGGTCGGGCCGGCGATCCCCAGACGCTCGCCGGCGCTCCGCAGCCGCCGATCCTTCACCGCGGCTGCAATCTCGAACTCCAGGGCCACCCCGAGCACCCGCCTGTCCAGCGGAAGGTGGGGATCGGTCCTTCGCAGCTGGTTGAGGGCACGGAGGGAGCGGAACCGGTCCAGCCCTCCGCGGGGCTGAGCCAGCCTCCGGCTCGTACCGCGAGGGCCCTCGTCGAGGCTAGGGTGCGCTGGCCGTTCTGGATCCTGTGCGGACCGCCCTCACCCTCGCCCTCTTCGCCTCGACCCTAGTGGCGGTGGCGGTCCGTCCCCTGGGCATCGCCGCAGGCTGGTTCACCTGTGCCGCCGCCGCGATCGCCTTCGGGCTGCGGCTGGTCCATCCGGATCAGGTGTGGGCGCTGATCCTCGTCGCCCGCGAGGCCCTCCTCTTCCTCCTGGGGCTGCTCCTCCTCTCGGCCCTGCTCGAGGCGAGCGGCTTCTTCGAGTGGGCGGCGGTGCTCGCCGCGCGCTCGGCAAGCAATGGCGCCGTGCTCCTCCGGAACGTACTCCTCCTGGGCGCGCTGATCACCATCGTGCTCTCGCTCGACACCACCGCGGTTATCCTCACCCCGCTGGTGGTGGTGGCGGTGCAGCGGCTGGAGGTGCCGCCGCGACCCTACATCCTGGGCTGCGTCTTCGTCTCCAACGTCGCATCGCTGCTTCTCCCAGTGAGCAACCTGACCAACCTCTTGCTCGCCGCCCACGTGCCGGCAGCCCGCTTCGCCGCCGCGATGTGGCTGCCGCAGCTGGTGACCCTGGGCGTACTCTGGGGGGGACTCCGTTGGGCGTGCCGCGAGGAGCTCAGGTCGACGCTGGACACCGCCCGGCTTCCGCCTGCCTCGCGGATCGTCGTGGACCGGCCGTTCTTCTTCGCCGCCTGCGCGGTGCTGGCGCTCCTCGTGGTCGGCTACTTTCTGGGCCCGGTGGTCGGCGTCCCGCTGTGGGCGACGACCTTCGCCGGGGTGGCGCTCCTGGGCGCGGTGGGACTCGCCCGTCAGCGCCTCGGACGGCCGGGGACGACGCACCTGTCGCTCGGAGTCTTCCCGTTCGTCATCGGTCTCTTCGCCTTGGTGCAGGCGGTGGAGAATCTCGGTATGGAGCGTCCGCTGGTGGCCTGGCTTGCCGAGCCGCGTCCTGCCTGGGCAGGCCTGGGCGCCATTGCCGGCGTAGCGACAGTGAGCTCGAGCGCACTGAACAACCTTCCGGCTACGCTCCTGATCCGCTCGGTGCTCGGCGCGTCGCACGCGCCTGACTCCTGGACCCACGCCGCGCTGCTCGGTACCAACATCGGGAGTTGCCTCACCCCCCACGGCACGCTGGCAACGATGCTGGTGCTGTCCGCCGCCGCGCGGCGGGGGGCCGATCTGCCGCCGATCGAGGTCGTCCGGATGGCGGCGTGGCTGGTTCCGGCGATGCTCCTGGCAGGACTCCTGGCGCTGTACGCCGTCCACTGACCGATTACAGCTGCGCACCGGGGCGAGACTGGAACCCAGCGCTGCTCCAGCGCTACGCGCGGGCTGGACATCTTGTGGTCGGCGACTTTCTGATGGACTGCGTGCGGCGCAGCCTCGGAGGCTGCGCCAGGCTCTCGAGGCGGCGCTGGTCAGCGTCTCGATCCTGAAGTTCCAGTCCACCTGCCCTGCGTCACTCGAGGTTGTGCCAATACCATACCCCGGTATAGGTAACCTCCATGGCTCATCTCCAGCGAGAGAGGAACAAGGTGCTGCTCCGAGTTAGGCGCATCGCGGGACAGGTGGGCGCCATCGAGCGTGCGCTCGAAGAGGAACGTACGTGCGAGGAGGTTCTCCAGCTTGTCGCAGCAGTCCGAGGAGCGACCGCCGGCCTGATGGCGGAGCTCCTGGAGGACCACCTTCGGCTGCACGTGCTCGAGGCGAAGGGCCAGTCGGAGCGCGCGCAGGCAGTGGAGCAGCTCGTCGACGCGCTGCGCACCTATTTGCGGTGACGGGCGTGCCTGGTCATGCATCCTGAGGTCCAGCGACAGCTACTCGAGGACGAAGCCGAGCGCCGGACGATCGCACCGGCGGCTTCGGACGACGCAGAAGGCGACCACCACGTCAGCGTGGTGGAACTGGCGCGAATTGGCCTCGTTGCGGCTGCGGCGCTCGTGAGTGGCTTCCATCTTTGGGTTCCGTCCCGCCGCGTCGACGTCGTCGCCGTTGTGGCGGCCGTGGCGGGCGGCTACCCCATCTACCGGGAGGCCCTCGAGTCCCTTCTGAAGCGTCGGATGACGATGGAGCTGTCGATGACCATCGCCATTCTTGCGGCCTTGGGCATCGGCGAAGCCTTCACGGCGTGCGTCATCGTCCTCTTCGTCCTCGTGGCAGAAGTGCTCGAGCACATGACGGTGGCGCGGGGAAGGCACGCCATCGAGGCCCTGCTCCACCTCATGCCGCAGCAGGCGGCCCTGCAGCGCGGAGGACGAACGGTCGAGGTCTCCATCAACGACTTGCGAGGCGGGGACCTCGTCCTCGTTCGGCCCGGCGCACGGATTCCAGTCGACGGCCTCGTCCAGACAGGGACGTCCTTCGTCAACCAATCCAGCGTGACGGGCGAGTCGCTCCCCGTCGAGAAGCTCCCGGGCGCTCGCGTCTTCGCGGGGACGGTGAACCAGACCGGTGTCCTGGAGGTCAAGACGACGAGCGTGGGCCGGGCGACGACGTTCGGCCGAATCCTCGAGGCCGTCGAGCGTGCCGAGGAGAATCGAGCGCCCATCCAGCGCATCGCGGACCGTCTTGCCGGTTACTTGGTCTACTTCGCTCTCGGTGCCGCAGCATTGACATTCGTCGTCACCCGAGACGCTCGGGCCACTATTTCCGTGGTCATCGTCGCCGGGGCGTGCGGCATCGCCGCCGGCACGCCGCTCGCCATCCTGGGTGCCATCGGACGTGCGGCGCGGGCGGGGGCCATCGTCAAAGGCGGCCTTCCGCTCGAGGCGCTCGGGTCCATCGACACCGTCGTGCTGGACAAGACTGGAACGATGACCCTCGGTCGACCGGACATCATCGCCGTCGTCCCGGTTCAGGGCGTGGAGGAGTCTCAGCTGCTCGAGGCTGCGGCAATTGCGGAGCGGCCCAGTGAGCACCCGCTCGCGCGAGCCATCCTCACCCGTGCGGAGCACGCGGGCATCCGACCCCCGTTGCCGAAGCGCTTCACGTACACGCCGGGCGGCGGAATCGCCTGCCTCGCTCAGGACGGTTGTGAGATTCGGGTCGGGAGCCGAGCCTTCCTCGGGGCAGCTGGCGTCGACCTGTCGCAGCTGCCCCGGGCTCCACCACACCTGACGGAGGTCGACGTCTCCCGGGCGGGCCAGCTTCTCGGCGCTCTGCACCTGGCCGACGTGCTCCGGCCCGAGGCCCGACAGGCAGTGGCTGGCCTGAAGGCGCTGGGGCTCCGCACGATACTTCTCACCGGGGACGGAGCGGCGATTGCCGCAAGCGTCGGCCAGGAACTCGGCGTCGATGACGTCGTGGCCGAGGTCCTGCCTGAGCAGAAGCTCGAGCGCGTGCGACAGCTTCGCGCCGAGGGGCACCGCATCGCCATGGTGGGTGACGGCATCAACGACGCTCCTGCCCTCGCGGAGGCAGACGTCGGAATCGCCATGGGCGGTGGGACCGAAGTTGCCCGGGAGAGCGCTGGCGTGCTCCTCCTTGGGGACAATCCGCAGGTCTTGGTGGAGGCCATCAGGATTGCCCGCCGATGCCGCGGAGTCATCCTCCAGAATTTCTGGGGAACCCTCGGCGTGGACAGCGCCGGCATGGCACTTGCCGCCTTGGACCGGCTGAATCCGCTGTTCGCGGCGTTCATCCACGTCAGCTCGGAGCTGGTCTTCATCCTCAACTCGACCCGGCTGCTTCCGACGCTCAGGCGAGGTGTCCAGGGAGTCGAGGAGAGTGCCCGGTGGCGGAGCGCTTCGGCGAGAAGAGAAGAGGGACCGGATCGCGAAGCGCGGCGCCCCGGACGACGACCGTAGCGGCGAGCCGCGGCCGGTATCGAAGCGCGAGCGCCGAGGGGTTGGCCTCCGGTGTCGGTGGGGGGGACTGGAGTTCTCCTCGTGAAGGGTGGCGACACGAGAGCGTGTGTCACCTGCGTCATCTCAGCGGGCCTGAGGCCCTCGCCTTCGTCTTTTCCTGGTTGCGGCGCAGCTCCAGTCTCCACGCCGGCCAGTCCGCGGACTCTGTACTCCCGTTGCCTTCTCCGTCTCTAGGCCTCACTCCGAGTTCGATCACTTGCCGGACACTCAGGTACCGACAGAGTCCAAGTGCGCCGACCAGCTGTTGGTCCTTTCGCCTCAGGCGCCCGCGACCCGCCCTGTTAGAGCTGCTCCCGGGGATGCGTGCTCCATCTGTTCCTACCCCTCCTTCACTGCCCTCCCCCTCTCGATCACTCCATGTACACTTCTCTCTCCTCATCACGACTGCACCACTGAGGGTGTTCCCGCCCTCGCCCACCCGCTTTCGAATTCAGGGGTACCCCCAAGTTTTCCGTCCACGCCCTCAGTTTCATGGTTGTGAGGGCGTGGACGGGAAACTTGGGGGTGCTCCCGCTGCTGCGCCCGAGCAGGGGTGGGCAAGGCATCAAAGAGCCCGAGTCTTCCGAAGATGGGTCCGCGATTTCGCTCTTCATTCGGCGCCAGAAGTGGCCCGGAAATACGCCCGATTCGAGAGCATGTTTCCGGGCGCATCTTCGGGCGTATTCGAGGGCCAGTTCGATGCGGAAAAGCCGCTGCCCGCAATCGATTGCGGGCACGATCTTGGCGCCGCCCGGCCCGTTCCAGTGGCTTGGCTAGAATTGCGAACTCCGAGGCCATCCCACCCGAAGCTCAGAAGCGTCACCCGACCTCCTCACCGGGCCGCAGGAGTAACCTCCGGACTCCTCCCCTGGGCTCCGAGACGTCTCCCCAGCGCCGGGGGATGAGATGGAGGTGCAGATGGGGAACGGTCTGCCCCGCCGCCTCGCCGACGTTGACCCCCACGGTGAACCCATCCGCCCGGTGTCGCTCGAGGATGCTGGCTCGGACCGGCACGGTCGCCGCGGCGAGGGCCCCCCTCTCCGAGTCGGACGCGTCGAACCAGGTCACCACGTGCCGCCGGGTGATGATCAGGGCGTGTCCCGGCGCGGCGGGATGCAGGTCCCAGAGCGCGAGGACCTCCGGTCCTTCCCAGAGGACCAGCCGGGGGTTGGGCGGACAGAATGGGCAGGAGGTGCTCATCGGTGCTGGGGGACCCTCGGGAAGGCCCGCATCCCGATGTAGCGGGCGTGAGTTCCGAGCTCTCGCTCGATGCGGAGCAGCTGGTTGTACTTGGCGAGCCGCTCACCCCGGCAGGGAGCTCCGGTCTTGATCTGCTGGGCCCCGGTCGCCACTGCGAGATCGGCGATGAAGTCGTCCGTCGTCTCTCCCGAGCGGTGGCTGACCACCAGCGACATCCCTGCCGACCGAGCCACTTGCATCGTCTCCAGCGTCTCGCTCAGCGTGCCGATCTGGTTGGGCTTGATCAGCACCGAGTTGGTCGCCTTCTCCTCGATGGCCCGCCGCACCCGTATGACGTTGGTCACCAGGAGGTCGTCACCGACCAGCTGGATGCGCTCACCGAGCGCCCGGGTGAGGAGCTTCCACCCCTCCCAGTCGTCCTCGGCCAGGCCGTCCTCGATTGACCAGATCGGGAACTGGCGAACCCAGTTCTCGTAGAAGGCGACCATCTCCTCCGAGCTCCGGCGCTGCCCGTCCGACTTCCGGAACACGTAGGCGCTCCCATCGTGGAACTCGCTTGCCGCCGGGTCGAGCGCGATGCCCACGTCCTGTCCTGGCTTGTACCCGGCGCGGACGACGGACTCGAGCAGGAGTTCCACCGCCTCCTCATTCGACTTGAGGTTCGGCGCAAACCCGCCCTCGTCGCCGACGTTGGTGCCGTACCCGCGCTGTTTCAGGAGGGTCTTCAACGCCTGGTAGCACTCCACGGCGAACTGCATCGCGCTCTGGAAGCTGATCGCCCCGGCGGGAACGAGCATGAACTCCTGGAGGTCGACGCTGTTGTCGGCGTGGACCCCCCCGTTGAGGACATTGAGCAGTGGCACCGGGAGCACTTCGCCGGGTGGCTCGACGATGGCCCGGTAGAGCGGCAGCCCGCGGCTTGCGGCATTGGCCCGGGCGACCGCGAGCGAGACGCCCAGGATGGCGTTGGCTCCAAGGCGGGACTTGTTCGGCGTTCCGTCCAGCGCCAGCAGCTTGGCGTCGACCTGTCGGAAGTCTGCCGGCGCACCCGCCAGCGCGGCGGAGATCTCTCCGTTGACGTGCCCCACCGCGAGGAGAACGCCCCGGCCGCCGTAGCGCTTCGGCTCGTGGGTGTCCCGCAGCTCGACGGCCTCGCCGCTGCCGGTGGAGGCACCCGACGGAACGCTGGCCCGCCCCACGTGCCCGTCCCGCAGCTCGACGTCGACCTCCACCGTGGGATTCCCGCGGGAGTCGAGGATCTCTCGAGCGCAAACCTTTGCAATCTCCGGCGTCATGTGACCTCCGATGCAGTCGGTGCGGCGACGAGCAGTCTTGTTTGCCGGGTCAGCTCGTCGAGATGCTCCAGCTCCATTCTGACCTGACCGGCTCCCGCCGCCCGGGCCCGGCGCGCCTCCTCCACCGCATCGCGGGAACGGACACGCACCACGCCGAGCTTCCGGCGCAGCTCTTCCCTGAGCAGCCGGGCGCTCTCCTCGGCTCTCTCCGCCAGATCGAACTGGACGCGCGAACTGTTGGCCTCGAGGAGGCGAAGGAAGTAGTGCCGCGCATGGCGCAGGATCGACCCCCGGCGCCAGGAAACCGGGAAGAGCTGGTCGAGGACCCAGGACCACGGGGGTTCCCCGGTCAGCTGCATCAGGGAGGTGAAGCGCCTCTGGGTGGGGACCCGGAATCCCAGGTCGAGCTCCATGTCGGCGAGGCCCGGGGCCTCGAGGTCCCTGGCGGCACGGCCGAGGAATTCGCTCGCGATGCGGGTTAGACGCTCGGATGCGGCCCGGTGCAGCTCCTCGGCCCGAGGTCCCTCCTCGCGGAGCCAGGCCTCCGTAACTTGCCGGGCTGTGCTCTCGGCCAGGTCGAGACTCTGCGCACGGGCAGCATTGGGACGGCAGCGCAGACCCGCGATTCGCCCCTGCAGCGCGGAGACACCTGCCGGCGCGGCGCTGGCCAGGAACTCCTGCTGCTGCTCCTCCAGCGCCGCGCGAAGCCGTTCCACCTCGACGCGGAAGGCGACGTCCAGCAATCGGAGCGACTGCTCCAGCCCATCTACCGCCGCGAGGAGCGCCTTCATCCGCCGCTCCGATTCCTCGAGCGGAAGAGTCAGCGCCAGCCTGCGCTCCTCGAGCACCCCCAAGAGCTCACCCCTCAGTCGCATGAGACCGCGCCAAGCGGCCCCCGAGGCCAGCCGGGTGCCCTCGTTGGCCGAGAGCTCCTCCAGGGTCGTCACCAGGGGCTTCCAGTCGCGTCCCCCGCTCCCGCCGGTCAGACGCTCCTGTGCGCTGACCTCGAAGAGCCGCGAACCATCGGACACTCCGGCTTCGGTGAGGACCGATGAGGTGAAGGCCCTGGCCTCCTCGAGTGCGGCCGTGTCGAGCCGGTCCGCCTTGTTGAGGACGAAGAGGAAATGCTCCACGTGCCAGGACAGCTCGATGACCAGCTCGAGCTCCCGTGCCGCGATGGGCGGATCCCCTCCCAGGACGACGAGGGCGGCGTCCACCTGCGGCAGAAAGGCGAGCGTGGTCCGGGTGTTCTCCAGGTAGGTGGACTCGATCCCCGGGGTATCAACCAGGCACATCCCGTGCGCGAGGATGGGAGACGGGAGGAGCACCTCTGCCGCATCCAGCCGCTTGCGGTTGCGGGGGTTCTGCTCCTCGGTCACGTACGCGGCGAGCTCGGCGCGCGGAATCTCCTCCCAGTCGCCGCCGCCCACGCGGATCCGGATGGTCTCGCGCGGTCCATGACGGACGACGACGGCCGCCGAGGTCATCGGCCGGACCCCCATCGGAAGCACCGCGGTTCCGAGAAGCGCGTTGATGAGCGTGGACTTCCCTCGCTTGAACTGCCCCAGGCAGGCGACGAAATATCGGCCGGCCACGGTGCGCTCGCGAAGCCGGTCCGCCTCGTCGGCGAGGTCGGCCAGGCGGGCCCGCCGGCCCAGCGCGGAGAGCTGGGACAGGGAGGCAGCCACCTCCGGTTCCCCCGTCTGCTCCACCAGTGCGGTCATCGTCCGCTCCAGGACCGGAACAAGGGTGTCCTGAAGACGTCGAGCGGTGCCCATCGCGGTCTCCTCGTGGCGTCACGCATGCCCCGCGGACGCGTCGTTGCGTTCGCAGGAGTCATTGGCTCGCTCCGAGCAGTTCCGGCGGACTCCACCGCCTCTGTGTCGATCTCTACATCTACGCAGTCGAGGCCGACTTCTCAAGGGGTGAGGGCAGCCCTGGGTGGACCGATGGGCCTGGTGGAGCGGCGTCGACCCCGCTACGGTGGGGACCAGTCGAGGCGGTGGAGTCCGCCATGAACCGCCGGTCGGCGTGTCCGAGCGGCCAATGACTCCTGTGAGCGCGGGGAGACCACAACGGTTCCCCCGGTTTCACGGGAGGCGTGCATGGCCAAGGTCCTCGAGAAGCGCAAGGCACCCACAGAAGTCGACCGCTGGCTTTCCGGCCGTCGCGGGGTGTGGCCGTGACTCAGGTCTGGACGCTCGCCGCGCTGTGGCTCGGGCTGGCGCTGCTGGCCACTCTGCTCTCCATCTGGCTCCGGGTGGCGACGGCCCTGTCGGAGATCGTCGTGGGCACGGTCGCCCAGCTGGTCATCGGAGCGCTGATCGGTGGTGCGGTGCTCGGAACCGACCAGGGCTGGATCAAGTTCCTCTCCGGCACCGGGGCCATCGTCCTCACCTTCCTCGCCGGCGCGGAGCTCGATCCGGTGGTGTTCCGGGCGCGCTGGAAGGAGGCCACGCTGATCGGGGCGGTCGGGTTCTTCGCACCGTTCCTGGGCTGCGCGTTCATCGCCCACTCGGTGCTGCACTGGGACTGGAGGCCGAGCTGGCTGGCCGGCGTCGCCCTCTCCACGACCTCGGTGGCGGTGGTCTATGCGGTGATGCTCGAGCTGGGCCTGAACAAGACGACCTTCGGGAAGGCGGTCCTCGCGGCCTGCTTCATCAACGACCTGGGCACGGTCATCGCGCTGGGGTTGATCTTCGCTCCGTTTGGGATCCGGACCCTCGTCTTCGTGGGAGTGGGCATCGCGGTCTTCGCGGTGCTCCCCTGGCTCACCCCACGCTTCTTCCGTCGCTTCGGGGGGCGGCCCTCCGAGCTCGAGGCGAAGTACCTCCTGCTCTTGCTCTTCGGGCTGGGGGCGCTCGCGAGCTGGGCCGACAGCGAGGCCGTCCTCCCCGCCTACGTGGTGGGGATGGTGCTGGCCGGAACGGTCGGAAAGGACCACGTCCTGGTGGCCCGCCTCCGCACTCTCACGTTCGGGCTGCTGACGCCCTTCTACTTCATCCGGGCGGGGTCCTTCGTGTCCGTCCCGGCGCTGCTCGCGGCACCGATGACATTCGTCGTCCTCTTCCTGGCGAAGATGGTGACGAAGACCGCGGGGGTGTTCCCGGCCACCAAGGCAGTCGGCTATCCACGGCTGGAGGCGCGCTACACCACCCTTCTGATGTCCACCGGTCTGACCTTCGGGAGCATCTCCGCCCTGTTCGGCCTGAACCACGGCATCATCGACCAGGCCCAGTACTCGCATCTGGTGGCGACCGTGATCATGAGCGCGGTCGTCCCCACGCTCATTGCCAATGCATTCTTCCTTCCCAGGCACCTTCTCCCGAGCGCTCCACCGGCGGCTCTTGCCGTCCCGGTGCCCGCGAAAGGGGCAGAGTCCTGAGATGGGCCGTTGAAGTTGGAGGGAGCCATGACGCTCGAGGGCAGAGGGAAGCGGGTCCGCATCTACCTGAACGAGGGCGACAAGGTCGGCCACCAGACGGCGGACATGGCGGTCCTCACGTTCCTTCGACGGGAGAACGCGGCCGGGGCCACCGTCTTCCGAGCCATCGAGGGCTTCGGCGGGCACGGGGAGATCCACACCGCGCGCCTCGTGGACGTGGCCCCTGCGCTCCCGATGGTCATCGAGTGGGTCGACTCGGAGGAACGCGTCGAGCGGCTGCTGCCCGGGCTCAAGGAGCTCGTTCCTCGCGGGCTCATCACCGTCGATCCGACCGAAATCGTCCTTTACGAGCCCTATCCTGTTCGCCGCGTCTCGAGTCATCTGACCGCGGCCAACGTCATGTCCCACGATGTCACCGCCGTGGGGCCCCAGGTGCCGGTTCGCCAGGTCGTGGAGCTGCTTCTCGGGCGGGTCTACCGGGCCGTTCCCGTCATCGACGCTAGGGTTCCGGTCGGGATCATCAGCAACTCCGACCTGGTCACTCGTGGAGGCCTCGCCGTTCGGATGGAGCTATTACCCAGCCTGGAGGGCCCTGAGCTCCACGACGTGCTCGAGCGGCTCGCCAGGCAACAGAAGACCGCCGGCGAGATCATGACCCCGCACCCGGTGACCGTGCTCGCCACGACGCCACTCCCAGAGGTCGCGCAGATCATGGCTCGGCGCCATCTCAAGCGGCTCCCGGTGGTGGGCCCGGGCGGTGGGCTGGTCGGGATCGTCAGTCGCCTCGATCTGCTCCGCACGGTCGCCGAGGGTTTCTCACGGAACCAGCCCGAGCCCGACCAAGTCGGGCTGAACGGCGACGCTCCGATCGGGAAGGTGATGCGTCGCGACGTCCCGACCGTCTTCCCGGAAACATCGGTCCCGGAGGTGATGCAGGCCGTGTTCTCCACCCGGTTGAATCGCGCGGTGGTGGTGGATGCCGAGCGCCATGTCCTGGGTCTGGTCACGGACGCCGAGCTCCTGGAACGGGTCACCCCGTCCTTGAAGCCGAGCGCGCTCCAGTCACTGATGCACCGCCTGCCGCTCCTTCCCCGGCGTCAAGAGGACCGGGGAGTCGAGCAGCATGCGCTCGCCCATACTGCCCGGGAGCTGATGGTGGGGGCCATCCCGACGGCGGAGGAGAGCACCCCGCTACGCCAGGCGCTCCGATCCATGCTCGAAGGCAAGGAGAAGCTCATTGCAGTCGTCGACGGTCAGCGCAAGCTGGTGGGCGTGGTCGACCGCGCCGACATACTCCGGGGACTGGCGGCGCCCGGATAGGAGAGACCCATGTTCTCCAAGATCCTCGTGGGAGTCGACGGCTCGGCCCCGAGTCAGCGCGCCTTCGCAGTCGCGCTCGACCTGGCAAAGCACTACCGCGCCCCGCTTCACGTCTGCTCGGTCATCGAAGACGTGCCCAAGTATGACGGCGAGTCGATCGCCGACGTCGACGAGGCAGTGGAGCGGGCGCAGAAGGCGTTCGATCGGGTGTACGAATCACTCGCCGGGGACGCCAAGCGCGAGAAGGTCAAGCTCGTCCGGCACGTGATGCCCGGCCATCCGGTGGAGGCGCTCGTGCACCTGGCCGAGCAGGAGGGCATCGAGTGCATCGTCCTCGGGGGGCTCGGCCACTCGCGCGTCCTGCGACGGGCTGCCGGGGGGACGGGAACGCAGGTCGCCTACCACGCGCACTGCTCGGTGCTCATCGTGCGCTGAGACCCACCGGCCTCCCCTACAGGGGCTGCTCTATTCCTCCATTGACATTGGATTCTATTTAGAATCTACTTGGGACCCGTGGGACGAACTCCGCTCCCGAAGGACGAAGCGCTCCAGCCGCTGAACGTGAAGGTCCCGTCCGAGGACCTGTACTTCGTCCAGGAGATCCTCAAGCCGGCTCTGGGTGTCAGCTACAACGCCGAGGCAGTCCGGGAGGTCCTTGTCCAGCTACGCACTTGCTTCCGGCTCCCCCAGTACGTGGTCGACGTCCTCGAGGCGGAGATGAAGACGAAGAAGCTCAACATCCTCGGCTACGTTCAGGAGTTGCTCCTCCGCCGATACGAGGCCCTGCGCGACAGGCCCGAGAGCGCGAAGAATAGCCCGACTGGCACCGGGCACCCCCGCTAGACAGCCGCAACGCCCCGGGAGGGCAGGAGGTCCCGATGGGCCACTCGACCGAGGAATGGGAACTCTGGACCTGGCGCGAGGTGGCCCGCGCTCTCAAGGTCAGTCGCTCGTGGATCTACGCCAGGGCGGAGAGCGGCGAGCTGCCGTCGCTCCGAATCGGGGGAATGCTCCGGTTCGATCCTGTTGCCATCCAGCGCTTCGCCTTGGAGTCGCCTCGGAGCGGTAGAATCGTCCCCCTCGCAGTGGGGGCCCCCGGGGAGCGGTGATGGCGAGTGTCCGCAAGAATGCCCGTGGCATCTGGCTCGCGCGGTGGGTCGACGCGAGTGGTATGCGCAGGAGCCGCGCCGCGGTCCCGAACACCCGCCTCGCCGCCAAGGCGCTCGCCGAAGAACTGCAGCTCAATGCTCGGAGGCAACAGGAGGGCCTCACGCCCCGGATGCCGCGCGATGGCGGAGGAAGCGTCGGAGCCCTCCTCGAATGGTGGCTCGAGTCCTATTCACACCGGCTCGCCTCCCACGCGTCCAATGAGGGCAGCGTTCGTCGGCACCTGCTTACGGCATCCCTGGCAGAGCTCCGACTCGATGCCTGCTCGTCCGCGGCGGTCGAGGCCCTCCTCGATGCCAAGGAGCGAGAGGGCCTCCGACCCCAGACCGTCAACCACCTTCGGGCCTTTCTCTCCCGAGCGTTTGCCGCGGCAATCCGCGTCGGGCGCTGGCCGGGCGCCAACCCCGTCGCGCTCGTTCGGAAGCGGAAGGTTCCGAAGACCGCGGTCGGGGATCATCTGCGGGTCGAGGAGGTCCCCCGGGTGCTCGCTCAACTGCACCCTCGATGGCGGCCTCTGTACGCCACGGCCATCTACACGGGGCTTCGAAAGGGTGAGCTCGCCGCGCTTAGGCGCGAGGACGTAGACCTCGAGGCTCGGCTCTTGGTTGTCCGACGCAGCTGGGACCGCGAGACCACGAAGGGCGGTCACGCCGACGCGGTGCCCATCGCCGCAGCCCTCGTGCCCTGGCTGCGCGACGCCCTTCAGCAGTCCCCCTCCGAGCTCGTTTTTCCCCATGTCTGCAGCCCCAGTTGCCCCCAGAAGAGCTGCCCCGGTCCGGGCGGCATGCTTTCGCGAGAGGTGGCGCTCGAGGCAGTTCTCCGTCGGGCGCTCGGTCGCGCGGGCATCGTGCGCGGATGGAAGCACGTGTGCCGTCGGCGGGGCTGTCGGCACAAGGAGCCCGCTTCTGACGCCTCCCTCCGGCGCTGCCGCAAGTGCAACATGCGGCTCTGGCCCAAGCCGGTCGTCCGGCCCATTCGGTTCCACGACCTCCGTCACACGACGGCGACTCTGCTTCTCCGCGAGAAGGTGCCCCTGGTCGTCGTTCAGAAGGTGCTCCGACACCGAGACCCAAAGCTGACCGAGCAGGTCTATGGACACCTCGCCGACGACTTCCTCCGAGCCGGTGTCGACCGGCTCCAGTTCGAAGGGATGCCCGAGCCTGCGTCGGTCCCATCCATCGCGTTTGCGAGCGGCAGCGGGACCCCCGCGGGACCCAAACTCCACCGGACGCACGAAGGGCCGGAATCCCGTCCAGAAAACGCCAGGGGTTCCGGCCCTTTTGACTTGAGCGGGAGACGGGGGTCGAACCCGCGACCCTCGGCTTGGGAAGCCGATGCTCTACCACTGAGCTACTCCCGCGAACGGCTCGACCGAGGTACTACGACCGCCCCCCCGGGTTCAAGCCGCTTCACTGCACGCAGCCGAGGCGAACCCGCTCGTCCTGGATGTTCCGCTCCAGCTCCCAGGGGACGAAGTCGGCGCACCACCCGCCGTGATCGCTCGACGGCTCACCGAGGCGCGCATGGTGCAGCTCGTGGGGCAGCAGCTCGAAGTGGCTCTGGCTCAGCTCGATGAGCCGCTCGTCGTACCAGGTGAGGCCGGCGTGACCGGCCCGGTCCAGGAGGCCCGGGGCGCGGATCCGCACGATCCAGGAGTCGAGGGACACCCCCCCCCATCGCTCCTGGTAGATGGCGCGCCAGACCGAGACGAAGCGGCCCGAGTAGCTGCAGGGCGTCTCGCCTCCAAGGCCGCCCAGCACCCCTTCCTCCACCTCGATGCGCACCCCGTCCACCGAGCAGGTCCCGGCCAGCGCGGCCGCCGCCGGCCGGGAGGCGGAGCGCACCGGACCGCCACCCGCGCCGCCTCCACAGCCGCCCAGACCGAGCCCCACCAGGGCGCATCCCACGCGCGCCGCCCACCGCATCCGCCCTGCCTCCCCGCCAGCCGCCCGCGGAGGGTCGAGACGCAGCCCGGGAGCGGCAAGACGCCAGCGACGGAAGGCCGGCGGCAGTGCCTTCGGGCGGACACATCGCCCCGCCGAGCGGCGGGTATGGCTAACGTGCCTGCGGGATGGCGCAAGTCCTCGTCGGCACCAGCGGCTACCAGTACCGGCACTGGCGGGGCGTGCTGTATCCGCCCGGGCTCGGGACCGGGCGGTGGCTCGGGCGCTACGCGAGCGCGTTCCACACCCTCGAGCTGAACACCACCTTCTACCGGCTCACCACGGCCTTGGCCGCCGAGCGCTGGCGGGAGGCGACCCCGCCCGGCTTCGTCTTCGCCGCCAAGGGCAGCCGGTACATCACCCACATGAAGAAGCTGAAGGACCCGGCCGAGGCGGTGGCGCGCTTCTTCGCCTCCCTTCGGCCGTTGCGCCCCAAGCTCGCGGTGGTGCTCTGGCAGCTACCGCCGCGCTTCGACGTCGACGCGCTTCCCCGCCTCGATGCGTTCCTCGCCGTGTTGCCCCGCGGTGTCCGCCACGCGGTCGAGTTCCGCGAGCCGAGCTGGTACCTGCCCGAGACCTGCGCGGTGCTGGACACCCACGGGGCCGCCTTCTGCGAGCACGACCTGGTCCCGCTCTCCCCTCCCCGGCTGACCGGAGGCTTCCGCTACCTTCGCTTCCACGGCTCCGGGGCGAAGTACGGCGGGCGGTACGGGCCCGGGGCGCTGGCCCCGGTCGCCCGTGACCTCCTCCGCACCCGCCGCCGCGGGATGGACGCGTACGTGTACTTCAACAACGACATCGGCGCTCATGCGGTGCACGACGCGCTGGCGCTCCGCCGGGCGCTCGGAGAGGCGATGTGCCTTGACACCCTCCAGCCCGACGGACAAAAGCCCGAGGCCACCCCATGAAGCTGGCGACCCTGCGAGACGGTACCCGGGACGGTGCGCTGGTGGTGGTCCGCCGGGATGGAGCAGCGTTCACCCGCGCCCACGACGTGGCGCGCACGCTCCAGGCGGCCCTCGATGCCTGGGACTCCACCGAGGTCGGCCTGCGGGCGCTGGCCCAGCGCCTCGACGCGGGGAAGATCGACGGCGAGCCGCTCGACGTCCGCCAGCTGCATGCGCCGCTGCCCCGGGCCTACGAGTGGGTGGACGGCTCGGCGTACCTCAACCACGTCCGGCTGGTGCGCAAGGCGCGGGGGGCCGAGCCACCACCCACCCTGGAGACGGATCCGCTGGTGTACCAGGGCGGCTCCGGCGTGCTGCTCGGCCCCACCGACGACCTGGTCTTGCCCGACCCCTCCTGGGGGATGGACTTCGAGTCGGAGATCGTCGTGGTTCTGGGCGACGTGCCACTCGGGACCCGGGCCGCCGACGCCGGCCGGTACGTGCGGCTGGTCACCCAGTGCAACGACGTCAGCCTGCGCAATCTCATCCCCGCCGAGCTGGCCAAGGGCTTCGGCTTCTTCCAGGGCAAGCCGGCCACCGCGTTCGGCCCGTTCGCGGTGACCCCCGACGAGCTCGGCCCCGCCTGGCGCAACGGCCGGGCGCACGTGCGGGTGCGGTCCACGCTCAACGGCCGCGTGGTGGGCGACACCGAGGCCGGACCCGAGATGCACTTCTCGTTCTTCCAGCTGCTCGAGCACGCGGCGAGGACCCGGGCCTTCACCGCCGGCACGCTGCTCGGCAGCGGCACGGTGAGCAATGCCGACCACGCCCGCGGCATCAGCTGTCTGGCGGAACAGCGGATGATCGAGACCATCGAGCACGGGAAGCCCACCACGCCCTTCATGGCGGTGGGTGACCGCATCGAGGTCGAGACCTTCGACCCGCAGGGGAAGAGCCTCTTCGGCCGCATCTCCCAGACGGTGAGGGCTCCCGGATGAAGCTCTACGGCTACTGGCGCAGCGGGGCGACCTGGCGGGTGCGGATCGCGCTGGCCTGGAAGGGCATTCCCTACGAGTACCAGCCGGTGAATCTCCTCCAGGGCCAGCAGCACCAGGACCCGTACCGGACGCTGAACCTCATGGAGTCGGTGCCGCTCCTCGAGTGGCACGACGGCGGGGCCATCCGCCGGCTGGCCCAGAGCCTGGCCATCCTGGACCACCTCGAGCAGCGCTTCCCCTCGCCGCCGCTCCTTCCGACCGATCCCTGGCTGCGCGCGCGCGCCCGCCAGCTCGCGGAGATCGTCAACTCCGGCATCCAGCCCTTCCAGACGCCCCTGGTCACCGGGAAGGTGAAGGAATTCGGCGGAGACGACCGCGCCTGGGTCCACTTCTTCCTGACCCGGGGGTTCACCGCGCTGGAGGAGGAGACCTCCCGGACGGCCGGTCGGTTCTCGGTGGCCGATGCTCCGTCGATTGCCGACTGCTGCCTGGTGCCGCAGCTCTACGCGGCGCGGCGCTGGAAGATGGACCTCACCCCGTTCCCCACCCTCACCCGCATCGAGGCGGCGTGCGAGGCCCTCCCCGCCTTCCAGGCCGCTCACCCCGACCGCCAGCCAGACGCGCAGCCCGCGCCGCGCTAATCAAGGAACATCACCATGGCCCAGAACGAATCCCTCGGACTCCTCGGCATCGAATCGGCGCACTGGTACGTGCGCGACGTGGAGCGGAGCCGCCGCTTCTACACGCAAGGGATGGACTTCAAGGAGATCGGCGGCAGCGACCCCGATCTCACGGCAAAGGGCCGGCAGCAGAGCCTCGTCTTCCAGGCCGGGGACATCGTCCTGGTCGTCAGCCAGCCGCGGGGTGAGGGCGGGCGGGCGGCGCGGTGGCTCGCCAAGCACCCCGACGGAGTGGGGACGCTCACCTTCGCGGTGAGGGACGTGGAGAGGACCTTCCGCCTGCTCGACCGGCGCGGAGCGACCATCATCGACGACGTCCAGACGGTCCGGGACAACCGCGGGGGGAAGCTGAGCTGGTTCTCGATCACCACGCCGTTCGGCGACACCACCTTCCGCTTCGCCCAGCGCGACGGCTACCGCCCGCTGTTCCCGGGGATGATCTTCCACGAGAAGCCCGCCGGGGGGCAGAACCGCTTCGGCTTCAACGTCATCGACCACGTGACGTCCAACTTCCGGACGCTGATGCCGGCGATCATGTGGATGGAGCACATATTGGGGCTGGAGCGGTTCTGGAAGATCGAGTTCCACACCGACGACGCCGCGGACAAGCTGGACAAGGGGTCGGGCCTGCGGTCCACGGTGATGTGGGACCCGGAGTCGGGGGTGAAGTTCGCCAACAACGAGCCCGCTCGCCCGAACTTCCGCGCCTCGCAGATCAACCTCTTCGTCGAGGACAACCGCGGCGAGGGCATCCAGCACCTGGCGCTCGGGGTGGAGGACATCGTCCCCGCGGTGGAGGGGATGCGCAAGACCCGGTCCGTCCAGTTCATGGACACCCCCGACAGCTACTACGACCAGCTGCCGAAGCGGCTGGAGGTGTTCGGCATCGGCCGCATCGACGAGAACCCGGACGATCTCCGCAGGCTGCGGATCCTCATCGACGGCAACAAGGAGCACAGCTACCTGCTGCAGATCTTCATGAAGGACGCGGCCAGCCTCTACGGCGACCGCGAGGCCGGTCCGTTCTTCTACGAGGTCATCCAGCGCAAGGGTGACAAGGGCTTCGGCGCGGGGAACTTCCGCTCGCTGTTCGAGAGCATCGAGCGCGACCAGAAGGCCGCGGGCCGGGTCTAGGAGCAGAGGCGATGATCGAGCGGCTGGCCTTCGGAACCATTCCCAGGAAGCACCACATCCAGCTGCGGCTTCCGGGCGGCGAGCTGGCCTTCGAGGAGTGCTTCACCCAGGAGGGGTTCGAGGGCCCGTTCACCATCGCCTACCACCAGCGGGCTCCGCATACCCAGCGACTGTCCGAGGCCAAGCACGGGTGGGCCCGCCCGGTGGACGCCACCGAGGGGCGCCGGCTGGCGAAGCGCCACTACAAGACTCAGGACATGAAGCGGACCGGCGGC
>Ga0335084_10002175_pt1 | contig 18800 bp, 16 predicted proteins | sample Lox_Sample_44_FD_206721 | JGI IMG/M metagenome (GOLD analysis project Ga0335084, IMG submission 206721) | Soil microbial communities from Loxahatchee National Wildlife Refuge, Florida, United States - Lox_Sample_4.4 | ecosystem: Environmental > Terrestrial > Soil > Wetlands | place: USA...
CGGCCGCCGTGGTGCCGTTGACTCTGGCTGCTGTACTTGCATCTACTGTGGCCGCGGTCGATCAGCTCGGGACCTCCCCGCCAATGCAGTTCCAGATCGCGGACTACTTGCACGCCATTGGTATCCGTCCCGGCGATCGCGTGGGCGCCATAGGCCGTGTCATGGAGTGCGGTTGGGCCCGGCTTGCTCGGGTGCAGATCACTACAGAGATCAATCACGGCTCCGACGCGGCGTTTCGCGCGAGCAGCGTCCCAGTCCGATCGGCCGCCATTGCCGCCATGTTCAGCACTGGTGTCAAGGCGATTATTTCCGACTCCCGAGAGGACTCGGGATGTCCGTCGGGTTGGCGTAGCGCGGCCGGAACCGGCTTTTCAGTCTGCACCCCTTGATAGACGTGCCGGGGGCTTACCGCCCTTTGAGTCCTACCGCCAGCCGGGTGCCCTCGATCGCGTGAATCTTGAGCTCCTTCGCGGTTAGAGCCGCCGCGTCCACCACGCGGGAGACGTCTTCGAATAGCCCATAGTCGTGCCAGACGATCGCGCCCCCGGGCGCCAGATGGGCGCGCGCATTCTCCGTATCACGCGCGACGAACTCGTAATGGTGAGCTCCATCGATAAAAATCAGATCGAACGGAGAACCAAGTGTGCCCCAGTCGATTCGCGTGCTGTCTCCGTACACCTGCCGAATCCGCGCTTCGCATGGGTGTCCGCGAAACTGCCGCCCCAATTGAGCGCGGTCCGTCATGTTCGGAACTCCGGATGATCCGGTTTGCTGATCCACCGGCAAATCCACCGTCGTCACGCTTCCGCCCGTGGCCTCCGCCAGGTTGACCGTCGTGTTCCCGTCCCAGGTTCCGATTTCGAGGATCTTTTTCGCCTGGACCGCCGTTGCGATCGCCAGCAGGCACGCCAGCTCTTCAATCGTCTGGGACGTCCCCCAGGTACGGTCGAACGGCCGCACCAGCTTCAAATCGAACTCGCGTGCCTGGGGCAGAACCTGGTTGAGCGCGGTCCGCGGCAAATTCCCGAAGATCCATTGCGCCTGCTCCAGATAGACCGGATCCGGCGACCGGAACTCCATCTGCAACTTCTCGTAGGCAAAACGGGGATTGCGGAGGCATTTCAGTACCACGCTCATGCGCTCCTGCTGCGTCTCGACAAACCGCGCCAGCGGGCCCTTCTTGTTTCTCAACGCTCCTTCAGCCGTCATGGATCACTCCCCGATCTACATACACCGCCCCACCGCCGGAGCGATCACGCGCAACTGCCCCATGAGCTCTTCAAACTGTTCGGGCCGCAGCGATTGAGCACCGTCGCTCAGCGCACGGTCCGGATCGGGATGCACTTCGATGATCAGGCCGTCGGCGCCCGCTGCCACCGCCGCGCGCGCCATCGGAATTACCTTGTCGCGCCTCCCCGTTCCATGGGAAGGATCGCCGATGATCGGGAGATGGGACAGCCTTTTCACCACCGGGATCGCCGAGATGTCCATCGTGTTCCGCGTGTATGTTTCAAATGTCCGGATCCCTCGCTCGCACAGAATCACGTCGTAGTTGCCGCCCGCCAGGATGTACTCCGCGGAGAGAAGGAGCTCTTCAATAGTCGCGGATATACCCCGCTTGAGCAGGACGGGTTTTCGCTGCCGGCCTACTTCGCGCAGCAGGTTGAAATTTTGCATGTTGCGGGCCCCGATCTGCAGAATATCGGAATACTGCGCCACCATCGGAATCTGCGTCTGGTCCATGACCTCGCTGACCACCAGCAGCCCGTGCCGGTCCGCGGCCCGCCGCATCATGCGCAGGCCCTCTTCGCCTAGCCCCTGGAAACTGTAGGGCGAGCTGCGCGGTTTGAATGCCCCGCCCCGGATGACCTGCGCCCCCGTGCGCGCCACCAGCTCCGCGCACTGGTTGATCTGCTCGCGGCTTTCCACGCTGCACGGGCCCGCCATCATGACAACGCGTTCGCCTCCGATTTCCAGGTTGCCGATCTTCACCACCGTCCCGCCTGGTTTGAAATTGCGGCTCGCCAGTTTGTAAGGCGAGACGATCCGGTGGGCTTCCTTTACTCCATCCATTACCTCGAAAATCGCCAGGTCGAAATCATCGTTGCCGCCCACACCTCCCAGCACCGTGTGGATCACCCCGGTAGAACGGTGGACGTCGAAGCCCATCTCAATCAAACGGTCCGACACCGCCTGAATCTGCGGCTCGGTTGCACCCTGCTGCATGACAACTAACATGAATGTTCTCTATTGATGGTCCATGGCGGGTACACCCGCCACTTCCGAGACAATGCACCGGAACTTGCCGGTCCGTTCCACGGGAAAGTTCGGCAGGTATTCAAATGTGACATCGAGCGGCGAACGCATGCGGCGCTCCAGCCCGGTTCGAATCCGGGGCTCGTCTTCTGTCCGGTAATTCTTCCCGGCCACAATCTGAATATGGAAGCGGCCGACTTCTTTTTGTATGACCCGAAACTGATCGATTCCGTCGATTCCATAAAACGCGTAGAAGACCGACCCCCCGGGGATCGTCCTTCCATCCGCCGCCAGAAAGAAATCCATGGCCCGCCCGTCCAGTTTCTCCAGCAGCGGCAATGCACGCCCGCAACGGCAGGGTTGGGAAGAAAGCGCGCCTCGGTCGCCCGTGGCATACCGGATAAACGGCACTTCATGGGAATACAGGTCGGTCGCGACAATCTCTCCGGACTCACCCGGCGGCAGCGGCCGTCCCTCGTTGTCCACCACCTCGACGAGGATCGCGTCCGAGAGGATGTGCATCCCGCCCTGAGGGCATTCGTGCGAAATGAAGCCGCTGTCCCGCCCGCCGTAGCCATCGGCGACCGGGCACTGCAACGTTTCCGTGATGACCTCCCTTTGATGCTGCCAGAGAATTTCGCCCGTCGTAAAGACAACCTTGGTTCCGATCGGACGCAAATCCCTTTGCGTTTTTCGGGCGTGGAGGCAAAGTAAATATATCGAGCTCGGATAGGCAAAAATATGTTTGCATTGTTTCCTGAGCATGATGTCGAGATAGCGGTCCATCACCGCCTCGCTCATCTCGAATGCCGACAGGAGCTCGGTAGACAAAAACCGGTCCCGAACCGATCGCACCCAATCCTGGCGGGTCAGTTCCACGGGCGAACCCCACAGCACGATTTCCGGATCGCCTACCGACAGTCCCCACCATCGGGTAACCCGCTGCCGGCAGGCTACCCGCGAGGCGATCCGCCGCTTGGAGAGATCGAACAGGAGGGGTTCTCCGGTAGAGCCGGTGGTCGAATATGGAACGAGTTTCTTCGCAATCACCGACTTCAATTGCGCCCGATTGGCGCGCATGTCCGCCTTGGTCATCACCGGAAGCCGCGGCAGATCTTCCACCGACTGGATCTGCCCGGGATCTACTCCGCACTGCTCCATGCGCATCCTGATGTAAGGCACATGGGCATATGAATATTGGATAAGATCGCGCAGTCTTGCGGAAGAGAACTCCTGCAATTCGGCGGCGGTCATCCTGTCGGCCGCTTCCATTTGCCGGAGAATCGGATATGTTTCGTGGCCCTTCAGGGCCTCATGGAGACGAAATACGACATTCCGGATGAGCCATCGCTGCATTTTAGAGTTGTTCCCCGATTCTCTCGGTTCGGGGCAGAAAAGGCATTTCTGAGGCCAGCGGAATAAGTGCCAAAGATTGTATAGAATAGGAGCTAAGGGAGCAGGGTGGCGGCGCAAAACATCCGAACTCTTCGCCTTCAGAGAAAATTCTTCTCCCCCCAGCAACGCCCGATCAGATCCGCCCCTTGAACCGGTACCACAGCAGCCCCAACCCTTCGTGCATCAAGAGCTCCTGGCGGTAGATCCCCTCCCACGTCGGCAGCATGGACGACCATCCAAATGGATCGTCGCGAAACAGGCAGGCTGCCGGCGTCACATCCACGCCCTGTTTTCGGAAGCATAGCTCGGCGCGTAACATGCTGTCCGCCTCCACCACCAGGGCAATTTGATGGATGCCCTGCCGGCGAAGCAGCCGGGCGCTGTACAACGCGTTCTCGTACGTCGATCGCGATTGCTCTTCGGTCCAGATTTTCGAAGCGGGCACCCCCTCTTTCTCCAACATCCGCCGCATGACCATGGATGCAGCCTCGGCGCCCTTCGCCTCCGGCCCTCCGCTGGCCAGCACCGGTATCTGTTTCCAGTTTTGATACAGCCATGCCGCATGCATGATCCGCCGGTACGTGTCGCGTCCCACAAGCTCGTAGGGCCGGGTTGGAGTTGGATAATTCACGGCGCCGGCAAGCACCACGATGGCTTCCGCATCGCCTGCCGGACGAATCTCTCTTGCGTACCGCCCCGCCAGGGGCCAGGCCAGAATCGCGGAGACGGGCGGCCACGTCAGCACTACCAGCCCCAGAAATCCGCAGAGAGCCACCCGCCAGGAAACCGTTTTCCAGCACTTACGGAGACCGTACAGGCCCGCGGCAATGATTAACAAAAACAGAAATGTGAATGGTTGGATGTATGTCAACGCACGACCTCTCCCGTCTCAATCGAACGTACCAAACAGCGATCGACAAATTTGGAAAACCACCCGATAATTTCGCTTGTTCCCGGCTCACCGGCGCCGGGTCATCATTCGGCCTCCATCACGAGATTTGGCATGGCACTTGCTTTGATAAACCGGCCCTGCTCCGTTCGGGCCCCGTTCGCCAAAAATATTTATGATCATCACTCGCAGCCCCATGCGCATCTCGCTCGGAGGAGGGGGCACCGATCTTCCGTCCTACTACCGGGAACACTCCGGTTTTGTCATCTCCGCCGCCATCGACAAGTACGTGTACATAACCCTGCACGATACCTTCGAGCAGGAATTCATCATCAAATATTCCAAGAGCGAGCACGTGCAGTCCGTCGCCGAGATCCGCCATCCGATCATTCGTGAAGCTCTGACCCTGGTGCCCGTCTCGGCGCCTCACCTGGAAGTGATCAGCATGTCGGATATCCCGGCCGGAACCGGCCTGGGATCTTCCGGCAGCTTCACCACCGCCCTGCTACGCGCCTTGCACACCATGAACCGCACCTTCGTTGCGCCGCAGGAGCTTGCCGAGCAAGCCTGCCATATCGAGATTGACCTGCTAGGCGAGCCCATCGGCAAACAGGATCAATACATCGCTTCCTTCGGCGGCATCGCCAGCTTCCACTTCCGGCCGGACGACAGCGTCGAAGTAGTGCCGCTCAAGCTGGATCCCGAAACACTGCACAATCTCGAAGACAACCTGATGCTGTTTTTTACCGGATTCACCCGTTCCGCATCGGACATCCTTCGGGATCAGGACACCCGCAGCCGGCAGAGCGACAAGGAAATGCTCGAGAATCTGCACTTCGTCAAAGAGATCGGCTTCGAAACGCAGCGCGCGTTCGAAGCCGGGAATCTCCGCTGCTTCGCCGAACTCATGCACCAGCATTGGGAGCGCAAGAAGCGCCGCACCGCCGGCATGACGAATTCGTGCATCGATGCCTATTACGATCTCGCGCGTAAAAACGGAGCACTGGGCGGCAAGCTGATCGGCGCCGGAGGCGGCGGTTTCCTGATGCTGTACACCGAAGACAAAACCCGGCTGCGGCGCGCCATGTACGAGGTTGGCTTACGCGAGGTAGGCGTGCGTTTCGATTTTCAGGGCACCACCGTGGTGGCCCGATCGTGAGAGGAACATAACAACATGAAATCGAATTTGGATCTGAGCGTGAAGCTTTTCGCCGATGGCGCCGACAAGGCCGCGATGCTCGAGCTCTACGCCAACCCGCTGATCCAGGGCTTCACCACCAATCCGACGCTCATGCGCAAGGCCGGCATCACCGATTATGAGGCCTTCGCGCACGATATCCTCGCTGCCATTCCCGACCGCCCGATCTCGCTCGAGGTCTTCGCCGATGAATTCCCGGAGATGGAGCGCCAGGCCCGCAAAATCACGGCGTGGGGGGACAACGTGTATGTCAAAATTCCCGTCACAAATACCAGGCGCGAGCCCTCACTGGATCTGATCTGCAGGCTGGCGCACTCGGGGGTCAAACTCAACGTGACGGCTTTGCTTACGCTCGACCAGGTGCGGCAGGTGAGCGCCGCGCTCGGCGGAGGAGCCCCCTCCTGTGTGTCCGTCTTCGCGGGACGCATTGCCGACACCGGCCGCGATCCGGTGCCCCTCATGGCCGCCGCGGTAGAGATCGTCAGCTCCTACCCGAATATGGAATTGATCTGGGCCAGCCCGCGTGAGCTGCTGAACATTTTCCAGGCCGACTCGATCGGCTGCCACATCATCACCGCCACACCGGATATTCTGAAGAAGCTCCCCCTGGTCGGAAAGAACCTGCACGATTACTCGCTGGACACCGTGAAGATGTTCTATGACGACGCCGTGAAATCCGGGTTCACGCTGTAAGCCTCGAGTGCGGCCAGAATCCGGCCGGCTGCGTCTCCATTGCCGTACGCTGCTGTCCAGGGTCCGGCCTGGCTTGTGGCGCAAGCAGCTTCTCCAATCCTCTCTTCGCAAGCCCCGGTGAGCACGTTGCAATTCTTCGCCAGCGTCTCCGCCCACTCCGTCTCATCCCGCAGCGTGATGCACGGAACCCGGAAGAAATACGCTTCCTTCTGCACCCCGCCCGAGTCCGTGACGACGAATCGGGCCCGCCCTTCGAGCAGCATCATCTCGAAGTAGGAAACAGGCTCGATCGTCGCCACCGCCTCCAGTACGCAACCTGTCTCCGCCAGCTTCTTCTTCGTCCGCGGATGTACCGGCCACACCACCGGGCAGATCGTCCGCGCGATGTTCTCAAGCGCGCTCACGATTTCCCGCAGCCGCTCCGGATCGTCCGTGTTCTCCGCCCGATGCACCGTCGCCAGAGCAAATTCGCCGGCACGCCAGCGGTCCGCCAGAGGGCCGCCGCGGCGCTCGGCGGCCTCCCGGTAAGCGATCGCCGCATCGTACATCACATCGCCGGTCAGCACGGCGCGTTCCGCCAGCCCTTCCTTGCGCAGGTTCTCCATCGCCAGCGTGGTCGGACACAGCAGCAGATCGCTCAAATGATCCGCCACCACCCGGTTGATCTCCTCCGGCATCCCGCGCCGGTAGCTTCTCAACCCCGCTTCGATGTGAGCTGTCCGCAGTGCCAGCTTGGACGCCGCCACCGCCCCGGCCAGCGTCGAATTGGTGTCCCCGTAGAGCAACACCCAATCCGGCTTTCCGGCCGCGAGGACCGGCTCCAGCCGCTTCAGCATCTCGCCTGTCTGCTCGCCGTGCGAACCCGATCCCACACCCAGATCGTGATCCGGCCGTGGAATGCCGAGCTCTTCGAAAAAGACCGAGCTCAAGCCCGGATCGTAATGCTGCCCGGTATGAATGATGGAGTGGATCCAGCCCGCGCGTTCCTGTACCGCCCGGCAAATCACCGCCAGCTTCACAAACTGCGGCCGGGCCCCGACGATCGAGACAATCCGCATGCCTTAGGAGGCGTAGAAGGCGCGGATCGTCTCACAGACGTATTCGATGTCTTCCGCCGGCAGCTCCGAATGCACCGGCAGCGCCAGTGACTGTTCCGCCAGCCTCTCGCTCACCGGGAAATCGCCCTTCTTGTGGCCGAGGAACGCGTAACACGGCTGCAGGTGCAGCGGAATCGGGTAGTAGACCTCGGTCCCAATTCCCTGCCCTTTCAGATGCGCCTGCAGCGCATCCCGCCGTTCACCCTGAATCACGAACTGGTTGTATATGTGGCGCGTCTGGTATGCCGCCGGCTGCAACGCCTTCACTGGAACCACCATCTTCGCCAGGTGCGTGCGATACACCTCCGCGTTCTTCTGCCGCCCTTCCGACCACCCGTCCAGGTAGCGCAGCTTGACTCGCAGCACCGCGGCCTGCAGCGCATCCAGCCGCGAATTCATGCCGATCCACTCGTGATAATACTTCTTCTTTCCGCCGTGAACACGCAGCGCCGCCAGGCGTTCCGCCAATGCTGAATCTTCGGTCGTGATGATTCCACCGTCGCCATAGCAGCCCAGGTTCTTGCTCGGGAAAAAACTGAAGGTCCCGATCTGCCCCATGGTCCCCGCGCGCCGTCCTTTGTACTCGGAGCCGATCGACTGCGCCGCATCTTCGATTACCGGAATCCCGCGCTCAGCGGCCATCTCCAGGATCGGGTCCATGTCCGCGCAGCCGCCAAACAGATGCACCGGGATCATCGCCCGCACCTTCGGGTGCGCCGCCAGCGTCTTCCTGGTGAGTTCGACGTCGAGATTGAAGGTATCCTCGTCCACGTCGACAAAAACCGGCGTCGCGCCCACACGGGAAATGGCGCCGGCGGTTGCGAAGAACGTGTAAGGTGTCGTCAGCACCTCGTCGCCGGGACGGATATCGAGCGCCATCAGCGCCAGAATCAGCGCGTCAGAACCGGACGCACAACCGATGGCGTATTTGGCCTGACAATACGAGGCAATCTCACCCTCGAGCTTCTTGACGTCCTCGCCCAAAATGAACTTCTGCGAGTCGACCACCCGCACGATCTCCGCCAGGACCTCCTCGCGGATGTGTTTATGCTGGGCCTGCAAGTCCAACAGCGGGATCTGCCTTACGCTCACTGAACTCACCATATCCTCCTGTCACTTCGCCGCGGGCGTCACCTGCTGCTCGCCGGATTTTATGTACTCGGCGCCGCAGGCCTTGCACTTGCCTCTGCTACCGCCTTCAAATTCCAGATTGATTCCGCAGGCGCACATCCAGCCGCGCACTCTGGCCGGGTTTCCGTAGACCAGGGCGTAATTGGGAACGTCGCGCGTCACGACCGAACCGGCGCCCACAAACGCGTAGCAGCCGATCATCGTTCCGCAAACCACCGTGCAATTCGCGCCCAGGGAGGCTCCTCTCTTCACCAGGGTCGTCTTGTACTCGTCTTTCCGGATCACATGGCTGCGCGGGTTCACCACGTTGGTGAAGACCATCGAGGGCCCGCAAAATACGTCATCTTCGAGAATACATCCCGTATACACCGAGACGTTGTTCTGAATCTTGACGTTGTTTCCGATCACCACGTCCGGCGAGATCACCACGTTCTGGCCGATATTGCATTTCTCGCCGATTTGCGAGTTCTTCATGACATGCGAAAAATGCCAGATCTTCGTGCCTGGCCCGATCGAGCACGGTTCGTCGACATAGCTCGACTCGTGTACGAAATAGGTTTTCTGTTCCGTTGTTCCTGTCATCATCTCACCGCGATCGTAACTGTATTGCTGGGCGTCCCGTTGATCACCACCCGTATCGGCACCGCGCTGCCCGGCGCCGTGCCTTGCGGAATGGTCACGTTGATCTGCCACAAGCCGATGTATCCCGGCGCCAGGCCCGAATACACCACGTTGCCGAATCCCGCGCTGCCAATTGCCACGCACATCGACGGCTGGGTATTCAAGCACGTCGTTCCATTTGACGTGGGCACCGCTACCGTCTGCGCCAGCCCGGGCGGCCCCGGCGCGGCGGTCCCGTCCGGAACCGATGGGCTCACCTGCCCCTGCCCGGTTCCATAGAGCACAACCGTCGACCCCACCGGCGCCGGATTCGACGATGAGTTGATGGTGTTGTCCTGGTTCACCACCGCCGCCTGCCCGGTCCCGCTCTGGTTCGTTGTGAAAAGTCCGGGGGCCGCTGCCGAGATCAGCAGGCTGCCGCCCGCCACCAACTCTCCCGTGTCCGCCGTCCGCACCGCGATCCGGTCCGTCCCCAGCGGCGCATTCGAGGGAACCTGAAAGTTGAACTGGGTCGGACCCGCGTAGTAGATCGGAGCCTGCAACTGGTCGTTGATCACGACCTGCCGGTTGACCACCGTACGCGGCCAGGTGGTTGCCGAGATCGTCGCCGTGTCGCTGGCCAGCCCGCTCCCGAACAACGAGGCCAGCGCTCCCTGCGCTACCGGCACACTGGCCTGATACGTGGCTGCATTCACCACCGAGGCCGCTTTCAGAAACTGCACCACCCGGTAGTTTCCCGCATCGCCCACGTACAGCGTGTCCTGGCGGTCGATATAGATTCCGATCGGCGAATAGAGTCCTTCCGCTGTTGCCAGCCCGTCCGGAGTGTCCCAGTTTGGAGCCGTGCCGCTGGGCGACTGCTGCCCCACCACCGCGGTAGGCGTAGCACCCGCGATCGGCAAAAACACCAGCGACGAATACATCAGAACCCGGTTGTTGCCGCTGTCCGCTACATAGATATTGCCGCTGCTATCCACTCCAACGTCGCTGGGAATTTTGAAATTGCCAGAGCCGCCGCTTGCCGCGGTTCCGAAACTCGCCTGTCCAATGACGAATGTGGCGGCGATGCCCGCCGGCGGTGCATTCTGCGTGTTGGGGTAAATCAAGACGCGATTTGCCCCTCCATCCGCCACGTAAAGATTCGATGCCTGGTCCACCGTGATTCCTTCTGGCGCAGACAGCGTCTGCGGAGAAACCTGTGTGGGCCGCACCGCCGTCGTCATACCGGGCTGGCCGAACACCCGCACCGCGGATGCACCAGTCCCTGCTCCGGCAGGAAAGTCCAGCACGCGGTTGTTCCCGCTGTCGGAGACGAACAGATCCCCGTTTGGCCCAATCGCTACGGCGGCAGGCGCGTTCAACGACGAGGCATTCACCGCCGCTGAGACCGAGCTCGTAAAATCCAACTGGCCGATCACAGCGTCCGGCGAAATTCGGCCGCTCTGATTCACCGGCCTCGGAAAGCGCAGCACGCGGTTGTTTCCCGAGTCCGCCACGAACAGCGTGCCGTCCGCAGGATTCACGGCGATCCCTTCGGGGCCGGATAGCGACGTGCGTGAGGGATTCGGCGAGCCCTGTGTATCCACATTCGCCACGCCGGTGTGCAGATCCGCCTGCCCGATCACCAGGTCCGCCGGGTCGCCGTTGCGGAAGTGCACGGAATCTTTCCAGATCAGCACCCGGTTGTTGCCGGTGTCGGAGACATAGAGGGCATAAGGCGCCGACGAGTAATCGATTGCCATCTTGAACGGAAAGTTGATGCTGCTCGGCTTGATCTGATTGGGTCCGTTGGAAACGAAGTCGTTTTGGCCCCAGACGCGAGTCGCTGATTTCGCGCTGGCGGGAAATAGAAGTACCCGGTTGTTTCCGCTGTCCGCAATCAGCACGTTCCCGTTCTGATCCACCTTGACATCGGCGGGCGCCGAGAGCGAATTAGGCGATGCCAGCGGAAATGCGCCGGTATTGGCCGTGGTGGTCACAAAATCCGACTGGCCCAGGACGCTTTTCGCTGCACCGCCGAGAGTCGTCCCGAGCGAGAACACCAGCACCCGGTTATCGGCCGGCACCGAAACATAAAGATTGCCGCTGCCATCGACCGCCAGGCCCGCGGGGAGAGACATGGTCGAGCTCGACGCCTGTGGCGGAACGCCCTTCGAAGAAAAATTGCTTTGCCCCCACACCGCGCTGGCCGTCGGATTCGCGCTTGAAGGACCGAGCGGCGCCGAAAATTTCAGAACCCGCGAGTTTTTGGTGTCCGAAACGTACAGGTTGCTCTGTGCATCGAAAATCAGCCCGGATGGCGAATCGAAACCCGATCCCGAAACCGATCCGCCGGCGTTTGCCGTGCTGCTGAAGAAATCTTTCTGGCCGATCACCGTGTCGGCCGCAGGCTGTGTCTGGCTGTTCAGTACGCCGTTGGCAAAACGGACCACGCGATGATTACCTGTATCGGCCACCCACAGGTTGCCGGAGGAATCGAAGGCCACCGCGCGCGGCTGGTTCAGCGATGTGCTCGATGGGGCGCCGGCGGTGTGAGTGTTGAAATTCGGTTGCCCGAACACTGCATCCGGCTCGATCCGCGACGGGTTGGCAAACGGCGAAAGAAACCGCACCACCCGGTTGTTGCCAAAATCCGCAACGTAGAGATCGCCCGTGAGGGGATTGGCCGCCAGCCCCACCGGCGAAGTGAATCCCTTGACTCCGATCCCTTGGGGCGCGGAATACTGCGGCCCGGGTTGTCCCAGCACCAGCGCGGGAGCGTCGCCGATCTGATACGAAGCGGTATCGGCCCAGGCCAGCACACGGGAATTCCGCGTATCACAGATGTACACGTGCGTCTGCCCGTTCCGCGCATCGAGCGCGATTCCCAACGGCTGGTTCAGCTCGACCCCCTGTACCAGATTGAGCCCGTTCTGCCGGAGATCGGTCTGCCCGAGAACGCGGTAGGCGGAGGCCGACAGTTGCGCGTGTGCGGCAACGGCACCCGCCGCAAAAAGGATGATTCGGAATAGCGGGGACATTAGACTAGTGATTCGGCACCACGATGGTGTCGCCGGGCATGAGCTGAATATTCTGCTCCATGTGCTCGCCTTTCAACACGGCGTCATAATCGAACGGCAGTTTGTACTGGCGGCCGTTTTCGTTGCGCAGCACATAGATCTTCTTCCGCTTGGCGTAATCCGAAAGACCGCCTGCTTCACTCAGCGCCTGCATGACGGTCATGCGGTACGTGTAGGGAAGCGGGCCTTCTTTTTTCACCCCGCCGCCGACAAAGAAAATCTTCTTGCTGAGGGCCTGGTTAATGATTATGGTGACATCCGCGGCTCTGATCTGCGTCGAAAGCAGATCGGTAATTGCCTTTTCGGCTTCTCTCGGGGTCATACCCGCGATATGAACGTCCTTGATCAGCGGCATCGTGATCATCCCATCGGGACGAACGACGGCGCCGTTGACGCTGGCCGCGGGTTCGCCCCACACGGAGACCCCGATTACATCGCCCTCCCCGATGCGGTATTCGTCCGGTACGCCGCGATCCACCGCCGCCGGCTTTGTGGGACCGGTGGTTGCGGGATTCGAGGTTGTCGCATCCGGCGGAATATTTGGTTTGGCGGCGCCGGCGTTGTCCGGCGCGACTGTGGGAGCTGCCTGCGTCGTGTCTGCCGGCTTGGCGGGCGGATTCGCGGCTGCCGGAGCGGGGCTCCGTTCCACCACGACAGCCTTGGGCGCGTCCGATTTCACCTCGGGATTCGCGTTGTGCTGCATTTCAAACGCGGGTGCCGCCTGAGTATTCGATTTCGCCGCGTTGGCTCCGGGCGGATTGGTTTTCGGCAGATTGTGCGAAGCTTCGATAGCCTCCTTCACCGCCTCTGCGGGCCATCCGGCCTTGACAGCGTTATTTTGGATCTGGTCGTCTTTCAGTCCCGCCTTCTTGGCGTCCTTGACGTACTGAATCAGTTCCTTTGGGGGAGTCTCCTGCGGAGCCGCCGCCAGGCAGCCCGCGGCCAGAATGACCGTCGCAACAAGGCAAATTGATCTAAACATAAATTAATCGCTGGCGATTTCGCCCTTCTGTTTTGTCGCGCAGCGTCGTTTCAAAGCACGTTCGGGACCAACGTGTTCCGCGCTTTCGCCGCCTGCGCACCTCCTAAACTCCGTTTCTCCATGATTCTATGCCGCCCGCCAGATCCACGCCCCAAAACAGTAGGAATCCTTCTCAATCTTTGGGAACCCGCTTGCCTTCCCTGCCCCGGGCATCATTTGCGGATCGATGCCTGCCTTGAAAGTGCCGCCCTTCCAAGCCTTTGTCCTATGCTTGCTACCGATGCGGAGGACAAATTGCTCTGCAGGAGGTTTCGCCTCAAATAAACAGGCTGCAATGACGACTTCTTCGAAATTCGCAATGAAATGGCTCGCGATCGGGCTTTCTTTTCTAATCGCTTTTCCCGCTTTGGACGCACAGGCCGTGCCCACTCAGCTCAACATCGTCGTGGTTGAGGGGGAAGGCGCTATCAATAATGTTCGGCAGCGCGTGGCGCGCGACCCCGTGGTACGCGTCGAAGATGAAAACCACAAGCCGGTGGCCGGCGCCGTCGTGGTGTTTACGTTACCGACCGAAGGCGCCACCGGTGAGTTCGGCGGCGGCTCCAAGAGTCTTACCGTGACTACCGACAGCCAGGGCCAGGCCGTTGCCCAGGGTCTCAAGATGAACCAGGTGGCCGGCAAAGTTCCGATTCACATCAATGCTTCCTATCGGGGCCTGACCGCGCGGACTTCTATGATGCAGTTTTCGGTTCTTCCTCCCGGCGCCAAGGCCAGCAGCAATAATAATGGACATCATGGAGCGCTGATCGGCATCCTGATCGCGGTAGGCGCAGCGGCGGGTGCCGGCGCTGCCTATGCCGCCACTCATAACAGCAATAGCTCCTCGACTCCCGTCACGCCTCCCCCCGCTACTCCGACACCAATTGGGATCACCCCGGGTACGGGGTCGATCTCCGGCGGCCATTAGGTTCGGTTCGGTCTGAATAGAAGTATGGCCGCAACTCAGGGTCTGGGATGTACCGAAGCGCCCGACGATGAATCGCGTGCAACGTTCCGCGATTCCACTCCGGCGTGATTCACTATCGTGAGAGTCTGCTTCACGCCTGATGCCAATGTGCGGCGCGGTTTGATGTGGCTGCCTTTTTGCGACAACTGGCGAAATCCGAAGCCGGCGAAGATCTATAGCAGATCCTTGCCGGTAAGGGCTCGCAGTTTGGGTATCAGGCTACTGCTTCTAGCTCCATGGTGGCAAGAATGGTCGGGTTTGCGGCCAAGCCGAGCTCTTCCAAGTCCTCTCCTTGCAGGTGCAGCGCGATGGCTTCCTGGATATTGGCGGTTAGTTCGTCCAGCGTAGAACCTTCCGTCACCACGGGCAAGTCCAGGCACTCGGCTACATACTGCTTTTCGCCACGGAAAATCCGGACCTGAATGGTGCGCCTCACTGCTGGATTGCCTCCGAGCTCACTGTAGCATGCCGCCGCCACAGAATAGACTGGCGGCTTTTACTGCGGCCGCGCCTGCATGTGCGCGAAGTGGTAGTCCTCAATCCTGCACGCCACCCCAAATACGCTGCCGTCTTCCTGAGGCTCCACCCGCATCACCCGAACTTTGCACTCAAGATTGCGCTCCAAATGTTTTCCATTCGGATCATGAGTTGGAACTTTGAGTGTGCAAATCAGTGTCTCACCCGGCGTGACCGGCACCTTCGACAGACAGTAAAAACCCCCGCTGCTTAGATCTCTGGTGAGTGTCTCGATGGCATCCCCGGCATCACTGCGAAACAACAAAACCGTCCAATGCAGTCGGGTACGTGCTCTCTTCCGACGCTCGTAGGAGTGCGCTCGTTTGGATTCCGTGGGCTTGTTCAGGCCGTCGTAGACCGAAAACAATTCCAGAGGGTTGGCCGACATAAAATTGAGTACTACGCGGCCTCAGCACGTTCGCTTCCATCAAACACCAGCCTAGGGGGTGTTGGAGTTTCCCCATCTCCAATAACTTGCAACAAATCCGAAGCTTTTCCGTCGCCCGAAAACCGGACCTCTGTGCCTTGAAACTAGTACTTTTTGTAGAAAATTGGCAAAGTACCTGGACGTATAACTTCTTGACTGAAAATGCATATGCGCTATGCTTGTGACCTAGTCCAACATTTTGGTGATCCGGGAAAACCGGGAGCCAAAAATGATGATGTTTGGTTTTGGATTTTGTGCCACGCCGTTTCCCGGCCACTGACAGCGTCTTTGGTCGTCCTAATCGGAGGATGGGACGGTTCAGGCCTTAAAGTGAGAGGAACAAACAACGCACATGCAGACGTCAAAGAATGGGCGCACCATACTGGTCGGAGAGGACGAAATGGAGGTCCGGGGCTACCTCGAAATGGCCCTGAAATGTCTGGGCTATTCCGTGGAACTGGCCCAGGACGGGGACGAGGTGCTTTCCTGCCTGGAATCGTCCCGGTCTGAAATCGCTGCCGTGTTGTTGGACATCATGATGCCCAACCGCGACGGCCTCGATACGCTACGCGAAATCCACCGCATGGATCCGACGCTACCCGTCATCATCGTTTCGGGCGCAGCGTCCACCCTGAACGTGGTTAATGCCATGAAGACCGGCGCCACGGATTTTCTGTGCAAGCCGGTTGCACACGACGATCTACGCAAGGCCGTGACCCGGGCTCTCGAAGGGCAGGGCGTGAATTTTGTCCCGCCGGCGCGCACCATCGCGCCCGCAACCAGAACCTTCCTGGGCACCAATCCGCGCATGCAGGAGATTCACGCTCTGGTGGGACAGATCGGCTGGTCCGAGGCCCCGGTCTTAATCCAGGGTGAAACCGGCACCGGTAAGGAAGTCATCGCCCGTGAACTGCACGCGCAGTCTCCCCGCGCCAGGAAGCCATTCCTGAAGCTCAATTGCGCTGCCCTGCCCTCCGAACTCGTGGAGAGCGAGCTCTTCGGCTACGAACGCGGAGCCTTCACCGGCGCTTTTCAGAAAAAGGCAGGCATGTTCGAGCTCGCCGATGGCGGCACTATCCTGCTCGATGAGATCGGCGACATGGACGTGCGCCTCCAGGCCAAGCTGCTGCAGGTTCTCCAGGACCAGGAGTTTCAGCGCATCGGCGGCAAGGAGACAATCAAGGTCGACGTACGCGTCATGGCCGCTACCCACCGCGATCTCGAGAAAGCCATCGCCGAACGTTCGTTCCGCGAGGACCTTTACTACCGGCTGAACGTCATCAACCTGGTTCTTCCACCGCTGCACGAGCGCAGCGAGGATATCGTGCCCATGGCCGAGTTCCTCATGAAGAAACACTCCGTGCAGGGCGTCCCCATGCCGGCGATCACCATGGATCTCAAGCACGCCATGATGACCTATCACTGGCCGGGCAACGTACGTGAACTGGAAAACTTCGTACGCAAGCTTCTAATCCTGCGAGACAGCGAAATGCTTGCGCGCGAGCTGCACGCCAAAGCGACACGGAAACCGTTACGGGCTGCCGCCATGGCGGACGGGCACACCGCCGCAGCAGCCACGGTCCCCGCGGCTTCCGGCGCCCCGATTCTGGAGCAGGTCACCAAGGCAAAACAGCAGGCTGAGACCGACGCTATTCTGGCGGCTTTGAATTCCACCCGCTGGAATCGCAAACAGGCCGCTGCATTGTTGAAGATCGATTACAAGGCGCTTCTCTACAAGATGAAAAAGCTTGGTGTGGAGGACCGCACGGTTCCCTTCCCCGTGGCTTCACCGCCGGTGGCGAGGGCGGCCGGCGCTTCAGCCGATTAGTTGGGCCTTCACCGTACTTCAACGTAAGGGCATGCTCAGAACAGCATGCCCGCCCGCTCCTGCTGGAATTCCTCGAATGACGGCAGGCTCAGTTCCGCCGCGACTTCTTCCCGGATCCTCTGCCAGGCAAAATCCCGCAATGCCGCATCCGCCCAGCGGTATTGCGGGCAGTCTTCTTTGATCTTCCTCATGTGTGCTCGAAGCAGCCGCTCGAGGCCGTCCGCTGGAATCTTGGTCTTGATATGCAGGTCCGCCTGTTCGGCAAGGAACGACCGGTATCGCTCCCGCTGCTCGTATAGATCCAGTTCGCGTTGGGCCTGAAGTGTGGCGGCTTCCGCATTTTTCTGCCTGGCCTCCTCGCGGAGCCTGCGCTTGCGGGTGGTTTCGAAGTGCACCGGCACCGGAAAATTGGCGCGCAGCAGGTAGATGTAAAAGCCCGGCGGGTTGGATATGGGATCGGTTGTGCGCTGCTTGCGCTGAATCTCCGCGTCGCCCCACTCGATCTGGTCCATCACTGCCTGGTCGTCCGGCAGATCCAGGATCACGTTGCGGGCGCGGTCCTGTCTGACACCGCGCTGCACGAGTGCTTGCAGGATTTCGTTATGTTGCGGGTTCACCAGTGCCGGCGCTTCCCCACCCCCGAGGCGCAGGTCGGAACGGCCGACAAAAGCCTGTCCTGCATACATCACGAGTTTATAGTCGGTCTGATCGATAGTCGGAAGGAGTTCCCAGGAAGACACGAGTTGCTTGGTATGGAGTTCGTCCAGGCTGGGACCGATCTGTTGCTTGATTCGTGAAGGTGATTTGAACTGCTGCAGCCCGAGGAGCGAGCAGAGATCGGAATACCTCTTCTCCACCTTCTGGTCTTTCCGGCTGGCGTAAAACCAGATCTGAAGCAGCGGGACGAGAGCCTTGGCGATGTGAAGTTGAAGCGTGCGGTAGAGGTCGTAGTCGATCGGAAGCGTGTGGCGGTTGTTGAGGTTCTCCAGTTGCCAGTCGCTCAACCAAACATAGTTTTCCTCCGCAACGGTTCCGTTTTCCATTACCTCTCCCATGGCAACCGACCGTTGGAAAACATGGAACAGGTCGCGGGCATACTTCTTGCGTCCCGCGAAATACACCACGCCTTCGGATTCGATACCGGTGAGCGTCATCCGGCGGAGCCATTCCCAAATCTCGCGGTAATTCTTGCCGCCGTCGGTCTTGCCGAGGATCTCCAGTAGGGACGCCGAAGAAAAACGAACCGGATTGGTGATGACGCCCTGTTGGTTGCGGATGCGTTCAATGATCTTTTGGAAGGCGAAGTATTTGTCCTGGTCGGCAGTGGTAGGTAGACCGAGTTCGGCAGCCGGAAAAATGGTGGCCTTAGCCTGGATTCGACGTCCGTCATCTGTGCGGACCTGCAAGATGACACTCTTGGAAGGAACCTTGAGCCGTTTGCTGGACGGTGTAAAGTACCCGAATGTGTTGAGATTCTTCTCAACGCGGACAATTTCCCGTTTAGGAGGTGGCGATTCCGATGGTAGCAACGATGTTTGCGCGTGATTTTGTGCTTGGGAGCGCATTGGAGCCGAATTGAGCATAGTGCCACAGGAAGGGGCAGCAAAACAAGAAGATGAGAGATTGTTGTAGTGAAAAGTACTGAGGGACAAATCAAAAACCTGTAGCGCCAGATAAGTTCATGAAAATCTGTTGGTTGTAG
>Ga0335084_10002177_pt1 | contig 18790 bp, 14 predicted proteins | sample Lox_Sample_44_FD_206721 | JGI IMG/M metagenome (GOLD analysis project Ga0335084, IMG submission 206721) | Soil microbial communities from Loxahatchee National Wildlife Refuge, Florida, United States - Lox_Sample_4.4 | ecosystem: Environmental > Terrestrial > Soil > Wetlands | place: USA...
CATCGCCTCGGCCACCTTCGAGCGCAGGGATCTGAAGTAGGGCGATGGGTCATCCCGGCGGCCCGGGACGCACAGCCAAACTTTGAACATCGTTCAAGGTTTTGTCTGCCCATCCCCGTCGGCCCCGGCCGGAGGCGCCGTGATCCCGCGGAGTTGCGCGGGCACCCCGGCGGGCAGGGGGCTTGCTCCGGGAGAGGGCATGAGCCGCCGGGGCTTCACCCTCATCGAGATGGCCGTCACCCTCGTCATCATCGCCATCCTGGCCGCGGCGACGATCGCCACGTTCCAGGCGCGGGGGCGCAACACCACCGTCGAGACCACCGCGCTCGACCTCGTCGCCCAGGCCCAGGGCCTCAAGTTCCGGGCCCTCTCGGAGCAGGTCGACTACCTCTGGGTGGTCGCGAGCCCGCCGGCGAACGACATCTCGCGCTGCGGCATGCTCCAGGCCGGCAACTGCGTGCGGCTGTTCATCCTCAACTCGCCGACCGCCGCCTGGAACGTGCTGAACTTCGACGCCGACGCGCCCGGCGTGAACGCCGCGCTCGTGGACTCGACCACCCTGCCCGGTGGCACGATGCTCGACCTCGGCGCCGTCGGACAGGCGCCCCCCGCGCCGTTCCAGAACGCCTGGGTGTTCGCACCGGACGTCACCGCGCTCTGCAAGGGCGGGCGCACCTGCGTCGCCGTGCGCTTCTCCGCCACGGGCGAGGTGAAGCCCGAGTACGTGGCCGCCCCCGGTCCCAGCGTCGGCGGGGCGGCGATCGGCCTCACGAGCGACCTCGCCGGGGTGACCCGCGCCGCCCAGCACCGCGGCGTCTTCGTCTCGTTCCCCTCCGGCTCGGTCCGGACCTGGCCTTACTAGCCGTCACACGGAGCGACACATGGTCCGCAATTCCCACGACGGCCAGCGCGGCACCACCCTGCTCGAGGCGCTCATCGCCCTCGCGGTGCTGCTGGTCGGCCTGCTCGGCATGGCCCAGCTCCAGATCTGGGGCGTCGCGTCGAACCAGGGCGCCCGCTCCCTCAGCCAGGCCCTCGAGATCGGCCGCGAGCTCGCGAGCGCGATGGAGCGGCTCCAGTACGACGACCCGCTCCTCGCCGCCACCGTGGCGGACCCTCCCCCGGCCAACTTCGGCAAGGTGCTCCAGCCAAGCGGCGCCCTCGACCCGACCGGCTTCGTCTCCTGGAACGACGGGCTCGCCGGCTCCCTGCCCAACGTGCGGCTCGACACCGTGTTCGACAGGGACACGGTCGATTCGACCCTGCCCGCCTTCCAGCGCCGCTGGGCGGTGTGGATCCCCTCCGGCGAGGCGGCCCAGTACACGCGCATGGTGGCGGTGTCGGTGATCTTCCGGGAGAAGAGCTTCCAGCAGCCGCGCGAGGTCACCCTCCTCACCCAGATCTCGAACGTGGGCGCGTCGGTCTCCAACGCCGCCGCCTACCGGTGAACGCGATGGCCCCTCACTCCAGGAAGACCGCCCGCGGCTTCACGCTCGTCGAGATCGTGATCGCCATGGCGGTCAGCGCCGTCGTGCTCGTGGGCGTGGTGGCCGCCTTCCGCGCCCAGCAGGCCACGTTCTACGCGACCCAGAAGACGCGGGCCGCCCAGGGCAGCGCGCGCAGCGCGTTCCTCTACCTCGAGCAGAAGGTCCCGCTGGCCGGCACCGGCATGGACGGCTCGGTCGCGTTCGACCTGCGGGGCTGGACCGCCGCCAACCAGCCCTGCCCGCCCGAGATGAACGGGTGCCCGGTGGACTCGGTCGTGAACGACGACGAGCTCGTGTTCTTCTCGCGGAACCCCAGCTACTGGGTCCCGGGCGATCTGCTCGGCGACGGCCGAGGCAAGACCTGGTTCTTCCGCGGGGCCACCGCCAACTCCATCCGCGTCACCGCCCGCGAGGGCGACCGCTTCGAGAAGGGTCAGATCCTCCAGATCGTGTGCCAGCGCCTGCTCCGCTACGCCTACGTCACGGTGGCGGCCGGCGTGGACGGCCCCGCGGACGACGGCAATCCTCTCACGGTGAACACGGCCGACCTGGACATCCCCATCGTGCCGGGCAACCCCGTCCAGCCCAACCCGTTCCACACCGAGTTCCTGACCGGCGACACGTGCTTCAGCGCTCCGAACGGGCCGGCGCGCGTCTTCCAGATCGACCGCTACCGGTTCCACGTCCGGCCCGTCAGCCGCGGCGGTGTGAAGTACGAGCCGTTCCTCATGCTCGACACCGGCATCGACGTGAACCGAGACGGCGTCATCGACGCCAGCGACGAGATCGTGGTGGCCGACGACATCGAGGTGTTCCAGGTCGGGTACTCCTTCGTGAACCCGGCGCTCGGGACCTTCGGCACGGCCGCCGGCTCCCAGATCACCTTCCCGCCCTCGCCCTCCGACGCGGGCCAGATCGCGGACCAGATCGGCACCCTCACGTTCCCGGCGGTGGGGGCGGTGCCGCCGGGCGAGACGCCCTTCACGGTCTCCACCTTCCTGAAATACCGCACCACCCCGCCCAACCTGCCCGTGGAGCGGATGGGCACGCACCAGGGCAACATCGTGGCGGTGCACATCGCCATCGTCGCGCGCTCGCCCGATCCCGCCACCGACGACCCGGCCACCTTCCCGATCAAGAACCGCCGGGTGATGAACTTCGTCGGCGCGCCGGCCTGGATCCAGAACTACGCGGACTCGCGCGGCGGAGACGACGGCTACCAGCGCTTCGCGGCCGAGACCACCATCAACGCCCCCAACCTGCTCGTGCAGGTCGTGCCCCCGTTCTAGAGGTCGCCATGTCCCGATTCCCGAAGACCACGTCCGCGCGGGGAAGCACCCTCCTCCTCGCCATGGTGCTGCTCGCGGTCCTCTCGCTGGTCGGCGTCGCCGCCGTCTCGCTCGCCTCCCAGGAGCGCGCCAACGTGAGCGCGAAGGCGAGGCGCGACCTCCAGGTGGCCTGCGCGAACGCGGCCCGCATGGTCATCTACGCCGAGCTGGCGAAGCACGGCTCGTCCTACCTCTCGGGCACCACCGCCCCGCCCACCGTGACGCTGCCGGACGGCACGGTGCTGTCGCAGGCCCACTACGACACGCCGGCCGCGGTGACGGTCCAGCAGATCACGCCCGAGCGCACGCTGCCCGTGTCCTCGGATCCCAAGTCGGCGGGCACCGCCGACCTCACCAACACCTTCGAGACGAAGGGCTCCAACCCCAGCACGGTCCAGGGCTACGAGGTCGTGGCCAAGTGCGCCGACGCGAAGGGACGGCAGCTCGAGGTCGAGTTCGTCGTCGCGTTCTCGCTCTAGGAGACGGCCATGAAGAATTCCCGCCCCCTCACCCGCATCGCCCTCGCCGCCGTCGCCGTGGCGATCGTGGCCCTGCCTCACGACTCCAGCTCGCAGGTCTGCGACGACGGCACCGCCCGCAACCTGCTCCTGGGCGCCCGCATCGACCAGGCCATCAACCCGCCCGACAAGGAGGACGTCGAGTTCTTCTCGTCCCGCGGCGGCGCGCCCAACGTGCTCATCGTGCTCGACACCTCGGGCTCGATGGAGCGGCTCCCGCCCGACGGCCCCCACTCGCTCGGCTACGGCGGCGGCGCGTACACCGGCGCCAACCCGGTCATCGGCACCGACGTGCCCCAGAGCTTCCAGATGAACGGCGGGAGGAGCAACACCACCACCCAGAACAACGCGCTCGCCGCCACGGTGGCCACGCGCCCCACCGGCTGCGGCCTCGACCCGGTGTCGGCCGCGGCGCCGAACTTGATGACGTTCCCGCAGATCTCGTCGGTGGACGCGCGCCGGTTCAACCCGCCGTGCCCGGTCGAGTTCACCGACACCACGCTGAAGGGCCAGCCGTACGCGACCGACGCGATCGACTACGCCGACAAGATGAAGGTCTGTCCTTACTTCCTGAACGCGGCCAACCCGCAGGCCACCGGCGCGCCCGGCTTCGACCCCGACTACTACACCGCGACCGCCGGCGCGCTCACGGGCGGCGGCGGCGTCGCCGGCCGGGTGAACTACTTCCCCAAGGACCTCGTCTTCCACGACAACGAGGCGGTGGGCTCGTACGCCTACTCGTCCACCCTGCCGTTCGGCCACAACTTCGGCGACGGGTGGGCGGACGGCGCGCTCTACCCCGCCCGTGTCCCGCCCAGCCCCCCGGCGCCCTACGTCGCGAACACCATCGCCACCGTCGACGGCTTCTGCGACACGTTCAAGGGCAACACCGTGCTGCAGGGCACCCGCACGCGCGCGGACATCTGCAAGGAGTGCCTCCACAAGAAGGGCTGGTGGTACGACGGCATCACCCTCACCACCACGGACAACGGCACGAACTACGGGTACCCGTCCTTCTGGTACACCGGCAACTACCTCAACTTCTTCCCGCCCAAGTTCCTCGTGGCGAAGAAGGTGCTGAAGGATCTCGTCGCCACCCAGACGAGCATCCGGCTCGCGATCAACAAGTTCGACAGCGTGGGCTCCGCCCCCTACGTGGCGTTCGCGCCCACCTGCACCGCCGACGCGGCCGGCACGGACTTCACCCCCAGCCGTCAGTCGTTCGTCACCTCCATCAACAACATCTCCTTCGGCGGCGGCACGCCGCTCTCCCGCGCCCTCTTCGACGGCGGCCGCTACTTCCACACGCCGACGCTGCCGTGGTTCGGCGCGACCTGGGAGAACTCCGCCAAGGAATCGTCCGGCACGGCCGGATCCGCCGCGGTCTGCTACGCTTGCCAGACCTCCTCGATCGTCCTCATGACGGACGGCGCGCCCAACCCGCCCGACGGCGACGGCACGGACCTCCCGCCCGGCGGCCTCACCACCGCCCAGCTCACCGGCGCCGTCTACGCCGGCGATCCCGCGACGGGCATCCAGGGCATCACCTCCGCGGTCTGCCCCTCGTGCGCGACCTTCACCGGCGCCAACAGCTACATGAACAACACGTCCAAGGTGGCGTTCTACCTGCACAACATGGATCTCAGGCAGAACACGGACACCACCCTCGACTGCAAGGGCAACGGCGGCAAGCAGACGGTGGACGTCTACACCGTGGGCTTCGGCACGAGCGCGCTGCCGAGCGCCAACCAGATCCTCCAGAACACGGCCACGGCCGGCGGCGGCGTGTTCGTGCCCGCCGAGGACACGTCCACGCTGAAGACCGCGTTCCAGAACATCTTCAACCAGATCAACACCCGGTCGACCTCGTTCTCCACCGCCACCGTGTCCACCCTGCAGACCACCGCGGGCCGCTCGGTGATCGTGCCCCGCTTCGAGCCGGCCCGCACGAACCTCTGGCAGGGCCACCTCTCGCGCTTCGACCTCTACAGCGAGTTCGTGAGCGCCTGCACCGAGACCGCCGCCGGCAACGGCCCCGGCGACCTCGACTGCGACGGGCGGTGCACGTCGGTGTTCCTGCAGGACAAGGACGGCGACTTCATCAGCCCCGACTCGAACGGCGTGTTCCGCAAGAACGATCCTCCGAACCTGCCCACCTGCGACGTGGCCCCGCTCTGCCCGACGAAGGGCAAGCCCTGCGCCTCGGTCGGCACTGCGATCGCCAAGGAGTGGTGGGAGGCCGGCTCGCAGCTCCAGACCCGCACGTGGCAGTCGCGCAAGATCTACTCGGTGGTGGACTCGAACGGCGACGGCAAGCTCGACTCCGCCGACCCGGTGTTCGAGCTCGACACCTCGAACGACACCGCGGCAACGAAGCTCGTGCCCTACCTGGGCCTGGGCGGCCCGACGAGCGGCCCCAACATCGGCTCTCCCATCTGCAACGCCATCGCCACCCGCCTCAACGCCAACGGCAAGCTCGCCTGGGGCACCGCCATCTCGACGAGCAACGTCGAGTGCGTGAAGACCATCGTCCGGTACCTGAAGGGCGCCGACCTCTTCAACGAGACGGGCGGCGCGGGCTACCTGGCGCTCGCCAGCCAGGAGACGCTCTGGGACCGCAAGTTCAAGCTGGGCGACATCTTCCACTCCTCGCCGGTCGTGGTGGAGCCGCCCTTCCCGCCGAGCGGCATCATGTGCGCCTACGGCCTCACCAACCAGTGCCTGCCCGCCCTCTGGAAGACGCCCACCAAGCACTCCGGGGCCTCGGGCAACGCCTACGCGGACTTCGTCGCCAGCCCCGCGTACCAGAACCGCCGAAAGGTGGTGCTGGTCGGCGCCAACGACGGGCTCCTCCACGCCTTCAACGGCGGCACGTGGCTGGCGGGGGCCGACGACCCGACCACCACCGGCCTCGACGAGTCGAAGCCGCCCTTCAACGGCTACTACGAGCGCGGAGACCTGTCCGGCGGCGCCACCGAGCTCTGGGCGTTCCTGCCCCCCGGCATGCTGGGGCGCATCCCGCTCCTCGTCGGCTCGAGCCACCAGATCTTCGTGGACGGCTCGCCCATGGTCCGCGAAGTCTGGGTCGACGGCACCTCGAACGGCCTCACCGCGGCGAGCTCGGCCGACGACGTGAAGGACAAGCAGGAGTTCCACACGGTCGCCGTGATCCCGCTGCGCCGCGGCGGCACGCACTTCTTCGCCCTCGACGTGACGAACGCCACCGAGGCGGGACAGCCGCCGGCGTTCCTCTGGATGTTCCCGCAGCCGAACGACAAGCGCGTGCTGACCATGGGCGAGACCTACGACTCGTTCCTGCCGCGCCCGCCGCCCATCGGCCCGGTCCGCGTCCGCGCCGACGCGAACAGCGGCGTGTCCAACGCCAACACGCCGGTCTGGTCCCAGGCGCTGGGCGGCGCCACGGCCTACCACGAGCGCTGGGTGGCGTTCCTGAACGGCGGGTTCGACCCGGCGTTCCTGCGCGGCCGCGGCGCGTACATGGTGGACGTCTGGACCGGCAAGCCGATGTGGGACTTCGCCTATCCGGCCAACCCGGGCGCGGCGGATCCCGCCGACCCCCGCCTGCAGCTCCGCTACCCGGTGCCGGCCTCGGTGGGCATGTTCCCCTGGGGCCAGAACGCGGTCCGCAAGGAGCAGGAGGTGAACGACTACTTCTTCGACACCGCCTCCTTCGGCGACGCCGGCGGCCAGATCTGGACGCTGCGCTTCAGCGAGCCGGGGCAGCTCGACGGGACCGGGATGGCCACGAACTGGTTCGGCGGCCGGACCTTCCAGATGGGCGGCGTGGGCTCCTGCAAGCTCTGCGGCGGCCAGCCGTTCTTCTACATGACCGCCAACATCCAGCTGCCGGAGACCGCCTACCTCCGCATCTTCGCGGGCACGGGCGACCGCTTCAACATGCTCGACCCGCAGCCGGGCGGGCAGTGCGGCCCCGACAACCTCCGCGCCTGTGCGCTCCGCGGCTGCACCGTGGACATGCAGTCCGCCGACAACTCCTGGGGCTCGACCGACCTCACGATGCGCTCGTTCACGCAGAACGCCTCGGCCTGCGCCGCGCTCACCCAGAACCAGTCGGACGCCGCGTGGGCGACCTGCTCGGCGAAGGGGAGCGTGAAGATGACCATCACCTGCCCGTCGCCGGCGAGCTCCACCGTGAAGAACGTGGCGATGGAGTGCTTCAACGACCAGAACGGCGAGTACAACTGCCAGACGACGGTGCAGCAGAGTGGCACCGACCTCACGCTCTCCGACACCACGAACGCCCCCAACGTCGGCAACTGGTACTTCTCGCTCCTCGGCTTCGAGGAGAGCGGCTCCCGCAAGATCTTCTCGGACTACGCGGGAGCGAAGGCGTACGACGCCGCGCGGCTCCAGGTCTCGCAGGCGGGAGGCGTGCGCTCCGCCACGGCCGGCATCGTGATGATGGCGGCCTCCACCAACAACCCGAGCCCGCTCGCCGACGGCTACAGCAAGGGATGGGCCATCTACTACGACCACGACGGCACGACGGCGGTGAGCGGGACGACCTTCGCGATCAGCTGGATGGACGAGCGGACGGTGACCACCTCGGCCGTGCTCGGGCGCGTGGTGACCTGGAACTCGGTGCAGACCGCCAAGTCCACCGGGTCGGCCGGGGCGTGCGCGGTGAGCAAGTGCGCATTCGACAACCAGCGCGTCTCGTACCACTACAACGCGGACGTGGTGACCGGAGCCCCCATCCTCACGGATCCCACCTCCGGCATCCTGGCCCGCGCCTACATCGGCGTGGGGCTCGTGCCACCGCAGGGCGACCAGGCCACGTCGTTCGTGAACCAGAAGGGCCAGGTGGCGCGAGGCCTGACCACGGTGAACGTGGACACGGGCGCGCGCAACGTGGCCATGACGGCGGCGCAGGAGCCGACCTACGGCGTCGGCGTGGTGGAGGTCTCGCAGAAGGCCCACGCCTGCCGCCACGCCTGGCCGGGCTCGAGCGCGAACCCGGTGGCGCAGCCGCCGACCGAGGAGGCCTGCCGGTAGGGCATCTCCCGGCCGGCCGCGAGCCGCCTCGAGGCCCCTCTCGACCCCCGCCGGGGCCGCGGGGGGCCTCGCGGCTCACTCTCCGCCGATCCCGAACTTCGCCAGCCGGTAGCGGAGCGACCGGAAGGTGAGCGACAGGATCCGCGCGGCCTCCGTCTTCACGCCGCCGCTGCGCTCGAGCGCCTGCACGAGGATCTGGCGCTCGATGGCGTCGAGGTGGGCCTGCAGGTCGAGCCCCGCCTGGGGCAGGGCCGAGGCCTCCGCCGGTGGCGCGGGGGCGGCGCCGGGCCCGCGCAGGGCGGGGGGCAGGTCCGAGGCGCGGATCAGGTCCTCGTCGCAGAGCGTGACGGCCCGCTCGATCACGTTGGCGAGCTCGCGAACGTTGCCCGGGTAGTCGTGGGCCGCGAGCAGCCGCTCGGCCTCCGGCGAGATGCGGGGCGGCGGCCGGCCCTGCTCGGCGGCGAAGCGGGACAGGAAGTGTTCCACGAAGAGCGGGAGGTCGTCGCGGCGCTCGCGGAGCGGTGGCACGCGGATCTGGATGACGTTCAGCCGGTAGAAGAGGTCCTCCCGGAAGCGTCCCCTCTTCACCTCCTCGGCGAGGTCCCGGTTGGTGGCGGCCACGATGCGGGCCGAGACCGAGATGTCGGCCGCCCCGCCCACCCGCCGGACCCGCTTCTCCTGCAGCGCGCGGAGGAGCTTCACCTGCACGTGCGTCGGGAGCTCGCCCACCTCGTCGAGGAAGAGCGTGCCGTTGCCCGCCACCTCGAACAGGCCGGCCTTGGCCTCGCTGGCGCCGGTGAATGAGCCCTTCTCGTGGCCGAAGAGCTCGCTCTCGATGAGGCCCTCGGGGATGGCGCCGCAGTTGATGGCCACGAACGGCAGGCCGGCGGCCGCCTGGGCGTGGAGCGCCCGGGCGACGACCTCCTTCCCCACGCCGCTCTCGCCGGTGACGAGCACGGTGGTGCGCGCGCGGCCGACCTTCTCGACCATGGCGCGCACCTCCTGGAGCGCGGGGGTGCGACCCAGGAGCTCGACGTCCTCGCCGCGCCGGCCGACCCGGTGGCGCAGCACCCGGTTCTCGGCGACGAGCGAGCGGTGCTCGAGCGCCTTCTCCACCACGAGGCGGAGCTCGTCCACCTTGAACGGCTTCAGGACGTAGTCGTACGCGCCGAGCTTCATCGCCTGGATGGCGTTCTCGGTCGTGGCGAAGGCGGTGACGATGATCACCTCGGTGGCCGGCGAGGTGCGCTTCACCGACTCCAGCAGGGAGATGCCCGAGTCCTGGCCGAGCCGGAGGTCGCTGATGACGAGGTCGAGGTCGCCCTCGGTGGCGCGGGCGAGCGCGGAGGGGAGGTCGCGCGCCGAGGAGACCTCGTGACCCTGCTTTCGCAGCAGGATCTCGAGGAACTCCCTCATCGAGGGCTCGTCGTCCACGACCAGCAGCTTCGCCATTCAGCCTCTCCGCGTTCCCGGCCATCCCGAGCGTGGCGGTGCCACGGCCCTATCGCCCGCTCGCCCCGAGCGTAGCAGCGACCTCGCCCGCTGCGAAGTCGAGGGCCGCGGGCAGGAGCACCGTGAAGCGCGCGCCGTGCCCCGGCGTGGAGGCGACGGTGACGGTGCCCTCGTGGGCGTCCACCACCCGGTGCACCGTGGCGAGCCCGAGGCCCGAGCCGCGCTCCTTGGTGGTGAAGAAGGGGATGAAGATCTTCTCCAGGTCGCCCGGCGAGATGCCCGGGCCGTCGTCCGAGACCTCGACGCGGACCCGGTCGCCGTCCGGCCGGCAGGCCACGAGGATCGAGCCACCGCCGCCGGGCTGGGCCGTCTTCACGGCGTGGGCGGCGTTCACCACGAGGTTCCACACCACCTGCCGGATCTGGTCCGCGTCGCACACCGCCGGGGCGGGCTCCAGCTCCTTGATCACCTTCACCCCTCGTGCAGCGGGATCGTGTGCGAAGACCCGGAGCATCTCGTCGAGCACCGCCGCGAGGTCGGTGAGCGCGCGCCGCGGCGGAGGCGGCCGGGCGAAGCGCAGGAAGTCGCTCACCAGCTCCTCGAGGCGCGAGGACTCGCGGAGCACGATGTCCATCAGGCGGCGGTCCTCGTCGCCCGCCGCGGCGTGGAGGCGAAGGAGCTCGAGGGATCCCGACATGGCGGCCAGCGGGTTGCGCAGCTCGTGGGCGAGCCCGGCCGCGACCCGGCCCAGGTCGGCCAGGCGGGCGCTGCGCTGGACCACCTCCTCCATGGCCCGGAGGCGCGTGAGGTCCTGGAAGATGACGGCGGTCCCCACACGCACCCCTTCCTCGCCCACCAGCGGGAACGAGGAGTAGCCGAGGCGCAGCGCCGCGCCTTGCCGGTTCACGAAGTCCACCTCGCCGCGGCCGGTCTCGGCCTCGAAGGCGGGGAAGAGCTCCGTGGAGCGCCGGAACCGCGCCGCCGCGAGCGAGATGCCGCACATCTGCTCGCCGGCGCGGTTGAGGAAGGTGACCCGGCCCTCGGGGTCGAGGGTGAGCAGGCCGCTGGTCATGGACTGAACGATGGTCTCGTGCAGCGCGGTGACGAGGGCGAGATCGCTCTCGCGTGCGGCCAGGGTCTCCCCGGTCCGGCGGAGCTGCTCGGCCAGCCAGCCGGCCAGCGCGGCGGTGGCGAGGAAGGCCCCACACTGGGTGAAGAGGGTGAGCGGATGCGGTGCGGTCGGCCCGAACAGCCGGGAGGTGACGAGGAGGTGGGCGGGGACGGCCAGCGAGACCGCGAGCACGGCGCCCCGCCGGAAGAGCAGGATGGCGCCGTTCACGATGGCGAGGGAGAAGAGGAATACGAACACGCTCTCGGCGCGGCCGGTCAGCGCCACGATGCCGGCCGCAACCAGCACCTCGAGCACGACGTGGCCCCAGGCGGTCGCTTGCAGGGCGCGCCCCTGCCAGAGCAGCACCGAGGAGGCGAGCGCGGCGGCGTAGGCCACCACCACGACGCCGTAGAGCGGCGCCAGCTCGTTGATGCCCTCCTCGCCGCCCTTCCAGCCGACCACGGCGGCGCCCCCGAGGAGGACCGACACGAGGAGGATGCGGAAGAGGGTGAGCCAGACCAGCTTCCGGTAGAGGCCGGGATCGCCGGCCTGTCCCGGGGCGCGGACGGCCGTCGCCACCGCGGCGGCCACGGCTACTTGATGCCGCCCGCCATGCTGAAGATGGGCAGGTACATCGCGATCATGAAGAAGCCGACCGTTCCGCCGAGGAACACCATCATGACCGGCTCGATCATGCTGGTGATGGAGGAGACCGCCACGTCGACCTCGTCGTCGTAGAAGTCGGCGACCTTCCCGAGCATCGTGTCCATGGCGCCGGTGGCCTCGCCGACGCCGATCATCTGCACGACCATGGGCGGGAAGACCTTCACGTCGGCGAGCGGGCCGGCGATGTTCTTGCCCTCGGAGATCTTGGCCCGGACGTGCAGCACGGCCTTCTCGATGATGCGGTTGCCGGCCGAGCGCGCCACGATGTCGAGCGCGTCGAGGATGGGGACGCCCGAGGAGAGCATCGTCCCGAGCGTGCGGGTGAAGCGGGCCACCGCCGTCTTCTGCACGAGCGGCCCGAACAGGGGCAGCTTGAGGAGCGTGGCGTGCCAGATCTCCTGGCCGCGGCCCTTGCGCGTGATGGTGATGAAGCCGGCCACCACCGCGATCGGGATGCCGATGAAGAGGTACCAGGAGTTGAGGAAGCCGTGGGACAGGTCCACCAGGAACTGAGTGGGCCCGGGCAGCGCGCCGCCCATGTCCTTGAACATCTTCTCGAACGTGGGCACCACCTTGCCGATGAGCACGCCCACCACGGCGACCGAGATGCAGAGCACGATGATGGGGTAGGTCATCGCGCCCTTCACGCGCCGCTTCAGCTTCTCGTTCTTCTCGATGTAGGCGCCGAGGCGCTGGAGGATGGTGTCGAGGATGCCGCCCACCTCGCCGGCGCGGATGAGCTGGACGAACAGCTCGTCGAAGACCTTGGGGTGCTCGCCCAGCGCGTCGGCGAAGGTCGACCCCGACTCCACCCGGCTCTTCACGGTGAGGAGGATCCTGCGGAACTCGGGGTTGTCGGCCTGCGTGCCGATGATGTCGAGCGCCTGCACGAGGGGGAGGCCTGCGTCGATCATCACCGAGAACTGGCGGGTGAAGACGACGAGGTCCTTGGTGCTGACCCCGCCGAGGCCGGGGATCTTGAGGTTGATCTCGCCGAGCTTCCTGCGGACCTTGGTCGGCTCGAGCCCCATCTGCCGGAGCCGGGCCTCCACGGCGGCGGAGTCGACCGCCTCCATCTCGCCCGAGCGGACGTCGCCGCCCTTGGTCTTGCCCGACCAGCGGTAGACCGTGGGCTTGCTCTGGGCTGGGGCCTTCGTCTTGACGGCGGCGGCAGTGGCCATGGTGACCTGTTCCTCTCCGGGCGGATCCTAGCCGAGGGCTCCCGGCCGCGCGAATCCGCTGCACCGCGGCGCCGACATGCCCCTACCCGGGCCGCGGGGCCGGCGGGCGGGCCTGCGCGGCCGGGCTGCTCGACAGGATCGTCTTCAGCTCGTCGGGATCCGAGGACCGGCCCATCGCCTCGTCGAGGGTGACGAGCCGCCGCTGGAAGGCGGCGGCCAGGCTCTGGTTGAACGTCTGCATGCCGAACTTGGACTGGCCCACCTGCATCTGCGAGTAGACCTGATGAATCTTGTCCTCGCGGATGAGGTTCCGGATGGCGGGGTTGGGCACCATCACCTCCACGATGAGCACGCGGCCGGGGGCGCCGGCGCGCGGCAGGAGGTTCTGGGTGAGCACGCCCTCGAGCACGAAGGACAGCTGGGCCCGTACCTGTGGCTGCTGGTAGGGCGGGAAGACGTCGAGGATGCGGTTGATGGTCTGGACCGCGCTGTTGGTGTGCAGGGTGGCGAAGGCGAGGTGGCCGGTCTCGGAGATCACCAGCGCCGCCTCCACCGTCTCGAGGTCGCGCATCTCGCCGATGAGCACCACGTCCGGGTCCTGGCGGAGGATGTACTTCAGCGCCTTCTTGAACGACTGCGTGTCGGCGCCCACCTCGCGCTGGTTCACCAGGCAGTTCTTGTGCGGGTGCAGGTACTCGATCGGATCCTCGATGGTGAGGATGTGCTCGTGCCGGTCGGTGTTGATCTTGTCGATGATCGAGGCGAGCGTCGTCGACTTGCCCGAGCCCGTGGGGCCGGTGACCAGCACCAGGCCGCGCGGCTTCCGGGACAGGTCGGTCACGATGGGCGGAAGGCCCAGCTCGGCGAAGGTCAGGATCTTGAACGGGATGGTGCGGAAGGCGCCCGCCACCGCCCCGCGCTGCATGAAGATGTTGGAGCGGAAGCGCGAGAGGCCCTTCACGCCGAAGGAGAGGTCGAGCTCGTTCTCCTCCTCGAACTTGTGCTTCTGGGCGTCGGTGAGGATGGAGTAGCAGAGCTGCTTCGTGTCCACCGGCGTGAGCGGCGGCGTCTTGAGCGGCACCAGCCGGCCGTCGATCCGGAGCTGCGGCGGCGAGCCGGTGGTGATGTGGAGGTCGGAGGCTCCCTTCTCGACCATCGCCTTGAGGAGCTGGTGAAGATTGGCCACTCGGGTCTCCGCTAGAACTTGTCGGGGGCGGTGTTGCCGATCGCCTCGGACAGGGTGGTCATGCCCGTCTTCACCTTCGAGAGCGCGCTCATGCGCAGCGTGCGGAAGCCGAGGCGGATGGCCTCCTGCTTCAGCTCGGCGGTGGAGCAGCCCTGGATGATGAGCTCCTTCAGGCCGTCCCAGAGCGGCATGACCTCGTAGACCGCCACGCGCCCCTTGTAGCCGCGGTCGTTGCAGGCCTTGCAGCCGCCCGGCTCGAAGGGCTGGAACGTGCCGATCTCCTCGGCGGGGATGCCGGCGTCGACGATCGCCTGGTCCTCGAGCTGTGCCGGCTTCTTGCACTCCTGGCAGAGCTTGCGGCAGAGGCGCTGCGCCACGATGGCGTTCAAGGAGGCGGTGACCAGGAACGGCTCGATGCCCATGTTGAGGAGGCGCGACACCGTGCCGGGCGCGTCGTTGGTGTGCAGGGTGGAGAGCACGAGGTGCCCGGTGAGCGCGGCCTTCACGCCGATCTCGGCGGTCTCGAAGTCGCGGATCTCGCCGACCATGATGATGTCGGGGTCCTGGCGGAGGAAGCTGCGCAGGGCGGCGGCGAAGTTGAGGCCGATGTCCTCGTGCATCTGGACCTGGTTGATGCCGAAGAAGTTGAACTCCACCGGGTCCTCGGCGGTGGAGATGTTCCAGCTCACCTCGTTCAGCTTCGACAGCGCCGAGTAGAGGGTCGTGGTCTTGCCCGAGCCGGTGGGCCCGGTGACGAGCACCATCCCGTACGGCCGGTCGATGGCGTCGAGGAAGTCCTTGAGCTGCCCCTCCTCGAACCCGAGCTTGGTCATGTCGAGCTGGAGGTTCGACTTGTCGAGGAGGCGGAGCACCACCTTCTCGCCGAAGAGCGTCGGGCAGACCGAGACCCGGAAGTCCATCTCCTTGCCACGGCCCAGCTTCAGCTTGATGCGGCCGTCCTGGGGAAGGCGCCGCTCGGAGATGTCGAGCTCCGACATGATCTTGAGGCGGGAGATGATGGCGTTCTTGAGCTTGGTGGGCGGCTTCATCACCTCGTACATCACGCCGTCGATGCGGAAGCGGACGCGGAAGTCCTTCTCGTAGGGCTCCACGTGGATGTCCGAGGCGCCCTTCTTGATGGCGTCGAGGAGGATGAGGTTCACGAGCTTGACGACCGGCGCCTCCTCGGCGCTCTTCTCGAGGTCGACGACATTCATGTCGTCGCCCTCGGCCTCGACCACCGCGACCTCGGAGTCGTCGAACCCCTGCATCACCTCGTCGAGGTCGGGGCCCTTCTCGGCGTAGTAGCGCTCGATGGCCTCGCGGATGGCCTGCTCTGAGGCGACGACGACCTCGACGTTGTAGCCCGTGAGGAACTTGACGTCGTCGATGGCGAAGATGTTCGAGGGGTCGCTCATCGCGACGATGAGCGAGCTGCCGGCCCGGTTCACCGGGATCACCTGGTGCTTCTCGGCGGTCGCCTTGGGGATGAGCTTCAGCACGTCCTCGTCGATGTCGAAGTCCTTGAGGGAGATCGCCGGGACGCCGTACTGCTTGGAGAGGAAGCTGGTGAGGTCGTGCTCCGCGATCGCGCCCTGCTTCACGAGCAGGGAGCCGATGCGGCCGCCGGTCTTGCGCTGCTCTTCCTGGGCCTTCTGCAGCTGCTGGAGGGAGATGAGGTTCTCCCGGACCAGGAGTTCGCCGAGCCGTCCGGACATGTTCGGGTTTCCTCGTCGTGCGCAGGGGGAGGCGACGAAAGATCAGCGGGACGAACTTAGCAGGCGGTTCCGGGTGGGGCAAACCGGGGCCGGGCGGTCCTACACCGGCGCCAGCCCCAGGACGGAGCGCGCCCGGACGGCGTCGGCGGCGATGCCGGAGCGCAGGGCCTCGAGCGACGGGAAGCGGCGCTCCTCGCGGAGCCGCGCCACGAAGGCCACGCGCATCGGGGCGCCGTAGAGGTCCCGGCCGTCGTGCTCGAGGAGGTGTGTCTCGAGCCGGACGCCCCCCGCCGACTCGACGGTGGGATTCACCCCCACGTTGCAGACCCCACCGAGGAGCGGGGCACCGGCGAGCGCCTCGGCGCCCGAGCCGAGCGGCCCCACCGAGGCGCGCACGGCGTACACGCCGTTCCTGGGCAGGAGGCCCCCGGTCTGGAGGTTGGCGGTGGCGAAGCCCAGGCCGCGGCCGCGCCCCGCACCCCGGACCACCTCGCCCTCCACCTCGTGCGGGCGCGTGAGGAGCACGGCCGCCGCCTCGACGTTCCCCTCGAGGACGAGCTCGCGGATCTTGGTGGAGGAGACGGTGAGCCCGTCGCTCGCCACGGGGGCCACGACGTGCAGGGCGATGCCCGCCTCGGCAAGCAGGGGCCGCAGGGCGTCCACCCGGGCACGCTCGTGACCCGCCGTGAAGTCCCAGCCCACCACCACGTCGCGGCAGCCGATCGCCCGCGCGAGGTCGCGCGACACGAAGGCGGCGGCGCCCGTCGCCGCGAACGCCCGGTCGAACGGCTGCACCACCGCGCCGTCGAGGCCGAGGCCCGCGAGGAGCTCCAGCCGCCGTGACATGGGGGTGAGGAGGGGCGGAGCGACCTCCGGGCGCAGCACGCGCACCGGATGCGGATCGAAGGTGAGCACCGCCGAGGGCGCCCCGTGGACCCCGGCGCGCTCGCGGGCGAGGCGCACCAGGGCCTGGTGGCCGAGGTGCACGCCGTCGAAGTTGCCGATGGCGAGCGCCGCGCCGCGGAGCGCTCCGGAGGCGCGGGCCTCGTCGAGGGAGCGCAGCACCTTCATGGCGCGCGGCGCCTCCCGCCCCTCGCGCCCGGTCGGAGGTGGAACGCACGCGGCAGGAGCTCGCCCAGCGTGTGGATCTCCGGCGTCTCGCCCCGACCCCAGAGCGCCACCTCGGTCTCGGGCCCGCCCAGCTCGGCGAGCACCTGGAGGCAGGCACCGCAGGGGGGCGTGGGGACCTCGGTCCCGGTCGCCACGGCCACCGCCTCGATTCGACGCGCGCCCGCCAGCACCGCGGCGCCCACCGCGTTCCGCTCGGCGCACACGGTGAGCCCGTAGCTCGCGTTCTCCACGTTGCAGCCGCCGTGGATCCTGCCGCCCGAGAGGACGGCGGCGCCCACCCGGAAGCCGGAGTACGGCGCGTGAGCCCGCGCCCGGGCGGCGCGGGCGGCGCGTGCCAGCCGGGCCCTGGGAGGCTTCTTCACCTCTGCAGCCAGCGCGCGAGCTTCAGCTCGGCGTCGAGCGGCACGTCGATGAAGCGCAGGTGGGCCCCGAAGAGCTCGCCATCGCGGGAGATGCGCAGCACCTCGCCCACCGCCGTGAACTCGTCCTCGGTGCCGGGCAGCACCACACGGACCTCCACCCGGTCGCCGGTCGGAGGGCGCGGTGCCGCGTAGTAGAAGCCGCCCAGCGCGATGTTCCCATCGTGCTCCTCGTAGGAGCCGCCCAGGGACGCGTCGCGTACCGAGAGCGAGATCGGCACGCGGTCGCTCTCGCGCCGATCGGCGGCCCGCTCCTCGACGTTCGCCGAGGTCGAGAGGTTGGGGTCGACCAAGGAGGTCCTCCGCGAGGGAGCCTAGCAGCGGCGCCGCGGTGGTTCAACGGAACGCGGCAGACACGAACGCCGTGGCCAGCGAGGCCAGCCGGTCGCGCGCCGCCCCCGCCACCTGCTCCACCTCCGCATGGGAGAGCGGATGGGGGGTCAGCCCGGCGGCATGGTTCGTGACGACCGATAGCCCGGCGACCGGGACCCCCATGTGCCGGGCCACGATCACCTCGGGTACCGTGGACATCCCCACGAGGTCCGCGCCCAGCGCTCTGAGCATGCGGATCTCGGCGGGGGTCTCGTACGAGGGGCCGAGCATGCACGCGTAGATCCCGGTCCGGAGGGCGAGCCCCAGCCCCCGGGCCGCCTCCTCCAGGCAGGCGCCGAGCGCCGGGTCGTAGGCGGTGGTCATGTCCGGGAAGCGCGGCCCGACGCGCTCGTCGTTCTCGCCGACGAGCGGGTTCGCGCCCGAGAAGTCGAGGTGATCGACGATGCGGACGAGGTCGCCCGGCGAGAAGGCGGGGTTCACGCCGCCCGCCGCGTTCGTGACGAGCAGGCCCTTCACCCCGAGCCCGCACAGCACGCGGGCGCCGAAGGCGACGTCCTCCGCCGAGTGTCCCTCGTACGCGTGGACCCGGCCGGAGAGCACCGCCACCGGCACCGGAGCCCCACCCGGCGCCACCAGGTTGCCGATCACGAGGCGCCCCGGATGTCCCTCCACCCTGGGCACGGGCATCCCGGGGATCTCGGCGAAGGGGATCGAGTCGCCGTACTCGAGGCGGTCGGCGAGGCCGGAGAGGCCCGAACCGAGGATCACGCCCGCCGCCGGCACGACGTCGGTGCGCCCGCGGATCCACGCGAGGGCGTACTGCAGGCGCGTGTGGAGGTCGGGCTTGCTCAAGGGGCCTCCCGCATGTCGGGCAGGGTCTCGAGGACGAGCGGTCGGAGGGGCGGGGCCGCAGGGCCGATGACATAGGCCGCGCTCACCCGGTCCGCCACGCGGTCGGGAGCCTCGCCGGCCTCGCCATGGAGGAGCGTTGCGATCGGCTGGCCGCGCTCGACCCGGTCGCCGAGCTTCGCGTGCACCAGGATGCCCACGGCCGGATCCACCCGGTCCTCCACCCGCGCGCGCCCGGCTCCGAGCGCGACCGAGGCGAGCCCGATCGCCTCGGTGTCGATGGAGGTCACGAAGCCCGCGGCGGGAGCGGGGACCTCGCGACGCCCCCGCGCACGGGGCAACCGCGAGGGGTCGCGGATGGCGGCCGGGTCGCC
>Ga0335084_10002178_pt1 | contig 18780 bp, 18 predicted proteins | sample Lox_Sample_44_FD_206721 | JGI IMG/M metagenome (GOLD analysis project Ga0335084, IMG submission 206721) | Soil microbial communities from Loxahatchee National Wildlife Refuge, Florida, United States - Lox_Sample_4.4 | ecosystem: Environmental > Terrestrial > Soil > Wetlands | place: USA...
TACGAGCTCTCCCGCGTGGCCGCACGGCACATGGCGGCCCGCGGCCAGGGGCGGCTTGTCTTCGTCACCTCGATGGTGGGGCAGCGGTCATTTCAGGGCGATCCGGCCTACGTGGCCTCGAAGGGCGGGCTCGAAGCCCTGGTGCGCGCGCTCGCGGTCGAGCTGGGCCAGAAGGGGATCGCGGCCAACGCGATCGCGCCCGGGTTCTTCCTGACCGACGGAAACGCCCCGTTCTTCTCCCAGCCGCGTGTGGTCGAGCTGGCGCGACGTATCCCGCTGCAACGGTTCGGCCGGCCCGACGAGCTGGTGGGTGCCGCCATCTTCCTGGCTTCCGACGCCGCGTCCTACATCACGGGCCAGGTCCTGACCGTGGACGCGGGCCTGTCGATCGCTCTCTAGCCAAAGGTCGGTCCTCGAAGTCGGCACCTATTGGTAGAGGCACCCCATGGACGTGGAGCGGCTGATCCAGCGGGCCCAGCGAGGAGACCTCGACGCGTTCGCGGAGGTCACGCGTCGCTTCCAGCACATGGCCTTCGGCTACGCCGTGGCCCTGCTGCGTGATCTCCAGCAGGCGGAAGACGTGGTCCAGGAAGCTTTTGTCGCCGCCTGGTTCGGACTGCATGGCCTCGCCGATCCGGCCGCCTTCCCCGGCTGGCTCAGGGGAATCGTGCGGCACCAGGCCTACCGCGTCCTGAGGCAGCGACCGCGAGCATCGCTGTCCCTCGAGACCGCCCTCGGGGTCCCGGCCAACGGGAGCGCACCGGACCGCCGGGCCGAGGAGCGGGAGCTGATCGCCGCGGTGCTGAGCACCATCGCCGGGCTGCCGAGCCCGGTGCGCGAGGTGATGACGCTCTTCTACGTCCACGACTGCACCCAGCAGGACATCGCCACGTTCCTGAGCCTGCCGGTGACGACGGTGAACAACCGCCTGCACGCGGCCAGACAGCAGCTCAAGCGAGGGACACTGACCATGGTCAAGGACACGCTCGAGGCGCATCGCCTTCCCGACGACTTCGCGGCCCGGATCGGCCGGATCGTGCGGACACGCGAGGGCGTGGTCGAGGTTCTCTTCGACCCGACCAACCTGCCCGATCCTCTCACCGAGCTCACCGTGAGCGACGCCCCCCGGCGCCGGGCCGTCACGGTCCAGGTCGTCCAGCTGTTGCAGGGCGGGGTCGTCCGCTGCGTGCCGCTGTCGCCGACCGACGGGCTGACCGCGGGCATGACCGTCCTCAGCGCCGGCCGGCGCATCGAGGCTCCCGCCGGACGGGAGGCGCTCGACCGAGCGGTCCGTCTCCTGGCCGGCCCGGTCCGCGAGCCCGATCGGGCGCCGGAGCTGCTCCCCACCGGCATCAAGGTCATCGACCTGATGTGCCCGCTCGTGCGAGGCGGGACGGTGGCGGTCGCGGGCGAGCTCCGGGCCGGGACCTCGGTGGTGGTGGAGGAGCTGTGCCGCCGGCTCAGCCGGGAACCGGGAGGCGTCTCGATCTTCGCGTTCATTCCCCCGCACGACGCGCCGGAGCGCGAGCTCCAGGAGATGTGGGCGAAGGAAGGGTACACCGGCGGGACCGCCGGCACGGTGCAGACGTTCTACTTCCTCGGCCAGGAACAATGGACGGCCCAGCGCCTCGCGACGCTGCCCTCGGTGGACACGGTGATCCGCCTGTCGCGGGACCTCGCCCAGATCGGGATCTATCCCCCTATCGACCCGCTTGCCTCCCGCTCCCGACTCCTGGACGCGGGCCTCGTGGAGCGGGAGCACGCGGAGACCGCGGCGCGAGTCCGGCAGTCGCTCCCGGCGGCTTCGGCGGACACGGCTGCGAGCCCGGAAGCGGAGGCTCTGAGACAGCGGGCCCGCAAGATCCAGCGGTTCTTCGCCCAGCCCTTCTACGTGGCCGAGCCGTACACGCAGAGGCCCGGTGTGACGGTCGGCCGGACGGAGGCCCTCCGGATCTGCCGGGAGATCCTAGACGGCGCGCACGACGGCCTCCTGGAGCAGGCGTTCTACTTCACGGGTGGTACGAGCGAGATCCGTGCGAAGGCAGACGAGCTCCGTACTGGGTCGAAGCCATGATTGCGCCTTCACAAAACTTTACCTTCCGGACAAGCCCCGTTCACGTGGTGCCGGCAGGCTGAGCCTCGACCGGGACGCTTCCACGCCAATCCCGGGAAAGGAGATCAGCCATGAGCGACACGACCGAGACTCCCCAGCCCTCTTCCACGCCCGCGGACGGCAAGCCCGCGGGCACCTCCCGCCGGCGCTTCTTCCGGCGGGCCGCCATCGCCACCGTCATCGCCGGCCTGGCCACCGGGATCGGCCTCACGGCCCTCGCCTACGGGCACGGCTTCGGCGGCTGGCACCGGGGCGGGTTCATGGGCGGGCCCGTCGACCCGGCCCGGCTCGACGAGCACCTCGACCGGATGCTCAAGCACCTGTACGTGGAGGTGGATGCCACCGATGCCCAGAAGCAGCAGCTCGCCCCGATCGTGAAGGCGGCCGCGCGCGACCTGCTCCCGATGCGGGATCGGATGCGCGATGCCCGCATGCAGGCGGTCGCGCTCCTGTCGCAGCCCACCGTGGACCGGGCCGCGCTCGAGGCCCTGCGGGCCAACCAGCTCCAGCTCGCCGAGCAGGCGTCCCGGCGGGTCACCCAGGCGCTGGCCGACGCCGCCGACGTCCTCACGCCCGAGCAGCGCAAGGCGCTCGCCGAGCGAATCGGCCGCTGGCACGGAGGCCGTGGGTAAACTGATGGCGTGGCCGCCCGGATCCTGGTAGTCGAGGACGATCGCCGCCTCGCCGAGATGCTGACCGAGTATCTCGGCGAGGCGGGCTTTCGCGTCACCGTGGAGGGAGACGGCCGGAGCGGGCTCGCCCGCCTCTCGCGCGACCCGCACGACGCGGTCGTGCTCGACCTGACCCTACCCGACATGGACGGCCTCGAGGTGTGCCGGCAGCTGCGGGCCTTCTCCGACACGCCGGTGCTCATGCTGACCGCGCGGGGCGACGCGATGGACCGCGTGATCGGCCTCGAGGTGGGCGCCGACGACTACCTGCCGAAGCCGTTCGAGCCCCGGGAGCTGCTCGCACGCCTGCGCGCGATCCTGCGGCGGACGGACCGGCCACGCTCGTCCGCCACCCTGCGCTTCGGCCGGCTCGAGATCGATCGCGACGCGCGGGCCGTGCGGCTCGACGGGGCGGAGCGAAGCCTCACCGCGCACCAGTTCGCGCTGCTGGTGACGCTCGCCGAGCGGGCGGGCCGCGTGCTCTCGCGCGAGGCCCTCATGGATCTGGTGCGGGGCGAGGACCTCGAGGCCTTCGACCGGTCGATCGACGTCCACGTCTCGCGCATCCGCGCCGTGATCGAGGACGACGCGAAGCGGCCGCGCCGGCTCCTCACCGTCCGCGGCGCGGGCTACGTCTTCGCCCGCCAGCAGGACTGATGCGCCGGCTCTACCTGCGCATCCACGCCGCGGTCCTGGCGAGCCTGGTGGCCTTCGCGCTGGTGGCCGGCCTGCTCTGGCACCTGCTCGGCGAGGGCGGACCGGGCCGCTACGCCTTCGAGGTGGCCGGCGTGCTCGCGCAGAACGCGCTGCCGCCGGTCGACGCGCCCGCGGTCGAGCAGCAGGCCGCCCTGGAGCGGCTCGCCGCAAATCTGCGCGCCGACGTCGGCCTCTTCGCGGCCGACTGGACACCTCTCGCGCACGTCGGCCAGGCGGTGCCCGCGCCCGATCCGGGCCGCGAGCGCAGCGGGTGGATGCGGGGGTGGGGTCGCCCCACGGGCGTGGTCCACCTGCGCGACGGCAGATGGCTCGTGGCCAGTGTACGGCCGGAGCATCGACCGTCGGGGCGTCCCTTCTTCCTCATGCTGGGGTTGCTCGCGCTCGCGGTCGGCATCGGCGCCTATCCGGTGGTGCGACGCCTGACCGCGCGACTGGAGCGCCTGCAGGCGGGCGTCGAGTCGCTCGGCGCGGGGCACCTCGCGGCGCGGGTGCGGGTGGAAGGACGCGATGAGGTGGCCCGGCTCGCCGAGAGCTTCAACCGAGCCGCGGCGCGCATCGAGGAGCTCGTCTCCGCCCACAAGGCGCTCCTCGCCAACGCCTCCCACGAGCTTCGGACCCCGCTCACTCGCATCCGCATGGCGGTGGAGTTGCTGAAGGAGGGCGTGGAGCCCCGGCGCCGGGTCGACCTCGAGCGCGACATCGCCGAGCTCGACGCGCTGATCGACGAGATCCTGCTCGCGAGTCGCCTGGACGCGGTCGAGGCCCGCGAGGTCGACGAGGACGTGGACCTGCTCGCCCTCGCCAGTGAGGAGTGCGCCCGCTACGAGCAGGCCGCCCTGGAGGGCGAGCCGGCCATCGTGCGGGGCGACCCACGGCTGCTGCGTCGGATGATCCGGAACCTGCTCGAGAACGCCCGGCGGCACGGCGCGCCACCGGTCGACGTGCGGGTACGTCGGGCCGGCCCTGCGGTCGAGCTGACGGTGTGCGACCACGGGCCCGGCATCCCCGACGCCGCGAGTGAGGACGCCTTCCGGCCGTTCCGGCGGCTCGGGACGACCGAGGCCGTCGGGGCCGGACTCGGCCTCGCCCTGGTGCGGCAGATCGCGCGCCGCCACGGTGGTGAGGCGCGCTACCTGGGGCACGACGGCTCCACGAGCTGCTTCGCGGTGACGCTGCCGAGCGGCTCGGGCTAGCGCGGCGACGACGCGACCATCATCTGACGGCTCGCGTCGCCAGTGGATGCAGCACGTCGATCGCCCATTCCACGTCCAGGCGCTCCCCCAGCCACCCCGCGAGTCCCGTGCGCGCATGCAGATGGAGCCCCCGCCCGGCGTTCTGCGCCCGAATCGCTTCGGCCGGATCGGCAGGCACCGCCGCCGGCGGCGGCACATCCGGCAGAGGCCGGCCACCCGGCCGCCGGAACTCGAGTGTCCCATCGGCTGCGCGTTCGACCTGATAGCCCTCTTCATGCACCGCGCGGTGATGGCGTCGGCAGAGCAGCGCGAGGTTCGACAGCGTGGTCGGCCCTCCCTCCGCCCAGTGACGTACGTGATGCCCTTCGGCGACCCGGACGTTGCAGCCCGGAAAGCGGCAGCCGCGGTCCCGGTGCTGGAGCGCCCGCCGCAGGGCCGGGGGAATCGTCCGCGTCCGGGCTCCGACCTCCACGACCCGCCCGTCCTCATCGTGTCGCATGACGACCCGGCTCGCGTCGCACGCCAGCCGTTGCGACGTTCCCGCGGGAACGTGCGGCCCGTCTTCCAGCATCGACTGCCCGGCGGCGTCCCGTTCTGACAAGACGGCGGCGTCCACGTGGACCACGACCTGGTACCGCTCCCCCAGAGCGCCGGGATCGAGTTCGTGATGGAGCGCCGTCTCGGCCAGCAGCACCAGCGCGTCCGCCTGCTGCTGCGGCTTCGTCGGGGCCTCCGCGGCAGGGTCGGTGGCCGACAGGACGGCGCCGGTGACGCGGCGCCGCTGGTAGAGCGTGTCGCGGGCCGCGTCGAGGGCCCGCAGAAGCAGCGCGCCTGCTTCCCGTGTCAGACGCCCACGGAGCACCACGGACCCATCCTCATCCTGATAAACGTGGAGGGCCCGCCCCGCGTGCTCGCGCGCAGCTTCGCGTGCCTCCGCTCGACGATCAACCCGGCGCCAGCCCTGCACGATGCGCTCGACGTGGACCGCCGTGCCGGCCCGTCCCACCGCGAGGAGGCGCGCTTCGGCCTCCGGGGTCGCGACGCGGGTCAAGGCGCGCACCTTGGCATAGGACAACTCTCCACGCGCCAGTGCCGCGGTCAAGGCCGGCAGCGTCCCGAGGGCGCGGGCGACTCGGACGTGCTCGCGAGCGGTACCCGGGCTGAGCCCGACTCGCCAGGCGAGCCACTCGGCGCAGGAGCGAAAGCCGGTGTTCCAGCCGCCACGGGCATCGAACTCACGGATGCGCTCGAGGAGACGGGCGGTCGCCGCTTCGAGATGGGCGGAGAGCTCGGCGATCTCGTCGCCGAGGCGTTCCAACTCCGCGGTGAGCAACGGCGCGGGCTGAAGTGTCGTCTGCATGGCGAGGCCTCCCTTCTGCTGGGACGACTCTAACCCGCGCTTCCCGCGGCGTCTGGGACCGATCACGGCGTGCGAACATCGCGCACGCCACGACCGGCCCTCCCCGGCTTCGCGAACGCCGATCGCACGCCCGATGCGAGACGCTCAGCCCACATCCCATCGGCGGGCTCAACCTGCGGCGAGGCCCCTGCGGACCGTGCTCAGTTCGCGCGCCGGCCGGACACCGCGCGCTCCATGTCGGCTGGCAGAGGCGCGCGGAACTCCGTGTACTCGCCGGTCGCCGGGTGCACGAAGCCGAGCACGGCGGCGTGGAGCATCGGACGGCCCAGCGTGGGATCGGCCGTCGGCGCACCGTAGCTAAGGTCGCCGAGCACCGCATGGCCGATCGAGGCCAGGTGGACGCGAATCTGATGCATGCGGCCCGTCCGCGGGCGCGCCTCCACCAGGGTCGCGTCGGGCCCGAGGCGCTCGGCCACGCGAAACTCCGTCACCGCCCGCCGCGGGGCGGGCGCGCGCGTCGAGATCCGCCGCCGATCGCGCGGGTCACGGCCCAGCCCCTGGTCGATCAGCCCACCCCGCCGGACCGCGCCGGCTACCAGGGCGAGGTACACGCGGTGAACGGAGTGCGCGCGGAACTGGCGCGAGAGATCGCGGTGGGCCGCGTCGGTCTTCGCAATCACGAGGACCCCGCTCGTGCCCTTGTCGAGGCGGTGGGCCAGTCCGGGGCGGGCACGCCGCCCATCGCCGGGGCCCACGTGGTGCACCAGAGCGTTGAGCAAGGTGCCCGTCCAGTGGCCGGGGCCGGGGTGCATCACGAGACCGGGCGGCTTGTCGACCACCAGGAGCTCCGCATCCTCGTGGAGCACGCGCAGCACAACGGGCTCGGGCTCGACCGCCGGGGGCTCGCGCACCGCCACGTGACAGGTGATCACGTCGCCCGGGCGGATCCGCTGGGCGGGCTTGGCCGGCCGGCCATTGACCGTGATCAGCCCACCGTCGATCCACCGCCGGGCGGACGCCCGCGACAGATGGGCGGTCTGGGTGCTGAGGAAGACATCGAGCCGGCGCGGGGCCTGCCCGGCGGACACCGTCGTCACGCGCCGCATCGCGGCCGGTCGGCGCTCGCGAGTGCGCTCAGGTGCCCAGCATCATCGCGGCGGCCTTCTCCGCGATCATGATCGTGGGTGCGTTCGTGTTGCCACCGATCAGAGTCGGCATGATCGAGGCGTCCACCACGCGGAGCCCGTCCAACCCGTGTACGCGCAGCGCGGGATCCACCACCGCCAGCTCGTCCATACCCATCTTGCACGTGCCGACCGGATGGAAGATCGTGCCGGACGCGCGGTCGCGCACGTAGGCCGCGAGCTCCGTCTCGCTCCGAGCCTCCGCGCCGGGGCCCAGCTCGCGCCCAAGGATTTCGCGGAGCGGGCTGGCGCGAAAGATGTCGCGCACCATCTGGATGCCCGCCACGAATTGCGGCAGGTCGGCGGGATCGCTCAGGTAGGCCGGGTCGATGAGCGGCTGATCGAGCGGGTCGGCGGAGGCGAGCGTGATCTGGCCGCGGCTGGCCGGCCGGTTCACGTAGAACGCGAACGTGATGCCGTGGCAGTAGGGCTGGAACGCCTCGATCGGCGACTCGGTCAGGCAGTAGGGCAGGAAGAAGCCCTGCAGGTTGGGCGGCCCGTCGGCGCCGCCGGTCCGCAGGAAGGCGCCCGCCTCCGCGATGTTCGAGGTGAAGAGGCCCTGTCGCGTGCTCTCGTACTCGGCCTGCACCGCCGCGAGCTGCTCGAGCGTGGCACCGTAGAGGGAGAACGGCACCGTGATCTCGTTGCGGACGAACGTGCCGAGATGGTCCTGCAGGTTCCGGCCGACCCCGGGCAGGTCCGCGATCACGTCGACGCCGACCGCGCGCAGATGGTCAGCGGGACCGACACCGGACAGCATCAGCAGCTGCGGGGAGTTGATGGTCCCTGCACAGAGCACCACCTCGCGGACGGCCTCGGCCCGGGCCGACTGTCCTCGGCAGACGTACTCGACACTGACGGCACGCCGGCCCTCGAAGCGGACCCGACAGGTCAGCGCTCCCGTGATCACGGTCAGATTCGGCCGCGGCAGAGCGGGCCGCAGGAACGCGCTGGCGGTGCTCCAGCGCAGACCGTCCTTCTGGGTGAGCTGATAGAAGCCGCACCCGTCCTGGGTCGCACCGTTGAAGTCTGGGTTGAGCGGCACCCCGGTCGCCTGGGCGGCGGCCACGAACATCTCGGAGAGCGGATGGCGGAAGCGGTGATCGGCCACGTTCAGCGGGCCGCCACGGCCGTGGTAGCGATCCTCGATCCGCTCGTTGTGCTCGGACTTCCGGAAGACCGGCACTACGTCCTCGTAGCTCCAGCCCTTGTTGCCGAGCGCGGCCCAATGGTCGTAGTCGGAGGCGTGGCCGCGGATGTAGATCATGTAGTTGATCGAGCTGGACCCGCCGAGGGTCCGCCCGCGCGGCCACGGAAAGCGCCGCAGGTTGCAGTGCAGCTGCGGCACCGTGCGGTAGCGCCAGTCGTGCGGCCCGTCCGGCAGGAGGCCCATCATCGCGGGGGTGTGGATGAGGGGCGAGCTGTCCGGTCCTCCCGCCTCGAGCAGCAGCACGGTCGTGGCGGGGTCGGCGGAGAGGCGATTCGCGAGGACGCAGCCGGCGGAGCCGGCACCCACGATCACGTAGTCGTACACGGCGCGCCTCCTCGGTGTCGCCACTCGACAGCCAGTGGCGGGCATTGTATCAGGGGCGGCCGTCGCGCGGCGCCGCGCAGGAGTGACTATTTCAGCTCGACCGTCTTGACGTAGACGCCGGGCGATCCCGGCGCGTGCTTCATGTGCGCCCGCATCTTCGCGTTCACCGGCGAGACATCGCGCTGGGCCATCCACGCGGGGCTCTCGGAGACCCTGGGGTGCTCGAACTCGTAGAGCGTGAGATAGGTGGGCGTGCCCTCCACCGCGCGGTAGCGGCGGCCGCGGATCACCCCGGGAACCTTCTCGTAGTTCGGCACGTAGACCGTGTTGTACCAGTCGTTGAACTCGCGATCGGCCGCGGGCGGCACGTCCATCCGCCCGATCTGGAGCGCCGGCGCCATCGGGGCGGCCGCCACGGCGGGCGGTAGCGCCTTTGGGTGGATCATCGTGTAGACGTTGCGGATGAACGGGGTGCCGATGGCCTGGGGCCCGATGCGCTTGGTCCACGGCGTCGGGTTGGCCTGCACCTTCTTATAGGCCGGGCTCTCCATGACCGCCGCGCTCTCGAGCTCGTAACAGGCCAGGTGCTTCGGCCCGCCCTTCACGGCCTCGTAGCGGGCGCCGCCGAGGAATCCCGGGATCGCCATCCGCTCCGGCAGGTGCTCCTCGTTGTACCAGCGGTTGAACTCGTCTTCCTTGTCGGCGGGGACGTCCGCCCAGACCATCAGGAGTCCGGTGCCTTTCGTGGCCATGGCGCTCCCTCCTCTTCGGCAAGGGTATACCAGGAGCCGGGCGCCCGGGGAGCGGGTGGCGACCTCGGTGCTACCGGAAGCTCGGCAGGACCTCCTGGCCGAAGAGCTCGATGGCCTCCAGCATCTCGGTCACCGAGCTGGCCACGAACAGCATGGCGGACAGCGTGGTGACGCCGGCCCGCTCGTACGCCCGGATTCGCTCCGAGATCTCGGCCGGACTGCCGATGAGATTGCGCTGGTCGAACCCGCCGGTCTGCTCGCGCAGCGTCGACCGCTTCAGCGACTCCAGGTGCTTGAAGAGCTGCGAGCCGCGGAAGCGGCGCACCGCCTCGTCGTGGGTGCGTCCGATCGACACCGCGAACTGGGGCGCGATGTCGATCCCGGAGGCGTCCCGTCCCGCCGCGGCGGCGGCCCGGTGGATGTCGTCGACACCGCGGGCGATCTCCTCCGGCGACAGCACCGCGGGCATCCAGCCCTGCCCGTATTGCGCGGCCCGACGCCGCACCTCCGGATGGTTGCCGCCCGCGTAGATCGGCATCGGCTCCTGCACCGGCTTCGGGAAGCACTCCACCTCCTCGAAGCGCACCGTCCGGCCCCGGAAGGTGGCCTTCCGCTCGGTGAAGAGCAGCCGCAGGGCCTGCATGCCTTCGTCGACGATCGTGCCTCGGTGCACCGCCCGCGCGTCGGGGAAGAGCGCCTCGTACTCCTCTCGGTAGGCGCCCGTCCCCACCCCCAGGATCACCCGCCCGCCCGAGAGCTGGTCGAGCGTGGCGACCTGCTTGGCGAGCACCGGCATGTTGCGCATCGGCAGCACGATGATGCCGGTGGCCAACCGCAGCCGGGTCGTGCGCGACGCGCAGTAGGCGAAGGTCATCAGCGGCTCGAAGAAGTTCGGGGGGTCGGGAAACTCCCGCTGCACGTAGCGCTGGGTCGTCATGTGGTCGTTACCCCACACCGAGTCGAACCCGAGCCGCTCGCACAGCAGGGCGGTCGGCAGGATGTCGGCGGGCCTGGCGAACGGGACCGGGTACATCATGCCCTCGATGCAGGTCGGGATGTGGACGCCGAAGCGCATGGTGGTTACCTCGTCGCCCGCCACGCGGGCACCAGGATCTCGCCGCACAGCCGCATCTGCTCGATCGGGTCGAGGCCGTCCGGCAGCACCGCGATCGGCGCGTCGAGCCCCGCCTCCGCCCAGCGCTCGAGTTGCCGCCGGCAGTGCTCCGGCGTCCCCGCCACCGCCAGGGTGTCGATCAGCGTGTCGTCGACCAGATGGGTGGCGGGAGCGCCGGCGCCCAGCGCATCGCGGAAGGGCCGGGTCCGCTCCGGCTCGAGCCCGGCGTCGCGCAGGATCGACTGGCCATGGAGGAACCCCACGTAGCGCGCGATGAGCGGCCGGACCGCTGCGCGCGCGGTCTCGCCGTCCGGGCTCAGCGCGGTGATCACGTAGGCCACCACCGTCAGATCGGCGCGTCCGGCCCCCGCGGTCCGTCGCACCCGGCGCACGTGCGCGGGCGAGGACAGCACCGCGCAGTGCACCCCGTCGGCCATCTCGCCCGCGAGCGCCAGCGCCCGGGGCCCCTTCACGCCCAGCAGCAGCGGCACGCGCTCGGGCGGGCTCCACTCGAGCCGGACGCCGTCGACGGTGAAGATCTCGCCCCGCGCCGAGACCCGCTCGCCATCGAGCAGGCCCCGGATGATCCCGATGGACTCCCGCAAGCCGCCGAGTGGGGCCGAGAACGGGATGCCCATCTGCGTCTGGATCCAGTGTCGGTTGCTCGACCCGAGGCCGAGCACGACGCGGCCGGGCGCGATACCGGCCAGCGCGGCCGTCTCCATCGCGAGCAGCGCGGGATGCCGCGTGTACGGGTTGACGACGCCGAGCCCGATGGCCAGCCGCTCGGTCACCGCCGCGGCGGCCGCGGCCAGCGCGAAGGCACCGGGCTGGAAGTAGTCCTCGATGATCCACGCGCTGCCCAGGCCGGAGGATTCGGCCGCCCGCGCCCATGCGGTCGCGCGCACCGGGAGGTCGCGACCGAGGAGCGCGACACCCGGGGCGGCGGCCCAGCGCGGCGGCGCCGCGCTCCCGATGCGGTTCATCGAGCCTCCGCGAACACGGACCGGAAGTCGAGGTCGTATCCGAAGGCGCGCGGGCCGACGTGCGCGAGCCCCTTCGGGGTCAGCAGGAGCGGCGGCGCGGGCAATCCGATCACCGCCACGCGCTGGCCGTAGCGCAGCGTCTCGGTGCCGATCGCCTCGCCGCTCACCGAGTCCATGACGCAGATCAGGTCCGGCGTCATCACCACCGGCCGCTCGTCGAGCCAGCCCACCGCGAACTCGTTCTGGAAGGCGAGATGGAACGACCGCCCGCGGTCCTCCTCGAGGCCATCGAGGGTCGCGCGGCCCCGCAGGAATCCCTCGGTGGTCCGCCGCTCGATGTCCCGGATCTTGCCGGTGAAGAGCCGCCGGCCGCCCTCCGCGTCGATGACCGCCTGCACCGGGTCGCGATGCGCGGCCTGCGCCGCCTGTACCGTCTCGCCGATCCGGATCGCCTTGGACACCGTGTAGAGGATGCCGCACTCCTTCACCTCGCGTCCGGTGCGCGGGGCCTTGCAGGTGGCTGCGATCGAGCCCACCTCCACGCACACCTTGCGGCTGAGGCGCTCCATCCACTTCCAGCTCGCGGCGCGGGCGACGATCACCGCGTTGTCGCGCACATCCACGAGGGTCAGCGGGGCCATGGGCAGGTCGTGGATCGCGAAGCTGGTCATCTGCGCCTCCGGGAACGCGCGCCCCATCGCGTCGCCGTCCACCACCGGCAGGCCGGTCACCGCCCCGATCTGGCAGGGCTGGAGCGCGTTGCTGCCGCCGATCTCGACCGCCATCACCGCATCGAAGGGCCGGCCCAGGTACTCCTCCATGGCGCGGACCGACGCCACCATCGGGCCCGGGTCCACCACCCGCTCCTGCATCACCAGGGGCGCCCCCATCGTCGACACCACCGCCACCGCCGCGTCGTCGGCCAGATCGGCGGGATCCATCAGCTGCACCCGTCGGCCTTCGTGGTAGAGCCGCCGTAGGTTCAGCAGCCCGTGGTAGGGGCTCCCGCCCCCGCCGGTGCCGAGGATCCAGGCGCCCACCGCGAGCGATTCGATCTGCCGGGCGCTGAGAGACGTGGTGGCCATGTCGCGTCGGGCTCCGATCACTCCGGTTTGAGGTTGAGGCGGGGGAAGCGTGGGATCGTGCGTCCGCCGTCCATCACGATAGCCTGCCCGGTGACGAAGTCGAACTCGGGCGAGCAGAGCCGCACCACCATCCGGCCGATCTCGGCCTGGGTCACGAGACGGCCCAGCGGGGTGCCCGCGATCGCGGCCACCTTGTAGTCGGCCATCCCGTCGGTCCGCGCGCTCGCGATCTGGCTCGGCACCACCGCGTTCACGGTGATCGCGGGAGCCAGCTCCAGCGCGAGAGCCTGCGTCAGAGCGAGCACGGCCGCCTTGGCCAGGCCGTAGACGCCGTGCGAGCGCACCAGGCCCGAGGTCGCGCCGATGTTGACGATGCGCCCCCAGCCCGTTCGATGCATGTCCGTCGCGACCAGCTGGCTCGTGAGGTACACCGCCTTCAGGTTGGCGTCCATCACGTAGTCCCACTCCGCTTCGGTCAGCTCCGCGAACCGCGTGTCGCTGAACGGCCCGGCGTTGTTCACGACCACCGCGGGCGGGCCGAGCCGCGTCCGGACCTCGGACACGAGACGGCGCACGTCATCGGCCCGCGCCACGTCCGCCGCGAACACCTCCGCGTCCGCCCCCCCGGCGCGAAGGCTCGCGACCAGCGCCTCCGCGGCGGCGCGGTCGGAGCGATAGTGCACCGCTACCCGCGCCCCGACCGAGGCCAGGGCGCCGGCGATGTCCACGCCGGTGCCATGCGAGGCGCCCGTCACCAGGGCGACCCGCCCGGCCAGGAACGTCACGGCTCGACCAGCTCCGACCAGATCGACGTGGTGTAGCTCCGATCGAGGTACTTGGCGTACAGCTCGTCGATCAGCTCCTTGCCCATCGTGCCCAGCTCGGCCTCGTAGGCGGCGCGATCGGTGATCTCGATCCGCTCGATGTAGTCCCACGGTCCGCCCGCGAGGCGGGCGTCGGTGGCGGTGATCCGGTGCGTGCGGTAGCTGACGATGGTCTTGAGCCGTCCCGCCACCACGTAGTCCACCTCCCGCTCGAACCTCTCGTAGTCCGCCGGGCTGACCCCGGGCTTCAGCTTCGCGAGCACGTACCGCACGATCGCCATCACGGATCCTCCTGGCTCGACAAGGGTGAACGGCGGACTCAAACGAGGTGGCAGGCCACCGTGTGTCCGGGCACGATCTCCCGCGCCGGCACCGGCTCGGCGCAGACCGGCTGGGCGAGCGGGCAACGGCCGCGCAGACGACACCCGCCCGGGATGTCGATCGGGCTCGGCACTTCTCCGCTCAGGACGAGGCGCTCGGGCACGACGTCCGGATCCGGCTCCGGAATGCACGACAGCAGGGCGCGGGTGTAGGGATGCGCGGGGTGCTCGAAGAGCTCGGCCGCCGGCCCCTGCTCCACCACCACCCCGAGATACATCACTGCCACGCGATCGCAGAGGTAGCGCACGGTGGACAGGTCGTGCGAGATGAAGAGGTACGTCATGCCGAGTCGGCGCTTGAGCTCGGCCAGCAGCAGGATCACCCGCGCGCGCAGCGATACGTCCAAGGCCGAGGTCGGCTCGTCGAGCACCACGAGCCGGGGGCGGGTGGCGATGGCCCGCGCGATGTTGACCCGCTGCCGCTGCCCGCCGGAGAGCTGATGGGGGTATCGATCGCGCAGACTCGCCCCGAGCCCGACCTCCTCCAGCACCTCGTCCACACGAGCCCGCCGGGCCCGGCCGGTCAGCTCGGTGTGCAGCCCCAGGGGCTCCTCCACGGTGGCCGCGACGCTCAGGCGCGGGTTGAGCGAGGCGGTCGGGTCCTGGAACACCATCTGGAGGTCACGGCGCCGACGGCGGAGGGCCTCCTCCGTCAGCGCGGTGAGGTCTTCGTCCTCCAGGAAGATGCGCCCGTGGGTCGGCTCGATGAGGCGCAGCACGCACCGGGCCAGGGTGGACTTCCCGCAGCCGGACTCGCCCACCAGACCCAGCGTCTCGCCCGTGCCCACCCGAAGCGAGACCCCGTCCACCGCGTGCACCCGGCGCGGCTGCCGCCACGGGACCAGCGAGCGCAGCGGGAAGTGCTTCTGGAGATCGTCGACGATCAGCGCGTCCACTGCGAGGCCTCCACCGCGACGCATGCCACCCTATGGTCCTCGCCGACGGCGTGCACCGGAACGGACACGCCGCACTCGCTCCGCACCAGGGCGCAGCGCCGGGCGAAGCGGCAGCCGGGCGGCGGCGCCAGGAGCGACGGCACCCAGCCCGGGATCGGCTCCATCTCCCTCGCTCCGGCCACGCGGGGAATCGACCGGAGCAGGGCCCGCGTGTACGGATGGGCGGGAGCGTGGAAGAGCTCCCGCACCGGCGCCCATTCGACGGTCTGACCCGCGTGCATCACCACCACGCGGTCGCACAGGCGCGCGACCACTCCGAGATCGTGGGTGATCATCAGGATGGCCGCGCCGGTCCGCCGGCCGAGGTCGCGCAGCAGGTCCAGGATCTGGGCCGCGATCGAGACGTCGAGCCCGGTGGTGGGCTCGTCCGCGATCAGCAGCCGCGGGCTCGTGGCCAGGGCCATGGCGATCATCACCCGCTGGCACATGCCGCCGGAGAGCTGGTGGGCGTACTGCCGGGCCCGGCGCTCGGGCTCGGCGATGCCGACCTCCCGGAGCATCTCCACCACCCGCTCGCGGGCCTGCCCGGGCCGCGCGGCAGCATGCCGGACGAGCAGCCGCTCGATCTGGCGGCCGACCGACAGCACCGGGTTCAGCGAGGTCCGCGGGCTCTGGAACACCATCGAGATCTGCGAGCCCCGCACCGCGCGCATCTCCTGCTCCGAGCATCCGAGCAGATCCCGGCCGTCGAGCTCGATCCGCCCGCCCAACACCCGGGCGGGCGGACGCAGCAGCCGCAGGATGGCGAGCGCGGTCACCGACTTACCGGAGCCGGACTCCCCGACCAGCCCGACCACCTCGCCGGGCGCGATCCGCAGAGTGGCCCCGTCCACCGCCTGCACCACGCCCTCGTCGGTGTCGAAGTGCACCGTGAGATCCGAGACCGCGAGCAGGTCGCTCACACGCCCTTCATCCGCGGATCCAGCACGTCTCGCAGCGCGTCGCCGAGCAGGTTGAACGAGAGCACGGTGGCCATGATCGCCAGGCCGGGGAAGAGGAAGATCCACCACTCGCCGGAGACGATGTAGCCGGCGCCTTCCGCGGTCATCGCACCCCACTCGCTGGTGGGCGGCCGGATGCCGAGGCCGATGTAGGAGAGCGCGGCCACCGTGAGGATCGCGAATCCCATCGCCAGCGTGGCCTGGACGACGACCGGCGGGAAGCAGTTGGGTAGGAGGTGGTAGAAGATGATCCGCCGGCGGGGGTTGCCCACCGTGCGGGCCGCTTCCGCGTACTCCATCTCCCGGATGCGCAGCATCTCGCCGCGGATGAGCCGCGCGTAGATCGGCACGTGGGTGATCGCGATGGCGATGACGATGTTGGTCAGGCGGTTGCCCAGGGCCGCCGCGATGCCCATGGCCAGGATGAACGAGGGAAACGCCTGGATCGTGTCGATGATCCGCATCAGAACCTGATCGATCCAGCCCCCCCGGTAGCCCGACACCGCACCGAGCGCGGCGCCCAGCGACAGCGCGACGGCGGTGGCCTCGAGGGCCACCAGCAGGTCCACCCGCCCCGCGTAGACGATGCGAGTGAGCTGGTCGCGGCCGTAGAGATCGGTCCCCAGCCAGTGCCGGCGGCTCGGCGGCTCCAGCGTCCGCTCGGCGTCGGGAGCGTCGGGGTCGTAGGGCATGATCACCGGCGCGGCCGCGGCCGTGAGCGCCACCACCACGAGAAGCCCGAGGGCGGCCAGCGACATGACGTTGCGCGACAGGCGCCGCCAGAGCAGGGCGGCGGCGGACCGGCGCGCCGGGGCCTCGTCAGCGGAGACGGATACGAGGGTCGACAAGCCCGTAGACCAGGTCCACCGCGAGGTTGACGAACACGTAGACGACGCCGACGAACAGGACGAAGCTCTGGATGGGGCCCGAGTCCTTCGACATCATCGCGGCGACCGCGTAGTTGCCGATCCCGGGCCAGGCGAACACCGACTCCACCACCACGTTGCCCGCCATGAGGAAGCCGAAGACCACTCCGAGCAGGGTGATGACCGGGATCATGCAGTTGCGGAGCGCGTCCCCGTAGATCACGGTGCGCCGGGGCAGGCCCGCGGCCCACGCGGCCTTGATGTAGTCCGACTCGAGCACCTCGAGCATGGTGGCGCGCACCATGCGGGTCAGCGGCGCCATCACCGAGAACCCGAGCACCAGCGCGGGCAGCACGAGCTGGTGGAGCGCCGAGGCCAGCGCGCGGCCCTCCCTCGCCAGCAGCGAGTCCACCGTGAGGAGCCCGGTCACCAGCGGGGGCGGCGTGATGCCGGTGGCCAGCCGGCCGAGCGGCGGCGGCGCGACGCCGAGCGCGTAGAAGAAGATGTACAGCGCGAGCAGCCCGGTCCAGAAGGTCGGCATCGCGACGCCGCCCACCCCCAGGAGACGGCTCACGTGATCGAGCCAGCCGTCGCGCCGGACCGCGGCCACCACCCCGAGAGGGATGCCCACCACGAGGGCGACCGCGAGCGCGGCCAGGGTCAGCTCGAGCGTGGCCGGGACCCGCTGGATCAGATCCTCCAGCACCGGCCGCCCGGTGGTGTGGCTCTCGCCGAGGTCGCCACGAAACAGGCCGCGCAGGTAGCGCCAATACTGCACCGCCATCGGCTGATCCAGCCCCATGCGCCGCTCCATCTCCGCGATGTGCTGCGGGGTGGCGAGCGGCCCCGCCTTCACCAGCGCCGGATTGCCGGGCAGGATGTAGGTGAGCACGAAGGTCACGAGCGTCACCCCGAACAGGGTCGGGACGACGAGCAGGACCCGCGTGCAGAGATAGCCGAGCACGCGCCGGTCTACTCCGGGCCGCCCTGATCGGGCCGCTTCCCGGTCCGGCCGGAGGAGAAGTGAGCGTGGATCATCTTCCAGCCGTCCGGACCGCGCAGGCACGCCATGGTGGCCCGGATGTAGGGCTTCTCGGTCAGGAAGCTGGGCTCCTCCTTCTGCCCGATCCACTTCCAGTAGCGGCCCACCCGGTCGTCGGTGATCAGCGCCATGTCCCCGCGCACCGTGATCCGGATGGTACCGCAGCCGCCCGGCTTCACCAGCTGCAGGCGCGTGCGGTAGTGGTCCCAGATGTGCAGCCAGTCCTCGAGCCCGTGGTAGGCGTGGCCGTTGGTATTGAAGTAGACGTGCCGGGCGTCGGGCTCCCAGATCTTGCGGAGCGCGTCGTTGTCCAGCCCGTCGTTGGCCAGGCGCAGATCGTAATACAGCCGCAGCAGCGCGTCGTGGTCCGCGGGGGTGCCGCCGTCGAACACCGGCGGGTGGTCGGGCTCGTATCCCTTGGGGGCTGCGATCATGGGTTCCGCCTCCTCGCGGTCGACACGTCGCCCGTTCGGACGAACTCGGTGACGACCTGGACGAACAGCTCGTTCTCTTCCTTGACGACGCGGTGGCTGCTCTCCTCGAAGATGATCTGCCGGGCGTCCGGGATACCCCGCCGCAGCGTCTCCGAGTGCGGGGGCGCACAGATCCAGTCGTGGCGGCCGGTCAGCACCAGGGTGGGCGCCCGGATCTCACCGAGGCGCGGCCGCAGGTCGTAGCGCTTGACGTCCGTCGAGAAGAAGCGGTTGATCATGGCCACGTTCAGCACGCTTGGCTCCGCCCGCGCGTCGAGCGGCGGGTCGGAGCGGTGCTCGTAGAGCGGCGCGACGCTGGCGAACCCCTCTCGGAAGTGCGCCTCGTCGCGAAAGGTGCCGCCGAGCATGTGCTCGACGACCTCCATCTGGCGGTCGGTGGCGCGGCCGCGCGCGATCCGACGCGCGTCGTCCACGAAGTCGCCGCTCGCCGCGGTCACGCAGGCGATCAGGCGCGCCACCCCGGCGGGGTGGCGCACCGCGTACGTCAGCGCCACCATGCCGCCGAAGGACACGCCCAGCACGCTCAGCGGGCCCAGGCCGAGCAGGGTCCGCAGGGCCTCCAGGTCGT
>Ga0335084_10002179_pt1 | contig 18777 bp, 15 predicted proteins | sample Lox_Sample_44_FD_206721 | JGI IMG/M metagenome (GOLD analysis project Ga0335084, IMG submission 206721) | Soil microbial communities from Loxahatchee National Wildlife Refuge, Florida, United States - Lox_Sample_4.4 | ecosystem: Environmental > Terrestrial > Soil > Wetlands | place: USA...
GGCGGAGTTGTAACTACGGTAGTACCGTTATACTTTAGAGTTATAGTTGAGCCAATAGTAAATCCTTTACCTGTTACAGTCACCAGACTTCCAACTGTTCCAGTATTTGGCGATAATGATATGGAAGATATAGTTGTAAATGTTTTACTTGCAGAGTTGACACCGTCAGTAGCTAGTACTGGATGTGGTCCAGCTGCAGATGATGGTACCAGAAATGATGCGATAAATTTTCCAGAGCCATTAGTTGTTATTGAATTTGGAATCGTAATAATAGTACCGCTGTACTTTAGTGTGATACTTGATTTGCTGGCAAATCCTTTACCTGTTACTGATACTGTCGTTCCACCAGGCCCACTAGATGGAGACAGGAAAAGAGCGGGTTGTACCGTATATGTTTTACTTGCAGAGTTGACACCGTCAGTAGCTAGTACTGGATGTGGTCCGACTGCAGATGTAAGTACCAGAAATGATGCAGAAAATCCTCCTGTGCTATTTGCTAATATGGTTGGCGGAGTTGTAACTACGGTAGTACCGTTATACTTTAGAGTTATAGTTGAGCCAATAGTAAATCCTTTACCTGTTACAGTCACCAGACTTCCAACTGTTCCAGTATTTGGCGATAATGATATGGAAGGAGGAGGTATTTCCGTAGAACCAAAAGTTACAAATGTATCAACTCTACCAAATCCATAATTTTGATTTGGCACAGTTCCTGTTGGACAATTTGGAACTGTATTAATTGAGCATGCGTCAGCAAAGAGGGCACTTTTGATTGATGCAGGCGAAAGAGATGGATTTGATTTAATCATCAAGGCTACCATACCTGCTACGCTTGGTGTAGCCATAGAGGTACCGCTTAGGCTGGCATAACCTGATGAATTACATAGTGTACAGATACTCGTTGGGACTGAGGAAAGAATGTTAACTCCAGGAGCAGAAATTCCATGATCTGTCATTGCTCCTCCTACACTAGAAAATGATGTGATCACATTGGTACTATTTACTGCACCTACTGCTATTGTGCTACTTATACATCCAGGTGCACCAATCCCGCTGCTCCCTGAATTTCCCGCAGCTGCTACAACTGTAACTCCAGATGCAACTGCATTGTTAATGGCTTCGGTCAGACTTGGAAGTGCACTGTCACAATTTGACTGAGTGGTAGAAAGTGGATTAGTACCAAAGCTCATGCTTATGACCTTAGCATGATTGGTTACCGCCCAATCTATTCCGGCTATTACTGAAGAGATAGTTCCACCACCTGTAGAATCTAAAACTTGATCAATGTACAATGATGCTTGGGGGGCCACACCTTTTGCTAGTGGGTTTATTCCAGAGGCAGCTGCTATACCTGCAACATGTGTGCCATGACCATACTGATCCTCGCAAGTGTCAGTCCCTGTTAATTCACTATGACATTGTAGAATGCGTCCCGAAAATTCTGGATGACTTGTATCAATACCTGTATCCAATATTGCTATGGGGATACCTTGACCCGTATTCCCTGATTGCCAGATCTGATTTGCTCTAATTTGTGTGTCTGCAGAGCTATCAAGAGCCTTTACCTGTAGGTCATAATCAACGCTAGCAACATCAGGATCGTTTTTGAGTTGCTCTATTTCTGTAGGTGAAAGATCTGCTGCATAACCATCAATTATCTTGAATGATTTTGTTACACCAACGATATTTGATTTAATGGTGGGAGCATGTGTATGGATTGAATGTTTCTTGTGCAAGACAACTACATGAATTTTCTTAGGTTCTGCAGAAACGCTATTTGTAGGACCTGCCAGAAATAACATAAGTATGACACTTAATCCAATTAGTTGCTTAACTACCAAACCCTACATATTAAACGGCAGATGATTACAAAAACTGATCGGCTTAGGAGGGGAGGATTTCCAATATTGGAAATCGCTATTTTTAATCACTTACTTTCTGAATAAACCCGGGGGTCTAATTAAGTACCCTTAACAATGTTACTGAACAATGTGTCGTAATTCTTTATAGAACAAATTACCTATTCACTGTATGATGATACCCCTAGACATGCAAAAATCAATGCATGAGGATGAGGAATTATTTGAGAAGATCTTTGTTTCTTCCAATTTTACCACAGTATTCTTTACTCAAGAAGAACTTCATAATTACTTGGATTCATTAAGAACACGAAAAGAATTACCAAAAGGAATTAGCATCGTATTTATCGAAAGAAAGCTCAGTAAACCGCAGAGTAGAAGAGAAATTACCAATGCAACCCCAGATCAGATCCAGCAAATGATTGATCCTGGCAGAACCTAATCTTATTTTTCTGTCTCATCGAATTTACAAACTATTACTACTGCTACTATTCTAAAGTAACATGGTTAACTAACATAGTTAGACAATCGTTTTATGTTAAACAGCTAATTAGCAAACATGGAAAGGTTCAAACATGATAAAATTCAGAAGACTTCAAAAAACCTGAAGAAAGGTTTTGAGTTTGGGGATTTGGTTGTTGAATTTTATCATCCCGTTACCATCAAAAACGAGAATAAACATGGCGATGATCCATAGTGCCTATAGATCAAGAATTCCCGAAGAATCATCAAGTAATTGGCAAGCGAAATAACTCCGATGGGAATAATTTTTATTTTGTCTGGGGACCTGGAAGACTGGCCGAGGCGTCAACCAATGAAAGAGTTAAACAAGATTATGTAAAAAGAAGTGAGCAGATAGTTCCTCTGGGTGTACACGGCACCATGGTTGCAGTTGATTGGGATTCGTGTATTGCAGATGGTGGTTGTATCGAAGTCTGTCCAGTTCAAGTTTATCAGTGGTACAGAACTGAAAATGACATACCTGCAATCCAGATGACAAAGGGAACAAGTACTGGTACAGGAAGTTGTGTAAAGGAAGAACGTAAGGATTTTACAGATAAATCAGAACCCGTAAGAGAACATGACTGTATTTGGTGTATGGCATGCGTAACTGTCTGTCCAGTTTCAGCAATTAAAGTGAACCAATCCAATCAAGAGAGTCACAAAAAGGCAGCAGAGTCATACACATCTAATTAGCATAAAAGTTAACCGTATTTTTTAATGATCTTATTATTCAATTACAAAAAATAGGAAAGAGAATAAGTTATTTCTTACTTTCTCAAGTTAAGACCAATTTTAGCCGCAATTCCCCAAGATAGTAAAGTAAATCCTATTGGAAATACTCCGCTCGATAGCACGGATGCAATCCCCTGGATTGAGAATCCATTGCTACTGTATGCTGCCAAGACTATGGGTAGAACTGCCAAGCCAACTACGCCCACTTTCTTTTTGGTCGCAGATAGGCCTTCTTGTTTTGTTTGTACGTGTTGTGCAGTCATGTTATTTCTGGCATGTTATTAGTCATTCTGGTATTTAGAATCCGCATTACTTCTCAGTCTCTCTTTGTTCACTTGTTGAACTTTTTGACAATTTTAGTTCAAGTTTTGAACTCCTGTGTCTATGTCATAAATTTCTGAACTATAACTCATGGATGAGCTCGATAGAGAGATTCTGAATCTGCTCATTGTGAATGGGAGAATTTCTGCACGAAAAATTGTCAAGATATTAGATGATAAAGGTATAAAGATGTCTGAGCGCGGGATAGGGAAAAGAATAGCACGACTTGAACGTGAAAAAATCATACTAGGATATACCACAATTGTTGATCCTCGTAAGATTAACTTGTCTGTTTGTCGCCTGATTACAGTGAAATTTACATCTCCAAGAGACTTTTTGCAGCGAGTGGAAGAAATGCAAAAATATCTTGCAGAGGCTCCATTTTGTGATTTCTCTGCAAGAACAAATGGTGACATTGATTGGATAGAATTAAAATTTTTTAATAATGTTGAGCAGGCACAAAAAGAGGAGGATCTGTACAGAGCCTGGTTTGGAGACATAATAGAGAACTACAAATCATATGATCTTGATATTCAAAAATGGGGTTGGCAAATATTTGATGAAAAGACATTCGAACGTTTCATAGATCAAATGTTAAAGAAAGATAGTAGAATATTGCCTTCTCCCCATACCGAAATTAACTCCAGAAAAAAGAATCAGATGTTAGAGTATGCAGTATCCCACTAACTATTGATTCGATTACTGACATACAATCGAATTATTCATGAATCTCTAATTATTGCACTTTGAATAAAGTTGGACTAAAATCATTTCCTACAGTCATCAAGAACCGATTATCACAATTTCTATTATTTTAATGGTATGTGATATTGAAAAGTGCAAGGCTTCAACTTTTCGTCGGAACCAAGCTGAAAAACTAAATCGACGAAGTTAGCATTATCAGGAATTTTTTTAAATAGCACTGAGCCTTGCCTTGATTCTCCCGTAGGAATTTGTGACGGTTGGTCAAGTGTTCCTCCAGATTCGTGATTATATTGAATCCCCTGATTATCCCTAAGCACCATGCTAGTGGATGAAAAGGTCTGATTTCGAAGTCCGGTAACATTTACTTGCATATCAACTCTAAAATGTTCCTGTGAACCTGTAAAACCATTCGTTGTAAAGAAACCAGCTCTTTGTACTGTTATTTGAAAATTGCATTGTGATATTTGCTGATTTATGGGTAATGCCGATTTAGAGTAATCTTGTTCGTATATTTGTGGCAACTCATCATTTGTGTAGCTTGGAATGGGTATTGCATTTTCTGTTATAGAGTAGGTTCTATTTTCATTTGTTATAAAAATTAATTTTGCATTCCCAAGTCCACTTATCCCTTTGCCTACGTCAGAAACAGGTATTGCCCATACATATGCCAGATAATTCTTGTTGGTAAGAGGTGTAGAGTATGTTGCAAAATCACTTTTTTTAACTGTAAACGTGTTTTGGTATACAACATTATCAGCATTATCAGTAATGGATAAAGATACAGTGCCGTCGTCTGCAACATTTACCTGGTTATTGTCCTTAAGACTAAATCTTGCGGTATACTTGTCGTATGCTGGACTTCCCAAGATATAGAACTGATCTATTCCAGAATTATCTCTTGCTGAATTTGCCATTGTAGAATTAAAAACATTTGTAGTCGAGTTTGATGAATTTGTATTATTGTTAGGTTGTACAAATGGTTTTGTGTCTAGTTGAATTATCCCTTTCTGTAATAGATATTTTATTGCATTGAGCACTTCATCTTCTGATATTTGACCCTGCCCATACCAGATGAAAGTGTTCTTTATCCAAGAAGGCATTTTACCATCAGCGTATACATTATTCAAGATAGGAATAGATAACAAGAGGACGCAGGCAACTAAGATTAGAACTTGTTTCACTAAAAAATAAAAAACATTCCAAGTTTTAAAGATCAGAACATCTTTTTTATGAGTACGTTGTTGATAATTTGTAATCTTGTTTCTAGCATATTAAGAGAAACAGAGGAACTCTCCCTACAGAGAAAATTTTTCCAATTATCACAATTTTGAGTTCATTGATTGAGAATCTACTACGAATGGATAAAGAGTATTAGAGAAGTCTCATCGTAGGTTTTGGTCAAAGTATACGTTATAGCCAATTTTCTCAAGTGTTGTTTTTACTTTGCTCTGTTCTTCTTTTTTGACCTTTTCAAGCTTATCGACATCCATACTGCCAAGCTGGCCTTGTGCTTGCCAAGAATGTGGTCCTGGTACAACCTTTTCAAATTTCACCAAGGGTTCTGTTTGTTGATATACTTGATTCCCGTTATTGTCAGATATTACTAATGTTATTTTCTCTTCTTTTGTATCCAAAACCCATTGCACCTTACCACCATCGGTTCCAGCCCAAACCTGGCCTGAATTAGCTATATGATCAAGTATGTGAGGTTTGGCATATCCTAAATTTTCTAATGTTGAAGATAGATTAGATAAAGTGTCAAAAGTTTGTATCCAGTCTGGAACTTGCGACAACTCAACGGTGGGGTCTGGTCCAAATTGTATTGCACCGTGAACGCGTACATTATTTACTCTTTTGTAGTAATCCCATGCGGATACCATGATATTCGTATCAGGCATTACTTTTGCTGCGGTAAAAGTAAATGTGGTATAGACATACTGGGCATCGGTTGTAGTTGTTGCATTAAAATCTCGTATGTATCCTTCAGGGTCAGAAAATGCCGGCCCATCTGTCTTATCGTCTCTTAAAATTAGATCAGCATTATACATTTCAAATTCTTTTCCACCAAAGTTCATACCTAAAGCTACATGCTGCCAATACCCTGGTCCCCAGAATACTTGTTGCTTTATTGTTATTTTTACTGTTTCGTTTACCTGAGCAATGTTTTTTGGAACATCGACATTGTAATCGTAGAGATCATAGACCTTTCCATTAATCGTCAAACCATCATGAAATATTTCATTTGTTACTCCACCAAATGATGGTTTTACTAGGCTTGGCACAGGATTCTCTGAGGAGAATATCGAAATAGAACTGCTTCCAACAGGTGTGGGAATAACGCCTCCTGTACCATTTGTGTTTCCTGTACCATTTGTGTTTCCTGTACCATTTGTGTTTCCTGTACCATTTGTGTTTCCTGTACCATTTGAACCCGTAGAACCTGGTTCTTGGGTTGCACTAGTGCCTTCCAAAACCATGTAAAGATCCTTAGTCGGATAATCCCACCATCGTGAATGTGGATGATTACACTCAACACATGCTGCATAGTATGAGAGATAGGTATTTGCGCCATCAAAAGGATCTGCTTCATCCTGATCAGTCATAATAGCTACAAAATTCGTATTGTTGCCTCCAGTGTATTTGATACCAATTCTATCACCCACTTGAATTGAGTATGATTGATTCACAGGCAACGAAAATGTATAATCTTTGTATGAATGAGTCAGTGTTGAGGCACCTACAGTACCAAAAAGTTTCTTGACACTTTGATCAGTATTGAATATACCAACCTCAACATTTCCTGGTGTTAGTCCCAAGTGTCTAAGTTTAACAATTATGGTATCTATCTGCTTGCCAACAAGCACTGAAGTATTAGAAACATATTCTGATTGAATCTCTCTCTGTGAGTATGTGCTTAGACCAAATGTTCCAGCAGTATCATGCATGTAAACAACTGGAGTTGTTGCATATCCATGTAAAATTCCGCTTGGAGTGACAAATGCCATAATTGTAAATATTATAACAGTTATAATCCAATAATTTTTTGTAATATTATACTTCAATTTTTACAAATCTCCGATTCTTTGAAAGATGAACCATCCCCTTCTCCACATCACTAGTGACGCAATTGACATAAAAAGCAGATTATCCTTTTCCATTTCTGGAAATACTCTCAGCATTATTCAGTGATCAAAATTATTTTTCTCATGAAAAATTCTCTTTACATGATTACCAGTTTTGGCAGATGGGTTTTAAATCTTGGAATCATTAAGAGAAATTGATAAAATGTGAGCATACTAAAGAGACGAAAAAAAATAAACGCATACAAGTTAGAGTTTAACATTGCACAAAAACTTGAAAAAGGAGTTTCGGCAAAGCGTGATTCTAGCATTTCAACTCTACTTGATTTTGCATTGACCACTTCGAAATTTAATCGTGCTTTGAGTAGCGGTAAAGTCAATTAATTATTATACTATCTGCAATTTTAAATTAAGATTCTACATTCAATAATCTAAATTTAATTTTTTCGTGATATACTTTCCTTAGGTTTGTTATAAAAAAAACTTACAAGATCTTATCTTCACAAACCTCAAACCCAGATATAGAAATTGTAGGCAACTGTGTCAGGAGTCCATGACCCCAGTAACTTAGCCAACCTCTCACATCACTACAATTTCAAATATGTTTTTCATATCTCTCAACAGATATCAGTATGGTAGTTTACGTTTGTAAAGGACCGTCGCCATACCAGTTAATTTTTTCGATGGAGAAGAGATGACATTTATGTTCCAGAGAGGGACTATATGAGAAAATATTGGGGTTGGTACATCGACAATATGCACATATTGTTTTCGATGGATGTCACAGTATAAGTTATTTTCACACTATGAATTCATACACAGGAAATATTCAAAATTTAAACTAAATCCCAAACTTGAATTTCTGAATCTAGAGTTTTAGTTTTGAACTGTTGAGAAATACTGTACGTAGCCATTAATCTGATGAGGTAATACCGAAACATATGTTAACAAAACTATTGGAATTGTGAATACAATACATAGGATGACATGTTTCTTTAGTTTTTTAAGTTCTTTTTCTGGGGCAGCAAATTCATCAAGGCAACTCTTACAACAAAAAAAGTATTTTATCCCCATCTGTTTCGTAGTTTAGGGATGAGTTTTTTCCTCTACAAACATTCCACAGATGGGATCTCTTGCCATTTTCGTTCAACTATAAAAAATTGAAGGGGAGTCTAACTGTGTTTCCCATGTGCTGGATCTCTACAATCCACACATTTGCAGTTACTTCCACAATCACACTTTCCAGTTGTTTCACATTTGCAATGTGATTTATGTTCAGCACCACAGCCACATTTTGCCATAATTATATTCAAAGTCACTCGTTTTTATATTCATCTTAGATTTTCAAGCTTGATAATAAACTTCGGGAGATGTAGGACTTTCCATGATTATCCTACCATGTACACTACCATTTGCCTTTATTGTTGTCCCAATGGTGATGAACAGAGGCTACAAGAAGGGCCTTGCAACAGCCTTGTTATTTGGAGCTGGTATGACGGTGACAATTACGCTGTATGGCACTGCACTTGGCTTTCTTGGCAAAGCAACTGGATTAACCCAAATCTACAACATATTGATGATGGTTGCAGGAATAATCTCTTATGTTTATGGACTTCATCGCCTTAAGATCATCAATATCCACATGCCCTCGTATTCTGGAATCCCAAAATTAGTACAGAAGGGTGACGATTATTCAAAGCCGTATTTGATGGGAATGTTGGTGGGCAATGCGGGTGCTGGATGTACGAATCCATTGTTTTACATGATGTTAATTTACATAATGGGAACCGGAAGCCCCCAAGTTGGTGCTTCACTAGGATTTGTTCACGGTATTGGTAGAGCTATCCCCTTGATGCTTATTGCCATCTTGCTATGTTAGGATTCAATCCACTAACTGGGCTTGCAGCAAAAAGAGACAAACTGGAGAGATTTAGTGGAGTTCTTCTTGTGGCAATAGGTGCGTTCTTAATAATCAATGGAATCCCAGAGGGCCAGCAATGGTATATGCAACATATCTCACATGGATTGTGGAATGATATCTTATACACATTACATCTACCAAAAGAACTTTCGCTGGGAATGATGCCAGGTGAAACTATGCAAGGAATGAATGGAATGTCTGGAATGAGTGGTATGCCTTCTACGACTCAAAACAATCCTGCGATTCCCTTGGAATCAATACCGATAATCATAGCTATTTTAATAGGATCACCATTTGTATGGTATTCCATTTATGAAAGAAGAAGGAAGAAGGAGGTGAATGTAGTGAAAGATCTGGTGTGTGGCATGGAAGTAAGTGAGGGAAAATATTCAACAACATATGGTGGTAAGAATTACCTCTTTTGCTGTGCCCATTGCAAAACAACGTTTGAAGCCAATCCAAAACAATTTGTCAAACCGTGATGTAAGTTCGGTTCTGTTGAGGCCCATCTACATCATTAATCGGATATTAGATCCACAATGACACCTTTAAGTGGTATCTTGATTTTAGTTCAATACCAGTACTATGATTTTTCTATAAAATTGGATCCAAAAAATGCACTATATGGTGTCATATCCCTTCAAGACCATGACATCTAACCTTGACTGAGAAATTATACTCGATAAGGAATTTATTATATAATGAAATCAAAATAATGGAAATTATCAAGGCAAAAAGCAAGAATCAAGTATAATATCAAATCAAGTCTTATTGGATTCAAACCTGACAAAATCAAATGAAGATTAGGACAACTAAGTAAACAATCGCCTTTCATTACAGAATTTCATTGTCAAGGCATTCCGTCAGGGGTATGAAGCGCGTCTTGTTTTAATCTCAATGCACGGTATATTATTGGAGCATGGTCCGCTTCAACATCGGTAGTGATGTAAAGAATATGATCAGAGTCCAATGGCATTGTGATTCGTTTTATTTTTTCATATTCTACCAAAGCATATTTTCCCTTTCCTATCTTATTGGATACCTCGTTTCGTGATTTCCAAGCATTGATTGCCAATTGAAGTGATTTCTTGTTTTCCTCAGGAGAAAGCAGATTTTCTACTCCTTCCCTATGATCACTATACTTTACATCCCCGTTCATATCAAATATTGTTACATAACGAATCTTAGGATCTATTGCCATAACCTTGTCAAATAATGACTTGTAATTCGTGATTACATTAGGAGTCGATAAGCCATAAACTTTGTGGATCTGGCAATATAATATCGGGTAAATTTTTAGGAGATTAAAGAAACTTGCCATTCCAATGCATTTAGTCTAAAGGAGGGCCTGGAGCCTATCCAACCGTTCTAATTTTTGACAGGTTGACTTCAACATCAACACCTGCCAAAAATCCAGTAAGCAATGAGACTTTTTCCTGGTTATTTTCTGGGTCAACTGAAAATCTTGCTGTGTCTCCAACTTTAAAGGCCTGACTACTTGTGTCTGTTACCGTAGCAAAATAGCAGATGGTAGAAGATGCACAGGCATTACTCAATGATACTGTAAAATGTGTAATTGATCTTCCCGCAGGAGTCTGAACAATGGCAAGTCCCTTACTGTCATGTATTGATGTCCAAATTACTGTACCCGCAAAGACGTTGTTTGGAACTATTATCCCTTTACCATAAAATGCAGGAAATACAGTAGTTCCTGTTTGGTTTGATATCGTAAATTGGAATGATTTTGAGACAGTCACAGGCTCTCCAACAAATGTCGTATTATTGCCTGTTTGATTTGATGAAGTATAAGAAATTTCCAAAGTCGCATTTGCAATTCCGGGAGATACCGCACGATAAGATAGGTTTGAAGCCAGACTTGATCCCGTAATATTTTCACCAGGTTTTAGTATTATCTGAATGGCCATCCAGTTACATACTTTTTTTACTTCAACTTTAGCATGAGTATCAAATAATACAGAAAATGGCCCTCCGCAACCATTTTTCACCGTTATGGTATTTGTGGAATTGTTGAGTATGGTTGCATTAATTGTAAAATTATCTCCTACCCTAATTGTACTAGGTTGGACCGAAGGATTGAGAATTTCCACGCTTCCAGGATCAGCAGCTTGAATAGGGTTCAGGTATGGAGATACGAATAACAAGAGAAGTATAGATATCGCAATAAAAGTATGCTTAAGATTCACAATTGTGTTAAGAAGGATGATTATTTAATATATCAAACTAGTAATTTTTAACAAGACATTTGAAAATATCAATTTTAAGTTGCTTTTGATACCAAAATGATGGCCAGATATGCACTATAGCAATTTTTTGTAGCAAGTTAATGTTCAGTGTCTTTATACCCGACATTGATTCAGATTTGATTAATTTGTCAGATATAGTACTCGCAGATGTGTATATTATCAGTTCACAAAAGAGCCTTAGAAACTGGAGGTATTGTTAAAATGAGACTCCGACCCCTCTTTAAGGCATCTTCACTCCAGTTTCTTTTTTTCCATGTTTTGAGCAGAAAAATAATCGTATGAGATATGGAAAATAGAAACATGATACATTTCAATGAAAACGAGAGCTCTTGTGACTGATTCAAGTAAATCACAATCTAGAATTTTTTGATAAAGATGAAACCCGAAATATAAAAATTTGATATTACCAAATTTGGGTGAACAGCCTTTTAACTTTGAATACCCATAGTCAGAGCAAGCAGAAGAGACTCGTCGCTGTTGGCATAGTTCCTTGGAAGAGGGGAAGTAGAAGTCGTAGGTGTGTGGTTGGGTTGTCTGTGAAACGGGTTGGATCACAGATTCTTCCCCCCTCCACATAACCTATGAGTTCCTTTCTCTTAAATTATCTCTATTAATTTACAATTATTTATTCTCACATTCTTTGCTTAGGTTCAAAGTTTGTCATTGTTCCATAATTTTATTCTAAAAATTAGCTAATCGCAGTTATTGATTTTCTTGTTTCGAGGTTTCATTAATTTTTTGTTTCTTTACCAATTCCAATTCCCGATATTTTTCTTTAATATACCTGATTTCAGTCGGGATAACACTTCTACCTTCCAATATGGCTCTTTTCACAGAGTCTATTCTTTGAAAATCTCCACTCCTTGTCATCTGCAATTCTGCTATAATGTCTAGAAGATTGAATCTTTTTTCATCATAATATTTCTTCTCGTCGAGTTGTTGGTCAGATACCTTAGAATTGATTCTCTTCTTAATCATCAATACTATTATTACAATTACGACAATACCAAAAATAATAACAGACGCATTTGTCACTATTGAGGAAATAGTATTTACATAGTGAGCTTGGTCATAGGTTAATTCTCCTTGTAATGGATTAAGTCCATTTCCAAATAAACTTGTGATAATAACTCCTTGCTCACATTTGATTACCTGATTTGGTGGTTCTTTGTTGCAATCAACTTGTTGGCTATATGCTGGAGATACTAATGATGCCATGAATAAAACTACAGCCATAGACGAAATAACTTTCATGTATTTTTTGTAAATGCTATTAACATATAATAATAGTAGAATGTAAAAGAAATTAATTACCAAATTCTGAACATACTTCAATTAGGATTGTTATCCACTTGATTCTAGATTCTCAAGTTCAATGAAAAAATATGGCGTTTTGAGATTCGTTCAGACAACACAAACATATGAAATCGTTTAGCATATTCAATAGATTTGTATTATTATTTTGTTTCTAGTTTTGATTCTTTTTGTTTGATTATTTTTCCAAGTGTTATGGTATCCAAGGAGGATCGGACCTTGCCTTCCTTGATTTTAGAGTGCCATTCTTTTATTTTTTTAAACTTGTCATTATCACCAATTATCTTTACAGCTAAAGTTGGATTATTTGACCACCATGAAGTTGCAGACTGAACTATGTATTGAAGATCCGAATCAGTAATAATGGGCCAAAATTGACTAATCATGCTTTCAAGAGGCAGATCCAAAAGTCCTAAACGCTTTTTTATCAAGTTGATTATTTCTGCGAATCTAGAAGGATTTTCGAGTCCAGATAATGAAATTCTAATTTCTGTTCCATCTTGTGAACTCTTGTCAGCATCCAAGAAGACTACTTTGATGGCACCGCGTTTTCCTGTGATACTAAGATTATCTTTTTGAGTATCAATGATACCACCCATTTCCATAACAATATGCAGAAATACCTCAAGACGTTCTTTTTGTATTTTTTCTATTGGTATTGGCATGTCAGACTTTGCATCTGCAACGTAAGAAACTTTCTTAGTGGATTCTACCAAGTTTATTTTAATATATTCTAGTGTTGTCTTTACAAGGCCGAAATCATTGATATCAAAGGTCAACATTTCAGGAATTCTCTTATCCCTTGTGCCCAATCTTTGTAAAATATTAGAGATTTCTTCTGGAATGTTCTCAAGATCTTTATTTTCGATAAACCCATGCAATCCAGCATCATCTGTCTTCCAATTAGCACTCGAGGGTTCTGAAATGCTACAAATAATGTTAAGTGCTGCACGCCTTTCCATTTGGATAAGTGTTGGTATGCCCTCACTGAGATTAGTACGAAAATAGCTTGTTTCACTTTCAGAGTTAGAATACCGCAAAACATTGCCGAGATTTGTCTTGACAAAAAATTTATCATTTTTTTTGTTAACCTTTAAAGGATCCCAGGAACGTGATTTTGGATTAAACTCTTCCCATGAATCTAAGCTTGAGATCTCTATCTGAGTAGACTCTCCCAATCTATTTACCTGAGGTTTGTAGAATTTTGATAAAACTTTTACATGATCCTCCAAAGTATGAACTGACACACCAATTCCCCACAATGAGTTAAGAAAGTCATCTCTTTTATCAGAATCAACTATACATGTCCAACGTCGGTCAATCAATTGTGGTCTTTGTCCTAAGCTGTTTAAGATCCTGTCAAGCTTTGCTTGTTGTGAAAAATGTAAGGGATTTGTTTTCGTAAATGTATTCTTGTACGTTTCACAAAGATTTGTTCTCCCTCGAGCAAAACAAGTATCACAAAATTCAAGCGCTTCCAACTAAATCAATTCCGTATCTCTTCATTATTTTTTAGCATCATCACTATAATTGCATCTAGGGTATTTAGAGACTTTTAAAAAATTAGAGCGGTAGAGGATTAAAACTAAATCTCACGATTAGAAAATCGTACAAAGATGAATTAATCTCATGGTAGAGATTTTATAAAATGATTTGGAAGATCACTAATATAGTATTCTTTCATACTATTTATTATGACTACAGAGCAACAAAATTCATCTGAGATTCCGAATCAGCTAGAACAATTCAAAAAGATAAGAGGGCTAACCCTAGAACTTGTGCGAAACCTAGAAAAGGAAGACTTTGTGGTTCAAACAGCTGCCTTTACCAGCCCTCCAAAATGGCATTTGGGGCATGTAAGTTGGTTTTATGAAGTCATAATGAGTAAACTTGACCAGCATTACGAATTTTATTCGCAGGAATATTCCAAATATCTAAACTCATATTATCAATCATTAGGTCAGCCCCATGAAAAAGCAAAACGCGGAATTTTATCAAGACCCACAGTTGAAGAAACTTTACAATATTTTAATATCATAAATGAGAGAGTAGAGTTATTTCTGAAAAAATCGCAGCCTAGTGATAATTTGATTTACTTATTCAAGACAGCCTTTAATCATGAATGCCAACATCAAGAACTTTTAGTGTATGATATTCAGCATTTGCTTGGCAGTGCTTATAGACCTGTGAAACATAAATCACATCCCAGACATCTGCCATCACTGGAACTAAGAACGGTATCAATTCCAGGTGGACTCTATGACATGGGATACAGCGGTACTGACTTTAGTTACGACATTGAACTTCCAGAGCACAAGGTATACTTGAATAACTACACTATTGATGTATTCCCCGTAACTAATCAAGAATATCTAAAATTTGTCCAAGATGGCGGATATGAAGAATTTAGGTTTTGGCTTGCAGACGGATGGGAGATTGTAAAGAAAAATGAATGGAAGGCACCAATGTATTGGGAGAATGAAGATGGGATCTGGTTAAAGAATGATTTTAGAGGAAAGGAAAAATTAAATCCAAACGAGCCAATTTACAATATTAGTTATTACGAAGCAGATGCCTATTGCAAGTGGGCAGGAAAGAGATTACCAACAGAGGCAGAATGGGAAAAAGCAGCTAGTTGGAATGAGAACAAGAAGTTAAAGACAATTTATCCCTGGGGAAATGATGCTCCTACTGAGAATCATGCAAACCTGCTAGAATCATACCTGTGGTCCCCGGCTGAGATTGGTTCGTATCCCTTGGGCAAGAGCTACTACGGGTTGCATCAAATGATGGGAGATGTATGGGAGTGGACATCATCAGACTTTATAGGATATCCAGGTTTCAAATCAGGATTTACAGAATATAATGACAAATGGTTTGTCAATCAAAAGGTACTTCGAGGTTCTTCGTTTGCCACGCCAAAATATTCCATTAGAAATAGCTATAGGAATTTTTTCAGACCGGAAGAAAGATGGATGTTTTCAGGATTTAGGTGCGTACAGGACACATGATATCAAAACCAGTGCAAGAACTAGAAGCCCCAAGATATCACAAAGTAATTGTAAATCCTAGATTTTGTTATTTTCGATCTAAATCCGACAGTAAATCTACCATTGAAGCAGAAATCTCCTACGGGTTGTCAAGAAAAGCAAAATTCATCTCTCCAAAATTTTTCTATGATGATACTGGCTCCAAACTTTTTGAATTGATTTGCTCCTTACCAGAATATTATCTTACCAAAACTGAGATGAGGATATTGCATACCGTAGCAAATGAGTTGCCAGATAATCTTACAGAAAGTCACGTATTAGTTGAGCTTGGAAGTGGCTCATCAAAAAAGACAAGAAAACTGTTGCAGGCTCTTTCCAAAATTCAAAAAAGATTAGAGTATTACCCAATTGACATATCAGATATTCTCAAGGATAGTTCGATTAGACTGCATAACGAGTATGACAATTTGAGGGTAACTGGCATCATAGACCAATATGAGCCAGCTCTAGAATTCATAAAAAAAATAGACAATCAAAGGAAAATAATTGCCTTCTTGGGTTCCAGCCTTGGCAATTTTGAGCCAAAAAGCGCATATGAATTCCTTACTAGAATTTACCAATCCATGCGAAGAAAAGACTTGTTTCTTATTGGCCTTGACCTAGTAAAAGACCAAAAAGTGCTTGAAAGTGCTTACAACGACTCTCAGGGCATAACAGCCAAATTCAATCTAAATTTGTTGACTAGAATCAACAGAGAGTTTGGTGGAGACTTTGATCTTGATAAATTTGCACATCATGCAATTTTTAATAAAAAATCAAGTAGAATTGAAATGTACCTCAAGTCCAAAATAAAACAGGAGGTAAACATAGCAAACCTTGGTCTTGTATTAAAATTTAGAAAGGACGAGTTAATAAATACTGAATATTCTTACAAGTACACCATTTCAAAAATTCGTACAATGGCAAAAAAGACAGGATTTAATGTTATTAAAATATGGACTGATGAAAAGAACCACTTTGCCCTTGCACTCTTTTCAAGAGAGAATCTATGAAAAACAAATGCGAGCACTTTGATGGTGTAAAGGAAAAGGTTACTCCAAATACAGAAGGTTGTGAAGAATGTGAGAAAGATGGAACGGAGTGGGTAGCCTTGAGACTTTGCTTAGAGTGTGGCCATGTTGGATGCTGTGACTCCTCAAAGGGCATGCATGCGACAAATCATTTCAAAAAAACAGGACATCCTGTAATGGTTGCACTTCCTAACTTTGCATGGAAGTGGTGCTATGTACACAAATCTTATTCTTAAGTTATAAGATCAAGCTGGTACAGCCATAACACAAAACGTTTCTAAAAATTAACATTATTTTCTCTTAAAACATTTCATACCGTAAGTCTTATTCTCTAAAAAATATAAAAAATTAGGTTTTGGTCAGTTTTTTCTTGACCATGTAGATATCCAAGAATCAACGATGTTGTGATTTAGTTCGTAAAAGGAACTTGTGGTGTCGCTTATTGCTTTAGTGGCTTGTCTTGTTGCATCGAGTACAGTTAGTGCTACCTTGCTTTGCATGTCAATTGCCTTTACAAATTCGTCTGTAAGGTCACGAACAACTTTTACTGACGCTTCTGGTGCTCTTTGATCCACACCAATCTTTTGAGCAAAGTTCTGTTGATTTGCGATTGTGCTGCTCACAAAGTTTGCCCATGCGGAAAAGTATTCCTGGGAGAGATTGGTCATAGATTGTACGTATGGTGGTACTGTCTTTTCGATATTGCCACGAATCTTTTCGAAGCTTTGTCTTGATTCTGTGAAGATGTCTCTTGTATCTGAGTGGAACTCTTTATGTTCCGGATTTGATTTACTCATGCACCTATATCATTACCAGCCATATATATACATTGGTAATAATTGGTAATTAATACCAATAAATGGATCATCATTAAATCAGGATAGTATCCAAAGCGATAGAGAGAATGCATTCTGTCCTAAAATATTCGGCTAATTCAGCGGCATATTCCATCTCAGGATACTGTCAAGGAGGAAGAACCTGAGCTAGAATTATGAGTATCATCTCCAGAGTAATTTACAGTTATAATGACAGGGTCAACCTTTGTTGTGGTATAGGTGGTATTGCATATGGCTGATGTAGTGGAGCGACTTAATGGCGTCAATGTGCATGAACTAGTATCAAATCTGCCACCTGCACCTCCATCATTCCATGTGATCTGACCAGTAGGTATGATCTTTGTGCCTGCACTAGAGTCTATCACTTTTGCATGAAGTGTCACAGGAACTCCGGTGTTTGCGTTTACAGGATTAGGAGAAACTAAAGTTGTTGTCGGTCTTAGAGTTATCGATAGGGAGGATGAACTCTGACTTGTCTTGTGGAAACTATCTCCCAAGTAAGTGGCATTTAATGTAATTTGTTCTGTTGTTAATGGGTTCGTGTATTCTACCCAGCATCCACCAATGCTAGACAAAGTAGTATACTGTACTAGTGTACACAAATTAGAAGTGAAGGTACCGCCTGCACCTCCATCATTCCATACAACTTGACCAGTAGGAAGACTCTTTGACCCAGCGCTTGCGTCATAAACCTCAGCCACATATCTAAAGGTCAATCCTATTGGCGAGGTAGGCCAATGATTAGCAATGACAGATTTTGTGATACGTAGATTTACTGTCAACGGAGATGACGTAGTACTTGAATGATGAATACCATCACCTGAATATGTTGCAGTGATTGTGACTGGTCCCATACTTGCCACAGGAGTATATACAATATCACATCTAGCTGATGAAACAGAACCATTTAATGGCTTTAGTATGCACGAAGTAAAATTAAAAACTCCTCCTACACCATTATCACTCCATGTAACTTGACCAGATGGTATTAGCTTTGTACCACCACTTGAGTCAACAACCTTTGCATGAAATATTATTGGGGTTCCAATAGACGTAGTTGCTGGATTAGGTAAAACAATAGTATTGGTTGTGCGCAAAGTGATGGTTGGAATCATACCGGTTGCATTTGCATGTGAAATAGAGAAGAGTCCAATAAAAATAAAAAAGATCAGAAAACTAGA
>Ga0335084_10002180_pt1 | contig 18768 bp, 43 predicted proteins | sample Lox_Sample_44_FD_206721 | JGI IMG/M metagenome (GOLD analysis project Ga0335084, IMG submission 206721) | Soil microbial communities from Loxahatchee National Wildlife Refuge, Florida, United States - Lox_Sample_4.4 | ecosystem: Environmental > Terrestrial > Soil > Wetlands | place: USA...
CGAGCTTCGAGGCGTACGACTTGTTGCGGTAGTGGTCCGCTACCAGCTTGATGACGTCTGGCGACTTCTCGATGACGGTGATCTTCTCCACGCCATGCTGCGTAGCGACGGCATTGAGCACCATGCCGATGCCGAGACCGGCGATGAGCACGTTCTCGTCTGCGCGGGTGATGAAGTAGATGTGGTCGCGCACCTCGTCCGGGGTATCGGACATGATGATTTCACCCCGGCGCTTCAGGGCGGTGTACGTGCCCGGAGGCGTGAAGCGACCCATCATGTTCGGCTTGATGGACGCCATCATGCGGTCGCGCTTGGAGTCGTCGTCGCTGACAGTAAAGCGCTCCACGGTCCACATGCCGGACGTGCCCTCGGGAACGTCGACTTTGAAGGAGTCGCTGCTGTATCGGGTCATGTTCCTATCTACAGCTCTCGCCGGTTGGCTTTTCAGGGGTAGAACCACAATGGGCAGGGCATGACGTGCCGCCCTTGTGGGGGATGATCAAGGAATCCGCCGCCGCCACAGGCTGAGCACCACCAGATGCCGCCTACGTATACGCATGCCGAATCGATGAGACCACGGATAGATATCGGCCGCCTCAAATCTTTTCCAGAAACTGCAGGTGGGGCTTGTCGTAGCTCCAGATTTCGCCATCGACCCAACGAACGTGGACGCGCGTCTTCAGAACCTTGACGACAGTGCCGTAGCGATACGGCCACCAGCGGTCATGGACCCTGGCCTTGAGCTTGAACACCCTACTCATCTTTCTTGGGCGTTCCCAGCTGACGAAGCGGCATCACGAACTGATCTTCGGCGAGAATGCGTTCGCAGATTGCGCCGATCTCAGAGATTGCGGCCTCAAGACATCCTGCAAATGGAATCTTGGTCAAAGCGACGTGCTCGCGCAGTACCTGTTGAACGCCCAGGGCGAATTCCATCAGGTCGCGCTTTTTGACGACGTAGACCGGTTCACCGTGCATGAGGTTCGCATCGTTCGGGCATGGGTGACCTCCCAGCTCGGCGCGCTGGATAGCCTCCCAGAGGAAAAAGACGCGGTTCTTGGCGTCCTCGGCCTCGCGACGCCGCTTGATTTCAGCCTTGGTGATTCTTCCCACCTTGGTAATTCTCGCCATTTGAGTGCCTTAGAACTGGTAGAGGATGTTTCGCTTGCCGATGCGAATCGTTGGGCGGTTTTCTGCGACGAGCCTGTCCATCATCGCCTTGTGTTCGATCTGTGCAAGTTCCCAGATGCACTGCCATAGCAACGGCCTTAACCGTGCGGTCGTTGCGAGTCCGTTGGCCTTGATGAACTTCGGAAAGAAGTCGTGCCATAGGCTCGACGGCGTATACGAGAATACCGTGAGCTGCCACTCCTTGAGCGTCATCCGCTTGCCGGCTTCGCGCTTTTCCGTGGCTTTCTCGGCATGATCTTTACGCATTGGTCGTGCTCCACAACTGGTGGATGTTGGCTTCGAGAACCTTGATCTTCGCCTCGGCTTCGAGCGCACGCTTGCGCCAGTCCATGCGCGGGCAGGTCCAGCCAGAGCACTCCAGGATGATTTGACCTTCGCTATCGAACACCTCCTTGAGATGTTCGTGTTCGGTCTTTACCTCCTGGTCGCAGTACTCACACCGCACGGACGAGGCCCCGCTTGATCTTCTCGACCTCCTCATCCGTCAGGTCGACATAGTTCTCGCCCTTCCTGCGAGCGACGATGAACGTGCCGTAGATTTCGTGGTAGCCGATGCCGGGTTCGCCAGGCTTCATGCCCCGACCGTTCGTCATGTCGATCAGAAAGCTGTGATCGAACAGGGGCGATGGAGCGAGAGCCGGAACGAGCACGTTGAGCGGGAACTGCTTCAGCCGGCCCTCTTCGTCAAACAGCATTTCGAGGCCGTCCGGAAGACGGAGCATCTCGAATAGATCCGTTGTCTTGTCGACAAGCGGATACCAGGTATCCCAGGAATCGGACGGGACGTTCTCCTCGCGAGGCGCCTTGGCGGGCTCGACGACGACGACGCGGACCATATTGAGGGCGTTTTTCTTCATTTGATGCCTTTCAGGCGGGCGATACGGTCCCATCCGCCGTAGTGATCTGTGACAGCGACGAGCTTCTTGCTGCTCTCGCGCAGCATTTCCTGCATTCCCTGCAGGTTCAGACTGCCCTCACCGGCAATGGCCAGGGCAACTGCAGCGCCGCCGCCGTGGCACACAGAGCGTACTTCATCAAGCAGAAGGATGTCCTCGTCAGACATCGCAGCGTTCTGCAGAAGCGCAACGCTCCTCGCTAGGTCCATGTACTCCGTGCAATAGACGCAGTACTCGCGGTTGGTCTGGTCTGTACCGCAGCGGTTGCAGCTCATCGTCCCTATCTACACCGCGATGACAGGCTCGTTTCGTCCACGCGGATGCTTTTTCCGCCACCACTTGCGCCATACCGGATAAGCCAAGAAAAGTCCGACACCTGCGAGTGCCGACCACGAGTGGTGGAGCACGAAGTAGACGAGCCAGAGACATTCCTTGGTCACTAGATAGCGGGTGGCCCAGGCGTGGCAGCTCACGCTGTAGCGCTGAGCAACCTCGTCGCGGACGTACGATTGACGTTCCTGTTCGTTCTCGGCGAGCCGATCAGCGACCTGCGCGTGAGCGAACGTCAGCGTGACAGCGGCGGCACCCAGCCACTCCACAGGGGCAGCGCCGGTAGCGATGACCACACCGGACAGAACCGCTGCAACAGCCGCCAACTCGAATTGCCAGGTTTTCACTCTTTCTCTAAAACGCGGCATTGCTGGCGTGCCTCCTCTCGGATCTGGTTACCCCACTCGCCGATGCACTGGCGGTGGTAGTACTCGCCCCAGCGCTGTTCGGTGTCGTCCTTGACCTTCTCTTCGAGCGCTTTGACGCGCTGATCCATCTTGGTCAGCGCATCATGATAGCGCCCGACCATCACCACCATGATGACGGTCCAGGTCACGAACGCGAGGCCGAAGAATCCGATGGAGGCCGGCAGCCAGCGGATCCAGCTAGCTACAAGCTTGTCGAGTGGTGTCTGCGGGTCCCGAATCAGCCGGGCGATCGGCGGCTCTTCCTTCTGCATAGGGAGACGCTATCAGACATGCTCTTGATTGGCATCATGCTCGAAGAGCATTACTTGATCTCCGCAGCAGCCTCGACCAGATCGTGGGCTTCCTGCTTGGTTACTAGACGGCTTGGAACGCAGCCGTGCGGGCACTGCATGCCGTCAGCAACGCCGTACAATCGACAAATCATCGGCCGCACCGGGTAGATGCTGCAGCGCTGCTTTTTGAGATAGCTGCAGCTTAGATCTTCCGTTGGACGCAGCATGACGTGGTTCTTGTGAATCGGCGCAACGACGTCCGGGATGGTCTTGACCCGATGACCCGTGTGTTCGGCGATAGCGTCCTTCTCGGCCTTCGAGCACAGGATGACGCCGCAGGCATCGTGACAGAGGCCTTTGCAGTTGATCGTCGGCAGCTTTGCGTACAGATCGTCGAGCTTGGTCATTACCAGCCGAACTTCTTGACCGCGCGATTGAACGCCGTGTAGCGATCTTCGTAGTACTGCTCTTGGACTTCTTGCTGTTTCTCGGTTAGCTTCGTGTAGTTCTTCGGGTGTTTGCCGATTTCCTTGCGGACAGGCTCCAGCCGCTTGAACGCCTTGGGGTCGACGAGCTTGATGATGATGTCGTCTGCGCCGAGGCCGTCCTTGGCTCTCAGATCTTGGCTGCCGCCGTGGTCGATGTCGGTCGACTTGTACGGGTCCAGCAGCACCTTCAGTAGTTTCGTATCGAGCACGCCGAGGTCGTATGCGCCGACGACGGTGGCTTCCATGATCCTGTACGCCTCGTTATTTCCCACGCTTCTTTCTCCCTGTGAGCATGGCGGCGATGACTTCATCGGCGCCGTCTTGAGTCAGCTCGATGGTGTGGCCTTTGCCGTTACGGGTGACGCTGAGGCTGACGCAGCGTCCTTCCGATGAAGCCTCGCTGTCGAGCGTTGTGATCTCGATGGCGATTTTTCCCGTAGAGAACGTCTTGGTGATTTTCTTCACTTACGACGCCTCTTTTTGCTGACCATTTTGATTTTGATCGGCTTTTCGGTGTGCCGGTCTGCGGAATAGCAGGCGCTGGAGAGCCGCTCCCAGCCGATGACCATCATATCCATGATGGCGCTGAGGTCAGGCCGGTATGTCAGCTTCTGAAATTCCTTTTCCGCCTTGGACTTCATCATCCATGGGTTGAGGTCACGAAGACCTGGCTGGGCGAAGATCGTATGTCCTCGTTCGAGCTTCTCGGTTCCGTCGCTGTAGAACACCTCGTAGAGAAGATGGACGTGACAACCGGCCTTCCCATTGCTCAGGTACATGCCGATCTCACGACGGTCGATCTCCCTCGGCTTACGCTTACTCACGGTAACCGGCCTTCCTCAGCGTATCGCTTGCGCGCATGAAGATGCTGGTCACCTGACTCTCGTTGTAGCCAAGCATCTTGCCCAGCTCTTCGAGCGTGATGGTCCACTGGCCGCTGTCGACCGACTGCAGCTCCATGAACGCGAAGATGAGGCGAGCAAACTGCAGCTCGGTGTTGAACCACGGGTCGTCGGGTCCGTTGCGGATCTCCAGCTTCTCGATGCCGCCGGGCTGCTTGGTCCAGCGCGTGCCGTCTGCCTTGAGAGCGCCCTCCTTCGGCTGCAGCTTGCGCTTTTTGGGCGCATATTGAGCCTTGTTGGCGCGGTACGCCGCCTCCTGGCACTCACTCTTGCCGCACGTGGGCGGAATGTAGTCGCCGACCTTCTTGAGGGGAGCCGCGCAGTGTGGACAGTTCATGACTCTATCTACAGCGGACTCAGAACGGCGTTTCGCTAAAGTCGCTAAGGTCGGCGATTGCCGTGCGAATCTGGTAGCCAACATCGGCGTTTAGGTTCTTTGTGCAGCCGACATCGCCCATCCGGCTCGCCATCACCACGCGAACGCGGTCTCCTTTGCGGACGCCCATCCAATCTTTGCCCTGATAGGTAGCGAATAGCTTAGGATACGGCTCTTTTGAGAGCATGCCGTGGGCCGGCGAGCGCGCCCGGTCCAGGAACTTGCGCAGGCATTCCGGCTGAGACGGGTCTTCGATGTACTCGTCGCAGTGCTTGAAGGTCTGAGAGATCAGATCGAGCGTCGGGTCCAGCTCTTTACTGGGTTCGTCAGCCGGCGTTGTCCTTGTGGCCAGCGGATCGACTTCGTTTAGCTGTTCGCCGACGAACAGGCTCACCACCCCCGCTAGTCCCTGGCCCCGTTGTTTCTTTCTTTTCGTCATCTTGGTTCCTGAGTCGAACACCGGTCCAAGGAAACCCCATCTTGATGATTTCGATTTCCGGGTCCTTACACAGCCGTGTGAAGATGTTCGCGTGTTTTGTTGTCGCCGTTGCTTCGAACACCGAGAAGCGACCAACCCTCAGCACGATCGACTTGACGTTTTCGTACGTCAAGTTCTTGCCTTTCAGGTCATCCGTCGAACCGAAGCTGCAGATGTGCCAGCTATACTTGCTCATGCCGGGAATTCCTGGTGCTGAAAGCCGTCGAGATACGGACGCTCGATAACACCACCAGGCTTCATTTTCGAGCCCTTTCCGACCTTGACCACGTCGACCACTTCGGCGCGCGCAGCTTGACCGCTCGGATATAGCCTGTGGCCGCCTTCCTGCGCTTCGGTGGCCTGCTTTAGGAAGAACTTGGTGTCGGAATCGCGGCACTGATCCCGCAACATCCTGAGCCACCTGTGGTCACACGGACGCATTCCGGGACCGCTTTCACAGCCGGCGATAATCCAGTGGATGCGCGGAGGCGGCTTGTTGTCGCCGAAGACGTGAACGATGGGCAGCGTGATCGGTCCGATCAGCGGCTCACAGGATAGGAACCGGATAGCAGCCGGGCAAGCCAACAGGTCTGGAATGCGCTCGTCGGCCGCAGCCTGGTCCTCCACGCTCACGCCCAGCCAAACGTTCGGTAGAGGCCACGTGTACGCGCCCAGGTTGCGATCTGCACGCGCCAGAGTCTTCAGCTCCTCCGGGTGGTCCTTGAGAGCCCTGTACGCGTAGCCGATGAGCTGGGGCATCGTTAGCGTGCCGGCCCAGACGAAGAACTCCTTCATGCGCTTGGAGCGCTTTGTGAGCACCTGGAACTTGTGCTGCTTGGCGAGCAGCATCACGGCGAAGATCGCGGCGATGTGTTCGAAGCTCAGGTTTTCATGGAAGATATCGCTCATCGAATTCACGAAGATTCGACGAGGCTTCTGCCAACGCAGGGGATCGAGCAGATGCTTCGGGATGAAGTCGACTTTGCCGTTCCACTTCGGCTTCACCTTGCCCTTACGAAGCGTGACGAGCCCATGGTACGGCTGGCCGGGGTCCGAGAATCGTCCTGCCATCGTTTCTGCGTAGCAGTGCCTACAACCCTCGCTCACACGAGAGCAACCACGGATGCAATTCCAACTAGCATCCGTCCATGAAATTCCCGTTTTATCACCCATCGCGCGCTCTCCGCTTTACACAAGAGGAACAGTCACAATCAGGCGGGATTTTGGCTGGTCCGTCATGGCCAAGCAAGAACTTCATGACGGCCTCTCGGGTTTTCTTGTCTAGGCTGTGCATATCCTTGACGAAGAAATCCTCGACGGCCTTCTCATTATTCGGGTCGACGTTGCCCCATTTCTGGGCCGCCATGTTGTACCAGTGCATCGCGGTCGGCATTATTTCTCCACCACGTTGATGCAGCCGCTGCGGATAACCTTGAGCGTACGCTGTGCCTCGGCGTATTCGCTTCGATGGCGGTTGTCAGCCATGTACATCTCGTCATCGCAGACGAGACCTTCATGGATCTGTGCGTAGACGGTGTACGCGGTGAGCATGACTTCGCCGCAGCCCATGTACTTCTTGCACATGTACGCGCAGTAGATCAGCGCCTCGTCGGGTAACTGCCCCATGGGCGTCTTGAACATCTGCATGCCGCGTTCTTGTGCGTTCATTGATAGAATATCCTGAAGCGCTCTAGGAGGCCTTCGATTCGCTGTTCACCCATCGGGTTGAGCGGTTCGGTGCTGCGCGGTGCCTCGCGTTCCCACGGCTTGCCGGTGACCATCAGACTTAACGACGGGGCGCCGATCGGCCGTACGTAGTGCCAGCCGTCTGGTTCCACCATCTCGTAGCAGAAGGTCGTGTTCGCGATGAGCTTGCAGGCGATCGGCGGCGTGGTCATGCCAGGTCCATAGCCGATGCCCATCTCGTACGATCCTTCGAGCACGCGAATGGCCGAAGGCCACGGGTGCGGGTGGATCAGCGCCTGTTCGCGCTCACATGGATGGATCCGATGCAGGTACACACGGTAATCGCCGACCTGCTTCCAGAGCCGCTCTACGACTGGCGGATGGTAGTTGATGTACATGCTGTTCCAGCCGGGCTGACGGACCAGAACATCCATCTTGTCTTCGATGTCGTAGAGCACGTTCAGCATCATTCACCTTCCAGTTTTTTCATTTCCACGAGACGAGCCCGTAGTTCTGGGATGCTGGCCGCGAGCCTTTCGGCGTGTTCTAGCTGTACCTCAACGCAGCAGCGCTCACAGCGAGGGACGAACATCCCGTGAACAGCTGCGATGATGCCCTCGTCGCTCCACCACGCGGTGGCAGGCCGCTTGTTGCAGCGCTGGCAGGTTTGGCCGTTCGGCTTATCCAGCAGGGACATTTTTGGCCGCCTCGATACCCTTGTCCATCTGGGCTTGCAGGAACGTCGTGAAGGCCTCGATGACAGCAGGTTCTGCGACCTTGCCCAGAGCGCGCTCCAGCGTGATCCGAAGCGCTTCCTTGGCACCGACAATCGCATTCGGCTGCTGAGCGCGAGCGCTATTGTGGCCGAAGCGGAAGGCGATCATGCCAGCTTCCTTGATGTGCGTGACCATGCGGAAGACTGGACCTGGATCTGCTTGCGCTTGGCTGTCCTCTTTGGCGTCATCGCCGTCGTTATTGCGATTCGCCCATGCCGAATACGCCGCACGCCCCTTTGGTGTGATGAGCAGGAAATTCCGCTGCGGCTGTTCCGCCCAGCCAAAGTCCTTGGCGAATTCGGCGAGCCCTTTGCTCATGAGGGAGGCACGCAGCGCGAACTTGATTGGATCTGCCGTACAGGCTTCGTCCTTGATTCCGCCGGTGAGAAGTTCCGCGAGCATCTTTAGTTCTTGTTCACTGAGGTTCATTTGGTTTCTCCGGTGGTTTTCTGGCCACGAAGCCTTTCCCCTTGCAAACTACACAAGGGTTCTTTTTGGGTGCCCAGATGAAACCGCGACCCTCGCAGTTTGAGCACTCCATGAGCCGGTCGCCGCCTGGCTTCGCTTCGGTCTTCTTCATAGCATCACGTATTCTTTGCTCTTGTCCCCTCCGGGGCGACGGCGCCCGGTGTACGGATGCCTCATCCAGCCATCGGGTTCGCCCTGACCGTCCCAAGCTTCGAGAGCGACGACCGCCGCTCCAGGTTCGTCGTATCACCAGCCGTCGTCGACGTTCACTTCTCCATCGCCGATAATGATGCGAGCGCGACCCAAGATCAGCTCCATGACTTCTGCGATCCGCCCATCAGGCATGGTTTTCTTGTGAAGCATCATTGTGGGAACCTGCATTCGTTGCCCTTGCCGTCGCCGTGGTAGTCGTACTTCGGGTGCGCCCAGCGGTGGCAGTTCGGGCATTCGCGGTACTTGACCTTCTCTTTTTCGAACTCGGCCTTGTACAACTCTTCGAGGCTGTCGATTTGGTCGATCACGTCCTGCAGCGCCATACGGACGCTCTTTGAGTCGCCCTCGATGTAGAGGCAGTCACCGGACCAGAACGGCTTTACTTCCTTGCCGTTCTCATCGAATTCCGGCTGGGTGCTGTCAACGACCAGACACTCGACGCGCATGCCACACCACTCGGGCGGCTTCTCCGTCGTGCCGTGGTACGGATGGGCGCCGCACGTGGCCTGGGGCTGCTTGCCGTGGAACTCGTGGACGATTTTCATCGAGCGCACTATCCCGCCAGGTCGGGCAATTGTCCAGTGGAGCGCAAGCGCTTGCGCTATCCCTCTGGCGGGTCGATGACATTCTCTTCGGCGAGCAGCTTGTTTGTGAGGCTGTCCGCGCCCTTGAGCAGCCGGCCGTAGGACGCTCGGTATCTCGCGTAGTCGTCCAGCGAATCCCGGAAGTCGCCGACGCGCCAGAAGAGGCCCAGGACGCCAATGGTGCCCATTGGAATCGAGCCAGCGAGGGGGCCGGCGGCAACGAACGCACCACATGCAAGAATGAACAGGGCGTTGAACGCGAAGACGAGTCGAGCGAGCCTCAGCTTCTCGCGAACTTCCTCGACACGAGCCAGCTTGCGCACGAGCTTCTCAGAGGTCGGCTTGTGCTTGATCACAGCCAATGCCTTGGTAAACCGGCCCTTCTCATCGCGACGCTGCATCTTGATTCCCAATGTATCCTATCGCTCGCCAGGGCTGAGAAGGTTTCTGCCCTTCTTTCCTTTTTCCTTCTTGGGCACTTTCTTGAGATAGCGGAAGCGGTTTTTTGGATTGTCGATGAAGTTCCGCAGAGACCTGACGACTCGGTCGCGTTCGATGACCAGGGCGTGGATTGTGGTCATATCGTTGAGCTGATCGCGCTGCCAGATACCGAACACGTTCATCTGGTTCGGGTTGTCGTGGATACGCTTGATCGTGGTATCCCAGGCACGCTGGGCCTCATCCAGGTGGTACTCCAGGTGCGTCAGAAAGTCTTCGAGCAGGCGCTTGGATTCGGCTCGCATCACTCTTCCACGCGCTCGTAGATCAGATCGTCTTCGTTGGTCTCGATGATCAGCCGCGTGCTGTACTTGTGGTCCGGCTGATCGATCGTGTACTTCCACGGCGGGATGCTGCGCTCCTCTTCGACCATGGACACGGAGAAGCTCCAGGTGCCGTCGTAGAAGGCATAGACGAAGCAGACGCGTGAACCGCCGATGTTGGAGACCTTGATCTTGGTTGGCTTCTCGTCGGAGCCGTAGGAGCCCAGCTCGTCATCGTCGTCGTGTACGGAGTCGCCACGAACATCGCAGTATTCGACCGTCTTCACACGGTGAACGCTGATGATGTCGTCGGAGTGTCCGGTGAATTCCAGCCTGCAGCTTGATCCGCTCATGTTTCGCACCATTCTGGCCGCCCGCAGTACGGGCATACGGGTTCTCTGAAGCCTGCCTTTCGCCACCAGGCAGGAAAATTCCGGCCCCGTTCTCGCCAAGTTCCTCGCCATTGTCCACACGGACATCGGGTGGGCGTGTTGTGGCCGCAAAGGCAGTTGCTCGGAAGGCAAGAATGCGCCATCCGGTACAGAACATCGTCTGGAAGTTCAGAACGCCGACACAGCCGATGCGCCAGATCTGGCATCAGCTGCTTGTAATGTTCTTGCAGCTCTTCCCAGGTCACAGGAGAGCCATCAGCTCTTTGGCGTGTTCCTTGTTCTTGAATAGGAAGAACGGAGCCAGACCTTCATCGACCGCCCACCAGGCGTCGAACAAGTTGAAGTTCTTGCCCTTGACCGGGTGGTAGCTCTCGTAGATGTACGTAACTTCCTTGTGGCGGAACTTCCGCTCGCTCCACGTAGCCTTGAGGTTGTCCTCGAAGACCTGCGTTGCAGCATTGAGCCGGTCCGCAGGACCGACGAAGTACGCCGTGTCCTTGCCAACAGTGATCGTGCGAATGATCCAGGTATCGTCCTTGGCCGCACGCATCGCCTTCAGGGCCTTTGGAATCGTTCCGAACTCGAACTCGGAGCTGCCCATGTAGTCCAGCTCGAAGATGCGGTCGAAGCCCTTGCTGTGCTCGCTGACGTGCGAGCGCCGCTTTACGCGCTGGATGAGGAACGGAATTCCGTCGTTAGCCATGACCCTACCTACAGTCGAACTGACGAGACTTTTCAGTCCCAGTACGCGCTGACGTTGTTGTAGTCAGGGAATCCGTTGTCGATGAGCCACTGAGCGCACTGGCCGCGCAGCTCCTTCTCGACCTGCTCGCTGGCCTGGTAGTCGCGCTTTCCATCCTTCTTAGGCATCGGCGCCTCGACGCTGAATACGGCCTTCTTGGAGTCGCGGACCTGCATCTCGATGAGGTCATCGGTGTCCTTGCGCTCGTAGTTGCGCTCGATCGAGAACCGACGAACGGGGTGGATATTCGCGTCCCGGTCGTAGAACGCCGCCTTGTAGAAGAACGAGCCACGGACACGGCCCTTGTCGTCGACGAGGTTGTTCCACATCGAGTGATCGGTGGGCTGCTTCTTCCAGCCCTTGGGCAACTCGACGAAGGTGAACAACGAGTCAGTACAGGGCTGGTCATCGAGAATCTTGATGCCCATCGCCTCCCAGACAGGGCGGTCGGCGCCAAGAAGTCCCTTGGTGGGAAGCTGGTCCGAGTTACAGGCATCACGCTGGCCGCGTGCCTCCTGCGCTTCGATCATGGCAGAAGCGCCGCCACGGGCCATGGACTCGACGAGAAGACCGAGAGGATCACTCTGGGTGGTATCGGGGACTTTCTTCATGTGGACCTATCTACATTTGGGTTAGTTGGCCGTTTCGCCCGCGTTGACGATTTCGCAGTATTCGTCCAGGAATTCTGGGTCGTACGAGCTGACGGTCTTTTCGCTATTGTCCCAGCGAATACAGACATCGCCGGGCAGCTTTAAGTTGGGAACGACGGTGCCGTAGATGAGCATCTCGCCGAACGCCTTGCTGTTCTTGAAGAATAGCCGCGTGCCTACGGGGTATCTCTCATCGCTCACGCTGTACCAGCTTGAACTCGGTCTCGGAGAGGCACGGGTTGACTTCATTCAAGATCTGCTGAATCGAAAAGCGCATGCCACGGTGGCCGCCGCGCGCTTCCTTGATCGCCTTGGCGAGGTCGAACGCAGCGCCAAAGACGGAGTCGATCAGTCTGCCTTCGGCAGCAGCGTCATGTGGACCGGAACTCATTAGTATTTCACCAGGCTTGCGACGTTGTAGGAGCTGAGCGGCTTACGACCATTGAGCGCCTGGATCTCGACTACAAAGACGACGCCCGCCACCTTGCCGCCGAGACGCTCCACGAGTCGACAAGCAGCTGCAGCGGTACCGCCAGTGGCAAGCACATCGTCCACGACCACGTAATTGGCGCCAGGACGAATGATGTCAGCGCCCACCTCAATGGTCGCCGTGCCGTATTCCAGAGCATAGGACTCGCTCTCCACCTTGCCGGGCGTTTTGCCGGCTTTGCGCAGCATCACCTTGCCGCTCTTGGCCGCCTGAGCCATCGCTGCGCTGAAGATGAACCCGCGCGACTCGATACCGACGAAGGCGTGCGGATTTCCAGACCACTGCAGCATCAGCTCGATGGTGCGATTGAAGAAAGCGCCGTGTTCCAGGAGTGGTTGAATGTTGCGGAACAGGACGCCCTTGACTGGAAAGTCGGGGTGATCTGTGATGAGGGCGCGGAGATTGTTGTCGTCTTCGACAGAGAGCTTCATGTTGTCCTACTTGGTCGGAACTGGGCCGCCGACGATCTCGAAGTACTTGAGGTCTCCGATTGCCTTCTGCACCTTAGCCAGATCGCCTTCGAGCTTGCGCTTTTGTTCGTCGAGCTTCTGCTGAGCACCAGCGGATATGTTGAGCGCGGTGGTGCGGCGATCGGCCTCATCCCTGTATTGGTCGCGCTCCTTGAGAACTTTGCCGTATTCAGCGAGGTTTTCCTTGTGCTTTTCCTCGATGTTCTTGATGAGGTTCTGCAACTGGATTTCGCGCGATTCGACCTCGCTCTCCTTGGAGAGCAGAAACACCGGCTCACGCACGATCACTGGCGTATCCACTGGGACGGTCATCCCAGACTGGTAGCCGCCGTACTGCTGATTGTTGTTGTTGACGACCTGAGCTGGCGCTGAGTGGTTCACGTTCCTGCTGGTGTCGTGGCTCAGCACTTGTTCCAGGGTCCAGCCGTCACGTGTGCTGTTCTCCAGCTCGGACGGGGACGCGCACTTGTAGATCTTCACTTGGGCCTCATGTGCGGGTTGATGGCGCGCAGCTTGTCCAGGAACTCGTTGTCGGCGAACTTGGGATCACGCGCCGACGTGTACACGCCGGTCTTGGTGTCCAGGTAGCCCCACTCGTTGTTCGGCGCCGCCTTGCCGCAGGTCAGCCGCGTGACCGTCTTAGGCTGCACGTCGTGAACGACATGGAAGACGTTCGCAGGCATGTCGTTGATGTCGCCAGCCCGATAGGTCTTCGTTTCGGTCTTGACCACCCTGCCGGCGTGCGGGAAATGGGTTTCTTCTGCAGCTTCCTCGACCCAGTAGCGAGTCTCGCTGTAGCCGCCGCTCAGGATTTCTGACTTGAACGGCCACGGGTGATTGTGGGGCTCGGGACGCGGGTCGTCGGCGTGCCACCACAAGATCTTGACGGTCCGATCGGGCGTGCGCTCGATGGCCAGCTCGGTCTTGTAGGCGCCGCCCTTGCCGTCCGGGATGTGGATGGGCGGGCTTTCGAGCTGCGCCGAAGCAAGTGGCTGTCCGCCCGTGGTCGTAGTTACCTTTTCCATGGTCCGACTCCTCTGATGTCGCGCAGGATGAGAAACAAGAAGGTCCAGACCTTGTACTCAGATCCGATGCACAGCGAGAATTTGCGCTGGTCCTGGCTGTACGGTCCGAACTGAAGCTCCTCGGGGAAGCCCTGGAAGTAGCAGTAGCCCCACGAGTGCCCTGGCCTCCATGGCTCGGACTCGAAGCGCTTTTTGTCGCTATCGGAGAAATCCAGCTCGAAGCCACGGAGATCCGTCTCGATGGGCTTCTCTGAAACCACCGAGACGTTCCAATCGTGGTAGTTGTCGCGAAGCACGAACTGAATGCCCAGATCTGGCCGCTCCAACGAATACACGGGCAGGTTGACGCTTTTGGACGTGTGTTCGCCGACAACGAATCCGGTCACCTTGCAGTTGGTGCGGATAGATTCGTTCTCACGCTTGTCGTACGGGACATCTGCCCAGAGAATTGAGCAAAGGTCGTCGCGCACGAAGTGAAGCTGGTGCAGCGATGGCTCCCCACGACTATTGACGGGGACGTAACGGCGGTTGGTATTGTCAGGATCTTTGAGCCACTCGTCATACCAGCCCTGGAGATGAACCTTCATTTGAAATGATCCCTTGGCTTGAATGGGCGCCGGTCTTCCCATTCTTTGTCCCACCAATCCGGCAGCTCAATCTCCAGCGACTGATCTCGAACCCAGTCCCATGTGTTTGGTGGGACGTGCCAGTACTCGATGACCCGCCAATCGAAACAGTTCATCGTCGAGCCAGCATGATCGGTGTCAACGTGACTTGGAGGGTCGCCGTAGTGAAGCTTGCCAGTCCTAATGGCCTCAGCGATCGTCATCGGCTCACGGCCCATCAGCTTCGTTCGGATGTCGTCCATGGAAGATCTGGTGAACGAAACGAGCCAGGTCAGCTCACAGCCCTGGCAGCCGACTTCTACCAACGCTACCTCGTTGGCGTAGATATTCGGTGCATTGCGCGGAACGAATTTGCCGTACCGAGGTACGCCGTTGTCGTCGTACCAGGTCGGTTCCTCAGCAATTCGGCTGCGGATATCAGAGTACTCTGGCGTCATCGGCGCTGCTTTGGGCGTTCACACGGGCACACGGGGCCAACGAATTTCCGAGTGCAGTACTTGCACGGCTTAAGGCTCTCGGCCCAGGCTGCGAATTCTTTGTCGGAGATGATTTGCTTGTAGGCCATTACTCCGGGAACCTTCCGCTGTTGTTACGCCAGCCAAGCTCATGCTCGTGTTCGCTTGGGTCCCAGCGCATGCGAATCTTCTTGGCGTGCTTGCCGTACATACCACGCACGATGCTCTCGGCCTGCGCCGGGGTGTCGGCATCGACACGGGCGCACCACACCTTGAAGCTGTTCTCGTCGCCACCGCCGTAGCCGGAGACCCAACCCTTCATGCCCTTCGGCCAGGATGCGTCGATATCCTCGTCGGGGATGTTGTCATCCGCTTCCCAGCCGACCCAGTAGGTGTGCTTAGCCATTTGCGACCTTCCGCTGACAGCATCTACATGCAAGGCCGTTGATTGTACAGCTCAAGCAATTGAGGGTTCCGCAGTACTCGCATTTGTGCGGAGTACGTCCACAGGCGCGACACGCGTAGTCGTTCGGATTGGAACGACGCGCGCCGGCCGGCTTGACCACACGCTTGAACTGCTGCCGCTGCATCACCAGGAGTTGTAGAAGCGGATGACCGTGACGTCCGGCGGCAGCTTCTTGATGTCGACCTCGAAGCCGTCTGACGATTCGTCGTTGTACTTCTTGGTGCAGGGAAGCTTTTCGATCGAGACCTCGACCCCACGGTCATCAGGCGGTCCGTTGCTGAAGAAGTCCTCGACGTCTTCTGGAGGGTTGATTTGTGCCGCCTTGCAGGCGTCGTAGACGGCCTTCATCTTCTTCCACTTGTCGTCAGGCGGCTTGAAGCCGACGACGTGCGTGCTCATGCTCATGATGTTCTCCTAGTGCCAGTGCAGGATGATTCGGACGGTTGTACGGAGGGCGGCAACGAACGCCGTCGACGGGTCCTTCGGGTGATGCTTCTTGAGCACGCGCGCAAGCGCTTTCGCTGTGACCCAGGTGTAGGGCTTGCCGTATGGCGTGGTTTTGAGAACCCCGTACTCGTAGTTGCCCTGGTTGTTGACGTCGGAGACGTACGAGGTGAAGTTGTGGCCCTTGGGCAGCTTCGTCGGCTTCAGCTTCTCGATGTCGGCGTACAGGTCTCCGTCTTCTAGATCGGAGCCCCGGCGCACTGGGATGATCGTATGGCTATAGCCCCAGACCTTGCCGTTGGTCTCTGACCAACAGTCGACAGGCAGAAGGTCCAGGGCGACGCTCATCGACCCTCTTGCAGCTCGGTGAATGCCTTCGTGGCGAGGATTTTCGCCTTCATGATGGCCGCAGCGATATCCTGCTGCTTGGTCGACGTGGCATCCGCCGGGTCACTGTAATTGACGAGAACAACGCCCTCCATGAGCTGGTTCCCGAGCTGCGCACGCCAGCCGATGGTCACCGGCTCGTGGCTGTTCTGGAAGCCGCCGCACCAGCGATCGACACGACAGACCTCGGTACCCATGCCGTCCAGTCGAACGTAGTTGCAGGGGTGACTGTTGTCGTTCTGCCAATCGGTGGTCATCGCCCGAAGCCGGGCTTGCATACTCGCAATCGTCTCCGCCATGCCCCTATCTACACTTCAGCCACGCTTCTTTTTCGCAGTTCTTCGTTCACTTCATCCATGAGCGGTTCGTACGCCCAGATACAGCGCTCCTCGTCGAGCCAGTGACGGATGAGACGAACGCGGTCTCGTGGGGTGTCGAAGCTGATTTTCCAGACAGTTTTTCTGTCCTTGGCGTAATCGAGCGCGTACTTGAGCGACTTGAAGTATTTCAATTCGCCGTCCGCATCACGCGTCTGGATGTCCCACATCGTGGCGTCTTTGCCGGCGACCTCCGTCATAGAGCCTTCGTGTCGATGAACCACGTGATCAGGAACGACAGCGTTTTCTCGTAGTCTGTCCTGGCTGGGTTCCACTTGCGATGGGTATGCGGGTGACAGTGGATTCGGCCGATGATCATCGGGTCGCCACGACGAGCCTTCCGACGCCCAGGAACGCAGCCGATATCATCGAAGATGAGGGTGTCCATCGCCTGCTTGGTCGCCATCATGATCTCGGGCTTGACCATCTTGAACGGGAACTCGACGATGTCGTGCTTCGTGGTCCAGGCTTGCTGCAGGTAGTGCTGCTGGCCCTGCTTGTCGACAGAGCCGGCGATCTTCCTCTGCTCGTAGTCGGCCGTGGCGTTGACGAACTGACCTTCGCCTTGCGGCGGACATTCGCTGGCCTGGTCGCTGGGGATCACAGTGCCGTGAATTGCGTCTTGAGAGACCCAGTTGCGGTCAGGGCGCCCCTTGTCCGTGCGGATGGCGAAGATGTCGATGTCGTCGAAGTTGGGGATGATCGTGTAGCCCAGTTCGAGCGCGCATTTCAGCTTCTCGTAGAACTGGTACTGGTCGACGCAGCGGTTCACGATCTTCGAGAATGGCGCCGACTTCCACTTGTTCTTCTTGGCGACTTCGAGGTTGTCCGACGCCTCCTTGCGCTCTGCGGAAATGGCTTCGAGCTTCTTGTCGACCCAGCCGATGAGCTGTGTCTGCGCCACCTGCATCTGTTGTGGGTTGCTGGCAACTGCGATTAGATGCTTCTCAGGTTCATTCTGCGCTTCGTCGGTCATCGGAGTCGTCGTTCCTTCCAGAAGGCAGCCTGCGCCTTCTCTAGATCTGCTCGGTATTTGGCAAGCTTTAGGGCCTTCTGGCCTTCCTCTTCGTGTTCAGGGCAAAAACAAAGGACGCGCGAGCCGATGGCAACCTGAATCCAGTTGTAGACGATGCCGTCGTAGATAACGATCGCTCTACACTGCTCGGGCCGCCTTACGCTGCAGCTCATCATTGCCGGCATGGTGCGTCCAGTCCGAGACGATACTGTCGAACTTGACCGTAATTGTCTTGCCCGTTTTTGTGTTCTTCATGATGTAGGCGATCGGATGCATCCCTCGCGGGACCGCCTTCCATCCCATGCACGTGTACTGAACGCGCCGGCTTCCGCGACGAGCCCACACGCCCTCTTTGCTTGCGAGCAAGTCCCCGTATTTCTCGGCGGTGGTCTTGGGCTTGGCTGCGGGCTTCGCGGGCTTGATCTTACCGGAACCCTTGATAACCTTCGCCTTGGGTTCTGGCTTTGAAACCTCGGCATCGACGGTGGGGACCGCGACCTTGGTTTCCTTGCCGTCGTAGGAGAGCGTGCCGATCGCCACCGTTTGAGGCAGCATATCGCTCATGATCTGCGCGGCCATCTTCCAAGCGAGAGCGGTTGCCTCGATACGGAAGGCTTCCATGACAGCCTGCATGTGAGCCTGATACTTCGTGAGCAACTGATTGACCTCGTCGTTCATCGCTTCCTCGCTTGCGGCAGAGGGATTACCTTCTCGCGTTCACCCAGCTCGGTGACGGCATTTGCGAGGGTTCTCAGAGTTTCTGCGGCGCCGTCCTTGCCCTCGGCAAAGGCCTTGCCAGCGCGCTTCTTGATCTCGTCGATGACCCAGAAGAAGCCCAGCTCGAAGCCCTCTTTGCGGGACCTGTCCCATTCACGGGACAGGCAGGCGTCACAACGCAGTTTCCGTCCGTGTTCGCAAGGGTCGAACTGATCGTCTAGCTCCTCCAGCTCTTCTTCGCTGAAGTGAGCCTGCAGGTCGACGACATGGTCAGATTCGGGCTTGGGGCGCCTAGCCATCGACTTCTCGCTCCTGTGCGATGACGATGCATGGATCGTCCGTCGGATGACCTGATGGGCGCATCTCGACCATCCAGTTCTTGGGAATCGGGCTGTCGCCCGTCGGTTCGCCTGTGAAACCGAACAGCCCAGCGATGACCATCACAGCGGTCGGAGCCGGATAGTCCTGCTTCACGGAAGGGTACGGAGCCCCGTTGAAGCGGTTGTTGATGCTGATGGACAGGTGCCGATAGTACTTGGACTTGCTCGGCGACAGCGTGTAGCTGAAGACGCAGCGGTAGCCGTCGTAGATCATGCACTGCAGATTGACGTTCCTACCTGGGATACGGTTCTCCCAGCCCTCGGATTTATCCGACGGGTCGTA
>Ga0335084_10002181_pt1 | contig 18762 bp, 15 predicted proteins | sample Lox_Sample_44_FD_206721 | JGI IMG/M metagenome (GOLD analysis project Ga0335084, IMG submission 206721) | Soil microbial communities from Loxahatchee National Wildlife Refuge, Florida, United States - Lox_Sample_4.4 | ecosystem: Environmental > Terrestrial > Soil > Wetlands | place: USA...
GGCAGCAGCCCGAGCTGGTGCGCACCTTCATCGACGAGGTGCGCGGCGGCGTCCCGTACGCGGGCGATCAGATCGCCGTGCTGCTGCGCGTGATCGCGGCCGACGACCGTCCGGTGCGGCGCATTGCCGACCTCGGCTGCGGCAGCGGCGTCACCGCGCGCGCCATCCTGGCGCAGTACCCCGGCGCCATGGCGGTGTTGATCGATTTCTCCGAGCCGATGCTGGCGGCGGCGCGCCGCGAGCTGGCGGCCCTGCAGCCGGCCCCGGCCTTCGTCGTGGGCGATCTGCTCGACCCCGGCTGGGTCGCGGCGGTGCGGGCCCACGCGCCGTTCGACGTGGTGGCGTCGAGCTACGCCATTCATCACCTGCCCGACGCCCGTAAGCGCGCGTTGTACGCGGAGATCCACGCGCTGCTGGCGCCAGGAGGCCGGTTCGTCAACGTCGAGCACGTCGCCTCCACGACCCCGCGCGTCGAGGCGATGTCGGATGCGTTGATGATCGACTCGATCCACGCCTATCAACGCGCCAAGGGCGCGGCGATCTCGCGCGAGCAGGTTGCGCACGACTTCGTTCACCGGCCCGACAAGGCGGCCAACATCCTGGCGCCGGTCGAGCGCCAGTGCGAGTGGCTCCGCGCGGTTGGGTTCGAAGACGTCGACTGCTACTTCAAGGTCTTCGAGCTCGCCGTGTTCGGCGGCCGGCGGGCGCCGACGTAGACCCGCTCAGCGCTTGAGCTCGTCGACCGAGGCGATGATCTTGCCCACCAGGCCGTACTCCTTGGCGGCCTCGGCGGTCATCCAGAAGTTGCGCTCGGTGTCCTTCTCGACCTTCTTGAGCGGCTGGCCGGTCTGATCGGCGATGATGCGGTTGAGGCGCGCCCGCATCTTGAGGATCTCCTCGGCCTCGATCTCGAGGTCGGTGGCGCGGCCGCCGGCGCCGCCGGCGGGCTGGTGCAGCAAGAAGCGCGTGTTGGGCAGGCAGTACCGCTGTTCGCGCGGCACGGCCAGGTAGATGTGCGCACCGGCGCTGGCGACCCAGCCGGTGCCGACGATGGTCACGCGCGGGCGGATGAAGCCGAGCAGGTCGAAGATGGTGTCGGCGGCTTCGACATGGCCGCCCGGCGAGTGCAGATAGAGGGTCACGTCGTCGTTCGACACCGCCGCCATCGCCAGCAGCTGTTCGACGACCACCCGCGCCAGATCGGCGTCGATCTCGCCGCAGATGACGATCGAACGCGCGTCGAACAGCTTCTGTGCCACCGACACACGCGCCACCTGATCCAACATTCCCGGAATCTCGCTCATGGCCACGGCCTCCCAGTCCGGCGTCTGCGATCCCTTATAGCAGAGATTCGCCGCGGTGCAGTCCCGCTCTTGCCGAGCCGTCGGCCTGGGGCGCGAAACGCTCGCAGCGGCGCCAGAACGGACGTGGAAGAGGGACGCTTGACGGGGCGGGCGACGCGGGCGATGGTACGGCGACTTGGTCGACACCGCCCACAGCCGCGAGCGCGCAGTTCTGGTGGCCATCGAGCACGGCCGCGGGGCGCTGCTCAACAGCGCGGAGTCGATCGCCGAGCTGGCCCGGCTGAGCGAGACCGCCGGCCTCGAGGTCGCCGGCACTGTCGTCCAGGCGATCCGCCGCCTCCATCCGGGCACCCTGATCGGCGCGGGCAAGATCGATGAAGTCCGTGCCCTGGCCGAGGCGCGCGGCGCCACCGTCGTGGTCTTCGACGACGAGCTCTCGCCGGCGCAGCAGCGCAACCTGGACAAGCGGCTCGGGGTGCGGGTCATCGACCGCACCCAATTGATCCTCGACATCTTCGCGCAGCGCGCCACCTCGCAGGCCGGCAAGCTGCAGGTCGAGCTCGCGCAGCTCGAGTATCTGCTGCCGCGACTGACCCGGGCGTGGACCCACCTCTCGCGCCTCGGCGGCGGCGTCGTCGGCGCGCGCGGACCCGGCGAGACCCAGCTCGAGGTCGACCGCCGGCGGGTGCGCGAGCGCATCGCGGCCCTGCGCCGGCGGCTCGAGCAGGTGTCGCGCACGCGCGCCCTGCACCGCGAGAGCCGCGACGCGGTGCCGTACCCCACGGTCGCTTTGGTCGGCTACACCAACTCGGGAAAGTCGACGCTGATGAACGCGCTCACCCAGGCCGGCGTGCTGGTTGCCGACCAGCTCTTCGCGACGCTCGACCCCACCGTGCGCCGCCTGCGGCTGGCGGACGGCGGCGAGGCGCTGCTGGTCGACACGGTCGGGTTCATCCACAAGCTGCCGCACGGCTTCGTCGATGCGTTCAAGAGCACCCTCGAGGAGGTCCAGAAGGCACATCTGCTGCTGCACGTGGTGGACGGGAGCGACGCCCACGCCGCCCAGCACATCGAGGTCGTCGAGCGCGTGCTCGGCGAGCTCGGGGCGGACGGCACCCAGCGCCTCACCGTGTTCAACAAGCAGGACCTTCCCGGGCCGCACGATCTGCGTCGCCTGGTGAGCGGGCCGTCCTGTGCGGTCTCGGCGCGCACCGGCGCGGGCATCGGCGACCTGGTGCGTCAGATCTCGACTTTGCTCGCCGCCCAGCAGGAGCGCCTGCACGTCTTCATTCCGGTCGGCCGCGGCGACCTGCTCGCCGCGCTGCACCAGGGCGGGCGTGTCGCCGAGCAGATCCTGCAGGACGGCACGTTCGAGGTGACGGCCTACGTGCCGCCGAAGGTGGCCGGGCGCATCCGCAAGGCGTTAGGGGCCGGGGGCCGGGGATCGGGGGTCGGGGTCGGCGAAGGATGACCTGGCCCCCGACCGCCGCCCCCCGATCCCCGACCCCCTCGCGTCGTCCCTGCCGATGCTGACCCTGCCGAACTTCCTCACGCTGCTCCGGATCATCGCCATTCCGGTGTTCCTGGTCTTTCTGGCCGACGGCAACCACGCGGCGGCGTTCATGCTCTTTCTCGCTGCCGGCGTGACCGACACGGTCGACGGTGCCGTAGCGCGGCTGACCAACACCCGCTCCGACCTGGGCGCCGTACTCGACCCGATGGCGGACAAGCTCCTGCTGCTGAGCTCCTTCCTGGTGCTCGGCTTCAACGGCGCCCTCGAGGCTTGGCTGGTGGTGCTGGTGGTCGTGCGCGACGTCATCGTCGTGCTCGGCTACGGGGCCGTGTTCATCGTCGATCACGAATGGATGGAGGTGGCGCCGAGCCGCCTCGGCAAGCTCAGCACCTTCTTTCAGCTCTTCACCGTCGGCTTCGCGTTGATGACCCTGGCGCGCCCGGCGCTGCCGCTCGCGACGTTCGACGAAATTATTCAGACCGTGACCGGCGCGGTGACCGCCGCATCGGGCGTGCAGTACATCTACCGTGGGTTGTTGTGGCACCAGCGGCGCGGTAACGTCGCCGCGTCATGACGGCGCAGCGGGGCAGGGGCGGGCGGCGAGCGATCGCTGCGGCGGCGGCGGTCGCGGCCTGGGTCGCGGTTGCGAGCGCCGGCGACGATGCCCGCGCGCTGCTCGACCAGGTCAAGGCGCTCAACCAGACGACGCGCAAGTGGACCGACCGCGTCCAGCGCATGCAGCTGACCGTCACCGACCGCCGCGGCGGGGAGGCGCACCGCGACCTGGAGATCCTCACCAAGCGGTACGGCAGCGACGCCAACCGCTCGATCATGTTCTTCCACGCCCCGCCGCAGGTGCAGGGCATCGGCTTCCTGCAATGGGTCGCGCCGTCCGAGCCCGATCGCCAGTGGCTCTATCTGCCGGCGCTGCAGCGCACCCGGCAGATCAGCGGCGGGGCGCGGACGGAGAGCTTCGCCGGCACCGATTTCAGCTACGAGGACCTGTCGATCATGGCCGACGTGCTCGATTGGGGCGACGACAAGGGACGCGCCGCGCTGGCCGGCGAGGAAAGCGTCGACGGGCACGCCAGCGACATCATCGAATTGACGACCACGCCGGCCGCCGACGTGACCTACGCGAAGATCCGGCTGTGGCTCGGCCGCGACGACCAGGTGGTGCGCAAGTACGAGCTCGTCGACGCGCAGGGGCAGACGGCGAAGACGCTGCTGCTGTCGGACATTCGCGACGTGGGCGGAATTCCGGCGGCGCACCGGCTGGAAATGCGCAACGAGCGCGCCGGCAGCCACACCCTGGTCGAGCTCACCGAGCTGAAATACAACACGGGCCTCGATGACGAGGTATTCACGCAACGGCGGCTGGAGAAAGGCGCGTCGTGAGGACGGAAGGCGTCGCACCGGGCCGCGCCGAACAGCGCGGCGCCGCTGACGCCTGAGGTCGGTCCGGAGGGAGCATGGCAGGGCAAGGCGGAAACAGCTTTGGCAGCCGCGCGCGCCTGAGCGCGGGTGGAACGACGGTCGACTATTTCAGCCTGCCGGCGCTGGCGAAGGCCGCCGGCGTCGGGCTCGACCGGCTGCCGTTCACCATCCGCATCTTGCTCGAGAACCTGCTGCGCCACGAGGACGGCGAGCTGGTGCGCGCCGGCGACGTGCGCGCCCTGGCCGGATGGGATCCCGCCGCGGCGCCGAGCGGCGAGGTGCCGTTCATGCCGGCGCGCGTCCTCCTGCAGGATTTCACCGGCGTGCCGGCGGTGGTCGATCTGGCGGCGATGCGCGACGCCACGCGCCGGCTCGGCGGGGACGCGCGCCGCATCAACCCGCAGATTCCGGTCGATCTGGTCGTCGACCATTCCGTGCAGGTCGATCGCTTCGGCAGCCCCACCGCCTTTCGCGACAACGGGGCCAAGGAGTACGAGCGCAACCGCGAGCGCTACGTCTTTCTGCGCTGGGGCCAGCAGAGCCTGGAGAACTTTCGCGTCGTCCCGCCGGAGACCGGCATCTGTCACCAGGTGAACCTCGAGTACCTGGCGCAGGTCGTGTTCGCGGCGCCGGCGAGCGGCGGCCGCGTGGCGTTCCCCGACACCGTGGTCGGCACCGACTCGCACACCACGATGATCAACGGCCTCGGCGTCTTCGGGTGGGGTGTCGGCGGCATCGAGGCGGAAGCGGTGATGCTCGGCCAGCCGTACTACCTGCTGACGCCGCAGGTGGTGGGCGTGAAGCTGGTCGGCGAGCTGCAACCGGGAGCGACCGCGACCGACCTCGTCCTCACGCTGACGCAGATGCTGCGCAAGCACGGCGTGGTGGACAAATTCGTCGAGTACTACGGCCCGGGGCTGGGGTCGCTCGCGCTCGCCGACCGCGCCACCATCGCCAACATGTCGCCCGAGTACGGCGCTACGATGGGCTTCTTCCCGGTCGACGACGCCACGCTGGACTACTTGCGCGTCAGCGGCCGCGCCGCGGAGCAGGTCGCCTTGGTGGAGGCGTACTGCAAGGCGCAGGGCCTGTTCCGCCTCGCGTCGACGCCGGACCCGGTGTTCAGCTCACAACTCACCCTCGACCTGTCGCAGGTCGAGCCCAGTCTGGCCGGACCGAAGCGGCCCCAGGATCGAGTCCCGCTGCGGGAGATGAAGCGCGGCTTCCACGACGCGCTCGCCACCGGCTACAAGCGCGAGGTTCCCGACGCGCCGGCGCTGGCCGCCGGGGGTGGGGCGGGGGAGGTGCTGCCCGAGCGCCGCGACCTCTACCAGGCGGCCGCCGTCGCCGTGCAGAACAACGGGGACCGGTTCTCGCTGACCCACGGCGCGGTGGTGATCGCCGCCATCACGAGCTGCACCAACACTTCGAACCCGTCGGTCATGCTCGGCGCGGGGATCCTCGCCAAGAAGGCGGTGGCGCGCGGTCTGGCGGTCAAACCGTGGGTGAAGACCAGCCTGGCACCGGGCTCGAAGGTGGTCAGCGAATATTTGCGCAACGCCGGGCTGATGCCGGCGCTCGAGGCGCTGCGCTTCCACGTGGTCGGCTACGGCTGCACCACGTGCATCGGCAACAGCGGCCCGTTGGCGCCGGCGATCGGCGACGCGATCAAGCGCCACAACCTGGTGGCGGCGGCGGTGTTGAGCGGCAACCGCAACTTCGAAGGGCGCATCAACCCGCTGACGCTGGCCAACTACCTCGCCTCGCCGCCGCTGGTGGTGGCGTACGCGCTGGCCGGGACGGTCGACATCGACATGCAGCGCGAGCCGCTCGGCCTCGACGGCGGCGGGCGGCCGGTCTACCTGCGCGACGTCTGGCCGACGCCCGCCGAGGTCCAAGCGGCCGTTCGCTCGACGGTGACCCCGGAGCTGTTCCGCGCCGCGTACGCCGACGTCTTCCGCGGCGACGAGCGCTGGCGGGCGCTGCCGGCGCCCGCCGGCGAGCTGTACGAATGGGACGCGGCCTCGAGCTACATCAAGGGGCCGCCGTTCTTCGCCACCATGACCAAGGCGCTGCCGCCGCTGCGCGACCTCAGCGGCGCGCGGGCGCTGGCCGTGCTCGGGGACTCCGTCACCACCGATCACATCTCGCCCGCCGGCTCGATCCCCGCCGACTCGCCGGCCGGCCAGTATCTGACCGCCAACGGTGTGCAGCCGGCCGACTTCAACTCCTACGGCGCCCGGCGCGGCAACCACGAGGTGATGATGCGCGGCACCTTCGGCAACATCCGGCTGCGCAACCTGCTGGTGCCGGGCGTGGAGGGAGGCTGGACGCGCCATCTGCCGGATGGCGAGCGGATGACCATCTACGACGCGGCCATGCGCTACCAGCGCGAGGGCGTTCCCCTCATCGTCATCGCCGGCAAGGAGTACGGCACCGGCAGCTCGCGCGACTGGGCGGCCAAGGGCACCAGCCTGCTCGGCGTGCACGCCGTCCTGGCGGAGAGCTACGAGCGCATCCACCGCAGCAACCTGGTCGGCATGGGCGTGTTGCCGCTGCAGTTCCTGCCCGGGCAGAACCGCGAGGCCCTCGGCCTGCAGGGCGACGAGGCGTTCGCCGTGGCCGGCCTGACGGCGCTCACGCCCCAGCAGCGGCTCACCGTGCAGGCCACGCGGCCCGACGGCGCGACGCGCAGCTTCGAGGTGCTGGCGCGCATCGACTCGCTGGTCGAGGTGGAGTACTACCGCAACGGCGGCATCCTCCAGACCGTCATCCGCCGCATCGCCGCCTGAGCGCCGCCCGCGCAACGGGAACGCTATCGAGCGGGGCGCGCACGGCTCTCCGCTCGGTGCTCCTCTGCGGTCCTCAGTGGGAAAAACGCCGTCACACCGGTGCTTTTCCGTTGCGTGGAACCTCTACCGCATGCTTGTGTGGGGGTTGGGCACAAGAAGGAGGACCGATGCTGAGATCGGGGACGGGAAACATCTGGGGGCGGTCGACGTGTGCGGCGCTGCTGTGGATCGGGGCTGCGGTCGGCGTCGCGCGCGCGGACGCCATCGCCTGTATCGGCGACTGCGACGGCGACGGAACGGTGACCGTCGGCGAGGTGGTGAAGGGCGTGAACATGGCGCTCGGCAGCTTGCCGACCACCGCCTGCGCGGCATTCGACATCAGCAGCAGCGGGCCACCGGTGGCGATCAGCCAGCTGGTCACGGCGGTCAACGATCTGCTCGATGGGTGTCCGGTGACCCCGACCACGCCCGGCTTCGTGTTCAACGGCCAAGAGAATCGCATGGACGTCTACGTCGCGGGGCCCGGCTTCCCGAAGCAGACCTTTCCGAGCAACGGCGACGCGCCCGGAGTCGGCCGCGACCTGAACGGGCAGATCTGTTTCACGTACGATGCGCAGACCGGTGCGGTCCACTTCATCGCCGGCGAAGACAGCAACCAGGGCTCGAGCCACGAGACCGCCGGCTGGGGCTACTTCGAGCTGACCGGATCGCAGGTCGGCGACTTCCACTACAACGAGGTCGGCAAGCTGACGCCGACCTACCAGCCGACGGCCGACGGCGCCGAGAACTATGGCTGCGGCTTCCTGAGCGACGGCCGCCTGCTCACCACCGATGTCGGCAACCAATCGGGCGGCAACGGCAACGGCCAGCTCGTCATCTGGTTCCCGCCCTTCGACGTCGGGGCCAACTACACGCCCGACGGCGTCGTGCCGACCACGCCGGCGCACTACTGCAAGCTCGACATCACCATCGCGACGGCGCAGCAGATCGCGATCGACTCGCAGGACCGCATCTACGTCGGCAGCTCGCGCGACAACCTGATGGGCAGCGGCGCGGGCGTCTACCGCTACACCGGACCGTTCCCGACCTCGGACACGCCGGATGGCGGCTGTGACGGCGTCGACAACACCGGCGCGCCGATGGCTACCCACATCACCAAGGAGCGCTTCATCCCGAGCGATGCCAACATCCCGACCCCGGCCGGCGTGGTGATCAAGCCCGACGGCGGGTTCTATGTCTCCAGCGTGCTGAACGGGGTGATCGCCGAGTACGACGGCGACGGCCATTTCCTGCGCAAGGTGCTGATCCCGTCGAACGTCGGCATTCCGATCACCAGCGGCACGCCGCTCGGCATTGGCTTGGCGTCGGACGGTACGCTCTTCTACGCCGACATCGGCCTGCGCATCGGCGCGCACGGCATCGGCCCGGGCAACGACACCGGCTCGGTGCGCCGCCTGCGCTTCGTCAACGGCGCGCCGCAGCCGCCGGAGACGATGGATACGGGGCTCGATTTTCCGGACGGGATCGGAATCCTGAACCTGCCCGGACAGTGATCCTGCGACCCTTGGACCGCCGCGGCGGGCGGCGTGGGCTCTCGGGGCTCACGCCGCCGCCGCGACGCGGTGATCCAGAAATGGCCGCGACGCGGTGATCCAGAAAACCATGATCGGCCGGGGGGTAGTCGATCATTTTTGCCTTGCCCGAAATGTTGGGGGGCGTCTAAGTAGGGAAGATATGGTCAACGTGCATACAACCTAACAACCGAACCGGTGCAGCCGGGCGTCGGCATGCTTCGGGGCGAGGCCGTCGGTTCAGAACTGGGCGGCGATCGTGCCGCCGCCCGAGATCTGGCAGGCGCCGCTCCCGCCGCCGTTGACCCCGCGGTTCGGGTGGTCGAGGCGGAAGCGACAGCGCATGTGGCCGCCGCGGTCGCCGAGGAGGGTCGCGATGACCACCCCGCTGTTCTTCTGCGCGAAGACCGGGAAGTCGGCGGGCTCCACCCCGTACCCGTAGTCGGACGCGTCCGACGCGCCCCAGTCGGCCTCGCCCACCCCCCAGCCGCTCCACATCGGTGCCACTGCGTCGGCGCGGGTGTCGGAGGTCACCACCAGATAGCGCCCGCTGAAGGTCTCCCCGCTGGGCAGCGTGGTGTGGACCGTTCCGTTCAAGCCGAAGCGCTCCGAACGGTAGTGCAGGGCGACGGGAACCTCGGCGGCTCCCGGCATGGTGAGCTGGCCGTTGATCGCGCCGCTCGCCACGCACCCGGCGAGCAGTGCCGGGGCGAGCGCCAGTGACAGTGCCCGGAGCCGCATCCTGACCTCCTTGTCTCCTCGGCGGCGTGCGCGGAGCACGGCGCCCTGACGGCGCGTCCCTTAGCGTCTGGCGCCGCGGCGCGCAACGCGCCCCTACGTCGCACCGGCGGCGGCAACGGTGTACAAGAGCGTCCGCGACCGCTCGCGGGCGGAAGGAGGCTGACGGCATGCCCAAGCACGACATGGTCTTCTTGATCGACGTCGACAATACGCTGGTCGACAACGATCGGGTGGCGGCGGATCTGATGCGCCATCTGGTCGCCGAGGTCGGTCGCGAGCGGCAACAGCGCTACTGGGTGCTGTTCGAGGAGCTGCGCAAGGAGCTCGGCTATGCGGACTATCTGGGCGCCTTGCAGCGCTACCGGATGGAGAACCCGCGCGATCCGCACGTGCTGACCGTCTCGATGTTCCTGATCGAGTACCCGTTCGCCAACCGGCTCTACCCGAACTCGCTCGACGTCGTCGATCACCTCAAGCGCTGGGGGCCGGTGGTCATCCTCTCGGACGGCGACGCGGTGTTTCAGCCGCGCAAGATCGAGCGCTCTGGCCTCTACGAGGCGGTCGACCGCCAGATCCTGATCTACGTGCACAAAGAGCAGGAGCTCGACGACGTCGCCCGGCGCTACCCGGCGCAGCACTACGTGGTGATCGACGACAAGCTCCGCATCCTCGAGGCGATCAAGCAGGTATGGGGCGCGCGGGTCACCACCGTCTTTCCGCGCCAGGGCCACTACGCGCAGGACGCGGCCGCGCTGTCGCACTATCGCCCGGCCGACGTGACGGTGGAGCGGATCGGCGACCTGCTCGCGCACGATGCCGCCGCGCTGCGGGCGGCGGCGCGCTCGGCACCGGCTCACACGTGCGCGAAGGCGAGCCAGAAGGCGAACGCGAAGAGCACGGTCAAGGGCAGGAAGGCCCAGGCGAAGTAGCGCGGATCGTAGTCGAAGAGATGCCGCTCGAGCAGCCGCGTCGCGGCATACGCCACCAGGCCCCCGCCGGCCACGCACGCCATCCAGGGCGCAAAGTAGATGCCGGCGATGTTCACGTTGCCGCCGCAGGCGGCAACGCTGGTGCAGGACAGCACGACGGCGCGGCGGGGCATGACGAGCGGAGCGTATATCACGGCGGCGCGGCGGCCGCGCGCGCGGCGTCGGGGCACCGATGATCGCCCGCGTGCGACGCTTTCTCGGCGCGCAGGCGCCGGCGATCCACAGCGCGTTTGCCACGACGCTGGCGTGCGAGATCGCACTGGTGGTGGTGATGGCGCTGCACCTGCCCAACCCGGCGTGGGCTCTCGTCACCATCTTCGTGCTGGCGACCCCCACGGCGGGTGCCTCGTTGCAGAAGGCCGCGCTGCGGGTCGTCGGTACGGCGGTCGGCGCGAGTCTGTCGATCGGATTGATCCATTGGTTCGATCAGGCGCCGATCGGCTTCAGCCTCGCCCTGTTCGCGATCTGCGTGGTGGCCGCGTACGGGGGGAGCGGTCCGCGCTACCCCTACGCGTACGTGGTCGGGCTCATCACCGTCGTCATCGTCGCGATGGAGGGGCTGAGCGCGCCCGAGCGGACGGTGTACACTGCCTTCGCGCGGGCGGCGGAGGTGAGCGTCGGCGTCGCGACCGCCGTGCTGGTGCGCCTCAGCATCTGGCCGGTGCGAACCAGCGCGACCCTGCGCGGCGAGATGGCGACGACGCTGGAGCTGAGCGTTCCGCTGCTGCGCGGCGGGGCCGCGGCCGACCCCGACGCCGCCGTGCTGGGCCTGCTCCACTCGCGCCAGCAGCAGCAGGCGCTGCTGCAGACCCTGGGTGACGAAGGCGATCTGACCACCGCCCAGGGGCGCGCCTACGCGCGCGCCGTCGCGGCGGTGAGCGCGCTGGTCCGCCACGTTCTGGCGGTCGAGGCGATCCTGGGTGCTGCCGGGGCGTCGATCCTCGTCGAAGCGCGCGACGCGCTGGCCCAAGCGCTCGAGGCGGTGGCGCACGGGTTGCGGCGCGAGCGCCGGCGCGGCGGCGAGGCGATTGCGCAGCGCCTGGCCGCCATGTCGATCGACGCCGGCGGGACCGACGCGACCGGCGGCCCTGCCGCGGCGCTGGCGCCGGTGCTGCGGACGCTGAGCGCGGAGCTCGGGGCGCTGGCGCGGTCGATCGATCGGTTCGGCCCGGGCGGATTCAGCCCAGTGGGACCGGCCGATCCCGCCGAGACCGTGGTGGTGGCCAAGCCGCGCGCGGGGCTGGACCGCGGCCGCCTGCTGCATGCCGCCAAGGTCGGCCTGGTCGTCCTGGTGGCGCTGTGGATATGGATGACTCTCCATCTGCCGGGCGGGATGCAGGCCCTGGTCACGGTGGTGGTGATCGCCCAGCGCACCGCCGGCGCGACGCTGCTCAAAGGACAATTGCGGTTGATCGGCGCGGTGCTCGGCGGCACGGCCGGCATCCTGGTGGCGTCGCTGGTCATTCCCGGCGTCAGCTCGCTCGGCGTGTTCGGCCTGCTCATCGCGCCGGCCATCTTCGCCAGCGCGTGGCTGAACGACGGCAGCCCGCGCTACGGCTACGTCGGCTTTCAAAGCGGCTTCGCCTTCATCCTCACGCTGGTGTCCGGCAGCAGCCCCGACCCCGACACCATGGCGCCGGTCTACCGCGTGTGCGGGGTGTTGTTGGGCATTCTGGTGGTGGCGGTGGTGATGCAGCTGGTCGCTCCGGTCGACACCTGGCGCGAGGTCCTCGCCGGGATCGGACGCCTGCTCGGGTTGCTCGGCCGCAGCCTCGCCGGCGGCGAGACGGCCGCCGGCACCGCGGAGCGGAGCGCGCTGCGCGATCAGACGGTCGCGTACATGGCGGAGATCGATCCGGGTCGCTGGCGGCGCGGCTGGCCGCGCTGGTCGCTGCCGCGCCTGGTGGCGCTGCAGAGCCGCCTCGGCGCCGTGATCAGCAGCATCGACCTCGGCGGCGTCGAACGCGGCGCCACGGCCGAGCTGAGGCTCGCCGCGGGCCACTTGGCGGCCGCGGCGGATCGGCTGGGGAACGACGTGGCGGCGCGGCGGTCGAGCCGCGCGGGCGACGAGGTGGCGGCGGCGCACGCGGCGGTGGCGCGAGCCCTGCAGAGCCCCGCTGGCGCGCCGATTCCGGCCGCCGTGCTCGCCCAGGCCGGCGGGCTGCAGACGGCGGCGGCGCTGCTTGGCGCCATCGAGCGCGTCGTTGCGACGCCGGATCCGATACCGCTCCGCGCCGATCCGGTCTCCGCCCTGGCGTAGCGGGGCTCAGGGCGCGCGGCCGGCGGGCGGGGCGACGGTATCGATCGTCACCTCGGCGTTGGCCCCCGACCGCAGCGGCACGCTCGGGTCGAGGTCGGTGATCGTGATGCGCACCGGGAAGCGTTGGGCCAGGCGCACCCAATCGATGGTGCGGCGAACCAGCGGCAGACCGAACCCGGAGATCTCGCCATCGACCTGGTAGATCCCGGCGCTGACGCCCTCGACGACGCCGGTGAAGACGCGGTCGGGGTACATGTCGATGGTGATGCGGGCCGGCTGACCGAGCCGGATGTGGCGCAGGTAGGTCTCCATGAAGTTGGCCGAGATCCACCAGGTCTCGCTCTCCACCAGCGCGAACACCTGCTGGCCGGTCTTCACATACGTGCCGACGCGCACCAGCAGATTGGTCACATAGCCAGTCGTCGGTGCCGAGATCTTGGTGTACGAGAGGTAGAGCAGGGCGTCCTGCAGCTCGGCGCGCGCCAGCTCGACGTTGGCGTGGGCGGCGCGCAACCGGGCCTGCAGCTCGTCGAGCTTCTCGCGCGGGGCGAACTGCTTGGCGACCAGCGGCGTATAGCGCTGCACCTGCTGCTCCTCGAGCACCACCATGGCCTCGGCCCGCGACAGCTTGCCCTCGACGGTCTGCACGCGGGCCTGAAAGGGCTCGGGGTCGATCTCGAACAGCGGGTCGCCCCGGTGCACCAGCTGGTTGTCGATGACGTACAGGCGTGTGATGGGTCCTTCGACTTGCGGGGCGATACCCACCACGTTGGCGCGCACGTAGGCGTCGCGCGTGTGCGGGTAGCGGTGCTGCTCGTTCCAGTAGTACCGACCGGCGCCGGCCGCCAGGGCCAGGAGCAGGACGATGGTGGTCAGGCGAGCCGTGATCAGCATCGGTGCGCGCGGTTCCCCCGGCTCGCAGACAGCGTGTCGCGGTGATGCTGTCAAGCGCCCCCGCGCGGCGCGAAATCGCGCTTGAAATATTTCCGGTGCGGGCAGACGCTCGAAGAAAGGGAACAGCCATGTTGCACGAGTTGGAGAGGCGATGCCGCCGAGGCTTGCTCGGCCTCGTCGCCTGGTCGTGCTGCGGGGCGGGGGCGGTGTTCGCGGATGAGGGCGGCCCGGGGGTGGGCATGCCGTTGCTCGACGCATCGCGCGACCTATTGCGCAACGAACATCCGTTGCGCGCTCGCGACTACGGCAACGCGCCGTTCGTCGTGTCGGACGAGCGCCGGGCACCAGCGCGCCAGCGCGTCGATCTGTCACCGGCACTGGACGAGATCTTCGGCTTCTTCCACCGCCACGGCGTGCCCTTGCGCGAGCAGGTCGACGACGAAGGGCACGGGCCGATCGGGGTCTACGCGAATTTCAGTGTCGGACGCGACGTTCCGGCGGTCAGCTTTCACCTCGGCGATCGGTCGATGGAGCCGATCGGGGCCTTCTACTCGAGCGAGCGCGGCTTCCGCTGCGCCGTCGTGTGGCCGATCAACCGCTTCACCTTGCGGCTGGAAGGCGGCGACGACAGCGAGCTCGGCTACTACGGCATCGCCGGGATGCAATGGGTGGATCCTCGCCGGCCCATCGCGATCGGCATCGGCGTGCCGATGAACCTGGTCGGCGCCCACGGCGGCGTCGGCTTCGTCATCCAGCTCCGCATGACCCTCAACTGACGATGGCTCGACGGTCGTCGCACCCACCAAAAACCGCTAGCAAAACCGCAGCGCGGGTTGGACAGTAATCGAGGGACGGGAGTCCTGCGCAGGGCTTGCTGCCCCAGATGGGCAACTGGTGAGTTTCTCCAACTTCGATCCGACGCGCTCAGGGGGCGTCAGCGCCGACGACCTGGCATCGTTGATCGGCATCGGCGGCGGCGAATCGCGCTCGGCGCCGTACACCGGCACCAAGGCGCTCATGCTGGCGGTGCTCGAGGACGCGATCCGGGGCTTCCTCAGCCCCGATCAGCGCGCGCGCGGCGAGGCGGAAGGCTGGGTGATGAGCCGCCAGCGCCGCTCGGTGTTCTCGTTCATCGTCGTCTGCGAGACCCTCGGCCTGGAGCCGAAAGCCGTGCGCGCGGCGCTGCGCCGCTTGCGTTTGCAACGCGTCAGCCCCGACCACATTCCGCGCAGCCGGCCGAACGCGCGGCGGCGCAGCGGGTTGTCGCGCGATCCGTGAAGCGCTGACGGCACCGCCGGTCGGTGGTGTGGACGGGCGGGGTTCCATGGCCGGCCCCTGTCGCAGCGCTGCGCCGGCGGCATCCTGGCGGCGCGCGGTACGGCGCGGAGGTCGGCCCGGATCATGTGCGGTGCACTGATGGGCGTCACATCGTCGAAGAGGCTGGCAGCATTTTCACACCATCGTACGAGTCGTCCGCGGCGGGACGGGAGCGCCGCTGCGGCACGCGCAGCGGCACATCGCTTGCACTTGTCCGCGGTATCTTCCAACCGTCCGCAACAGAGGGGAGAACCATGAAGGACGACGTGCGCGGTGCGTGTTTGGCGTTGATCATGCGCCGTACGAGTGGATCGATCGCGGGCCGCGGCCCGCGCCCGGCCGCGCTCGGATGGAAGCTGGAGAGCGGTGCGCTGCCGGCTTCCGACGTGGAAACGCTGCGCGCTTCCATCCAGGGCGCGCTGACGGGCGCGGCGCTGCCGCGCCGCTGGACCACGTCGGCGCCGTTGCGGGCCCTGCTGCGCGAATACCGGGAAGTCCGCCAGGCCGCGGCGCCGGTGCGCTGCAACGGGCGAAACGAGCCCCGCCGCAAGAGCCTCGCGCGGCTCGACGGGCGTCCCGCCGGGAGCGCCTGAGCACCTCTCGTTGACGACCCCGCCCGTCGACCGCTCGCCCTGAGCGTGTCGAAGGGCGCGCAGCGGGGTCTTCCACGTCCCGCTAGGCCGCACCCGCGAACGGCGCCGCAGCAATCGCGCCAGCGTTGCCGCGAATGCCGCAACCTGCGCCTTCGCATGTCGCCTCTTGCAGCAAACCGCGTCTTCAGCGCATCTGGAAGAGGGCGGGCTGCAGATGGCGACGAACGGTGGGCGCGCGCGGAGGCGCGGCTAGGTGGGGCAAGCGACCGTCCTCTGGCGGTGTCGGTTCACCGTGCGTGCGGCAGCCGGCGTCCTCGCGGCGGTCGTGCTGCTGGGACCGCTGCGCGCCGGCGCGCAGGGCGCCACGCCGCCGCCCTGTGTCGGTGACTGCAACGGTAACGGCGCCGTGGCCGTCAACGAGCTCATCATCGGCGTGGAGATCGCGCTCGGCGAGGCCCCCTTGGCGATGTGCTCGGCGTTCGACACCAACGGCGACGGGGCAGTGGCGTCCAACGAGCTCGTCGCGGCCGTGAACGGTCTCCTGTCCGGTTGTACGGCGGTGGCGCCGAGCCCGACGCCGAGCGCGACGCCGGTCGACACGAGCCCGAGTCCGGTCTTCGGCACCAGCACCGTCACGGCGTCGCCCACACCGCTGGCCACGCTGACCCCGCGCGGTACGCCGACCGATACGGCGTCGGCGACGCCGCGCGACACGTCGACGCCGACCAAGACCCTGCCGCCCACCCGCACCGAGACTCCGGTGCCGAGCGATACGCCGACGCCGTCGGTGACCGCGACGGCGTCGGCCACCGCGACCGCCACGGGGCCGACCCCGACCGCCTCGCGCACCGGGACCGTCACCGCCACTCCGACGATCACGCGAACCCCGTCGGTCACCGCGACGCCAACCCGCACCGGGACCATGACGCAGACGCCGACGGCCACCTCCACGCGCCCGCCGACCCGCACGGTGACCCACAGCCCGACGCCGTCCGTGACCCGGACGGCGACCGATACCCGCACCCCAACCCGCACGCTGCGGGCCTCCACGGCAACCGCGACCCCGTCCACCACCGCGAGCACGCCCACCCGCACGCCGACGTCGACGGTGGGAACGCCGGTGACGCCGCCGACGCGTACCATCACCGCGACGCGCACCACCACACCAACCGAGACGGTGACGCCGAGCCGCACCCCGGTGCCGTCGCGCACGCCGACCGCATCGCCCAGCGCGACGCGCACGCCGACACCGACCGGCACGCTGCCCGCCACGCGCACGCCGACGGCGACGCGCACCCTGACCGCGACGCGGACGCCGACGCTGTCCAGCACGCCGACGCTGACGCGGACGCCGTCGCCGACGCGGACATCGAGCCCCACCGTCACCGCGAGCCGCACCGTCACGGACACGCGGACGCCCACCGCGACGCGTCCACCGTCGCCGAGCATCACGCCCACCGGGTCGCCGCCGCCGACCCGTACGCTCACCGCCAGCGCCACGCGGACGGACACGCGCACGGTCACGTTGACGCCGACCGGAACCGTCACGCGCACGGCGACGCCGACGGCGAGCATCACGCCGACGTTCCAGACCATCGGCGCCGCGATCACCTACATGGGCCTGGCGCGTGCCGACGGGCAGCCGGTGCAACCGATCGACACTGCCCCGGATGGGACACCCATCTTCGAGCGTAGCTCGCCGTCGGGCTTCTTCATCGTCGTCGAGGCCCGCCCGGGTCCGAGCGGTCGGCCGGTGGGTACGAGCACGTTCAACTGGGTGTCCACCGATCCGAACGTCCTGCCCAACCTGCAGATTGTCGTCTCGCGCAATCTGGGCGACGGGAGCTCCCTCGTGTGCGACGACGGTCCCAACCCCCCGATCGGCGGCGTGCCGGCGGTGGACCCCCCGATATTCGGCGGCACCCAGCAATCGGCCGATGCCATCAACGACCTCGCCTGCCGGTTCAACGCGCGGGTGACGACGACCGATGCGTGCACGCGCAACGCTTCGCAGGAAGGCATGTTCGTCAACGCGCAGACCAAGGTACAGTTCTGCCCGGAGCTCGGCGTCGGCTCCGAGATCGGCTTTCCGCTCGGCGACACGCGCGTCACCGCGCGGGTCACCGACGTGATCGGGCAGCCCGGCTTTCCGGCCTCGATCTTCGTCCGCATCGCGCCGTAGCGGCGTCGCGGCTGAACCGAGGCGACCCTAGAGCGCACGCCGGGCAAGGCGTGCACGGGCTTCGCCCCGCTCTGCGGCAGCGGATATGGTCGGCCGCGCCATGCACGCCACCGTCCTGATCGTGTTCGCCCTCGTGTACGCCGGCATGCTGCTCGGCGGCCTTCCCGGCCTGCGGCTCGATCGGACCGGGGTGGCGCTGCTCGGCGCCGTGGCGCTGTTGGTCGGCGGAGTCGTCACCCCACCGGCTGCGTGGGCGGCGGTCGACGTGCCGACCATGGCGCTGTTGTTCGGGCTGATGATCGTCTCCGCCCAGCTCCGCCTGGGCGGATTCTACGCCGCGGTGACGCGCCGGATCACCGCCGCGCCGATGTCGCCGGCGCAGCTGCTCGCCGCGCTGGTGATCGCCGCGGGCGCGCTGTCGGCGGTCCTGGCCAACGACATCGTCTGCCTGGCGATGGCGCCGATCGTGGTCGAGTCGTGCGCCGGGCGGCGCGTCCATCCGGTGCCGTTTCTGCTGGCGCTCGCCGCGGCGTCGAACGTCGGCTCCGCCGCCACGCTGATCGGCAACCCGCAGAACATGCTCATCGGGCAGGTGCTCCAGCTGTCGTTCCGCGGCTATCTGCTCGACGCGCTGCTGCCGGCGGCGATCGGCCTGGGCGTCGTGTGGGCGGTGATCGCGTGGCGGCAGGCCGGCCGCTGGGAGCGCGTGACGCCGATGGTGGGTGTGGGCGTCGAGCCGTTCGACGCGCGGCAGGTGGGGAAGGGGATCGCGGCGGTCGCGGTGGTGATGGGGGCGTTCGTGCTCAGCGACTGGCCGCGCGACGTGGTGGCGCTGGGCGCCGCCGGCGTGCTCCTGGTCAGCCGCCGGCTCGCGTCGCGCACCGTGCTCGAGCAGGTCGACTGGCAGCTGCTGATGCTCTTCATGGCGCTGTTCGTGGTCAACCACGCGCTGGTGGAGTCGGGCATGTTCGGCGCGGTCGAGCAGCGTCTGGCCGGCGCGGGCATCGACGTCGCCCGCCCGGCGTGGCTGTTCGCCATCACCGCCGTGCTGTCCAACCTGGTCTCGAACGTTCCCGCCGTGATGCTGCTCCTTCCCGCCGCGCGCTCGCCGCTGGCCGGGCCGGTCCTCGCCCTCTCCAGCACTCTGGCCGGCAACCTGGTGTTGGTCG
>Ga0335084_10002182_pt1 | contig 18757 bp, 15 predicted proteins | sample Lox_Sample_44_FD_206721 | JGI IMG/M metagenome (GOLD analysis project Ga0335084, IMG submission 206721) | Soil microbial communities from Loxahatchee National Wildlife Refuge, Florida, United States - Lox_Sample_4.4 | ecosystem: Environmental > Terrestrial > Soil > Wetlands | place: USA...
GGACGAGCTGTTTGCCCTGCGCGAACGGTTGGGCGCTGAAGCTTTCCCGAAGGCCGCCCTCGACTACCTCAACGACTGGGCCAGCACAGAAAAGGCTTGGCTGCGCAAGTTCTACGCCCAGGGTTCGGATGAGCCGCATTTCGACCTGACTCCGGCCACCGAGAAGGCGATTGCCTGGCTCGGCACGCTCACCGAGCGCAGTTTCGTCGGCACCGAGTCGCGTTTGCTGACCCTGTTCGAGTTGCTCAAGCAGATGAGCGAGGGCAGCGAGACCGACCCGCAGGTGCGCATGGCGGACTTGCACAGGCGACGTGACGAGATCGATGCCGAGATCGCCCGCGTTCTGGCCGGTGACATTCCGCTGCTGGACGACACGGCGCTGAGAGACCGCTTTCAACAGTTCATTCAGCTTGCGCGCGAACTGCTCACCGATTTTCGCGAGGTGGAGCACAACTTTCGTGGGCTGGATCGGCGCGTGCGCGAGCGCATCGCACTGTGGGAAGGCTCCAAGGGCGCACTCCTGGAGGAGATCATGGGCGAGCGCGATGCGATCGCCGATTCGGATCAGGGCCGCAGTTTCCGCGCCTTTTGGGACTTTCTGATGTCCAGCAGCCGGCAAGAAGAGCTGACGAAACTGCTGGAACGCGTCTTGTCCCTGCCCCCGGTCGCCGAACTCAAACCCGACGCCCGCACCGGGCGCGTGCATTACGACTGGCTTGAGGCCGGTGAGCACACTCAACGCACGGTAGCACAGCTTTCGCAGCAGTTGCGGCGCTTCCTGGACGATCAGGCCTGGCTGGAGAATCGCCGGATCATGGACATCCTGCGTGGGTTGGAGTCCAAGGCGCTGGCATTGCGCGATTCACCACCCCCAGGCGAGGTGATGAACATCCCGGACACCGCTGCCGACATCGAATTGCCGGTGGAGCGGCCGCTTTACACGCCCACCATCAAGTCCCTGATCGCGGATGTCGAACTGGAGTCGAGCGATGTCGAGGTGGATGCAACCGCGCTCTATTCCCAGGTGGTGATCGACAAGACGCAACTTTCCCGGCATATCCGCCATGCCCTGCAGGATCGCTCGCAGATCACGTTGCGTGAGCTATGCGAGCTGCAGCCGCTGCAGCACGGCCTGGCGGAGTTGGTGGCTTACCTGCAGCTCGGCAGCGAATCGTTCAAGGCCGTGGTGGACGAGGCCGCGGTCGAGTCCATTTCCTGGAACGGCGTGGGCAGCAATGGCCAGTCGACTTGGAAGCAGGCGCGTTTGCCGCGGGTCATTTTTGTGAGGTGAGCATGGCGGAACAAGAAACTCAAGGCGCCACGGCAACGCTCGATCTTTCCGCGCTGGTGATCGCCTTGCTCAAGGGAGTCATCTATCAGGAAGCCGACGCGAGCCTTTGGAATGCATTGATCAACCTTCAGGCTCGGGCGCGCGACTACGTGGCCGTGCTGGGTCTGGAACTGGTGCTGGATGAGGCGGAGGGCTATGCCTTCCTGCGCTCGCGCCCTGAAGCAGAAGATGACGCCGCGCCCAAGCTGCCGCGTCTGGTGGCCAGGCGGCCGCTGTCGTTTCCGGTGAGTCTGCTGCTGGCGCTGCTGCGCAAGAAGCTCGCTGAATTCGACGCCAGCGGCGGCGACACCCGTCTGGTGCTTTCACGCGATGAGATCGTCGAGATGGTTCGGGTGTTCCTGCCCGACAGCAGCAACGAGGCCAGGTTGATCGACCAGATCGAGACGCATCTGAACAAGATCGTTGAACTGGGTTTTCTGCGCCGGTTGAAAACGAGCGCGGCCGCACAGGGAAGACAGACCGCGGCATTCGAGGTGCGGCGCATCCTGAAAGCGTTCGTGGATGCGCAGTGGCTGGCCGATTTCGACGCACGGCTGGCGGCGTATCAGGCCCAACTCAGTGCTGGCCCGGGCGGGACGGCCGATGAGTGATATGCAATTGGGCCTCGATTTCGTGGCCGACGATGCGCTTTCGGGCTTCCGCCTGCACCGCCTGGAAGTGCTCAACTGGGGCACTTTCGATGGTCGCGTGTGGTCATTGGCGCTCGACAGCAAGAACGGCTTGCTCACCGGCGACATCGGTTCCGGCAAATCGACGCTGGTCGACGCGGTCACCACGCTGCTGGTGCCAGCGCAACGCATTGCCTACAACAAGGCCGCCGGTGCCGACAGCAAGGAGCGCACGCTGCGCTCCTATGTGCTCGGACATTACAAGTCCGAGCGCAACGAGATAAGCGGCACCGCAAAACCGGTGGCGCTGCGCGATCACAACAACTATTCGGTCATCCTCGGCGTTTTTCATAACGCGGGCTACGACCATACGGTGACGCTGGCTCAGGTGTTCTGGATGAAGGACGCACAAGCGCAGCCGGCGCGCTTCTTCCTCGGCGCGGAACGGGCCTTGTCCATTGCCGCCGATTTCGCCCACTTCGGCTCGGACATCGGGCAGTTGCGCAAGAAGCTGCGCGGCCAGGGCGCCGAGGTGTTCGACGGCTTCCCGCCCTATGGCGCCTGGTTCCGCCGCCGTTTCGGCATCGACAACGAACAGGCGCTGGAGCTGTTCCACCAGACGGTGTCGATGAAATCGGTGGGCAACCTGACCGACTTCGTCCGCAGCCACATGTTGGAACCATTCGACGTTGCGCCGCGGATCACGGCGCTGATCAGCCACTTCGACGACCTGAACCGGGCACACGAGGCCGTGCTGAAAGCCAAGCGGCAAGTGGAGCTGCTTCTGCCTCTGGTGGCCGACTGCGAGCGGCACGCGTCGCTCGGCTCGTCCGTCGACGAGTTTCGTCGATGCCGGGAGGCGCTCAGACCCTACTTTGCCGGCCTGAAGCTGGGTTTGCTGGACACGCGCATCGCGAATCTCGCCGACGATTGGACGAGACAGGACGCGCAGGTCAAACGCCTCGAGGAGCGCCGCGAAGGGCAACGCAACCAAGCGGACGAACTCAAGCGCGCCATCGCGGAGAACGGTGGCGACCGCCTGGAGCGGCTCGCGGCAGAGATCCGCAAGAAGGAGCAGGAGCGCCAAGCGCGCGAGCGCAAAGCCCAACGTTACGCCGAACTGGTCAAGGCGGTCGGTGAAATTCCGATCGAGGATGAGGCCGGATTCTTCGCCCAGCGACAACGTTGCTCGGCACTTGGTGAATATCTGCGTACGCGCGATGCGAGTCTGCAAAACGATCTGACCGAGCACGGCGTAAACCTGCTTCAGGGCAAGCAGGAACACGACGCCCTATCCGCCGAGATCAACAGCCTGAAGGCCCGGCGCAGCAACATTCCGGCTGAACAGGTGGCCATGCGCGCTGCTCTGTGCCAGGCGCTGGGATTGTCGGAACAGGACATGCCCTTCGCCGGCGAACTGCTGCAAGTGCGCGAGGGGGAGCGCGACTGGGAAGGCGCGGCGGAACGGTTGCTGCGCAACTTCGGCTTGTCGTTGTTGGTGCCGGATGCGCATTACGCCACCGTCGCGGATTGGGTTGATAGGACGCACCTCAAGGGGCGCCTGGTCTATTTTCGGATACGCCCGGGCGGCCGCAGCGAGTTGCCCGATCTGCATCGTGATTCGCTGGTGAGAAAGCTTTCGATCAAGCCCGACTCGCCTTTCTATGACTGGCTGGAACGGGAGCTGGCCCATCGCTTCGATGTGGCCTGCTGCGCCACCCAAGAGCAGTTCCGCCGCGAAACCCGCGCCATCACCCGCGCAGGCCAGATCAAGGCACCTGGTGAGCGGCATGAGAAGGACGACCGCCATCGGCTCGACGACCGCAGCCGTTATGTGCTGGGCTGGACGAACACCGAGAAGATCGCCGCGCTCCAATCCAAAGCCCGGCTACTGGAAGCGCGGCTGGGAGAACTCGGCGGCCTCATCGGCAAGGTCCAGGCCGAACAGAACACGCTCAAGGAACGGCTCACCGCGCTATCGAAACTGGATGAGTACACGGAGTTCCGCGAGCTCGACTGGCCATCGCTCGCGGCCGAAGTCGCGCAGTTGGCCGAGGAAAAGCAGCGCCTGGAATCCGCGTCCGACCTCTTGAAGCAACTCAGCGAGCGGCTGAAGGAAGTGATCGGCGCGCTGGCCACCGCCGAGGCCGAGCTGGAAGCGCACAGAGACAAACGATCCAAAACCGAACAGAGGAAAAGCGATGCGGAGGCTTTGCGCGCTCAAACGCAAGCGGTACTCGATGGCGCGCCCGATGAACCCCGGCCCCAGGATTCGGAGAGGCTTGAAAGCCTGCGTGCCGAGGCGCTTGGTGTGCATCAACTCACCGTGGAATCCTGCGACAATCGGGAGCAGGACATGCGTCAATGGCTGCAGGCCCGAATCGATGCCGAAGTTAAGAAGCTCGACCGCCTGCGCGACAAAATCATACAGGCGATGATGGGATTCAAGGAGGAATTCAAACTCGAGACTGCCGAAGTCGATGCCAGCATCGAAGCGGGATTCGAGTACCGCAACCTGCTCGAGAAGCTCCAGGCGGATGACCTACCCCGCTTCGAAGCCCGCTTCAAGGAGTTGCTGAACGAGAACACCATACGCGAGGTCGCCAACTTCCAGTCGCAACTGGCCCGCGAACGGGAAACCATCAAGGAGCGGATCGCCTGCATCAACGAATCGCTGACACAGATCGACTACAACCCCGGCCGCTATATCGTGCTGGAAGCGCAACCCACGTCCGACGCCGACATCCGCGATTTCCAGACTGAACTTCGGGCCTGCACCGAAGGGGCGCTGACCGGCTCGGACGACGCCCAGTACTCCGAAGCCAAGTTCCTGCAGGTCAAGCGCATTATCGAGCGCTTCAGGGGGCGCGAAGGACTTTCCGAACAGGACCGTCGCTGGACTGCCAAGGCCACCGATGTGCGCAACTGGTTCGTGTTCGCCGCCAGCGAGCGCTGGCGCGAGGACCACAGCGAACACGAGCATTACTCCGACTCCGGCGGCAAATCCGGCGGCCAGAAGGAAAAACTGGCCTACACCATCCTCGCGGCGAGTCTGGCCTACCAGTTCGGCCTCGAATGGGGTGCGGTTCGTTCCCGTTCCTTCCGATTCGTGGTGATCGACGAGGCCTTCGGACGGGGTTCGGACGAGTCGGCGCAATATGGCCTGCGGCTGTTTTCGCAGCTCAACCTGCAACTCCTCATCGTCACGCCGTTGCAGAAGATCCACATCATCGAACCCTTCGTCTCGAGCGTGGGGTTTGTTCACAACGAAGACGGCCGCGCCTCCAAAGTCCGCAACCTGTCCATCGAAGAGTATCGGGCCGAGAAGATGAGGTTGGCCGGATGAACTGGACGAGGCCGGCTGATCTGCGCGCCCAGGTGCAAAAACTGTGGGATCGCGGGGAGATTCTGGCCAGCCTGGTGACCGGAGAGCCGCTATTCCCGAGACGTTTGGTCCTCAAGCCCCCCACATCGGCCGAGATGGCCGACCATTTCGATGAGGTGCGTGCCTGGATCGGCGAGCTTCGGGAGGCTTCGCGCTGTCGGGTGGAGATGCGAGAGTTCAGGCACCGCGTGTTCGGCGCCAACGCCGTTCCGCAAGACGTGTGGATCGATACCGTCGATGATGCCCTGGCACTTATCGGCAAGGGACGGGACGCCTCCCGATTTGCTGCTTTGCTCGACGCAACACGCGCATGCCAGCCAAGACTGTTGGATTGGCTGGCCAAACGCCCACTACGCGCGCTGGACCTTCATAACGACTGGAGTCGACTCCTGGAAATCGTCACTTGGCTTGAGCATCGCCCCCGCCCGGGCGTGTACCTGCGGCAGGTGGATATCCCCGGGGTGCACAGCAAATTCATCGAAGCCCATCGCGGCGTGCTCGCAGAGTTGCTGGATATCGTCTTACCGCCCGAGGCTATCGATTTCTCGGCCTCGGGCGTAACTCAGTTCGCCAGCCGCTATGGATTCCGTGATAAACCCGCGCGCATACGTTTCCGGTTTCTGGATCGGAAGCATCGGTTTCTACCTGGGGGCCATGATCAGGACATTACCCTCGACGCCGGTAGTTTCGCTAGACTCGACCTTAAGGTCTCAAAGGTCTTCATCACCGAGAACGAGATCAATTTTCTGGCGTTCCCCGACGTCCGGGACAGTCTGGTCATTTTCGGTGCCGGTTACGGCTTCGAGACACTGGCTCAGGCCAGATGGCTTTCAGCCTGCCGAGTTCGTTATTGGGGCGATATAGACACTCACGGCTTCGCGATTCTTGATCAGCTGCGCACCCAATTTGCTCACGTAGAGTCGTTTCTGATGGATCGCGCCACTTTGCTGGCATTCGAGTCCCAATGGGGTGAGGAAAAAAAACAGATGCTTCGGGAACTGCCCAGGCTGAACGACGAGGAACGGGCACTCTACGACGATCTGCGGGACAACCGTATACGAAAAAAGCTACGCCTTGAGCAAGAACGGATCGGCTTCGGCTGGGTCGAGGCTACGTTATCGGCGCTCACGTAGTTTCATCCGGTCGACACGTCATAAAGGTGCAGCATTGCGCTCTGGCGTGTGGGTGAATGCGGCAGGTTGAAATTTCACCGGTGGGAAATTTCATCGCTACCAAAGTACAATCTGCCATCGGCGGAGCCTCCCCGAAATTGGCCTCGACAACCACGCTCCGCGGGTTACAGGATTCCGTCGCATCGCAACTAAGGAGCAGCATATGAGCAGTCCTATCCCCCAGAGACAGCATTACGCCGAAGTGCTGCAGCGCCTCAAGAGCTATTTCCCCTCGCCGGTGTCGGATCCCATCATGGACGGGTATTTCGTCCACACTGTTTCGCGCTTTCTCGATCAAGTGGACAGCCTCAAATCGGCCAAGCCGATCCTGGGCGGCAGCGTCAAGGCGCATTACGGGGAAAGCCAGCAGAACAGCTTCCCCGAAGCCATGAGTTCGGTGGAGGAGGTCACCCATCTTCTGGCGGAATACTGCCAGGGGATGACGATCTGGTCTCATCCCAATGCCCAGGTCAACGTGATTCCGCCGCCCAGCATCCCGAGTATCACGGCCTTCATCGCCGCCGCGATTTATAATCCGAACATCATTTCCGACGAGCATTCCGCCCGCTTCGCCGAAGCCGAGGTCGAATCGGTGGCGTCGGTATCCGATCTGGTCGGCTACGATCCGAAGCAGTCAGGCGGACTATTCACGTTCGGCGGCACCGGAACTAATCTGTACGGCTGCAAACTCGGCATCGAGAAGACACTCCAAGGCAACGGAATGCGGGAGGGTATCCGGCAGGATCTCAAGATTGTGGCGTCCGGCGTCTCCCACTACTCAAGGCTGAATGTAGCCGCCTGGCTGGGCGTGGGCACGAATAATCTGGTTCCCATCCAAACCATCGACAATAACGAAATCTCGCTAAGCGATCTCGAAAGTTATCTCCGAGCGGCCTTCGAACGAGGAGAAAAGATCGCCGTCATCCTGGCGACCCTGGGTACCACCGACGCCTTCGGTATCGACGACGTGGCCGCCATCGTCCGCCTGCGCGATCGGCTGGTGTCTGAATACGGTTTGGATTACGTTCCCCACGTGCATGCAGATGCCGTGATCGGCTGGGCCTGGTCGGTGTTTCGGGATTACGACTTCGACAACAACCCACTCGGCTTCCATTCCCGCACCCTGCGCTCCTTGAGCGACTCACTGCAGCGCATCGAGGGGCTGCATCTCGCCGACAGCATCGGCATCGATTTCCACAAGACCGGCTATGCGCCTTACATTTCCAGCTTATTTCTGGTCAAGCGCCGCGAAGACCTCGCATTGCTCAGCCGCGAGCCCGAGCAGATGCCCTATCTCTATCAGGTCGGCCATTACCACCCCGGCATTTACACCCTGGAATGCTCAAGAAGCGGTGCCAGCGCGCTCGCCGCTCTGGCAAACATCAGACTGCTCGGCAAGCAGGGCTACCGCGTGCTGATCGGGCATGTAGTGGAAATGGCGGAAATGCTGCGGGAGCGCCTAGAAGACTATGGTTTCTTCCAGGTGCTGAACGATTACAACTATGGCCCGGTGACGCTGTTTCGCGTCTACCCGGAGGGTGTCGATGCGCATGAGGCCTTGTCACGGGAACTGAACGATCCCGCCTATCGCGCCGAACTGGAGGACCATAACCGCTACAACCGCAAACTTTTCGACATCATCCAGGGTCGCGTGCTGCGCGGGGAGGGCGTAATGCTGTCCTGGACCAGCGCCTGTCGGTGCGGCAACTACGACAACGCGCCATCGCTGGCGGCCCTCAAATCCTTCATCATGAGCCCCTGGGCCGACCTCAAGGCCGTCGAAACCGTGGTGCATCAGCTCGTGGAGGCGCGCCAGGAGGTTGCCGCGTTTTCCGGGTGACCGTCTACAACGACCAGCGCAGATAACCGCCTATGTCGTCGTCAGCGCTTGATTGGCGCCGCTCCGACCAAATCGCGTATCAGCGAATCGATCGTGTTCTTGTCACCCGGCTGGGGGCGAGAGGTGAACTGGGCATCTGACGGGATCGAGGTCGCCATCGCGGCAAGATCGGCGTTTTCCATTTCGCCGTTGGCGTAAGCCTCAATCTGCACAGGGCGCGAGCCGAAAGCCAGGCTGTGCTGCAGGGCCAGCACATCGTTCCGGGATTTGTCCTACTCCACCGTCACCGACTTCGCCAAATTCCTCGGCTGATCCACGTCAGTCCCTTTGATCAGGGCCACATGGTAGGCGAGGATTTGCAGGGGCACGGTATAGACGATCGGGGCGATGACTTCGTCGGTTTCGGCCACCCGCAGGACATTCACGTTGGGCACGCTTTCCATGGGTGCCTCGATGTCGGCAAACACGTAGAGCTGGCCGCCCCGGGCCTGGACTTCCTGCAGGTTGGATTTCAGCTTTTCCAATAGCTCGTTGTTGGGCGCGACGGCGATGACCGGCATTTCGTCGTCGATCAGGGCCAAAGGGCCGTGCTTCAATTCGCCGGCCGGATAGGCTTCGGCGTGGATGTAGGAAATTTCCTTGAGCTTGAGCGCGCCTTCCATCGCCACCGGATATTGTGCGCCGCGCCCCAGGTAAAGGGTATGCTGTTTGTCGCCGAAGCGTTCGGCCCACAGCTCAATCTGCCGCTCCATCAGAAGCACATGCTTGATCCGGGTGGGTAGGCTCTCGAGCTCCTTGACGATCTTGGCTTCCTGCTCGGCGGATAGTCCGTTGCGCCGGCCCAGGGCGACGACCAGAAGGAGCAAGGCGGTCAATTGAGTGGTGAAGGCCTTGGTGGAGGCGACGCCGATTTCGGGCCCCGCACGGGTCATCAGAGTCGATTCGGATTCGCGTACGATGGAACTTTCCGGCACGTTACAGATCGCCAAGCTGTGGGCGTAGCCCAGCCGTTTGGCTTCTTTCAGCGCCGCCAGCGTGTCGGCGGTTTCGCCAGACTGGGAGATGGTGACGAACAAGGTCCCGGGCATGACGACATTCTTGCGATAGCGAAATTCGCTGGCGACCTCGACATTGCAGGGCACCCCGGCGATGGCTTCCATCCAATGGCGCCCCACCAGACCGGCGTGATAGCTGGTTCCGCAAGCGACGATCTGCACCGCCTTGATGTGGTCGAAAGCCCGTTCGGCATGAGGGCCGAAGGCGGCTTCCAGCACCTTGCCGGCATGGATGCGCCCGTCCAGGGTTTTCTCGATGGCAACCGGCTGCTCGTGGATTTCCTTCTGCATGTAATGGCGGTATTCGCCCCGCTCGACTGCGTCCGCCGCCAGTTTGGTTTCGTTGACCGGGCGCTCGATGCGGTTGCCGGCCTTGTCGTAAACGCTGACCGAATCGGTCGTCAGTTCCGCCAGGTCGCCGTCTTCCAAAAAGATGAAGCGCTGGGTTTCGCCCACCAGGGCGAACACGTCGGAGGCAATGAAATTTTCGTTTTCGCCCAGGCCGATGACCAGCGGGCTGCCGTGCCTTGCGGTAATCAGCCGACGGGGATCGTTGACGCTGATGACACCGATCGCGTAAGCCCCGTGGAGAACCTCCGTGGTTTTCTGAACCGCTTCCAGCAGCGACCATCCCGCCTCAAGAAACTCGTGGACTTGGTGGACGATCACCTCGGTATCGGTTTCCGAGCTGAACTCGTAGCCTTTGGACTGTAGCCTTCTGCGCAGTTCGTCGTGGTTTTCGATGATGCCGTTGTGGACGACGGCGACGACATCGCCGGACATATGCGGGTGGGCGTTGCGTTCGGAGGGCACGCCGTGGGTCGCCCAGCGGGTGTGGGCGATGCCGATCTTGCCTTCCACCGGGGCGGTTTGCAGGTAATTTTCCAACTCCCTGATCTTGCCCGGCCGTCTCGCGCGCATGATCTGGCCGTACTCGTCCAGCACGGCGATGCCTGCCGAATCGTAGCCTCGATATTCCAAGCGCCTAAGCCCTTCCAGCAAGATGGGCGTGACAATGCGATGGGCTACCGCCCCAACGATTCCGCACATGGACTCAGCTCCTCTTCTTGGTGGGACGTTGCCATCCCTCGACGGTGACTTGCTTGCTTCGACTCAAAGTAAGCGCGTTGTCGGGCGCATCCCTGGTGATGGTGGAACCCGCCCCAATGGTGGCGTTCCTGCCGACCCGAACCGGTGCGACCAGTTGGGTGTCCGAACCGATGAACGCGCCGTCATCGATGACCGTGAGGTGCTTGTTGGCACCGTCGTAATTGCAGACGATGGTACCGGCGCCGATGTTGACGCCAGAACCAACGATGGCGTCGCCGACATAGCTGAGATGGTTGATCTTGGATCCCTTGGCCACCTCGGCTTTTTTGAGTTCGACGAAATTGCCGATATGAACGTCTTCGCCGATTTTGGTTCCGCCCGGCCGAATTCGCGCGAAGGGGCCGATGCGACTGCCTGCACCGATGCTGGCGTTCTCGATGACGCTGTTGGCGAAGATTTCCACCCCATCGCCGATCTCGCTGTCCTTAATATAGACATTCGGCCCGATCCGGACATTGCTGCCAATGCGCAGTTGCCCTTCAAGCACGACGTTGACATCGATTTCCACATCTTGACCGAGCTCCAGAATTTCTCCGCGCAGGTCGAAGCGGGCCGGATCGCGGAGGGTCGCGCCCTGTTCCATCAGGGCATCGCCCTGGTCTACCTGATATAGTCGTTCCAGATGAGCCAACTGGGCGCGGTCGTTGACGCCCAACACTTCTTTTGCATCGCCCGGCTGACTGGTGTCGACGTACACGCCATCGGCCACCGCCATGGCGATGATATCGGTCAAGTAATATTCGCCCTGGGCGTTTTGGTTAGTGAGACGTGTCAGCCAGCCTTTCAGCCGACTACCCTTGACCGCCAGAATGCCGGTGTTCACTTCGCGAATTGCCCGCTGCTCCGGGGTCGCGTCCTTTTCCTCAACAATGCGCATCACGTGGCCTTCGTTATCCCGGACGATCCGCCCGTAACCCGCCGGATTTTCCAGGGTGACGGTGAGCAGTCCCAGACTTTTTTCGCCTGCGTGACGGATGAGCTTTTGCGCGGTTTCCAGCTGCAGCAGGGGAACGTCGCCGTAAAGAATCAGAACGACCCCATCGGCTTTGACCCAGTCCGCCACCTGCATCACGGCATGCCCGGTGCCGAGCCGCTGTTTCTGTTCGGTCCATCGAGCGCTCAGGTGCCCGAGCACTGCCAGCACCTCTTCTCCGCCATGTCCGTAGATCACGTTGATGTCGTTCTCGCCCAGTTGGGACGCCAGTCGATGGACATGCGCGAGCAGCGGCATGCCGCCCAGCTTGTGAAGGACCTTGGGATGGGCCGACCGCATCCGCTTTCCTTGACCCGCCGCCAGTATGATGGTTTGCAATGGCATGATTGTGGGTATTTGCTGACTAATAAAATATAAGCTTAGCAAACAAAAAACCCAGCCCCTATGGAAATGGACTATTCCATAGCCGGGCTGGGTGTTCGTCGGGACGAGATTCGCTCAGCGATGCTTGCGCCAACGCTCCAGGGTTTGCAGCTGCACCACAGCCTCCAGCAACTCAGCTTGCGCCCTGGCCAGGTCGTATTTGCCCGATGTGTCCGCCAGCATTTCCTCGGCGCGTTGCTTGGCTTCCTTAGCCGCGGCCTCGTCGATATCCTTGGCCCGCACCGCCTTATCGGCCAGAACCGTTACCAGATGCGGCTGTACCTCCAAAATCCCGCCCGAAACATAAAACGGCAGGGTCTCTTTATCGTCGATCTTGACCTGCACCTCTCCCGGCCGCAAGCGTGTGAGCAGGGGCGCATGGCGCGCCGCGATGCCCACATCGCCCTCCGAAGCCGGCGCGATGACCATTTCCGCGAGCCCGGAGTAGATCTCCTGCTCCGCGCTCACGATGTCGACGTGGATCGTCATAGCCATGGTTCAGGCTCTCCGGCTTATTAAGCGGCCAAACGCTTGGCTTTTTCCAAAACTTCGTCGATGGTTCCGACCATGTAGAAGGCCTGTTCGGGAATATCGTCGAACTCGCCTTCGGTAATGCCTTTGAAGCCCGCGATGGTGTCTTTCAGCGAGACATATTTGCCGGGAGAGCCGGTGAAAACCTCGGCGACGAAGAACGGCTGCGACAGGAAGCGCTGAATCTTGCGGGCTCGGGACACAGTCAGCTTATCCTCTTCGGACAACTCGTCCATGCCCAGAATGGCGATGATGTCGCGCAATTCCTTGTAACGCTGAAGGGTACCCTGAACTTTGCGGGTGACGTTGTAATGTTCCTGACCGATCACCAGCGGGTCGAGCTGGCGGCTGGTGGAATCGAGCGGATCGACCGCCGGGTAGATGCCCAGCTCGGCGATCTGACGAGACAACACCACGGTCGCGTCCAGGTGGGCAAAGGTGGTTGCCGGGGACGGGTCGGTCAAGTCGTCGGCAGGGACGTAGACGGCCTGAATCGAGGTGATGGAACCGGTCTTGGTGGAGGTGATGCGTTCCTGCAAGACGCCCATTTCCTCCGCCAGGTTCGGCTGATAGCCCACCGCGGAGGGCATGCGGCCGAGCAGCGCGGAGACTTCGGTGCCGGCCAGGGTGTAACGGTAGATGTTGTCGATGAACAGCAGAACGTCGCGGCCTTCCTCGCGGAAGAATTCGGCCATGGTCAGGCCGGTCAGCGCCACGCGCAGACGGTTGCCCGGTGGCTCGTTCATCTGCCCGTAAACCAGGGACACCTTGTCCAAAACATTGGAGTCCTTCATTTCGTGGTAGAAGTCATTGCCTTCGCGGGTACGCTCGCCCACCCCGGCAAACACGGAGTAGCCGCTGTGCTCAATGGCGATGTTGCGGATCAGCTCCATCATGTTCACGGTCTTACCGACTCCGGCGCCGCCGAACAAGCCGACTTTACCGCCCTTGGCGAAGGGGCAGACCAGGTCGATCACCTTGATGCCGGTTTCCAACAACTCGTTGGTGGCAGCCTGATCTTCGAAGCTCGGAGCCTTGCGGTGAATCCCCCAGCGCTCCTGCTCACCGATCGGACCCTTTTCGTCTATTGGGTCGCCCAGAACGTTCATGATGCGGCCCAGGGTTTCCTTGCCCACGGGGACTGAAATGGCGGCGCCGGTGCTCTGCACGGCCAGACCGCGCTGCAGGCCGTCGGTGCTGCCCATGGCGATGGTTCTGACCACGCCGTCGCCCAATTGCTGCTGAACCTCCAGAACCAGGTTGGCGCCTTCGACTCTCAATGCGTCGTAAATCTTCGGCAGCGATTCGCGCGGGAATTCCACGTCGACCACGGCGCCGATAATCTGAACGATTTTGCCCGAACTCATGTTACGTCCTCTCGAAATCTTTTAATTTGCTTGAACGAACCGGCTAGACCGCAGCCGCGCCACCGACAATCTCGGAAATTTCCTGGGTAATGGCCGCCTGCCGCGCCTTGTTATAGATCAACTGCAATTCGTTGATCAGCTTGCCGGCATTGTCCGAGGCGCTCTTCATCGCCACCATTCGCGCGGCCTGTTCACAGGCGTTGTTTTCCACAACGCCCTGAAAGACGATGGATTCGATATAGCGGTTCAGTAAGTCGTCCAGAACTTCCTTGGCGTCGGGTTCGTAAAGATAATCCCAATGCCCCTTCAGCTCCTCGGCGATCTCCTCGGCTCGAATCGGCAGCAACTGCTCCAGTTTCGGCCGCTGTGTCATGGTGTTCACAAACTCGTTGTAGAACACGTACAGCGCGTCGATCTTGCCGGCGTTGTAGTCGTCCAGCATGACCTTGATCACGCCGATGATATCTTCCAAATGCGGCGTGTCGCCCAGCTTGGTCGCTTGCGCGACGACGTTGGCGCCAATCCCGCCGAAAAACGAGCTGCCCTTCTGACCGATGGTGCAAATCTGAACGTCGACGTTTTCATTGGACCACGCCCGCAGCTTGCGCAGCATTATCCTGAACAGATTGGAGTTGAGGCCGCCGCAAAGGCCGCGGTCGGAGGAGATCAGGATGACCCCGACCCGGCTAACCATCCTTTCATCCATGAAAGTGTGCTTGTATTCCGGGTTAGCATGCGCCAGATGCTTGATGATTTGGGCGATCTTCCTGGAATAGGGACGGGTAGCCTGCATTCTGGCCTGCGTTTTCCGCATCTTGCTGGTTGCCACCTTTTCCATAGCGCGCGTGATTTTCTGAGTATTTTTGATACTCGCAATCTTCACCCGGATTTCTTTACCTACGGCCATGACTTAACCCTTACCAGGCGTGCGTTGCTTTGAATTTCTTCACCGCCGCATCCAGCGCGGACTGGATTTCGTCGTTGTAATCGCCGCTCGCGTTGATCTTGTCCAGCAATTCAGCGTGTTCTGCTTTCATGTAGTTCTGCAGCGCATCTTCGAAGTCGCGGACCTTGTTGACTTCGACATCGTCGAGGAAACCTTCGTTGGCCGCGTACAGGGAAACCGCCATGGCCGCAACACTCATGGGTGCGTATTGGTTCTGCTTCATCAATTCCGTCACACGCTGGCCGCGCTCGATCTGCTTGCGAGTACTCTCATCCAGTTCCGAGGCGAACTGGGCGAAGGCCGCGAGTTCGCGGAACTGCGCCAGGTCGAGACGAATGCCGCCGCCCAGCTTCTTGATGACCTTGGTCTGGGCCGCGCCACCGACGCGGGACACCGAAAGTCCGGCGTTGACCGCCGGACGTATCCCCGCGTTGAACAGGTTGGTTTCCAGGAAGATCTGGCCGTCGGTGATGGAGATCACGTTGGTGGGAACAAACGCGGACACGTCGCCGGCCTGGGTTTCGATGATCGGCAGCGCGGTCAGCGAACCGGTCTTTCCCGTCACCTTTCCCCCGGTCAGCTTTTCGACTTCTTCGGCGTTGATGCGGGACGCGCGCTCGAGCAGGCGGGAATGCAGATAGAATACGTCGCCGGGGTAAGCCTCGCGTCCCGGCGGGCGGCGAAGCAATAGGGATACCTGACGATAGGCCCAAGCCTGCTTGGTGAGATCGTCATAGATGATCAGCGCGTCTTCGCCGCGGTCCCGGAAGAACTCGCCCATCGAGCAGCCGGTGTAGGGCGCGATGAACTGCAAGGCGGCGGATTCGGAAGCGGAGGCCACGACGATAATAGTGTGGGCCATGGCGCCGTGCTCTTCCAGCTTGCGCACGACGTTGGCGATCGAGGACTGCTTCTGGCCAATGGCGACATAGATGCACTTAACGCCGGTGCCTTTCTGGTTGATGATCGTGTCGATGGCGATGGCGGTCTTGCCGGTCTGGCGGTCACCGATGATCAACTCGCGCTGGCCGCGGCCGATCGGAATCATCGAGTCGATCGCCTTCAACCCGGTCTGCACCGGCTGGCTCACCGACTGACGGGAAATCACGCCCGGCGCGATTTTTTCGATCGGCGAGCGCGTTTCAAAATAAATCGTCCCCTTGCCGTCGATGGGATTGCCCAGCGCATCGACGACGCGACCCAGCAAGCCCTCCCCCACCGGCACTTCCAGAATGCGACCCGTCGTTTTGACGCTGTCGCCTTCGGCTAGGTGGTCGTAGGAACCCAGCACCACGGCGCCGACCGAATCCCGTTCCAGGTTCAAGGCCATTCCGTAAGTGTTGCCGGGAAATTCCAACATTTCGCCCTGCATTACGTCGCTCAGACCGTGGATGCGGACAATGCCGTCGGTCAGACTGACGATCGTTCCTTCGGTGCGAGACTCGACGCCCAGATCGAAATTCTCGATCCTATTCTTAATGAGCTCGCTGATTTCAGAGGGGTTTAATTGCATGATTCTTTACTCGCCCTAGTTGTAGAGTCTCTTTGCCAATCGCTGTATTTGCCCGCGGACTGAGGCGTCGATCACCCGATCGCCGGCCCGGATCAGTACGCCGCCGATTAGTGATTCATCGAGCCGCACGTTCAGACGAGGCTGTTTGCCCAGCGTCGTCTGCAGCCTGTCGGAGAGCTGATCGCGCTCCTCATCATCCAGCGGGTACGCCGAGGACACATCGACGTCGATGTAGCCTTCTTCCTCGGCCCGGTGCTGCTCGAACTGCTCGCTGATCTTCTTGATCAGGCCCAGGCGTCGATTAGCGACGAGCAATCTCACGAAATTCTCGGTCTCGGCATCCAGCCTACCCTGACACAAATCCAGAAAGGCTCGGGTGAACTGTTCCTTCTTGGCTTTCGGATTGGCCGCGGCTTGCGCCATCCGCCGGTCCTCCATGAGCGCGGCGATAAATGCGAGCGCTTCCGACCATTGAGCGGTCGAGGCAGTTTCCTTGGCCCTCTTATAGGCCGCTACCGCGTATGGCCTAGCCAGTGTCGCTAGTTCGCTCATTATGCCTGACCCAACTGCTTGCCGAGGTCTTTGATGATTTCCTTGTGCTTACCTTCATCGACTTCCTTTTTCAGGATCTGCTCGGCCGCGGAAATCGCCAAAGCGCCCACTTGCTTGCGCAATTGCGCCTTCGCGTGCTGCATTTCCCGATCGATTTCGGCCTGGGCGGCAACGATCAGACGCTCGCCTTCCTGTTTGGCCGCCTCTTTCGACTCCTCGACCACCTCGTTGGCGCGCTTTTGGGCCAGGGTGATGATTTCGGACGCCTGCTCTTTCGCCTCTTTGATTGCGGCCTTGGCGCGTTTCTCGGCAAGCTCCATCTCATGCTTGCCCTTGTCGGCCGCGGCCAGACCATCGGCGATTTTCTTCTTGCGCTCTTCGAGGGCCTGCATCAATGGCGGCCAAACGTACTTCATGGTGAACCACACCAGAAGCGCGAAGGTGATCATCTGCCCGATCAGAGTGGCGTTAATATTCACGGCGCTTTCCTCATTCTTTGTGGACTGAAGGAACGACTGTCGTCCGATCCGGCTATTTCACAAACGGGTTTGCGAAGGTGAAGAACAAGGCCAGACCGACGCCGATCATCGTCACCGCGTCCAAAAGACCTGCGACGATGAACATCTTGACCTGCAACATGGGCACCATTTCCGGCTGACGGGCTGCGCCTTCCAGGAACTTTCCGCCGAGCAGACCGAAACCGATCGCGGTTCCCATCGCCCCCATACCCAGAATGATGCCAACGGCGATCGCGGTCATGCCATATACAGATTCCATATTTCCTCCAAATATTTCAGATAAGTTGCGTTAAAAAAACCGATTCTAATGATCTTCGTGAGCCAGACTCAGGTACACGATCGTCAGCACCATGAAGATGAAGGCTTGCAAGGTGATGATCAGGATGTGGAAAATGGCCCAGGGCAAGCTCAAGGCGGGTTGGACCCACCAGGGCAGCAGGGCGATCAGGATGAAGATCAGTTCGCCCGCATACATGTTTCCGAAAAGTCGCAGACCGAGCGAGATGGGCTTGGCCAGTTCTTCAACCAATTTCAGTAGCAGGTTGAAAGGGATCATCCATTTGCCGAAGGGTGTGAGCAACATTTCCTTGGCGAAGCCGACCGGCCCCTTGACCTTAATGCTGTAGAAAATGATCAGGCAGAACACCGAGATCGACATCGCGAAGGTGCCGTTCAAGTCGGTGCTGGGCACAACGCGCAGATACTCCAAACCCACCGCTTTACCGATGTCGGGTAGCAGATCCACCGGAAGCAGGTCCATGGCGTTCATCAGGAATACCCAGCAGAAGATCGTCAGGGCCAGGGGAGCGATGAGCGCGCTGCGGCCATGGAAACTGTCCTTGACCTGGGTGTCGACGAATTCGACCAGCATCTCGGTGAAATTTTGGAGACTGCCCGGTACACCGCTGGTCGCCTTTTCGGCCGCCTTCTTGAAGGCTAAAACGAACAGGAGACCCAAGAATGCGGAGAAAAACAGGGTATCCAAGTGGAAGGTCCAAAAGCCTTCGCCCGTGGATAAGGGGGTCAAATGATGGACGATATAACCGGTTGCGCCGCCGCCTGAATCATGTGCTTCGGTTGCCATCTGATCTCGTTCTCTCGTCAATTACCCAGCAAAAGAGCAAACCAAAAAACCATTATCACCGATACGAAGCCGATGAATAATGGCATGAACAATATGCCCGGCAGTTGGAATACAAATACAAATAGGAGGGCGGTAATGATTAGCTTGATCGATTCGCCCAGATAGAAGGTTCTGACGACTTCCCTTGCGGTTCTTCTCGGGTCTGATCGCCCGAATTTGAAGGCAAAATAAGCATTAGGCAAGAACCCCACTAGCCCGCCGAGCAGCGCCGATCTGGCTTGTTCCATACCACCCAACAGCAGCGTCAGTGTCGAAACCGCCAGTATGGTCAGCGCCTGAAGCTGGAGCACTCGCCTGACTGCAAGAAA
>Ga0335084_10002183_pt1 | contig 18754 bp, 20 predicted proteins | sample Lox_Sample_44_FD_206721 | JGI IMG/M metagenome (GOLD analysis project Ga0335084, IMG submission 206721) | Soil microbial communities from Loxahatchee National Wildlife Refuge, Florida, United States - Lox_Sample_4.4 | ecosystem: Environmental > Terrestrial > Soil > Wetlands | place: USA...
GCTCGACCTGCGCCGCGAGCCGATGCAGAAGAACCTGCGCCTGCGCCACCGCGCGGCGAGCGCGGCGCGGCGCTTCCTCGACGAGCACGGCTTCATCGATGTCGAGACGCCGTTCCTCTACAAGTCGACGCCCGAGGGCGCGCGCGAGTTCCTCGTGCCCTCGCGCCTGCACGACGGGCACTTCTACGCGCTGCCGCAGTCGCCGCAGCTCTTCAAGCAGCTGCTGATGATCGCGGGCTTCGACCGCTACTACCAGATCGTCAAGTGCTTCCGCGACGAGGACCTGCGCGCCGACCGGCAGCCGGAGTTCACGCAGATCGACATCGAGACCTCGTTCCTGGACGAGACGGCGATCCGCGCGCTGATGGAGGACCTCGCGCGCCACATGTTCCGCGAGGCGGTCGGCGTCGCCCTGCCCGATCCGTTCCCGGTCATGCGCTACGACGACGCGATGCGCGACTACGGCAGCGACAAGCCGGACCTGCGCGTGCCGCTCAAGCTGACCGAGCTTACCGACGTGATGAAGGACGTCGAGTTCAAGGTGTTCGCCGGCCCGGCCAGCGCGCCCGGCGGGCGCGTGGTGGCGCTGCGGATCCCCGGCGGCGGCGCGCTGACGCGCGGCGAGATCGACGCCTACACCGAGTACGTGAAGACGCTCGGCGCGAAGGGCCTCGCCTGGATCAAGGTGAACGAGCGCGCGCTGGGGGCGCCGGGCCTGCAGTCGCCGATCGTGAAGAACCTGCACGCCAGGGCGATCGCGGCGATCCTGGAGCGCTCGGGCGCGCAGGACGGCGACCTGATCTTCTTCGGCGCGGACAAGGCCGTCACGTGCGATGCGTACATGGGCGCGCTGCGGCAGAAGGTCGGCCACGAGCGCGGCCTCGCCGAGAAGGGCTGGCGGCCGCTGTGGGTGGTCGACTTCCCGATGTTCGAGTTCGACGAAGAGACGAAGGAGTGGAAGGCGCGCCACCATCCGTTCACCAGCCCGAAGGAAGGCCACGAGCAGTTCATCGGCGCCGCGCCCGAGAAGGCGTACGCCAAGGCCTACGACCTGGTGATGAACGGCTGGGAAATCGCCGGCGGCTCGGTGCGGATCCACAAGGAAGAAGTCCAGCAGCAGGTTTTTGCCGCTTTGAAAATAGACAAGACCCAGCAGCGGGAAAAATTCGGGTTTCTGCTCGACGCCCTGCAATACGGCGCGCCGCCGCACGGCGGCATCGCCTTCGGCTTCGATCGCCTGGTCGCACTGATGGCCGGGGCCGAGGCGATCCGCGACGTGATCGCGTTCCCGAAGACGCAGCGCGGCCAGGACCTGCTCACCGGCGCGCCGAGCGCCGTGACCGAGAAGCAATTGCGCGAGCTGCACATCCGCCTGAGGAACCTGCCGCAGCCGTGAAGCTTCTTGCAGCTCTCCTGCTGCTCGTTCCGCTGGCCGCGTTTTCGAAGGACATCGCCGTCAAGGACCTTCCGGCGGAAGCGCAGCAGGCGCTTGCGCTGATCAAGAACAACGGCCCGTTTCCCTACCCGCAGGATGGCAGGACGTTCGGCAATCGCGAGAAGCGCCTGCCGCTGCGGGCGCAAGGCTACTATCGCGAATACGCCGTGAAGACGCCTGGGGCACGTGACCGCGGCGCGCGGCGCATCGTCGCCGGCAACGGCGGCGAGTTCTACTATACGGAAGACCACTACCGGACCTTCGCGCGGATAAGGGAATAGAGGCACAGAGGCAGGGAATGAGCAAGCTGCAGCAACGGCTGAAGGATGCATCGCGCTCAGGCGTCTATCGCGCGCGGGGCGACGAGGTGGTGCTCGAGGTGGCGCGCGCGAGCGGATTGCGCCTTGCCGACGTGCCGCTGGGCGGCGTGACGGGCAAGGACGAGCTGCTGCGGCGCATCGCGCAGGCGCTGGAATTCCCGAAGTGGTTCGGCGGCAACTGGGACGCGCTCGAGGATTGCCTGAGCGACCTCTCCTGGCAGAAGGCCGACGGCTGGGTGATCCTGCTGCGCGGGTTCGACGGCGTGCAGGGCGACGACCTCGGCGTGCTGGTCGACGTGCTCGCCTCGGCGGCCGAGTTCTGGGCCGGGCGGGGAAAGCTGTTCTTCGCGGTGTTCATCGATCCGTCGCGCAGCCTCGGCGTGCCGGATCTGTACCGGGAAAAGTGACCTTCAAGCTGCCGGTCTCGGTGCTGGTGGTGGTGCACACGGCGGAGCTCGAAGTGCTGCTGCTGGAGCGGAACCGACATGGAGGAAGCGGGGCGGCATTCTGGCAGTCGGTGACGGGCTCGCTCGACCATCCCGGCGAGCTGCCCGCGGCGGCCGCGGCGCGCGAAGTGCTGGAGGAGACCGGCATCGAAGCCCCGGCCGGCGCCCTGAGCGACTGGCGCGTCACCAATACGTTCGAGATCTTCACGCAGTGGCGCCACCGCTACGCGCCCGGCGTGACCCACAACACCGAGCACGTATTCGGGCTCGCGCTGCCGAGGCGGCACGCGGTGCGGCTCGAGCCGCGCGAGCATGTCGCTTACGCGTGGCTGTCGTGGCGGGAGGCGGCGGCGCGCTGCTTCTCATGGTCCAACCGCGACGCCATCGCCATGCTCGGCGAGCGCGCTGTGATAAGTTAGAAATGTGCAGCCGTGGCGCCAGTCGTCATGTATCGGTCCGCTCGCCGTCCTGCTTCTCGCCGCCGCGCCGGCCGGCCCGGCGAGCGCCGCGCGCGACGTGGAGATCGAGGCGCATCGCGAAGGGGCGAGCGTGGAGATCAAGGCGCACGCCGAGCTCGCGGCTCCGGCCGCGGTCGCCTGGCAAGTGCTCACCGATTACGAGCGGCTGCCGGCGTTCATTCCCGGCATCGCGAAGAGCGTCGTGCGCGAGCGTCATGGCGCGGTGCTGGTGGTGGAGCAGTCCGGCGCCGCGCGCTTTCTCGTGTTCTCCTTCCCGATCGAGGTGCGCTACGAGGTGACCGAGCGGCCGCAGCAATCGGTCGAGTCGCGCGCGGTCGGCGGCAACCTCAGGCGCATGAACGGGCGCTATGAGCTCGAGCCGGGGGTGGAGCCGCTGACCGTGCGCCTGCGCTACCATGGCCTGATCGAGCCCGATTTCCATCTTCCGCCCCTGGTCGGCGTGGCCGCGCTGCGCAGCATGGCCGAGGAGCAGTTCGCCGCGATGGTGGCGGAGATCGAGCGCCGCGCCGCCGAGGCCGGCGCCGCCGAGCCCTCCGGGCGAGTCGCCAAGTGAGCGCCCGGCTCTGGCTGGCGGCGCTCCTCGCCGCGCTCGCGGGCTGCGCCGGGCTGCCGCCGTCGCCGTTCGAGACGCACCTCACGTCGGAATCCGCCGAGCTGCGCGAATGCGCCGCCTGGTACCGGGACCTGGACAACGCGGTGGAAGCGGCGGGCGTGCGCGACGTGCAGTACGCGCGCATGCAGGGCTTCCCCTACATGCGGGTCGACCGGCTGCTCGCGAGCCTTGCCGGGCGCGCCGCCGCCAACGAGGCGGCGATGCGCGCCTGGTCCGAGCACCTGCTCGAGCTCGACCTCGAGTCGCGCCAGGCGGAAATCGACAACCTGCCGGTGCGCCCGGCCGGCGCGGCGCTGCAGCGCACGCGCATGTGCGGCGCGATGCTGCGCGACGCCGACCTCGCGCGGCCGGAAGCGCGCCAGGCGATGCTCGCCGCCGCGCGCGTGCCGGACGACTATTCCGACAGCGACCGCATGGTGGGCCTGTACCCGCTGACGCGGCTCGCCTTCTCGAGCGGCGTGCGCCGCTGGGAAGCGGAGGCGCGCGCCGGATTCGAGCGCCAGCCGGCCGCGCACCCCGTGCTGGTGCGCTTCTCGCCGCCCTCCGCCGGGGGCTCGGCGCTCAGCCGCGCGGGCGTGGCGGCGATCCTCGGGCGCGCGGAGCTCGACCCGCTCGGCCTGCCCGGGCTGTCGGTCCGCGAGCTCACGCGCATCGCGGCTTCCTACGCGCCGAGCTTCGAGCTGCCGGTGACCGGCGACTACGACCGTTTCGGTTCCCTGCACTGGCAGAGCGGCGAAACGCCACAGGTCGATACCACCGCGCCGACGGCCTACGTGCAGCAGGCCTATACGCGCTACGGCGAGCGCGTCCTGCTGCAGCTCGTCTACACCATCTGGTTTCCCGAGCGGCCCGCCGACCCGGGCATCGACCTCCTCGCCGGACGTCTGGACGGCCTGGTATGGCGCGTGACGCTCGCGCCGGACGGCGAGCCGCTGGTCTACGACTCGATCCATCCCTGCGGCTGCTACCACCAGTTCTTCCCCACGCCGCGCGCGCGCGTGCGGCCGGCGCCGGACCCGGACGACGAATGGGCGTTCGTGCCGAAAGCGCTGCCCCGGGTCGCGGAAGAGGAGCGTCCGCTGGTGCGCCTGTCGCCGCGTACCCACTACATCGAGCAGGTTTCGATGGTGCGCGGCGCGGACAGCGTGTCGCGCTACGCCTTCCTCGACTACGACGCGCTGCGCTCGCTGCCGCTCGCGGCAGGAGGGCGCCGCAGCGCCTTCGGCGCCGACGGGCTGATCGCCGGCACCGAGCGCGCGGAGCGTTTCGTCTACTGGCCGATGGGGATCGCCTCGCCGGGCGCCATGCGCCAGTGGGGACGGCATGCGACCGCGTTCGTCGGCCGGCGCCACTTCGACGACGCCGACCTGCTCGAGCGGCGCTTCGAGCTGGATCTTGGAAGCACGCGATGAAACAAGAGCTGCGTGTCGCGACCATGAACATTCACAAGGGGTTGTCGCACTTCAACCGCCGCATGGTGATCCACGAGCTGCGCGAGGGGCTGCGGGCGCTCGACCCGGACATCGTGTTCCTGCAGGAAGTGCAGGGGCTCAACGACCACTACAGGCTGCGCTTCCCGGGCTGCCCGCCGGAAGGGCAGCACGAGTTCCTCGCCGGCGCGGACTGGCAGCACGTCTACGCGCGCAACGCGGTCTACGGGCACGGCCACCACGGCAACGCGATCCTGTCGCGCTTCCCGTTCGTGTCGTTCGAGAACCACGACGTCTCGGACCATCGCTTCGAGCGCCGCGGCCTGCTGCATTGCGTGCTCTCGGTTCCGGGCTGGCGGCGCAACCTGCACTGTGTGTGCGTGCACCTGTCGCTGCACCAGCGCGGCCGCACCCGCCAGCTCGAGGCGATCTCGGGGAGGCTGAAGGAGCTCGCCACGCGCGATCTGCCGATCATCGTCGCCGGCGACTTCAACGACTGGCGCCATCGCGCCAGCTCGATCCTCGAGCGCCAGCTCGGCATGACCGAGGTGTCGATCGCGCACTCCGGACGCGCGCCGCGCACCTACCCGAGCATCCTGCCGCTGCTGCGCCTCGATCGCATCTACGTGCGCGGCTTCGACGTCGCGGCTTCCCGCGTGCACTCCGGGCGCCCCTGGTCGGTGCTCTCCGACCACCTCGCGGTCAGCGCCGAGCTGCGCCGGAGCTAGCGGCGTGGAGTACGTCGGCGGAAACCGCCTGACGCTGCTCAGGAACGGGGAGCAGTATTTCCCCGCGCTCGTGGCGGCGCTCGACGCGGCGCGCGAGGAAGTGTTCCTCGAGACCTACATCTTCGCGGACGACGAGACCGGGAGCCTGGTGGCCGACGCGCTGGCGCGCGCAGCCGCCCGCGGCGTGGCGGTTCGCCTGCTGGTCGACGGCTTTGGCGCGCGCGACTTCGCTCCGCGCTTCCGCCGCGCGCTCGCGGAAGCGGGAGTGAAGCTGCTCGTGTTCCGGCCGCAGCCGCCGGCGATTCCGAGGCGCAACCGGCTGCGGCGCATGCACCGCAAGCTCGCCGCGGTGGACGGCAGGGTCGCCTTCGTCGGCGGCATCAACGTCGTGGACGACTACGAGACCCCGCTTGCCGATCCCCGCGTCACGCCGCCGCGCTACGACTACGCGGTGCGCATCGAGGGTCCGCTCGCGCACGAGGTGCGGGCGACCTCCGCGCGGCTCTGGCAGAAAGTGTCCTGGGCCTCACTGCGCCGGCGCGGGGAGCTGCTGCCGGCTCCGCCGGTTCCGCCGCCGGCCGGCGCGCAGCGCGCCGCCATCGTGATCCGGGCCACGCTTGGCCACCGCCGCGACATCGAGAATGCCTATCTCGCGCAGATCGACGGGGCGAAGTCGGAGATCGTGATCGCCTGCGCCTATTTCTTTCCTGGCCGGCGCTTCCGCCGCGCTCTTGTCGGGGCCGCGGCGCGCGGGGTGCGGGTGCGCCTCCTGCTCCAGGGAAAGATCGAGTATCGGTTTCTTCACTATGCATCGCGCGGCTTCTACGGCTCACTGCTCGACGCGGGAATCGAGATCTACGAGTACAACCACAGCCTGCTGCACGCCAAGGTCGGCGTATTCGACTGCTGCGTGTCGTGCGTGGGATCCTCGAACATCGACCCCTTCAGCCTGCTGCTGTCGCGGGAGGCGAACGTCTTCGTCGACGATGCGGGATTCGGCGCCGAGCTGCGCGCGAGCCTGGAGGAGGCGATGCGAACGGGCAGCTCGCTGCTCCCGCCGGCGCGATGGCGGCAGCAGTCTTTCTGGCTCCGCCTGCGGATCTGGATCGCCTACGGCCTCGCGCGCCTGATCATCATCTTCTACGGCTTCGAGCGCTACCACTAGAGCAGGCTGAGGCGTCCTTCGCGCAGCACCGGCACCACGGGGAAAGCGTCCTCGCGCGCGGCGAACTCGACTTCCCGCGCCAGGCCCCGCCGCTGCATCATGCGGCCCACCCGGCACTCGAGCAGCGCCCGCGGCAGCGAGGCGTGCCGGTAGAAACCGAGCGCCGCGCGCGCCGCGTCGGAGAAATCCGCGGCCTCGCCGAGATGGCGCACGAATCGCTCGACGAAGGCGCCCGCGCCGCAGAAGTCTTCCAGGTTGAAGTTGTTGGCCGAGCCCGAGCAGACGATGAGCACGCTGTCGCGGGGATGCTCGGCGAGGATATGCTCGACCAGCCGCCCGGCGTTGAGCAGCGCGCCGCAATAGACCGTCGCTGCGCCCGCCGCGCGGCTCATCGCCACCGTGCCGTTGGTCGTGCAGTAGACGACCGTCTTGCCGTGCACGCCGTGCTCGAGCAGCGCGAGCGGCGCGGGGTGGGCGAAGCCGGCGATGGTCTCGGCCATGAGCTCGCCCGAGAGAACGTACGAGCCCTCTGCGAAATCCCCGCAGCGCTCGCGCGCGGCGCTTTCGTCGAGCACCGGGATGACGGCGGCGGCGCCATGCGCGAGGGCGCTCACCATGGTCGTGGTCGCGAACAGGATGTCGAGCACCACCACCACCCTGCCGGCGACCCGCACCGTGTCGAGCTCTTCCTTCCTGGTGAGGACGTGGATCCTGTGATCGAGCTCGACCTTCATCACGCTTGCGGCGCGACCTTCTCGTAGCGCTGCACCCGCTCGCGCATGTCGTCGGGGAAGGGCACCGGCTTCATGCTGGAGGGGTCGGCGTTCACGTACACGAGCTCCGCGGTGACCAGCGGCGCTTCTTCGCCTTCCCGGTGGATCTCGAACAGGAACGTCATGCTGGAGCGGCCGAAGCGCGAGACGCGACAGTAGATCGCGAGCTGATCGTCGTAGCGCGCCGAGCCGAGGTATTCCACGGTCGCCTTGCGCAGAAAGACGTCGTTGCCGTAGCGCTCGACGTATCCCTCGGGGTAGGGAAGGCCGATTTCGCGCCAGTAGTCGGCCACCGCGGTATCGATATAGGTGAGGTAATGGCCGTTGAACACGACCTTCTGCATGTCCACCTCGGCCCAGCGCACCCTCAGGCGGGATACGCAGACGAAATCGGCTATCGGCATCCTGACACTATAAGTATCATTACCGCCAAGGAGGAGCTAACCATGATTCGCAGAATCGGCATCGCCGCGGCCTTGTCGCTCGTGTCGGCCCTGGCGTGGGCGCAGGGCACGATCAAGATCGCGATCCTCGGCCCGATGGCGTTCGTACAGGGCGAGAACCACTGGGCGGGCGCGGAGCTGGCGCGCGACGAGATCAACAAGGCGGGCGGGGTGAACGTCGGCGGCAAGAAGATGCAGATCGAGCTGATCCGCGCCGACACCAACGAGCTGCAGTCGGTGCCCGACGCCACCAACGCGATGGAGCGCGTGATCACGCGCGACAAGGCCGATTTCGTGGTCGGCGGCTTCCGCTCCGAGGCGGTGCTGGCGATGCAGGAAGTGGCGATGGACTACAAGAAGATCTTCCTCGGTGCCGGCGCGGCCGACGCCAAGCTCGGCGAGAACGTCGAGAAGGACTACAACCGCTACAAGTACTGGTTCCGGCTGACGCCCACCAAGTCGCCCGACCTCTTCAAGACGCTGCTGGCGGTGCTCAACTCGGTCGCCGGGCAGATCCGCGCTTCGGCGAAACGCGAGGACCTGAAGGTCGCGCTGGTCGCCGAGAAGGCGGCGTGGACCGAGGCGCTGGTGAAGGGCCTGCAGGCGACGCTGCCGAAGATGAAGATGGAGGTGGTCGGTACCTGGCAGCCCTCGCCGCTCGCCACCGACGTGACCGCCGAGCTGGCGGCGATCGAGCGCGCGCAGGCGGACCTGGTGTTCACCACGCTGTCGGGGCCGGTCGGCATCACGCTCGCGCGCCAGATGGGCGAGCGCGGCATGAAGGCGGTCGCCTTCGGTATCAACGTCGAAGGGCAGAAGGACGACTTCTGGAAGGCCTCCGCCGGCAAGGCGAACTACATCTCCACGCTCGACACCTACGCGGACATCGAGATCACGCCGAAAACGCATGCCTTCATGCAGGCGTTCCGCGCGCGCTACGGCAAGGCGCCGACGTACAACGCCGCTACCTACGATGCGGTGGTGCTGCTCAAGGACATGATCGAGCAGGAAAAGACGCTCGACGCCGACAAGCTGGTCGCCGCGATCGAGAAAGGCACGCACGTCGGCACCGGCGCGGTCGCCACCTACGACAAGCGCCACGACCTGGTGTGGGAGATCGGCAAGACCGCGGGCATCGCCACGCAGTGGCAGGACGGCAAGAAAGTCGCGTTCTGGCCGCCCAACATCAAGGGCGTCCAACCCTTCAAGCTGCCAAAGTAAGCGGAGCAGGGGAACCCTACGGTTCCCCCGCGCCCCCTCCCCAGCCTTGCTGCAAGACATCCTCGTCACGGGGCTGGTCAACGGCGGCGTGTACGCGCTGCTCGCGATCGGCTTTTCGCTGATCTTCGGCGTCGCGCGGATCGTCAACATCGCGCACACGGCGTTCTACATGCTCGCCGCGTACTGCTTCTACGCGCTGCTCACGCAGGTGGGCCTCGGCTTCGCGCTGTCGGCGGTCCTCTCCATCGCGGCGATCACCGCGCTCTCGCTGCTTTGCTACCGGCTGGTCATCGAGCCGGTGCGGGAGCACGAGTCGGCGGTGCTCATCGCCACCATCGCGCTCGGGCTCATCTTCCAGGAGCTGATGCTGAGGGCGTACGGCGGCAGCTATCTCGGCGTGCCCTCGACCATCGACGGCACGATGCGCCTGTTCGGCGTGAGCATCGCCTACCAGCGGCTGCTGATCCTGGGCGTCGCCGCGCTCATGCTGCTCGCCACGTGGTTCTTCCTGTACCGCACCCGCACCGGGCTTGCGATCCGCGCGACCGCGAACGACCTGGAGGTCGCGAACCTGATGGGCATGAACGTGCACCGCGTCGCCATGGTGACGGTGGCGGTGTCGGTCGGCCTCGCCGCGATCGCCGGCGTGGTGGTCACGCCGGTCACGCCGGTGCATCCGCAGATGTGGCTCGAGCCGCTGGTGACGATGCTCGCCATCGTGGTGCTGGGCGGCATCGGCAGCCTGAAGGGCAGCCTGATCGGCGCGCTGATCATTGCCTACGTGGAGGCGATCACGGTGTTCGCGTTGCCTGCGGGCGCGTACCTGAAAGGAGCAGTGGCGCTGCTCATCATGGTTTTCGTGCTGCTCGCCCGCCCGGAGGGACTGTTCGGCGTCGCCTTCGAGGAAGAGCGCTAGATGTATCTCCTGCGGCGCGTCTGGGCGGAGCTGAAGAACGAGGTGCTCGTGCTGCCTTCGCGTGTGCTGGTTCTCGTGTGGGTGCTCGGCGTGCTCGCCTTGCCGCTCGTCTACGCCGACCCGTATGTGCTTCGCATCCTGACGATGACCTGCATCTTCGCCATCTTCGCGGCGAGCTGGGATCTCCTTGCCGGCTACACCGGGCAGGTGAACTTCGGCCACGCGCTGTTCTTCGGGGCCGGCGCCTATGGCTCGGCGCTGCTCTCGCTCAAGCTCGAGCTTTCGCCCTGGGCCACGATCTGGGCCGGCGCGGTGCTCGCCACCCTGGCGGGACTGCTGGTGGGCTATATCTGCCTGCGGCTGCGCGGCTCCTACCTCTCGCTCGCGACGCTCGCGTTCCCGCTCATCGCGCTCGGCCTGCTGTTCGCGTTCCCCGACTTTTCCGGCGGCGAGCTCGGCGTCACCGGCCTGAAGCGGCTCGCGACCGGCGCCGTCGGCAACTACTACCTGGCGGCGCTCTCGATGCTGGTGATCGTGTTCGCGCTGTGGCTGCTCGCCGATTCGAAGTTCGGCATCGTGCTGCACGCCATCCGCGACGACGAGGTCGCGGCCCGCGCCTCGGGCATCAACACGCCGCGCTACAAGGTGGCGGTATTCGCGGTCAGCGGTGCGGCGGCAGGATTCTCGGGCGCGCTGTTTGCGCATTACCTGCGCGTCGCGGGTCCTTCCACGCTCGAGACCGCGCTCTCCTTCCAGGTGGTGATCTGGGGAATCTTCGGCGGCGTGGCGACGATCTACGGCGCGGTCGCCGCGGTGTTCCTGCTCTATCCGCTCACCGAATGGCTCGGCAGCTTCAAGGCGTTCGGCGAGCTGCGCCTGCTCATCTTCGCGGTGATCGTGCTGATCGTGCTGCTGTTCATGCCGCGCGGGCTCGCGCCGTGGGTGCGGGACAAGATCGAAGCGCAGTGTCCGCGCTGCAAGCAAAGAAATGCCGCCTGGAAGAAGACCTGCAGATTGTGCGGCGTGCGGCTAAAGACCCAGATAGCCGGCGCGGAGAGTCTCGTCGGCCATCAGTGACGCGGCCGAGCCCTCGGCCAGGATGCGTCCCTGAGAGAGCACGTAGTTGCGCGAGGCCATGCGGAACACCTGCGCGACCTCCTGCTCGACCAGCAGCACCGGCACGCCCTCGGCGTGGATCTTCGCGATCGCGGCAAACAGCTCCTCGCGGATCTTGGGAGCGAGGCCGAGCGAAGGCTCGTCGATGGCGAGCAGCCTGGCGCGAAACATGAGCGCGCGCGCCGTCGCGAGCATCTGCTGTTCGCCGCCGGAAAGCGTGCCGGCGATCTGGCCCCGGCGCTCCTTCAGCCGCGGAAACAGGGCGAAGCAATGATCCAGCCGCTGTTCTGTTTCGACCTTGTTCCTGGATAGAAAAGCGCCGGCGAGCAGGTTCTCGAGCACCGTCAGCTCCTTGAACGGGCGCCGGCGCTCGGGGCAATGCACCAGTCCGAGCTTGCGGATCTCGTGTGGCGGCAGGCTGTCGATGCGCTCGCCGCCGAAACGCACCTCGCCCTCGAGCACGATGTCCCCGGTCGTGCCGCGCTTCATTCGCGATTCGAACTGCACCAGCCCGGAGATCGCGCGCAGCAGCGTCGATTTGCCCGCGCCGTTCGGCCCGACCAGGCCCACCAGCTCGCCTTCCTCCACGCGCAGCGACACGCCGTTCAGGATCTGCGCACGGTCGTAGCGCACGCTCAGGTTGCTGACTTCAAGCAGCGACACTCTGGGTTCCTAGATAGGCTTCCACCACCCGCGGATTCTTCACCACCTCGGCGGGGGTGCCATCCGCGATGACCTGGCCGTAGTCGACCACGATGACGCGGTCGGCGATCGACATCAGCTCTTTCAGCTTGTGCTCGATCATCAGCACCGCCGGCCCTTCCGAGTGCAGCCGCCCGAAGCGGCCGCCTTTATGCAGCCGGCGCACGGATTTAGCTAACAACTCTGATTCCGCTGGATTCAGCCCGCCGAGCGGCTCGTCGAGCAGCAGCAGTTCCGGCTCGGTCGCGATGGCGCGCGCGACTTCGAGGCGCTTCAGGTCGCCCTGCGACAGCGCGGAGGCCGGCTCGAGCGCCATATCGGAGATGCCGACGAACTCGAGCGCGTCCATCGCCTTCGCCTCGACGCGCTTCACCCACTCGCCGCCGCGCCGCGCGCGCGGCGCGACCAGCGGCACCATCACATTCGCGACGATCGGCAGATGGCGGAACGGGCGCGTGTTCTGGAAGGTGCCGGCGATGCCGCGGGCGACGACGTCCCACGGGCGCAGCGCCGTGATGTCCTCGCCGTTGAACACGATGCGCCCCGCGTCCGGCCGCAGGATCTTGGTGATGAGGCGCAGCAGCGTGGTCTTGCCGGCGCCGTTCGGTCCGATCAGGCCGACGATCTGGTCGCGGGCGAGCTCGAAGCTCACCTGGTTCACCGCGGTCAGCCCGCCGAAGCGCTTGGTGAGGCTTTCGACACGGAAGAAGGGCGCGGTCATGCCGCTAGAATACCTCGTGGCGGCCAACGCTCCTCACTCCGCACCGCATCCTACGGATCCCGAGCTCGCCGGCTGGGCCAAGCCGGAGGCGCGGCTGCGCGATGCGCTGGAGCGCAACGAGTTCGCCCTCTACTGCCAGCCGATCCAGGCGCTCGCGCCCGACCTGAAGGACGACGAGCGTTTTCCGCTGGGCGAGATCCTGGTGCGCATGCGCGAAGAGGAGCAGAACATGATGCCGCCGGGGGAGTTCCTGCCGGTGCTCGAGCACTACGGCATGATGCCGCTGCTCGACCGCTGGGTGGTCTCGCACCTGGCGCGCAGCCTCGCCAAGGGCTCGCGCGTGCGCGCGCTCAGCATGAACATCTCCACCCAGACCCTTGCCGACGACGACTTCCCGAAGCACGTCGCCACCGAGCTCAAGGTGCACCGCGTGCCCGCCGACGCGCTGGTGTTCGAAATCGAGGAGCACGACGTGCTGAAGGAGGAGGAGCGGGTGGCGCGCTTCGTCGCGACGATGAAGGCGATCGGCTGCGGCGCGCTGATCGACGGCTTCGGCCGCAAGGCGGTGTCCTTCACGCCGCTCAAGACGCTCGGCGCGCAATATGTGAAGGTCGACGGCTCCATCGTGCGCAGGGTGCTCTCGAGCGAGGTGGCGCGCACCAAGCTGAACGCCATCATCCGCGTCGGCCAGGCGATCGGCCTGAAGGTGATCGCCGAGTGCGTGGAGGAACCCGACGTGCTGGCGCGCCTGCGGGCGATCGGCGTGGGATTCGTGCAGGGCTTTGGCATCGTGCAGCCACAGCCGCTCGAGACTCTTACCAAGTAACTAGGTAATTTCTTCTCGCAGTTCCCGGCGCGACACTTTGCCCACGTCGGTCTTGGGCAGCTCGCCGCGGAACTCGACGATGTGCGGCACCTTGTATTCGGCGAGCTGCTGCTTGCAGTAGGCCTTGATCTCGTCCTCGCTCACCTTGCCGCGCGCGTCCCCCTGCAGCACCACGATCGCCTTGATGCGCTGGCCGACCGCCGGGTCGGAGACGCCGATCACGCCGGCCGCCTTGATCTGCGGGTGGCCGTAGAGCACGTCCTCCACGTCCTTCGCGAAGATCGAGTAGCCCTTGAACTTGATCAGGTCCTTGGAACGGTCGTAGAAATGGAAGTAACCTTCGTCGTCCATGCGCACGATGTCGCCGGTGCGCATCCAGCGGATGCCGTTCTTCTCGAAGAACACCTTCGCGCTCTCCTCCGGCTTCTGCCAGTAGCCCAGCATCACGCTCGGCCCGGCCAGCACCAGCTCGCCGGTCTCGCCCGGCGCGACGAACGCGCCCTCCGCACTCACGATCGCGGCCTGCACGTTCGGCACCGGGCAGCCGAAGGAGCCCGGCTTGGCGCGGCCGAGCGGGTTGAGATGGCTCGCCGCCGCGGTCTCGGAAAGGCCGTAGCCCTCGGTGATGCTCGAGCCGGTGCGCTTCGCCCAGCCTTTCATGGTCGACTCGTGCAGCGTGTCGGCGCCGGAGAGCACGAGCTTCAGGCGCTTCCAGTTCGCCTTGTCGGTGTCCTTGTGATCCTTGAGGTACTCGTAGAGCGTCGGCACCCCGTAGAACACGGTCGCCTGGTAGCGCTCCATCGCCGCGAGGATTTCCTCCGTGTCGGGCGTGGTGAAGAGCACGAGCAGGTGCCCGCCCACCAGGCCGCCCAGCATGATCACGACCTGCCCGTAGATGTGGAAGAACGGCAGGAAGGCGAGGATCACCTCGCGGCCCTGCTCCATCACCGCGAACGCCGCCTGGCCCGCGGTCTGCGCGGCGACCAGGTTGTAGTGCGTGAGCATCACGCCCTTCGGGTTGCCTGTGGTGCCGCCGGTGTAGGGAAGGGCGGCGAGATCCGAGCGCGGGTCGATCTGCACCGCGGGCGGCTCGGGCGGATGGGACTTGAGAAGCGCCTGCAGCGAGTGGATGTTCGGGGCGGAGGGCAGATCGGCCCTTTTCGCGAACAGCCGCTTCATCGCCGGCAGGTACTCCGCCACGCCGGTGACGACGATGTGATCGAGCGCGACCCCCGACTTCGCGATCTTCTCGTAGAGCACGTCCTGGCAGATGGCGAAGCGCGCGCCGCTGTCCTGCAGCTGGTAGCGCACTTCGTGGCTGGTGTAGACCGGGCTGATCGGCGTCACGATCGCGCCGCACTTGAGCACCGCGAAGTAGGCGATGATGAACTGCGGGCTGTTCAGCAGGTAGAGCGCGACGCGGTCGCCTTTCCTGAGGCCGAGCTTCGCGAGGGCGCAAGCGAGCCGGTCGGCGGACTCGCGCAGCTCGCCATAGCTGATGGTCCTGCCGTAGAAGACGACCGCGGCGCGCGACGGATCGCGCTCGGTCGCTTCATCGAACAGCTTCGACACCGGCTTCACCGGCACGTCGACCGTGGCGGGCACCCCTTGCGGGTAGTGCTTGAGCCATGGCCTCGACAGATAATGGTCGATGTTGTCCATGCCTCCTCCTTCCTCTCCAGGATCATTGTAGCCGCGTGGACGAGATCGTCGCCCGCAGCCTCGCCAAGTGGCCGAACGTTCCCGCGGTGTTCGGCTGGCTCGAGCTTGATCGCCGCGGCAACTGGCGCATCAAGGGAGAGAGAATCGCCAATGCCGCGCTACGCGAGTTCATCGGCCGCAACTACGAATGCGACGCGCAGGGTCGCTGGTTCTTCCAGAACGGCCCGCAGCGCGTCTATGTGCGCCTCGCCTGCGCGCCGCTGGTCGTGCACTACGACGCCGACGCGCTGTTCGATCATTGCGGGCGGCCGTTTTCCGCGCGCGAAGTGTTTCAGGACGACGAAGGCTCGGTGCTCATGAGCGGCGAGCGCGGGCTCGCGCTTCTCGATGATCGCGATCTCGCCAGATTCGCCGATCGTGAGGCGTCATTGCACCGCATCAATCGTTCGGAACTGGAAGCGCGTTTCGGGTTCGTTGCAGACCCGCATCCCTGACTTGGAAGCCGGGTGCGCGAATCCTTGCGCCCCCCTGATTTCCTCTTTATAATCCGGCCTCTTTTTTGGTCCCGGGGCGGCTCATCCGCTTGAGCGAGAGCCGCCCGGTTTGTTTCTGGAAACCCGAAAAACATGCCCACCGTCAATCAGTTAGTGCGTCAGGGACGCTCCGCCAAGCGCCCCAAGTCAAAGGTCCCGGCGCTCGCCGGCTCCCCGCAGAAGCGGGGCGTCTGCACCCGGGTCTACACGACGACGCCCAAGAAGCCGAACTCCGCGCTGCGCAAGGTCGCGAAAGTACGCCTCACCAACGGCTTCGAGGTCATCGGCTATATCGGCGGCGAAGGCCACAACCTGCAGGAGCACTCGGTGGTGCTGATCCGCGGCGGCCGCGTGAAGGACCTGCCGGGCGTGCGCTACCACATCGTGCGCGGCTCGCTCGACACGCAGGGCGTGAAGGACCGCAAGCAGGGTCGCTCCAAGTACGGCGCCAAGGCGCCGAAGGCCGGGGGATAAGCCATGCCTCGCCGTAGAGAAGTCCCGAAGCGGGAGATCCTGCCCGACCCGAAATTCAACAACGTCGACGTCGCCAAGTTCGTCAACGTGCTGATGACGCGCGGCAAGAAGTCGGTCGCCGAGCGCATCATCTACGGCGCCCTCGACATCATCAAGACCAAGTCCGGCAAGGACCCGCTCGAGGTGTTCGGCCAGGCGGTGCAGAACGTCAAGCCGATCGTGGAAGTGAAGAGCCGCCGCGTCGGCGGCGCGAACTACCAGGTGCCGGTGGAAGTGCGTCCGGTGCGCCGCGTGGCGCTCGCGATGCGCTGGATCCGCGAGGCGGCGCAGAAGCGCGGCGAGAAATCCATGACGGTGCGCCTCGCCGGCGAGCTCGCCGAGGCGGCCGAGGGCCGCGGCGGCGCGATGAAGAAGCGCGAGGAAGTGCACCGGATGGCGGAAGCCAACAAGGCTTTCTCCCACTACCGGTTCTAAGACAAGGATTCGAGCAGCCGTGCCCCGCAAAACCCCCATCGAACGCTACCGGAACATCGGCATCTCGGCGCACATCGACGCCGGCAAGACGACCACGACCGAGCGCATCCTGTTCTACACCGGCGTCAACCACAAGATCGGCGAGGTGCACGACGGCGCCGCGACCATGGACTGGATGGAGCAGGAGCAGGAGCGCGGCATTACCATCACGTCGGCCGCGACCACGTGCTTCTGGAAGGGCATGGACATGTCCTATCCGGAGCACCGCATCAACATCATCGACACGCCGGGACACGTCGACTTCACCATTGAAGTCGAGCGCTCGCTGCGCGTGCTCGACGGCGCGTGCATGGTGTACGACGCGGTCGCGGGCGTGCAGCCGCAGTCCGAGACGGTGTGGCGCCAGGCGAACAAGTACCGCGTGCCGCGTCTCGCGTTCATCAACAAGATGGACCGCGTCGGCGCGACGTTCTTCAAGTCCTACGAGCACATCCGCACCCGCCTGAAGGGCAACCCGATCCCGATCCAGCTGCCGATCGGCCTCGAGGACAAGTTCGCCGGCGTGATCGACCTGGTGGCGATGAAGGCGATCTACTGGGACGAGGCCTCCCAGGGGATGAAGTTCGAGAAGAAGGACATCCCGGCCGAGCTGCAGGCGGAGGCGAAGGAATGGCACGGCAAGATGGTCGAGGCCGCCGCCGAAGCCAACGAAGAGCTCATGAACAAGTACCTCGAGTCGGGCGAGCTGTCGATCGAGGAAATCAAGCGCGGCCTGCGCCTGCGCACCATCGCCAACGAGATCGTGCCGATGCTGTGCGGTACGGCGTTCAAGAACAAGGGCGTGCAGGCGATGCTCGATGCGGTCATCGACTACCTGCCTTCGCCGGTCGACATCCCGCCGGTCAAGGGCGAGACCGACACCGGCAAGCCCGCCACGCGCAGCGCCGACGACAGCCAGCCGTTCGCCGCGCTCGCGTTCAAGATCATGACCGACCCGTTCGTCGGCCAGCTGTCCTTCATCCGCGTCTACTCGGGCGTGCTCGCCTCAGGCGACACCGTCTACACGTCGGTCAAGGGACGCAAGGAGCGCATCGGCCGCCTGCTGCAGATGCACGCCAACGAGCGCGAGGAGATCAAGGAAGTGCGCGCCGGCGATATCGCCGCGGTGGTCGGCCTCAAGGACGTCATCACCGGCGAGACCATCTCCGACGTGAAGAACATCATCACGCTCGAGAAGATGGAGTTCCCGGATCCCGTCATCTCGCAGGCGGTCGAGCCGAAGACCAAGGCCGACCAAGAGAAGATGGGCATGGCGCTTGGCCGCCTCGCGCAGGAAGACCCGTCGTTCCGCGTACGCACCGACGAGGAATCGGGCCAGACCATCATTTCCGGCATGGGCGAGCTGCATCTCGAGATCATCGTCGACCGGATGAAGCGCGAGTTCGGCGTGGAGGCCTCGGTCGGCAAGCCGCAGGTCGCCTTCCGCGAGACCTTCAAGAAGAACGTCGAGCAGCAGGGCAAATTCATCAAGCAGTCGGGCGGCCGCGGCCAGTACGGCGACGTGTGGCTCAAGCTCGAGCCGCAGCCCGGCAAGGGCTTCGAGTTCGTCGACGCGATCAAGGGCGGCCGCATCCCGCGCGAATACATTCCCGCCGTCGAGAAGGGCGTCAACGAGGCGCTGCAGGAAGGCGTGCTCGCCGGCTACCCGGTGGTCGACGTGAAAGTCACCGTGTTCGACGGCTCCTACCACGAGGTCGACTCGAACGAGAACGCGTTCAAGATGGCCGCGATCTTCGCCTTCAAGGACGGCATGCGCGTCGCGAGCCCGGTGCTGCTCGAGCCGATCATGGCGGTCGAAGTCGAGACGCCGGAAGAAAAGATGGGCGACGTGATGGGCGACCTCTCGTCCCGCCGCGGCGTGATCCAGGGCATGGAAGACCTGCCGGGCAGCAAGGCCATCAAGGCGGAAGTTCCGCTGATGGAGATGTTCGGCTACTCGACCACGGTGCGCTCGCTCACGCAGGGCCGCGCCACCTACACCATGGAATTCAAGCACTACGCCGAGATGCCGAAGAACATCGCGGACGGAATCATCAAGAAAGACGACAAGGAAAAGAAGTAGGAGCTGACCTATGGCCAAAGGAAAGTTTGAAAGAACCAAGCCGCACGTGAACGTCGGGACGATTGGGCACGTGGATCATGGGAAGACGACGCTGACGGCGGCGATGACGCACATCCTGGCGAAGAAGTACGGGGGTGAGGCGAAGAACTACGACC